>Ga0182749_1000432_pt1 | contig 39806 bp, 35 predicted proteins | sample eDN3rd37CKraftMG_FD_128875 | JGI IMG/M metagenome (GOLD analysis project Ga0182749, IMG submission 128875) | Enriched Miracle-Growth compost microbial communities from Emeryville, California, USA - eDNA 3rd pass 37_C Kraft MG (version 2) (version 2) ...
CACAGGCGCATCGATCCATCGCTTGTCGAAAAACTGCTTTGCGATCGTCGCCATCTCGGGTGCGAAGCCGCTGTAAGCGCCGAGCACGATCTTCTCGGCTTCCGCCCAGTTGATCGTTCGTTCCGGCTTGTCGGGAAGCGGTGCGTTGCGATCCCATGATGCAAGTTTCGTCTTGCCGAGCCATTTGGCTTTCATCGCATAATAACGATGCGACAATTGCGGATAGGACGCGCGCACGCTCGAAACCAGAGCATCGACGACCGGAGCTTCGACGCGGTTCGCAAGATGGCGGCTGTCGGCGACGTCGGCGAAGTTGCGCCAACGGTCGGAAATTTCCTTATCCTTCGCGAGCGTGTTCGTAATGAGCGTGAAGAGCGGCAGGTTGGCCTTGAAGACCTTGCTCAGAGCCTCCGACGCGGCTTTGCGCTTCTTCTCGTCGGCATCCGAGAGGAAGTTCAGCGTCGGCTCAAGGGTCAGCGGTTCCTTCTCACCCTCGACGTCGAACTTCAGAGCCGACATCGTCTCATCGAAGAGTCGGTTCCAGGCGCCGCGGCTGGTCTGTGATTTCTCCGTGAAGAGCCGTTCGAGTTTTTCATCAAGCTGATGCGGCTTTTCCTTGCGAAGATCGTCGAGCCACGGCTTGTAGCGCGCGAGATCCTTGTGTTTTACGGCGGCTTCGATGGTCTGATCATCGATCTGGTTGAGTTCGAGCTCGAAGAAAATGAGATCGGTGTAGAGCTTCGTTAGAGCTTCAGAAACATCGCCGTTGAATTTGGCGCGGACCGGATCGGTCTGATCCAGGACATAATAGAGCCCGGCATACGATCCGAGCTTACCGGCGAGATCGGCAAGCTTCTCATAGTCCTTGATGGCTTCGACGAGTTTGTCGCCGTCTTTGGCGAGATCGGCAAGGCGGCCCTGATACGTGGATTTGATGCGCGCCGCTTCCTTCGCCGCCGCATCGAGGTCGCGTTGCACCTCAGGCGCGTCGGGAGCCTTATAAAGATCGCTAAGATCCCATTCGGGCATCGAGCCGAGGGCTGCGGCCTTTGAAGCATGGCTGGCGTCTGTCTGTGCGGCGTGCGAGCGTCCGGGAAATTGGCGGCGCATCAGTATCCTTTCGGAGAAAATCGGTCAGAACCGGCGCGAGCGTTACCACACCTTTGGGCCCCAGCAAATTTGGTTACGCGTTCGGCGGACACAAGCCCTTGCAATGCATGAGAAGCCGATCCTCGGGCGGCAAGATGCCTCGCTTCCTCGATCTTTGGACCGCCCTACGCGATCGGATGGCCGCTTTATCGCCAATTGCCCCTCAGAAAAAAATGCACCACGCAGAAACCTTCCATTTACTCATCTACGGCACTCTCGGCCCCGTTGCGTAATTTGCTGGTCACCAATTGTCAGATGCTGGGTCAATCCAGCCTTGGCACTCATGAGCCGGCACCCTGTATCAGTAAATGTAAAGTTGCGTGCCCCATGTCCAAGCGTGTCCTGATCGTCGATGACGATCCTGCCCAACGGCGTATTCTCGAAGAGACGATCAAGCGTCTCGGCTTTGAAACCAAGTTGTGTGGTTCAGGCGAACAGGCCCTGCAGATCCTTGAAGCCCAGGATCGCGAGCAGATTGCTCTCGTTCTTCTCGATCTGGTGATGCCCGGCGTCGATGGCATGGCCGTCCTCGATCGTGTCGGTCATGCTCAGAACATGCCGCCGATTATCGTGCAGACGGCGCATGGCTCCATCGAAACGGCAATCAACGCGATGCGCCGCGGTGCGGTTGACTTCGTGGTCAAACCGGCTTCGCCGGAGCGCCTCGAAGTTTCGATCAAAAGCGCCATGAAGATCGAAGCGCTCGCCGGCGAGATCAATCGCATCAAGAAGAAGGCCGAAGGCACGCTGACATTCAGCGATCTCGTCATGCGCGGCGAAACCATGACGCGCGTGATTTCACTAGGCAAGCGCGCCGCCGCTTCGAACATTCCGGTGTTGATCGAAGGCGAAAGCGGCGTCGGCAAGGAATTGATAGCGCGCGCCATCCAGGGACAGAGCGATCGCGCGGGTCGTCCGTTCATCACGGTCAATTGCGGCGCCATCCCGGAAAACCTCGTTGAGAGCATTCTCTTTGGCCATGAGAAGGGCTCGTTCACGGGTGCCGTCGACAAGCGCATCGGGAAATTCCAGGAAGCTGATGGCGGAACGCTGTTCCTCGACGAAGTCGGTGAGCTGCCGCTCGACGCGCAGGTGAAGCTGCTGAGGGCGTTGCAGGAAGGCGAGATCGATCCGGTCGGGGCGAAAAAGCCGGTCAAGGTCAACTTCCGGCTCATCTCGGCGACGAACCGCGACATGATCCAGCAGGTGAAGGACGGCAAGTTCCGAGAGGACCTCTATTACCGCCTGAACGTGTTCCCGATTTTCGTGCCGCCCCTGCGCGAACGTATCGATGACGTTCCCGAGCTTGCGCGGCATTTTGCGGCCCGATTTGCAGCCGAGGAAGGCAAGCGCATTGCCTCGATCTCCGAGCGTGCCATGGCGCTTCTGCAGGCCTACTCGTGGCCCGGAAACGTCCGTCAGCTCGAAAATACGATCTTCCGCGCCGTCGTGCTCGCCGATGGTCCGGAACTGACGATCGCTGAATTTCCCCAGATCGCAGCCCACGTTGAGGGCTTCGAGACGGAAATTCCGGCCGCTCCGTCGGTCCTCCAGAAACAACCCGCCTATACCGGTCCGGCGCTCATCGGCGCGGAAAACACCGTCCCGCATACGGTTGAAATGAAATCGCCGTCATCGGGCAGTTCGCTCGGCATCCAAGCTGTTGCCGAGGATGGCGAGATCCGGTCGCTGGAAGCCATCGAGGCCGACATGATCCGCTTGGCGCTCGGGCGCTATCGTGGCCACATGACGGAAGTTGCGAAACGACTGAACATAGGCCGTTCGACTTTGTACCGGAAAATGCAGGAATACGGGCTCGAACCGAGGCCGAACTGAGTTTCTCTCCGCATTGCAGTGCGGAGTAGAATGCGTGCGCCGGATTTGGCGGGGTGTCGGCGCGCAGCTCAAGAGCATCTATCCCGCCGCCAAAACCTTTTTGGGTCCGACACAATTGCGTCGGCCTGAAACCGAGGGCGAGCCCCTTTCGCCTCGACGCAAAAGCCTCGGCTGCATCCGGGGCTTTTGCACTTTGAGGAAAGTGTTGTTGGCACGAACCAAAAGGGAGATTGCGACGTTATCTTCGCGACAGAAATACTTTTGCCATAGCTTCGTGCAATGCTGCTATCGGATGCTATAGGCTAGCCAGGTGCCACGTCGGCATCTATTGAATGAATACGCCGCTTCGGCGGGCGATCGGAAGGTCAATTTGGTAATGCGGGCGACGCGTCTTGTGCTGGTCGGTTTGTTGCTGGCCTGCGGTTCAATCTCAAACGTTTACGCGGCAAACTCCGACGAAGTCACACCAGCCGTCGATGGCTCAGAGACGGCAGTGCGGTCCGAAGCCGCCCCGAGCGAGGCGATGCCGGCCGGCGCGACAACAGATCCGGTACAAAACACGGCTGCCGAAACGGGCCGCTCCGATGATTCTGCAGCGCCAAAAGTCATTGCCTCCGACGTGCTCGTTTACCTGCCGGTCGGCCACTATCTCGACCAGAACAAAAGGAAGCTGTTCGCGAATACGGATCGTGGCGATCGTGAAGCTTTGGAGCAGTTCTATGGCTCGCGCATGGGAGCCACGTTGTGGGTCGACAAGAACGGCTACACCGCAGATGCCCAGAATTTGATCGCAGCTTTGAAGGCTGCCGACACATGGGGGCTGCGCTCCAAGGACTACAAAATCCCCGAGCTGAAGCGGGATCCGAGCGGAGAGTATAGTCTCGACGATCTTACCAAAGCCGAGACGCGGCTTTCGCTCGACGCGCTACAGTATGCGCGCGATGCCCGTGGCGGCCGAATTCCGAATCCGACCGAGCAGCTCTCTGGATATCTTGATCGCAAGCCGCAGCTTCTGGACCCGAGGATGGTCATCGATGCGTTGAGCAAGGCGACGGACAAGGGCGCGTATTTGGCGTCGCTGCAGCCGAAGAACGAGCAATTCAATTTGTTGCGGAAAAAATTGCTCGCTCTGCGATCCGGTAAGAATGGCGACAGCATCAAGATTCCGAATGGTCCCCTTTTGCGGCCCGGCAACAGCAATCCCCAGATCGCGCTGATACGGAAGGTTCTTGATGTACCGGCGCCGACGGTCAAGGCTGACGGAAAGCCGGCGGACGCGAACTATTATGACGACGATCTGGCGCGCGCCGTCAAAGCGTTCAAGGAAAAGAACGACATCTCACCGGCCTCCACCGCGATCACGGCGGTGCTTCGAAGGGCCTTGAACGGCAATGACGTCAGCGAAGCGCAATTGCTCGCGAATATGGAAGAGTGGCGCTGGATGCCCGATGACCTCGGCAATTTCTACGTCATGGTCAATGTTCCCGAATTCAAGGTTCGGGTCGTAAAGGACGACCAAATCGTTTACGAAGAGCGGATCGTCACCGGCAGCGTCAATCGTCAAACGCCGATCTTTTCCGACAGCATGCGCACGATCGTCTTCCAGCCACGCTGGAACGTGCCGGATTCCATCAAGATCAAGGAGCTATTGCCTGGTTTGAGGGCGGGCGGAAATCCGCTGCGTCGACAGGGGCTCGTGATGGAACGCAACGGACGCCGCGTCGACGCCCAAAACATCAACTGGTACCGTTCCGATATCCGCTACTACAGCGTCTATCAGCCACCGGGCGGCCGCAATGCGCTCGGCGTCGTCAAGTTCCTGTTCCCCAATTCACATGCGGTTTATCTGCACGACACGCCAAGCAAGAGCCTGTTCAACGCCAGCGTCCGGGCGTTCAGTCATGGCTGCATGCGTGTGCGCAATCCCGTGACGATGGCAGAAATTATTCTCGATCACGACAAGGGTTGGGATAAGGCCAAGGTCGACGATCTGGTGACGAAGGGTCCGGAGGAAAACGCGATCCAACTCGACCATCCGATCCCCGTTTACATCACGTACTTCACGGCCCGGGCCAACAAGGACGGCGATATCGAAAGCTTCAACGACATCTACGGCCACGAGAAACGCATCACGCTGGCGCTGCAGGGCCGCTGGAACGAAATCGACAAGACCACGGAACCGAAGGTTACACCCGACGACGTCGGCTTCGACGAAGACGCCGATAGCCGCAGACGCGACTATGACGACGATAACTGGTTCGGTGTAAGCGACGACCGCGATAGGCGCCGGCGCGATAGGCACTATGACGGTGGCCTCAATCACTTCTTCCAGCAGGTCCTCGGCGGAGGCTTCTAAAAGCCCACAGTCTGCTTGGAAAAAGCCAATAAAAGCCGGTCCGGGATCACACGGGCCGGCTTTTCTTTTTTGACGCTCCTGAGCCTACCCGCCCTTTTATCGCCCCTTCCAGGGAGTTAGTTGCCTCCAACGCATAGTTACTGCGTCTTAAGGGTTCGGGGGTTAACCAGTTTAGGCCGGGCATTGTCGGCCCCAGTCGGGCTCGGGGACTCTTGCGTTGGACGGGGGAATTTCGTGGTGCTTCGCCACTCGGGCGTCATTTTGGGATTCATTGCGCTTTCGGCCGCGCTGTGCCTGCACGCCGATGACATCACGGCGCAGAGCAAGCCGAACGAGCGCACCATCTCGTTTTATCACATCCACACGCACGAACGCCTGACGGTCGTCTACAAGCGGAATGGCGAATACATTCCCGAGGCGATGAAGAAGATCAACTGGATCATGCGCGACTGGCGCAAGAATGAAGTAAAGGCAATCGCACCCGCTACGATCGACCTTGCCTGGGAGATGCACGAAGAGCTCGGCTCCAAAGAGCCCATCAACATCATCTGCGGCTATCGTTCGGCCGGTACAAACGAAATGCTGCGCCGAACGGTTGGCGGCCAGGCTAAATTCAGCCAACACATCACCGGCAAAGCTATCGACATTACCTTTCCGGACGTGCCGCTGAAGAGAATGCGTTATTCGGCGCTGATCCGTGAACGCGGAGGCGTTGGATACTACCCGACGTCCGGCATCCCGTTCGTACACGTCGACACCGGCCGCGTCAGAATGTGGCCGCGCATGCCGCGCATGGAGCTGGCGCTGCTTTTTCCGAACGGCCACTCGAAATACATTCCCGCTGACGGCCGGCCCATTACGCCCTCGGACGTTAAAATTGCACAAAGCAAATTCCACGCCCTGGCAACGCAGGTTGCGCAGTTTTTCCACGATCGCGTGACGCCAGGTTCGTCGCGGACCTTGGTCGCGTCGGCTCGTCTCGGAACCGGCAAATCGCGATTGTCACTCGTCGCATCACTTGGCAACGGTTCGACGCGCCAAAATGTCAAACTCTCAACCGGGCCCGATAATCCGGTGAGCGATCCGAAGCCCTTTGCTTCGGCGCGCCTCGCATCATATGTACCTGGCGATAGTCCCCATCTGCTCTCGGCGCCACGGCTTGTGGATCGTGGCTCTCGCTTCACGGCGTCACCGTCCAGCGAGGATCGCAGCAAGCTCGACGAGCTGATCGCCACGGCTGCGTCCACGCCGTTGCCTGAGCTGGTTTCCGGTCCGAAACCTGCCGTGCGACCGCGGAAAGCGCTGGCCGCGGTTGCACTGGCCGAAAGCGGCCGGGCGCGCCCGCAAAGAACGGCGCGCGTCGCAAGCCTCGATCCGTCCCTCGCAGCCGACGTCTCGGATATGAGCCCGAACAGCCTTGGCGACGGTTGGGCGGAGGCGCCGGCCTTCGACGAGGATCATCCCGAGGAACTCGCCTATAGGCCGTTTCCGCTGGCGCCACTGATGACCGATAATGCTGCCTTGCGCGACGCGCCGTTAGTCGCCTTGCAGAGCCCCGACGTCGCGGCGACGCTTGATGCGCTCGACGATGACGGCAGCGTGGCCCCGATGAAGTTCCGTCCTGGCAAACAAGTCGCCGAAGAGATGTGGGCGGAGCAATTCCAGGGCAAAGCCGTCCATATCGACGCTCTGATGGAGCTGGATGGAAAAACCGCAGCGCCGACGGGCATCACCGACCGCCCCGTCCGTACAAGCTCACGCTGAGATTTATCGGCCTTGAACTCTTAGGCCTGCGTCGCGGCCATGCCGCGTTTCAGCGACATCTGCCCAGCTTGCGCAATAAGCTTGGCAAGAGCCTTGAAGTCGTCACGCCGCGGGCTCGAACGCCGCCAGGCCAGCCCAATAGCGCGCGACGGCTCGGGATCAACGAAGCGGATGACCTTTATATCACGGCTGCGGGCTTCGACACCGACACAAATCTCCGGCAGCAGCGTAATGCCGAGGCCGGCCGACACCATTTCTACGATCGTCGAAAGGCTCGATGCTCCGAACGTGTTGACGTCGTCGACCTGCTGCAAGCTGCAATAGGTCAACGCCTGATCCCTGAGGCAATGGCCCTCTTCCAGCAGTAACAGCCGGTCGCCTTCGATCATGTCTCGTGTGGCGCGCACGCGGCCGGAAAGCTTTTTGCCTTTCGGAACTGCCAGCAAGAAGCGATCGTCGAAGATCGAAAGCGTTTCAACGTCGGCATTTTTGATCGGAAGCGCCAGCAGCAGGACATCGAGCTTACCTTCGACCAGTTCGTCGGTCAGCATCTGCGTCTGCGTTTCCCGAACATACAACTCGACATCGGGATATTTCTCCTTGAGCAGCGGCAGCAGAGGCGGAAGCAAATAAGGAGCGATAGAGGGGATGACGCCGAGGCGCAAAGTGCCGGAGAGAATACCGCCGGCATGTTGCGCGTAATCGACGAGGTTGCGCACGTCATTCAGCAGCCGCTGCGCGCGAATGGCGATTTCCTCGCCCTTGGGTGTCAGTTTCACGCCGCTCCGGGTGCGCTCGACGAGCGCGATCCCGAGCGATGCTTCGAGGTCCTGGATCTGCATGGATAGAGCGGGTTGGGTGACCGAGCATGCGTCCGCTGCCCGTCCAAAATGCTGCTCCCGGGCGAGCGCATCGAAGTAGCGCAATTGCTTTAGCGTGACGTGGATCATCAGTGCATCTAATGTCCGAGGCAAGAAATGACGATTTGTCCTTATCTCACCAGCGCACTAGGTTGCCAACCATCAGATACGCAACGAAGCCATCACGTTTCCGCGCGCATCGGTAAATAGGCAGCCGCAAGGCTGTCATCAGCGTCGCTTAACCCTAGCGCCGAATGGGGAAGAGCGGCGCTGCTTCCCCCTCGATCTCTTCCGTCCTTCATCGAAACCGATCACATAAACGGCCGAACCGCGACGGCGGATGCCGCGCGGCTCGCATATCAGCTGAATTTAATGTTCGGGTGGACCCGGAGTGAGAGCAGGTCGCCTTCCGCGCGAGCCTACTCAGCCGCGATCATGGCATCGACAACATGATCCGATGGTGGCTCATCGAGCATACCGAGTGCGTGCATGTAGACTTCGAGGATGCTTTCTTCTTCCTGGCGCTCTTGGTTCGACTTCTTGCGCAGCCGCACGATCTGGCGAAGCGCCTTGACGTCGAAGCCGACGGCCTTGGCTTCCGTGTATTTGTCGCGAATGTCGCTCGCGAGCTGCTTCTTTTCCTCTTCCAGGCGTTCGATTTGCTCGACGAACTGGCGCAATTGATTCTGTGCCGATGCCTGAAGCGTACTCATGGCGGATCCTTGCTGAATTTCAACGTTCGGTGACGCTATCGATGGCGAGTGGGCACAGCAAGGTAGAGTGGGCGGCAATCCCAAGGGATATGTACGACGAACGGCTTGACGTCACCGATACCGCATACCGATTCGCTACTTCGTTATCCGGGCGTCTTCGTCAGCAGACGGTTCACGTGGCCCATCTTGCGGCCTGCGCGAATTTCCTTCTTGCCGTAGTGATGCAAAAAGGCGCCCGGTTCGGCAGCAATCTCCGGCCACGTCAGAATGTCGTTGCCAATGAGATTGATCATTTCGGCACCCGCCGATTTGAGCTCCGTCGAGCCGAGCGGCCAGCCGGCGACGGCACGAATGTGCTGCTCGAATTGCGAAGTCAGCGCGCCATCGATGGTCCAGTGCCCGGAGTTGTGCACGCGGGGCGCCATCTCGTTGACGAACAGCCGGTCGCGGTCGTTCTCAGGCACGACGAAAAACTCGATCGCGAACACGCCGACATAATCGAGATGCTCCGCGATTTCGCGCGCGATGGCAATCGCTTCGTCCGCCACATCCGGCGCAAGCCGCGCCGGAGCGACCGACCGATGCAGGATGTGTTTGCGATGCTCGTTCTCAGTCACGTCATAGGCAGAGAACGCGCCGTCGAGCGCGCGCGCGGCGATAACCGAAACCTCGGCGCGGAAGTCCACAAAAGATTCGAGGATCGATGGCGCATCGCGCATCGCGCCCCACGCATCCTTGGCAGCCTTCCGATTGAGAAGCTTGGCTTGGCCTTTACCATCATAGCCGAAGCGGCGCGTCTTAAGAATGGATGGAATGGCAAAGCCACCCGCGAGCGCAGCCTGAAGCGCGCCGAGATCATCGATGGCCGCGAATTCCGCGGTCATTGCACCAAGCTCGCGCGCCAGCGTCTTTTCGTTCAGCCGATCTTGCGCGCACGCGAGCGCTTTGGCGCCGGGCCGCACTGGAATCCGTTCCGATAGGAATTCAACTGTCGCAGCGGGAATGTTTTCGAACTCGTACGTCGCGACGTCGATAGCCTTCGCGAACGCCGCGAGCTGCGTTTGATCTTCATATGCGGCGATCGTGTGTGCCGCAGCGACCTCGAAAGCCGGACTGTCTGCATCGGGTGCGTAGATGTGCGATCTGAAGCCGAGACGAGCCGCGGCCATCGCAAGCATGCGGCCGAGTTGTCCGCCGCCTAGAATGCCGATGGCGGAGCCAGGAGAAAGTGCGGTCATCGCGTTTCGTGTCATCCCTGCGCAGGCGTTTCGGCGACTTCGGAGGTGTGCTGCTTACGCCAGCCATCGAGCCGTTCAGCGAGGGCCGCGTCGGCCAAAGCCAAAATCTGCGCCGCGAGCAGTCCGGCATTTTTCGCGCCCGCTTCCCCGATGGCCAACGTCCCGACCGGCACGCCCGCGGGCATCTGCACGATCGAGTAAAGGCTGTCCTGACCTTTGAGCGCTTTGGTCTCGACCGGAACCCCCAGCACGGGCAGCGTCGTCATGGATGCCGTCATGCCCGGAAGATGCGCTGCGCCGCCCGCTCCCGCGATGATGACTTTGAGCCCGCTCGCTTTCGCGCCTTTGGCAAAGGAATAAAGCCGCTCAGGCGTGCGATGTGCCGAAACGATCTTCGTTTCGAACACAACTCCGAGTTCGGTCAGAACATCGGCGGCGTGCTTCATCGTCGGCCAGTCCGATTGGCTGCCCATGATGATGCCGACGAGCGGCCTGGCTTTGCTCATAGGTCCCGGCCCATGACGTGACGTCCTCAGCTGCGCCAGCAACGATATTCGCTACTATACGCATGTGATGTAACGAAAACCGTAACCGGAGGAAACCGCGTCGGTACAGGAGTTTAGGCTTGTTTACAAGGATTTTTCGGTTTCTGCCGGTTGGAGAGGGTTGGCGAGCCGCAGCACCGTTTCCAGCGTATCGGCTTCGGCTGCGGGCTTATCCCAGCGAATTCGGTGGATACGCGGAAACCGCATCGCGACGCCGGACTTGTGACGGGTCGACGACTGCACGGCGTCGAAGGCGACTTCGAACACGATGCCCGGCTCGACCGCGCGGACCGGACCGAAAGTCTCGGTCGTGTTGTTCCTGATCCAGCGGTCCAGCTGCAAAAGCTCTTCGTCGGTGAAACCCGAATACGCCTTGCCGACCGGCACGAGTTGCCGCTCGCCGCCTTCATCGTCGCGCCAAACGCCGAACGTATAGTCGGAGTAATAGGACGAGCGCTTCCCCGATCCGCGCTGCGCATACATCAGCACGCAATCGAGGGTCAGCGCCGCGCGTTTCCACTTGAACCACTGACCTTTGATCCGCCCCGCTTGATACGCACTGTCGCGGCGCTTCAGCATCAAGCCTTCGATGCCTTCTGCCCGCGCAGAGGACCAGAGCACATTGAGTTCGTCGAATGTCGCGAATGCAACGAGCGGCGAAACGTCAGTCAGCCGCGGATGATGCTGCGCGTGCCAGGTTTCAAGCCGTCCGCGGCGCGCGACGAACGGCAATGCGCGTAAATCTTCGTGTCCATCGAACAAGAGATCGTAGAGCCGGACATGCGGTGGGTACGCCGTCATCATCTTCGGCGTCACGGTCTTCCTGTTGAGGCGCTGCTGCAAGTCGTTGAACGGCGCGATCTCCCCGCCACGCATCACGAGCAATTCGCCATCGACGACACAATCGTGCCCGAGAAAAGCGCTGCGGATTTCGGGAAAGGCACCGGAAATGTCGTCGCCTTGGCGTGAGAACATGCGGACCTCTCCGCCGCGCGCTGCGACCTGTACGCGAATGCCGTCCCATTTCCATTCGGCGACGAAATCCTCAGGCACGAGCTTCGGCCAGTCTTCCTCTTCAATCGGATGCGCCAGCATGACCGGCCGGAACACGGGCTTCGCTCCCGGATCGGGCCGGTCCGCTTTGCCGTCGAGCCAGGCGAAAAGATCGAGATATGGTGGCTCAAGCGCGTGCCAGATTTCCTCGATCTCCGAGACGTCGCGCCCGTAGCTTTCCGCAAGCGCCGTGCGCGCGAGTCGAGCCGAAACGCCGACGCGTGGTGCTCCGCCGAGCAGCTTCAACAACGCCCAGCGACCTGAGGCATCGAGCCGATCGAGGAGCCACCCGAGCCGTTCGGTCCGTTCCGCCGTCGTGCCATTCGACATCCCTTCGACAACGGCGCCGAGTGAGAGTTCGGGCGGTTCTCCGGAATTGTCACCCCACCCCCGACCCCTCCCCGTTGAGGGGAGCGGAGCATCCTCGTATTCCCCTCCCCCTTGCGGGGAGGGGTTAGGGGAGGGGGAAAAATTCAGAGCAAGCTGCTCTGGTTTTCCAATCTCATCAAGAACGGGCGGCCCTGCCGCAGCGTCGGTATGAACAATCACCCGATCATCCGGCCACAGCAGCGAAACCGTCTCGGCCGTATCACCGACGTAATCCCGCGACAGCCGGTAGAGAACCGGATCGATGAATCGGCTGACGAGGTCCGTCAGCATGCGCTGCAACGGCAGACGGATCGGCACGCCGTCGGTAAGGGCTGCCAGCGCCCAGCCGCGATCCGGGTCTGGCGCCGTGCGAAAATATCGGCCGAGCAAGGCAACCTTGCGATTGCGGCTTTGCGTATAAACGAGGCAATCGAGCAGACGAGCGAAGGCGCGCATGACTATTCCGCCTCCTCTTCGCGCCCGACCAGAGCAAGGGCCCGCGCTTTGCGCCCGAGCGTCGAAAGATAATAGACAAGCGCATCTTCGCGACCATGCGTAACCCAGATTTCCTGCGCCCCGACCTCGGTGACGGTCGCGATCAGCTCCGGCCAATCGACATGATCCGAAACGACGAGCGGCAGTTCGACGCCATGCTGGCGTGCCCGGCCGCGTACACGCATCCAGCCGCTCGCAAATGCGTTGACGGGGTCGCCGAAACGCCGCGACCAGCGATCACCGAGCGCCGAAGGCGGACACATGACGATGCCGCCACGCAGCGATTTGGCGCCAGCATCCGTCGCGGGACGAAGTTCGCCGAGTTCGACGCCGAGGCGCTGATAAAGCTCCGTCAGCGCGATCATCGCCCCATGCAGATAAATCGGCTCGTCGTATCCGGCGTCGCGGATGACGCGGATCATGCGCTGGCATTTGCCGAGATTGTACGCGCCGATGAGATGCGTGCGATCAGGCTCGGCGGCTATCGAGCCCAAAAGCTTCTCGACTTCGTGCTCCGCCTTCTCATGCCGGAAGACAGGCAGCGCGAATGTCGCTTCCGTAACGAAGACGTCGCACGCCACGGGTTCGAACGGGACGCACGTCGGATCGAACGCACGTTTGTAGTCGCCCGAGATCACCGCACGCTTTCCCGCCCATTCGATGACAACCTGCGCCGAACCGAGAATATGCCCTGCGGGCGCGAGACGGACGCTGACGCCATTGATCGAAACCGGCGCGCCGAGTGGTTGCGCGTCGAAAGCTCCGGCGCAGTTTTCGCCGTAGCGCACCTTCATGATCTCGATGGTCTCGTGCGTCGCGAGAACCGCGCCGTGGCCCGAGCGCGCATGATCGCTGTGTCCGTGCGTGATGACAGCGCGATCAACCGAACGATGCGGGTCGATATAAAAACCGCCGGGCTCGCAATAGAGACCAGCGTCGCTGGGATAGAGCCAGGTATCGACGGCAGGGGAAAATGAACTCATACGTCACTAACGCGTGGGGCCGCCGTACGCCGCGCGGCAAGGAATAATCACCACTCAGGCGATAATGTCGGGAAGCAGCTTATCTTCGACTTGTGTAATACGATCTTTAATAGCAAGCTTCTTCTTCTTCAGTCGCTTGACTAGAAGTTGGTCTGCCAAAGGGTTGTCTTCAAGGGCCAAGATCTCGCAGTCGAGCCTTCGGTGCTCGGCCCGCAAGTTCACCAACTCGTCCCTGAGCTCGCGTTCGTCGCGTCGCTCCATCGTAAATGCCCTACCCCCGCCCGGCCGCTCGGAGCGTTTTGGGCGATTGGCCTTGATCTGGCAACAGGCAAAAACGACATGCCGCAGGGCGGCGATAATTCCATGAAATTATTCCGTGATTTTTCATTGCGCTCGCCAATGAGGCGCCCCGCAATGAACATCAAATGTGATGAGGACGGTCGTGGCGACGTTGGACATCGCGCTTAACGTGTGGCAGCATTCCCATATCTGCAATCTCTTTTGGAGGCGAATGATGGCGATTACGGCTCATCTTGCAGAACTCGCGGAAAAGCATCGGGCCCTTGAAGAACGGATCGATCAGGTGGTCGCACGTCCCAGTTCGGACGACATCGAGATCCGGCGATTGAAGCAAGAGAAGTTGAGGCTGAAAGACGAGATGGAACGCTTGAGGCGCCAAACGCGCCACTAGTCCGGCAGAGAACAAACAACAACTTTAAATTCGAAGCCCTGCTCGCGGAGCGATAGCGCCCGCTGAGTGGGGTTTTATATTTTGAATTCGGTAAGCCACTCCGCTTTTATTTTCTCAAAGCTTGCCGAAACCAATGCCACATCCCATGTCCGCTCCGTTAGCACGTGCAGCATTCACCGTGCGTTAAGCCGCAAAGTTCGAGTTTCTCGGACACGTTTGAGGCAACGGGAGAAAAGGCGTGGTTCAAGGAAATACAAGTGAAGTACGCGTGATCCAGGACGCGGTGCCCGCTCTTGAAATCGTCCGCATCTTCGATGCCCCGCGGATGCTCGCTTATCAGATGTGGTCGACGCCGGATCATCTGAGAAAATGGTCGGCGCCGAAGGCTTACACGATCCCCGCGGCCAGAACGGAATTCCGCGAAGGCGGCCGCTGGCACGCGCGTATGATCTCGACCGACGGCGAAGATCATCGCGTGCAGGGAACGTATCGCGAGATCGTCGAAGGCGAGCGTATCGTTCTGACCCACGCCTGGCTCGATCCGGCCGGCAAGCCGGAATCGGAAACGCTCATCACGGTCGTTTTCGAAGACTACGGCCGGAAGACCAAAATGACGTTTGTCCAGGAGGGCTTCGCATCGGCAGAAGCACGCGAAGGCATGGCCGCCGGCTGGAACGAATGCTTCGATCTCCTCGGCGCGCATCTCGGCCATTTCGCGGGACCGGCATAAGCACATTCGACAGCTTGCAACTGCTGCCCGGCGCCGCAAATAGTGATTGGAGCGGACATCCAACTCCGCACGTCCGTTCGGTAATAGGAGAGGCGCCATGTCCGAAGCGAATGCTAAATCGACCGTTGATCCGTTCGTCATTTCGCGTGAATTCGATGCGCCACGCGGATTGGTTTTCAAGGCTTTCACCGAAGTCGAACGGCTGAAGCATTGGTGGGGACCGAAAGGCTTCAAGGTCATCGCGTCGCAAATGGATCTGCGCCCCGACGGCATGTATCACTACGGGCTTCAGGCACCAGACGGCAGCTCGATGTGGGGCCGATTCGTCTATCGCGAGATCGAGGCACCCGAACGCATCGTTTTTATAAATTCCTTCTCAGACGAAAAAGGTGGGCTGACGCGGCATCCTCTTCAGAAAGAGTGGCCGCTCGAAATGCTGTCGACGTTCTTATTCGAAGACTTGGGATCGGGACGCACGAAGGTTACGATCGTTTGGGTGCCAATCAATGAAAGCGATGCCGAGCGCCACGCATTTGATACCAACCGTGAGAGCATGACCCAAGGCTGGACCGGCACACTCGATCGGCTCGAACATTATCTCGCGGACATCACGGCTCACACAGCGAAGGCGTGAAATATTCTCATTCCGTCATCCCGGCGCAGGCCGGGATGACGTCGTGCGCAATATCTAGAAAGTACCGCGTCCTTACTGCGACCGGCGGGCGAATGAGACACCGTAGGCCGGCGATCGTATCGCGAAGATCTTGTCGTTCTCCGGACCCTCGATACCGTCGACGACGTTCGTCGGATCGAAGATGCCCGCGTCGCACGTCTTGTCGTCCTCAAGACCTGTGATCGAGATCGTTCCGAGATCCACAGACTTCCGTTTGTCCTCGGGCCAGAGCGCAGTGGGGTCATCGAGCGGATCGCCAGGCTCGCCAAGAATGGCCGTCAGCGTGAACTTCGCCGGCCCCTTCGCCAGCCGTTCCTTGAGTTCGGGGCGGTAGAAGTCGGCATCTTTCGCCTTCGCTTCGGCATCGGTAAGCCCGACTTCGCCGCCGACCGGCAAAGCTTTGTACTTAAAGATCTGCTTCTTCCCTTCCGCGTTCGTGAATGTGAATGCGTGGATACCCCAATAGTTCACGGTCGCGAAACTCGCGGGAACGGGCCGCGCATTGAGCCACTCGGCCTGCCGTGCCGTATTCGGATTGGCTTTGAAGAACGCGGCGATCTTATCCTTGTCCTTGGTTTCGACGGCCTTCAGCAACGCAAGGAATTGATCGGGATCGCGTGCGTTGAAAACGGGCGCAGAAATCATCACGAGGTCAGTCGTACTGCCGTTGCCGATATCGAAATGCAGGGCCATCCCGCGCACGTTGTCCTTCTGTGCGTTTGACGCATTAGGATTGCCACCGCCCATGGAGAAGCGTCCGATCACCCCGACCGGCGTTTTCGAATTGAAGTGCGGAGCCTTTGTCAGGCTTGCAGCCTCGGCCGTTGGCATGAAACTCCCTTTGACGCAGAAGCCATGCGTGTGCGCGGCGCGTTGGCCTTCATGTTTGCCGAAAACGGCATTTAGAGCATTGACGAGACTCTCGGCATCCGCCTCCGCATGAGCGGAGGTAACGGGTGGGATGGACAAAGCCGCGACAAAAATCGCGGCTGGGAGAAGCCGTTTCAAGACCATTGGAGAGATCCTTCGGAATACGGGTGCTAGTGTTGCGAGTAGTGGGAGCGCCGAACTCCAAAATATAGCGCCTTCGATCCGTACCGTTCAATTGCTACAATTGCACGGTAGTGATGTGCGCGAGGCGCTCCACCCGCAAGTAACCAAAACCAACGCTTTATCTGAAAGTAGATCTCTCCGGGAAGCACTTGTTTAAGCGGCGTCCTGCCGCCATTCGGGAAATGGATCCCGAAGCATCTTCCAGTCCCTCGTATTGAGGACTCCATTTGACGGCAAGCGCAACAAGCAGGCATTAAGCTCCGACGTGATCTTCTCCTGGTCCATCTCGCGCGTGCCGATGAATACAATTTCCTGACGACGGTCGCCCCAGGTCTTGTGCCATCCCTTATTGATGCGATCGAGCAGGCGCTCGTCGTCCGGCCAATTCTTCTTCGGCACCGCGGCCCACCAGTATCCGATCGCCTCGTGGCGGACGAGCGCTCCGGCCTGGCTGATTTCACCCACCCATTGCGGACGCGTCGCGAGCCAGAAAAATCCCTTGGCGCGAATAACGCCAGGCCACGACCGACCGAAGAACGCATGAAGTTTTTCCGGCTCGAACGGGCCGCGCGCCCGATAGACGAAACTTGAGATGCCGTATTCTTCCGTCTCGGGTGAATGGCTGTTGAATCCGTTCAGCTCTTTGTACCAGGTCGGATGGCGATGTGCGGCGTCGAAATCGAAAAGCCCCGTATCGAGGATGTCGCGCGAGGCAACGCGTGCGTGACTGGTCTCGATGATTTTGGCGTCGGCATTGAGCGAGCGGATGATCGCGCGCGCGGCAGAAATATCGCTCGCGCTGGCGATATCGATTTTGTTGAGCACGACGACGTCCGCAAACTCGATCTGCTCGACGAGGAGGCCAACGAGTGGGCGCTCGTCATCATCACCAGCAACTTCACCGCGATCCTTCAGGAAGTCCTGGGACGCATAATCCTTGAGCAAGTGCGCCGCGTCGACGACCGTAACCATCGTGTCGAGGCGGGCGACGTCGGAGAGGCTCTTGCTGTGTTCGTCGCGGAACTCGAACGTCGTCGCGACCGGAAGCGGCTCGGCGATACCGGTCGATTCAATCAGCAAATAGTCGAAGCGCCGCTCAGCCGCGAGACGATGAACTTCCTTCAGAAGGTCGTCGCGCAGCGTGCAGCATATGCAACCGTTCGACATCTCGACGAGGGTTTCATCAGTACGTGAAAGATTGGCGCCGCCCCGCGCGACAAGATCGGCGTCGATATTCACTTCGCTCATGTCGTTGACGATGACAGCGACCTTCAATCCTTCACGGTTGTGCAAGACATGATTGAGAAGCGTTGTTTTACCCGCGCCCAGAAAGCCTGAGAGGATCGTGACAGGCAGACGGCCATCTTTCGTTGTTTCTCCGGCTCGCAAATAGGCTTTGATGTCAGCATCCATCCGTCTGTCTCCTCGAATTCAACGCGGAACTAATTATCGGATGTTATAACATCCGTCAAGCGCAGACGCAAAAGGATGATAGTGTGCATGCGGAGTATATGCGGAAGATAAACTTCGCGGTGCAATATTGCGCGCCGCACAAAATAACGCGGAGCACATGCTGGAATTAAAGCGATCAATTTCTTTGCAGTATCCAGCAGATTTTCTTGTGGCTGAGGACGTCTGATCTTACGTTTATTGAATAAGCAGGTGACTCACGGTGATTCTGATGACGACGGAAACCTGTACGCGGCCAATTTCAAAAGCCGAAGTCGATCGCTTCTTGTTTGGCAAGCATATTACCGGCTGTCCTGTATGTGGACGCTTTCGCTCTCAATGCGATGTGGACGTTCACACCCTGACGTGTCAGCGCGCCGACCCCTCGTCGACGGCGCCGGTCAATGTGCTGATGATTATTTGTCAGAACTGCGGAGCGATCCAATTTCACGATCGCAACGTGATCGCACACTGGCTCGACTGCCAAAAGAAGGTATTTGTGAAGTAAGCGACGCTTGGCGCTAAACTTTTGTGAACCCGGCGCTGGGCGCCGGGAGCGACTGCTGCGCCGAGCCATCAGCCGCGGCAGCGGTTCGGTTCAGGCGTCTTTCGCCATTTCCCGCAATTTGAACTTTTGAATTTTGCCCGTCGATGTCTTCGGCACTTCCGCGAAAACGACGTATCGCGGAACCTTATAGCGAGCGAGACCCTGACGGCACCATTGGATAATCTCCTCCGTGGTTGCCGACGCGCCGGGCTTGAGTTCAATGAAAGCGCAAGGCGTTTCGCCCCACTTTTCATCGGGCTTAGCGACAACCGCGCAAAACGCGACGCTCGGATGGGTGTAAAGCAGTTCCTCGACCTCGATCGAAGATATGTTCTCGCCGCCCGAGATGATGATGTCCTTCGAACGATCCTTGACCTGGATATATCCGTCAGGGTGCATCACGCCGAGGTCGCCGGAATGGAACCAGTCGCCGGCAAAAGCCTCTTCCGTCGCCTTGGGATTTTTGAGGTAGCCTTTCATGATGATGTTGCCGCGGAACATGACCTCGCCAAGCGTCTCGCCGTCGGCGGGGACCTCGGTCATCGTTTCAGGCTCCATGACGGTAAGCCCCTCAAGCGCGACGTACCGGACGCCCTGGCGAATCCTTTTGGCGCTCCGCTCCGCGGCCGGAAGATCGTTCCAAGCCGGGTCCCATTCGTTGATCGTCGCCGGGCCGTACGTCTCGGTCAGACCATAAAGATGCGTCAGCTCGAAGCCCGCTTCCGTCATCGCCGCTATGACTGCGGCAGGCGGCGGCGCGGCCGCATGATTGAACGCGACGACGTGCGAGATCGGCTGCTTCTCTTCGGGGCTCGCGTTCAGAAGGGTCGCCATGACGATCGGCGCGCCGGAGAGATGCGTGACCTTGTGATCGACGATCGCATCGTACATCGCCTTGGCACGGACCCAGCGAAGGCAAACATGCGTGCCTTGCGCCAACGTCACCGACCAGGGAAAGCACCAGCCGTTGCAATGAAACATTGGCAGCGTCCAGAGATAGACGGGAAACCGCGTCATCCCTGTTGAAATCGTATTGGCGTAGCACATGAGCGCCGCGCCGCGGTGATGGTAGACGACACCTTTCGGATTGCCCGTCGTGCCGGACGTGTAATTGAGGGAAATCGCCTCCCACTCGTCTTCCGGCCATCGCCACTTGAACTCCGGATCGCCCCGGCCGACGAAGGCTTCATAATCTTGCGCCGACAAAGGCTCTCCGGTCTGCGGAAATTCCGGATCGTCGTAATCGACGACGATCGGCGCCACCTCCGCGAGCCGAAGCGCCTCTTTCATCGTCGCCGAAAATTCGCGGTCGGTGATCAAGAGCTTCGTCTCGGCATGATCGAGCTGAAACGCAATGATTGCCGCGTCGAGGCGCGTATTGATCGTGTGTAGAACGGCACCCGTCATCGCCACGCCGTAATGCGCTTCGAGCATCGCTGGTGTATTGGCGAGCATGACCGACACCGTGTCGCCAGGGCCGATTCCCGCCATCGCCAGTGCGCTCGCGAGCCGGCGGCATCGCGTGTAGAAATCGGCATAGGAAATACGCGCGTTGCCGTGAATGATCGCCGTGTGATGAGGCGCCGCGACCGCAGACCGGGCTAGGAACGACAAGGGCGTCAGTGGCTGATAGTTCGCGGGGTTCTTCGCGAGGTTTTGCTCAAAACGGTTCGACACGGCTGCTGCCCCGATCCTTGATCTTCGATTGCCGCCGCATTCCGGCCCGGCGCGCACGGCCTTCACGCCAACACGACGCTACCGAATGCATCTTGTCGCAGCAATCCTGGATTCTCATGGACCGGGCTTACAGGTCTGGACAGACGCATTGGGGTAACCCAGGGCGCATTGATGCCATAATGCGCGGATCCGCGATCGGCCGGCATCGAAAGCTGTTCAATGCAGCGATCCTCGATAAACCTCGCGGTGACTTCGGAGGTAGGGGGTCAAGAAAAGGCTTTACTCGCCAGTCTTGTCCTCTGGTTTTTCCTCATCTTTACCGCCAGCCTTCTCTTCGCCCTTGGCGCTGTCGGCGTCGTCCTCGTTTGGCTCGTCTTCTTCCTTATGCGAGGTCATGCCCTTGAGCTTGGCGAAGACGCGCGCCTGTTCCTGCTCCGGCGTTTCTTCGGGAGCTTCATGCGTTTTTGGCGCCAGGATCTCAGCGGTGTTGCCCGAAGGCGCCGTCGTCTCGGCGGTCGAAAGGAGAGTGCCGCCCTTCTCGATGTCGCCGTCCTTCCGATCGCGTTCGGCGCGTTTCGCAGCCTTTTTGACCTCGGCATCGAGGTCGATCTGCGAGCAGAGTCCGAGCGTCACCGGATCTTGAGGCGTCAGTTGCGCCGAGTTCCAGTGCGTGCGATCGCGGATCTGGGCGATCGTGGGCTTCGTCGTGCCGACGAGCCGCATGATCTGACTGTCCTTGAGTTCCGGATGATTGCGCAACAGCCAAAGCACGGCGTTCGGCCGGTCGTGGCGACGTGACACCGGCGTATAGCGCGGGCCTTTGCGCGTCTGCGGCAGCGGCGGCAACTGAACCTTGCTTTCGGCGAGTTGCAGCTTGTGCGAGGAATCTTTTTCGGCGCGGGAGATCTCCTCACGCGTGAGCTGGCCGTTCGTAACAGGGTCCATGCCTTTGATGCCCTGTGCAACTTCGCCGTCGGCGATGCCCTTAACCTCAAGAGGATGCAGACCGCAGAACTCCGCGATCTGGTCGAAGGACAGCGCCGTATTTTCCACCAGCCAAACGGCGGTGGCTTTCGGCATCAGGGGGCGGCGGTCGCTCATGGGCATCCTCTTTCGGTCTCCCGCGCGCGTGCGCGAAAGCCACTACAAAGTAAATTAAGGGAATGGGCGCGTTATAACGCTTTCGCTGCCGAAAACGCAAGACTCAAGGTGGGCGGTTCCTGCAAGAACGCCGCAGCCAGATTGGCCGTGCTGCGGTTGCAGGCTCTGTTTATGGCGGGTTAATGTCATGGAAAAACAGGCTCGATCGGCTTGAACCCTAAAAAAACCAGTAAGGATGATGCGATGCTCGCGACGGCCGGCCGAACCAAATATTTCGAGGACCTGGAAGTCGGCCAGGAAGCCTCGACGTCACGCGTCGTCAGCGAGGCCGATATCGTTGCCTACGCCGCGCTCTCGGGTGACTACAACCCGTTGCATCTCGATGCCGAGTACGCGTCGAAAACGATCTTCAAGGAACGGATCGCTCACGGTATTCTGTCCGCAGGCTACATTTCGGCGCTTTTCGGCATGAAATTGCCCGGGCCCGGCGCGATCTACGTTTCTCAATCGCTGTTCTTCAAGGGACCGGTGAAGATCGACGACCGCGTCGAAACACTCGTCCGGCTCGTCGAGCTTATTCCCGACAAGAAGCGGGCGCGCTTCGAATGCGTTTGCTCGGTTGACGGTAAACCCGTGCTGACCGGCGAAGCCGTCCTGATGGTTCCCCCGCGGCCAAGATAAGAGCAGAAGAGGCGCGGACGATCCCTCAAGAGATTCTTGGGAATGTAAGGAATGCGCTGCGCATGCACGTCATCCACGGCCATAAGCATGTTCTGCCAGAGCATCGCGGCACCGCGGTGGCGATTGGCAACTTTGACGGCGTGCATCGCGGGCACAGGGCGCTGATCGCAGAAGCCAAGGCGCAGGCGCGCGTCAAACGCGTTCCGTCGGCCGCAATGATGTTCGAGCCTCACCCGCGCGAATTCTTCCAGCCAGATGTGCAGCAGTTCCGCTTGACGCCGCTCAAGCGCAAGCTCGTCCTGTTGGAAAAGCTCGGCCTTGATCTTGTTTTCGTCGAACCCTTCGATGCCGAACTCGCGGCCTTGCCGGCCGAAGCATTCATCGAGCGCGTGCTCGTCGCCGGACTTGGCGTCACGCACGTCGTCATCGGTTACGATTTTTATTTCGGCCACAAGCGCGGCGGCAATCCTGAGCTGATGGTGCGGACGGGAGAAGAACTGGGATTCGGCGTCACGGTCATGCCGCCGGTTGCCGAGGATGGTGAAGTGTTCTCATCCTCAGGCATACGCCTGCATATCGCGCAAGGCGACGTCAAAGGCGCAGCCCACATGCTCGGCGATTATTGGCGGGTGAGCGGACGCGTCGTGGGCGGCGCCCGTCGCGGCACGGGCATGGGTTTTCCGACGGCCAATCTGGCAATGCCGAAAGGCACGACGCTCGGACACGGAATTTATGCCGTCCGCGTCCACGGCGACGGACACGTATATGACGCAGCGGCTTATCTTGGTACGCGGCCGACGTTCGACGACGGCGCGCCGGTGCTCGAAGTTTTCCTGCTCGATTTTTCAGGCGATCTTTACGGCCGGGAAATCGAGGTCGAGTTCATTGATTTCATCCGTAGCGATCGCCGCTTCCGCTCGGTCGAGGAATTGGTCGCGCAAATGGACCAGGACATCGCCAAAGCCCGCGAGGTTTTGGCGAAGACCTAGCGTTCCCTCGCCCCGTACGAACGCGGAGAGGGAACAGCGCGTCACCTTTGCTAATGTCGGCTGCCTTGCTAGAACGCCCGCTGATTAAGACGAGAAAGATCACCTGATGTCGAAAGACGTAAAGTCCCGCAAGGCGAGTTTGGAAACGCAGACAGCTGCCCCGGCTGATGGCCGCGATTGGAGCAAGACGCTGTTCCTGCCGCAGACTGACTTTCCGATGCGCGCCGGACTGCCGGAGCTTGAGCCGAGGCTGTTGAAGCGCTGGGACGAAATCGGTCTTTACGAGAAACTGCGCGACGAATCCAAGGGCCGCGTGAAGTTCACGCTGCACGATGGACCGCCCTACGCCAACGGCAACATTCATATCGGCCACGCGCTGAACAAGATCCTCAAGGACCTCGTCGTCAAATCGCAGCAGATGCTCGGCCACGATTCCAACTATGTGCCCGGCTGGGACTGTCACGGCCTCCCGATCGAATGGAAGATCGAAGAGCAGTATCGTGCGAAGGGCAAGGAGAAACCGAACTTTCTCGATCCCATCGCGATCAACGCATTCCGCGATGAGTGCCGGAAGTTCGCCGCCCACTGGGTCGGCATCCAGCGCGAAGAATTCAAGCGCCTCGGCGTCATCGGCGATTGGGCGCATCCCTATCTGACGATGTCGTACAACGCCGAAGCGATCATCGCGCGCGAGTTGATGAAGTTCGCTGCAACGGGACAGCTCTATCGCGGCTCAAAGCCTGTGATGTGGTCGGTCGTCGAAAAGACGGCGCTCGCCGAAGCCGAAATCGAATATCAGGATCATCAGTCCGATATGATCTGGGTGAAATTTCCGGTGAAGGCGCGTCCTATCAGCGAAGAGCCTGCCGAGAAGGATATTCCGCCGGAAATCCATCCGGAACAGACACCTGAAGACCTGGCCGGTGGGTCGGTCGTCATCTGGACAACAACGCCTTGGACCATCCCTGGCAACCGCGCCATCAGTTTCTCGTCGCGGATTGAATATGGACTTTACGAGGTCACGGCTGCGCCCGATGGCAATTGGGCGAAGAAGGGCGATCGCTACATCCTGGCTGACAAGCTTGCGGCCGACGTGATGAAAGCCGCCAAGGTCGAAGCGTATGAGAAGCGCTGGAGCGTAAACGCATTCGAGCTTCGCCACCTTGTCTGCGAGCACCCGCTGAGCGATCTCGGCTACACGTTCGACGTGCCGTTGCTCGATGGCGATCACGTCACCGATGATACGGGGACGGGCTTCGTGCACACCGCGCCCGGTCACGGCGCAGACGACTACAACATCTGGACCGCCAACCAGAAGAAGCTGCGTGAGCGAGGCATCGATACGACGGTTCCGTTCACCGTCGATGCCAACGGCACACTGACGAAGGCTGCGCCCGGCTTCGAAGGAAAGCGCGTATTGAAGGAGAACGGCGACAAGGGCGATGCCAACGATGCCGTCATCAAGGCGCTCGCCGAAGCCGGCAACATCATCGCGCGCGGCCGCTTGAAGCATCAGTATCCGCATTCGTGGCGCTCGAAAAAACCCGTCATCTTCCGCAACACGCCCCAGTGGTTCATCGCGATGGATAAGCCACTCGCCCTTTCCCTCTCCTCGTCCTCACGGGCAGAGGGTGAAGGGCGGGTGAGGGGGCACAACGCTCCAACCCTTCGCCAGATCGCGCTCGACGAAATCAAGCGCGTCGAATGGGTGCCGGAAGCGGGCGAGAACCGCATCACTGGCATGATCGAGAACAGGCCGGATTGGGTGGTATCGCGGCAGCGCGCGTGGGGCGTGCCGATCACGGTCTTCCGCAACATCGAAACCGATGAAGTCATTCCCGGGCCCGGCTTCGACAAGTCGGACGAACTTTCGGCACGCATCGAAAAAGCGTTCGCCGCGAAAGGGGCCGACGTCTGGTTCGAAGCCGGTGCCAAGGACCTCTTCCTCAAAGGACTCGTGCCGGACGCTGATCTGCCGAAATGGGAGCAGGTGAAGGACGTACTCGACGTCTGGTTCGATTCAGGCTCGACGCACGCCTTCACGCTCGAAGATCCCGAAGCTTTTCCGGGCTTCAAAGGCCTGCGCCGCAAACGCGACGGCGGCCAGGACCGCGTCATGTATCTCGAAGGCTCGGACCAGCATCGCGGCTGGTTCCATTCGTCTCTTCTTGAATCCTGCGGCACGCGCGGTGAAGCGCCCTACGATGTCGTTCTGACCCACGGTTTCGTCCTCGACGAGAAAGGGCAGAAGATGTCGAAGTCGCTTGGCAACGTCGTCGCGCCGCAAGACGTGATGGCGAAGTCGGGCGCTGACATTTTGCGTCTCTGGGTTGCAGCATCCGATTATTCTGACGACCTGCGCATCGGTCAGGAAATCCTGAAGACGTTCTCCGAGACGTACCGCAAACTGCGCAACACGCTGCGCTGGATGCTCGGCGCGCTGGCTCACTTCGAGCCCGGCGATGCCGTCGCGTTTAAGGACATGAAGCCGTTCGAACTTGAACGCTTGATGCTTCATCGCCTTGCCGAGATCGATCACGATGTGCGGAAGGCTTACGAAACCTACGATTATCGCAAGATCGTCGCCGTGCTCACGCAATTCATGAACACCGAGTTGTCCGCATTCTATTTCGACATTCGCAAGGACACGCTTTATTGCGAACCGCCGTCGAGCCTGAAGCGCAAGGCAGCGCTGACCGTGATCGACCGCCTTTGCGATGCGCTCATCCGCTGGCTGGCGCCGATTCTATCGTTCACGGCCGAAGAAGCGTGGCTGCAATACCGTCCAAACGAAAGCGACAGCGTGCACCTCTTGCCTTTCCCGAAAATCCCGCGCGAATGGCGCGACGATAATCTCGCCGCCAAGTGGGATCGCGTGAAAGAGGTGCGTAGCGTTGTGACGGGTGCACTCGAAATCGAGCGCGCCAATAAGAAGATCGGCTCGTCGCTGGAAGCCGCACCCGATGTCTATGTCACTGACCCTGACTTGATGTCGGGGCTGGAGGGCGTCGACATGGCGGAGGTTTGCATCACGTCGGATATCTCGATCTCGGATAAACCGGTGCCCGCGGGAGCCTTCACGCTGCCAAGCGAGCCCGGCGTCGGCGTCGTCGTCAAGCGCGCCGAAGGCAAGAAATGTGCGCGTTCGTGGCGTATCACGAAAGATGTCGGCTCTGATCCTGCATACCCGGATCTCTCCGCGCGGGACGCCGCCGCTGTTCGCGAAATTGACGCCGGAGCACTGGCATGACCGCAATCATGCCTTCAGAAACTGCGGTACTAACGCCGCCCCTGATACGCTTTCCGTCAAGGGAAGGGGAATGCGCGTGGTGAACCAACCCGGAGCGATGGTATGACGACGGAGACTATTCCACGTTCGGGCTGGGCGAGTTTCGTTTGGAGCCGATACGCGCCGCTCGCGCTCGCCGTCACCATCGCCACTGTCGCTGCCGATCAGCTGCACAAATGGTGGATGCTGTCCGTCTACGACATCGCAGCCAAAGGCCGCGTTGAGGTCTTTCCGTTCTTGGACCTCGTCTATGTGAAGAATATCGGCATCAGTTATTCACTGCTAAATCAAGAAAGTATACTCGGCCAATACCTGCTCATGGCGTTTGCAGTATTTGCGAGCATATGCCTGTGGTTATGGCTCAACCGCGCGGCCTCGGGCAAGTTGATGGCGATCGGCTTGGCACTGATTATCGGCGGCGCCATTGGCAACGCCATCGACCGGCTAAGGCTCGGCGGCGTCGCGGATTTCTTCTCTCTGCACGTCTTTGGCTACCATTGGTACGTCTTCAATATCGCCGACGTGGCGATCGTTGCTGGCGTCGTAGCACTATTGTATGAGTCCTTCTTCAAAGAGTCGCATTAGCGCCGCAAACGTCGGTTTACGTGTGTACTCAGGGGGCGTGTCGCAAGACACGGGGGTTCTGCATGCCTTTGAAATCATTTGCGAAAGCATGTCTGCTTGCGCCGTTAGGCGCGGCGTTGCTCGCGGTTTCGGGCTGCGGATACGATGGTGTTCAGCTGAACGGCAAAATATTTGACGTGGTCGGACTAAGTGGCAACGCCGCTCCGCAGGGCGAGCCGAAAATGAAGGTCCGCCAGCCGCTCGTCATGCCTCCCGAAACCGAAACAGCTGCGCTCCCGCAACCGGGAAGCGGCAGGGCGGACCAACCGTCGTTGGCGGAAATTCAGGATCCCGACCGGAACAAGAAAGTTTCGCAGGCCGATCTTCAGCGGCAACAGGATGCATATTGCAAAGTCCATTACCAAGACGCTATCGCGCGCGGCGACGATAGCGCCGACGCGGCCTCCGGTCCTCTCGGCTCCTGCCATCCCTCTATTCTTACCGGCGTTCAAAAATGGATGGCGTCCGGCAAACAAAAGGGCGACGGCGAGGACGACGATTCCCAGACGCAATAACGCCCGATGCCTGCAGGGTTAGCCTTTCGTCCGGCTGAAAAGCGCCCGAATACCTCGCATATTCGCATGCGAGATGAACGCCTTGTCATTTGACTTTTGCGGCCCACATCGCGCTCACTGGCCCGGTTTTCGCGCACCCGCATGTTTTCCGATCGTCGGGTGCCGTTCATGAAAAGTTGTCCTCCCATATGAGGACTGCGATATCATCTAAAGAGGGTAGGCGCGCGCCGTGCCGCTCGCCGATCAAGGACCGACCATATGCGTCTTGTGACGTTCACCCGGCTCAATCTCTTAACCATTTTGGCCCTTTCCATGCTCGCTCTGACACCACAAGCCCACGCGGCCTCCGCTACTCGCGCCACCGAGTTCAAGCTCGACAACGGCATGGACGTAGTCGTCATCCCCGATCATCGCTCGCCGGTTGTTACGCACATGGTCTGGTATCGCGTCGGATCAGCCGACGAGGTGCGGGGCAAATCCGGCATCGCGCACTTCCTCGAACACCTGATGTTCAAATCGACCGACAAGATTCCGGTCGGCGAATTTTCAAAGATCGTCAGCCGTCTCGGCGGCCAGGATAACGCCTTCACCGGGCACGATACGACGGCCTACTTCCAGCGCGTCTCGAAGGACCGCCTCGGCAAGATGATGGAGATGGAAGCCGACCGCATGGTTCATTTGCGGCTCGATGAGAAGGAAGTGCTGACCGAACGCAATGTCATTCTCGAAGAGCGCCGCTCGCGCATCGACAACAACCCTTCCGCGCTGCTCGATGAGCAGATGAACGCCGCGCTCTATCTCAACGATCCCTACGGAACGCCGGTCATCGGCTGGTATAACGAGATGGAAAAGCTTTCGCGGCAGGATGCGCTGACTTTCTATAAGCACTATTACGCACCGAACAACGCGATCCTCGTCGTGTCCGGCGACGTGACGCCCGACGAAGTGCGTAAGCTCGCAGAAGATACTTACGGAAAAATCCCGGCCAATCCCGACGTCAATCCGGTTCGCCATCGCCCGAGCGAGCCGCCGCCGATCGCGGCCCGCCGGCTTGAGCTGAAAGACCCGCGCGCCGGCAATTACTCGATGCAACGATATTATCTCGCGCCGAGCTACGTCACGGCCAACAGGTCGGGAGAGGCCGAAGCCCTCGATTTGCTGATGAAGATCGCGGGTTCTGGCACGACCAGCCGCATCTACAAAAAACTCGTTGTCGAATCGAAACTCGCATCGAGCGCGGGCGGCGATTATTCCGGATACGGCCTCGATGGCGGCACCATCTCGCTCTATGCGGTCGCATCCGACGGCGTTTCCCTGCCGAAGGTTGAAGCAGGCGTCGACGCGGTCCTCGACGATATCGTGAAGAATGGCGTCACCGAAGCGGAGCTTGCGCGCGCCAAGCGCAGCTATCTTGCTGACTACGTTTACGAAAGCGACAACCAAGCGACGCTGGCGCGGCGCTACGGCTGGAACATGGCCGTTGGGCGCACCGTTGCCGATATCGAAGGCTGGCCGGACGCGATCTCGAAAGTCACGACGGATGACGTGAAGAAGGTTGCTGCCAAGTATCTCAATCCGCGGGCTTCGGTGACGGGCTATCTGGTGCCCGACGAAAGCGGCGTCGCGAAAGCTGAAGATCTGCCGCCCCCTTCCCCCAATGGCGTATTGAGGTGATTTTGATGCTAAGCCTCCCTCGCGGGATTGCTACGGTCGTTCGAACCGTGGCCCGTCTCAACGTTGCCGTTGCTTTGGCGATGTTGGCGTTCGTTCTCATTCCGTCATTCAGCCAGCCGGCAGCAGCGATGAACATTCAGCAGATCCAATCTCCAGGCGGAATCAAAGCATGGCTGGTCGAGGAACACAGCGTTCCGCTGATCTCGCTCAAATATGCTTTCGACGGCGGCAACAGCCAGGATCCGGAAGGGAAGGCGGGCGTTGCCAACTTCATTACCGCGATGATGGACGAGGGCGCTGGCGACCTGAAGTCGGAGCAATATCAGGAGCGCATGGAAGATCTCGCCATGCGCATGAGCTACGATGACACCAAGGACTCGCTTTACGGCTCGTTTGAAACGCTGAGCGCAAACCGTGATAAGGCGGCCGAGCTTCTGAAGCTATCGGTGCAGCACCCGCGCTTCGACCAGGATGCCGTGGAGCGCATCCGCCAGCAACTGATCGCCAATCTCATTTATGCCGACAAGGATCCGGGCAAGGTCGCGATGCGCGAATGGTACGCGCAGGCTTTCGCCGGTCATCCCTACGCACGCCCCTCCAGCGGCACAGTTGATACCGTCTCGAAAATCACGCGTGACGATCTGCTGGCGTATCACAAACGCATCTTCGCTCGTGACAACCTGAAAGTCGTCGCTGTCGGAGACATCACGCCCGCCGAACTTGGCAAGCTCATCGATGACGTTTTTGGTGGTCTTCCCGCAAAGGCCGATCTGCTCCCCGTCGCGAAAACGGAGCCGATCCCCGGTGGCAGTCAGCGCGTCATCGACATGGGCGTTCCTCAGTCGGTTGCAGTCTTTGGCCTTGGCGCCATGCCCCGCATGGACCCCGACTTCATGACGGCGTTCGTCGTAAATCACATTCTGGGCGGCGGCGGCTTCTCCGCGAAGCTGATGGAAGAAGTCCGCGAGAAACGCGGCCTCGCCTATTCCGTCTACACGTACATCCAGCCGGACCGGTACACATCGATCCTCGTCGGCAGCGTGGCGACCAAGAATGCATCGATGGCCGAGAGCTTGGACATCATCCGCAAGGAAATGAAGAAGATGGCCGAGAACGGACCGACGCAAGCCGATCTCGATGCCGCCAAATCCTATCTCACAGGCTCCTACGCGCTGCGCTTCGATACCAACTCCAAGATTGCGTCTCAGCTCCTGGGACTGATGCAGGAGGGCTTCGGCCCCGATTACGTCGAGACCCGCAACAAGAAGATCGAAGCGATCACGCTCGCCGATGCAAAGCGTGTCGCCGCACGTCTTTTGAAGCCGGAGAACTTGATCGTCACGGTCGTCGGCAAACCGGCGGGGATGAAATCGGTGATCCCGGCGGCTTTGCGCCCCGTTGCGGCTCCCTCACGCGGCTGAGAAAGTCTCGTTTCGAGACCTTGCATGGGGCTATAGGCGCTCTTGGCCGCAAGTATGAAATCGGGTAGGTCGGAACCCGATTTCAGACGGGAGCGTTTTGAGCGCCATGCAAGACGGGCACCACGACGGAAGCAAGTTTCAGCAGAACATCGATGGGTGTCTCGACACCGCGATAGGGGAGCACGGCCTGTCTCGAGCGTCGTATAAATCATGGCTCGCCCGCATTGCTCCTCACGTCGATGCCCTCAAGGACGATTACCGCGATTGTCGCCTGGCGCTCCTGCGCATTCCGGAAGAAACGAGCGATATTGCAGATGCCGAAGCGGCGCTCGCTCGCCTGAGTGAAGGCGCGCAGACGCTCGTTTTTTTCGGTACTGGTGGTTCGAGTCTCGGCGGCCAGACGCTGGCGCAAATCGCTGGATGGAAAATTCCGGGCGTCGCGACCGAGGGGCAGAAGTCACGGCCGCGCACACGCTTCTACGACAACCTCGACGGCGAGACGCTCGCAGGCGTCCTCAATACCCTCGATCTCGCCGAGACCCGCTTCATCGTCACGTCGAAATCCGGCGGCACCGCCGAGACGCTGGCGCAGGCGATTGCGACAATTTCTGCGGTCAAAGCTGCGGGCCTCGAAGCGCAAATTCCAAAACTCTTTCTTGGCATCACTGAACCCGAAAAGCCCGGCAAGGCGAACGGACTTCGCACACTGTTCGCGAAGTTCGGCATCCCTATGCTTGAGCATCACACGGGCATCGGCGGCCGCTTTTCATGCCTGACGAATGTCGGCCTGATGCCGGCGATGGCGCGCGGTCTCGACGTACGCGCGATCCGCGCCGGTGCAAAATCGGTCATCGATGCGCTGCTTGCCACCAACGAACCGGAAAAGTTCGCACCCGCCGCCGGAGCAGCGATGGCGGTTGCCCTGTCCAAAGAGAAGGGCATCAAGACGCTCGTCATGATGCCCTATGCGGATCGTCTTGGACGTCTCGCCGCGTGGTTTGTGCAGCTCTGGGCCGAAAGCCTTGGTAAGGGCGGGGAAGGGACGACGCCGATCGGCGCGCTCGGGCCACTCGATCAGCACAGCCAGTTGCAGCTTTTCATGGATGGGCCACGCGAGCACTATCTGACGATCATCCGCGTTGCGAGCAAGGGTATCGGCCCGAAAGTGAACGCCGATCTGGCCAAGCTGGCGGGGGCGGATATGCTCGGCGGCCACACCATCGGCGACATCGTGGACGCGCAGGCCCACGCGCTACCGGAAGCCCTGGCGCGCGCTGGCCGCCCCGTGCGCACAATCGACCTTGCAAAACTCGATGAAAAAACGCTCGGCGCGCTGCTGATGCACTTTATGATCGAGACGATTCTCGCAGGTCGTCTGCTGGGGCTTGATCCCTTCGATCAACCGGCTGTCGAGCTTGCGAAAATCCTGACCAAGGAGCGCCTCGCCAAAGGCGCATGACGCGCTTTGAACGAGGAGACGGTCGCCGTGGCGATCAGGCAGTTGAGCCCTGAAACGGTCAACCGCATAGCTGCGGGCGAGGTCATCGAACGCCCCGCGAGCGTCGTCAAAGAGCTCGTCGAAAACGCCATCGATGCTGGCGCGGGCCAGATTGAAATCGTCATCACCGAAGGCGGCCTGTCGCTGATCCGTGTCTCCGACGATGGCTCCGGCATGAGTGCCGACGATCTTGCGCTTGCAGTTGAGCGTCACGCCACATCGAAACTCGACGAAGAAAACCTTTTTGATATCCGCTCGCTTGGGTTTCGCGGCGAGGCATTGCCGTCGATTGGATCGATTGCGCATGTCGAAATTCGTTCACGCGCTCAAGGAGCCAGCCAAGGCTTTGCAATAGCCGTCATCCGTGGCGCGAAGCAGGTCGTGAAGCCGGCTGCTGTAAACGCCGGTACGGTCGTCGAAGTTCGCGATCTTTTCTCCGCGACTCCAGCGCGCCTGAAGTTTCTGAAATCCGAGCGCAGCGAGACGATGGCTGTCACCGACGTCGTCCGCCGCCTCGCGATGGCGCATCCCGAAATCGGCTTCACGCTGCAAACCGGCGAAAAGCGCCCGGTCGTCTACGCACGCGGCGAGCGCTCCTCCGCCGCCTGGCTTGAGCGCGTCGGCGCCATCATGGGCCGCGAATTCATGAACGATGCGCTCGAAGTTTCGGGCGGCGGCAGCGGCGCTTCGGCACCGATGCGCGTTTTCGGCTTTATCGGATTGCCGACGCTGCATCGCCCCGACAGCACGCAGCAATTTCTCTTCGTCAATGGCCGCTCGGTAAAGGACAAGCTTCTGATCGGTGCGATCCGCGCGGCCTACGGCGATCTGATTCCGCGCGGGCGTTCGCCGTTGCTGGCGCTTTTCCTCGATGTTGCGCCATCCGACGTCGATGTGAACGTGCATCCGGCAAAGGCCGAAGTCCGTTTCCGCGACGCCGGCCGCGTTCGTGGGCTGATGGTTGGAGCCATGCGTCAGGCTTTGGAAGCGGCCGGGCATAGGGCATCGGCGCAAGGCGGCGTGCTGACGGTCGAAAGCTTTTCCGCTGGCGTTCTTCCGAACACGCCTCCGCCAATGCCGAGTTTTTCCTTGTCGCGGCAACTGCGAGAAGCGGCGCAGACGCCTTTCGCCGTAATCGACACACCGAGCGCCGACATGCGGATGCCGGAGGAAACAAAAACCGAGCAGGCCGTCGATAAGCCGCTCGGAGCCGTCCGCGCGCAAGTCCATGAGAACTATATTGTGGCGCAGACGCAGGACGGCCTTGTGATTGTCGATCAGCATGCCGCACATGAACGCCTCGTCTACGAAAAGTTGAAATCGGCGCTCGGCAACGGCGGCGTCGCCACGCAAGGCTTGCTCATTCCGGCGATCGTCACGCTCGATGCCGACGACGCGGAATTGTTATGCAGCCGGGCTGACGAACTCGCCGAATTGGGGCTTGTTCTCGAAAGCTTCGGAGAGGGCGCTGTCGCAGTCCGCGAAACGCCCGCGCTGCTCGGCGATACCGACGTCGAAGGATTGGTGAAGGACCTCGCCGCAGAGATTCGTGCTGACGGAACCGCGCGCGCATTAAAGGACCGGCTCGATAGCGTTGCGTCGCGCATGGCGTGCCACGGCAGTGTGCGGTCGGGCCGCCGTCTGACGGTCGAGGAAATGAACGCGCTTCTCCGTCAGATGGAGGCGACGCCGTACTCCGGCCAATGCAATCATGGCCGCCCGACCTACGTGGCTCTCAAACTTTCCGACATCGAACGTCTATTCGGGCGGCGGTAGCATCGGCTCCATGGTGGCCTCTGCGCGGCCGAGTAGCGCTCCCTCGCCCCGCTGCGTGGAGAGGGCCGGGGTGAGGGGCAGCCATTACGAATGGTGCACGCAGCGGCCCCCACCCTAGGCCGACTGAAGCAATGGGAGAGCAAGCTAGGCGAATCCACGCCACTTCGCGGGTAATCCTATTCTCCCCCGCGTCATGGCCGGGCTTGACCCGGCCATCCAGGGCAACAGCGAGAACGTGCATGGCCGCCGTCACGCTGAAGCATGCTTCGCACGCGGAGGGCGGCCATGGAATGGAGAGGGGATCTCGCGTTAGTGATCGTCGCCGCCGTTGGCGCTTTCGGCGTTGAGCTGGCCGTAGTTCTCGACACCGATCTTGTTCAACAGGTCGAGCTGCGTCTCGAGGAAATCGATATGACCCTCCTCGTCCTTCAGAAGGTCCTCGAACAGCATCATCGTCACGTAGTCGCCGTGGTCGCGGCAGATTTCACGCGACTTCTTATAGTGATCGCGGGCAATGTGCTCGCCCTTGAGATCGCATTCGAGAACTTCCTTGATGTTCTCGCCGATCATCAGCGGCGCAACGTGCTGCAGGTTCGGATGCCCGTCGAGAAAGATGATGCGATCGACGAGCCGGTCGGCGTGATGCATCTCCTCGATCGACTCTTTCCGCTCTTTTTGGGCGAGCTTCTTGTATCCCCAGTTGTCGAGCAGACGGAAATGCAACCAATACTGATTGATGGCGCCAAGTTCGAGTTTCAGGGCCTCATTGAGACGAGTGATAACATCTTTGTTGCCCTTCATGGCGCCGCTCCAATCAATGAGAACTTGCTGTTCTGGCCTAAATCCAGAAACATTCTAAACTACGCAACAAGTGGATTGGAACAAAAAAATTTCGCCAACCGCGAGAAGGAGCGCGGTGCGCAAAGTCTGCACTACGTTTTCGCGCCGCTATGCGACAGCGCGTTTAGATCCGGCCCGGCGATTCGCACGAGCATCATCGAGGCGGCGCTGACGGCGTTCGCGGCGCTCCTCGATCCGGATGAGTTTGGCGCGAGCCTCAGCCAGCGCGAACGGGCAAACGTGGGTTGACTGCTCTAGACGGTCCATTGCCGAATAAATCGCGGCAACCGTAAGCGGCGCGCACGTGCAGCAATTCATCTTTTTGTTGAGATGTCGGAAAACAACGCCCGGTGTTGGCAACACGCCAGGGCCTGCGCTCATAAGTTCCGAAACGGCAAGCTCGATATCCCTGTCCGAGATAACGGCGCATTGGCAGATAATCACGTTCGGCTCCAATCGTTCGGGGTTCAAGGCCCCGGCATCGGACACCCGCAAAGGGTAGTGTCGCCAGTAGTAGTGCGAAAAAGTATACTTTCGTCAAGTCACCTTTTCTAATGATCGACATAGTACGAAATCTTAGAGAATCAAAGCATTCCGGCCGCGACTTCCATGCTGTTATCGTAGTGCGGAGGTGCAAGGATGTCGCAGTTGCCCTAAGCTCGATTCATCCCGACTCGACGGGAGCAAAGCACAGGGCACTACGATATTGAATTTTCTCAATAATTCGAAAAGAGAGTCTCGTGGTGTGAGCGCCGCCCCCGAGCCGGCGCGCGTAAGGCCGCTTCCGACGTGATCTCGCTTGCCGCCACACGAGAGACTAAGGGCAATGAATTCGGTCCCGTCGTCACAGTAGGGGTCCTGTTTTTCATCTTCGGATTCGTGACTTGGCTCAACGGTCCGCTCATCACCTTCGTCAAGCTTGCCTTTCACCTCGATGACGTCAGCGCCTTCCTCGTGCCGATGGCCTTCTATCTGTCCTATTTCTTCCTGGCGCTCCCAGCCTCGGCGGTGCTGCACCGGACCGGCATGAAGAAAGGCATGGCGCTCGGACTTTTCGTCATGGCGATCGGCGCCGTCGCGTTCGGTCACTTCACGACGGCACGCCAGTATACCGGAACGCTCACCGGCCTGTTCGTCATCGGCGCAGGACTGTCGCTGCTACAGACCGCATCCAACCCCTACGTCTGCATCTTGGGTCCGAGCGAAAGCGCGGCACGCCGCATCGCCTTCATGGGCATTTGCAACAAGTTCGCGGGCTTTCTCGCGCCGCTCGTATTTGGCGCCTTGGTTTTGCGCGGCCTCGACCATTTCGATGCGCGCGTCAAAGCCGCCGCAACGCCGGAAGCGCGCGAAATGCTGCTCAACGCCTTCGCGGCACAAGTGCACGTCCCTTATATGATTATGGCGGCTCTGCTCGCACTGCTTGCAATCTGGATCGCCCGTTCGGGATTGCCCGACATACGTAGCGGAAGCTCCGATGACACGCTGGCGGACGCTGGATACATTTTCCGCTGTCCGCACCTTTGGCTGGGCGTGCTCTGCCTGTTTCTTTACGTCGGGCTTGAGGTCCTCGCGGGCGACGCCATCGGTATATACGGGTCCGGTTTCAACTTACCCCTCGACGCGACGCGCCTGTTCACGTCGTACACGCTCTTTGCGATGCTCGTCGGCTACGTCGTCGGGCTGCTGCTGATACCGCGGTTCATATCGCAGCAAGGCTATCTCGCCATGTCTGCGGCGCTTGGTGTGCTGCTGACATTCGGAGCCTATCTGACGAACGGCTACACGTCGGTCGCCTTCATCGCCAGCCTCGGCTTTGCCAACGCCATGATGTGGCCTGCGATCTTCCCGCTGGCAATCAGGAACCTGGGACGCCACACGGAAACCGGCTCGGCGCTTCTGATCATGGGAGTCGTCGGTGGCGCTTTGATGCCCTACGCTTTTGCGATTCTTAAGCAGCACATCGATTTTCAGTTGGCCTATCTGGTGCTCGCCGTGCCGAGCTACCTTTACATTTTCTACTACGGTTTGCGCGGCTGCGGCGTTGAGCATCGAAGCATCTAAAATACTTTCACCAAGGATGGGACGCGGTTCGAAACATTGATAGCCCAATGGCCCGCGGATGTTCGCAATTATGCTTACAGGCTTGCCGTCGGCGCATTCGCTTCTTCAGCCTGATAACTTCGCGGCATCGCCTGTTGCACCGTCCGCTTGAGGAACGATGTGATCGCTCGCATAACCGGAGGCGCGAACAGGATATTGCGGTGGCCGAGCCCATTGAACGAGAGCAGCTCCATTCCGCCAACGCGGGCGACAATTTCTTCGGCGCAGCGAAATGGCACGTCGATGTCGTCCGGCGCGTGAATGACAAGCCCGCGCGCGCCACTCGCAGGCAACAGCTTGACGGCAGCGAAGCAATCCAAGGTGCGCCCGCCGATGCGCTCCAGCCGATGCTCAAACGCCTTCCGCCCGGCACCGCTCAACTCCCAATGTCGAGAAAAATGGTCGGTAACATCGGTAAGACGATTAGGACTCGCTATGAGCACGACACGTTCGACTGGCATAGCGTGAGGCATCGGCGCATGGCCCTCGGCCGCGACGAGCGCAATCAATCCACCGAACGAATGCGTAACGACGGAGTGGATAGGTCCGACGTGATCGGCGATTGCAACGGTCGCGCGCGCGCAATCGATGAGATTGGTCGAACGCCCGCTGCTCAGGCCGTGAGCAGGTAAATCGAAAAGCGCGACCCGAAAGCCGCTTCTCCGAATGGCTTCGGCAATCGCCGTCATGAATGAGGCTTCGCCCGTCCAGCCGTGCACGATGAGCACCGTGCCCGACGCCATCTGCCGATCAGGTTCGAATGTGTAAGTTTGAATATCGCCGACCGGCGTTGCAACTCTTTCCCAATGCGCGTTACGCAAATGATAGCGCGCACGTTCGGTCAGCTCGCGGTGGTTCGGCGCGCGACGTTCCGAAATCTCCGGTGTGCAAAACAGGCGAAATCCAACATCGCCAGCGACCGCGGGCGGAAGCCCGCGCAAGCGTCGCTCAGTCCAAATCTCTCGCGGTATCCAGACCATGTCCCATCATCCGACCAGGCGCGAAGGTTCGCAAGTAAGACGTTGACGGATTAAATAGTTCGAGGCGCACATGCGCGGAACACGTTAAGCAAAGTTTAACCACGTTCGACGCCGGCCGTTCCATATGCCGCCCTGCGGCGTCTGCGTCGCGACATCAAACTGCAAGTTTCAATTTGGTGTCGGGCAACTAACCCAGCCGAAGGAAACGGACTTCCGTATCGCCCCAGGTGCGCGCGTCGAGCTGCTCGAACGGCGACGGGATGGTGATGCTCGCGCCCGCGCGTTCTTCAAGGACGCACACCGCGCCGGGCGTCAGCCAATTGCCCTCGGCTAATCCCGAGAGCGCTTTTTCGCCGAGCCCTTTGCCATAGGGTGGATCGAGAAATGCGATCCCATATGGCTCCATGTTTCCAGCGGGGCCGAGATCGGTCGCATCGCGGCGAAAGATGCGCGTCTCGCCCGTGAGGCCGAGCGCTTCGACATTTCGCCGGATGAGGGCGCGAGCCTCGGCGGCCTCCTCGACGAACAGGCAGTAAGCGGCGCCGCGCGACACCGCTTCGATGCCAAGCGCGCCGGTTCCCGAAAAAAGATCAATGACGCGCGCGCCTGCGAGGGAAAAGTCGTCGATGCCATGCGCGAGAATGTTGAACACGCTTTCGCGCACGCGATCCGACGTCGGCCGAATGCTCATGTCTTCGGGCGTCACGAGCGCGCGACCTCGAAACCTTCCGGCAACGACTCTCATGCGTTGTCTTTCCTCGAGGCGGCCTTCCCATGCGCCGCCTTGCCCCGCGCGTGTCGCTCCTTGCGCTCGGCCTGGCTTTCCGTGAAGCCGAGTGCCTCCGCCGCCTTCGGCCCGAGCTGCGCGACAAGAATGCGGCGGCGCACGGCCTCGACTGCACCAGGTGCCAGATCGAGAAGCTGGAACGGTCCGAACGAAACGCGGATCAGCCGGTTCACGGTGAGACCGAGATGCGCGAGCACGTTGCGCACTTCCCGGTTCTTGCCTTCGCGGATCGAAATCGACAGCCACGAATTTGCGCCCTGCACGGTATCGACCGACGCTTCGATCGGCCCGTACTGAACGCCGTCGATTTCAACGCCGTCCTTGAGCTTCGCGAGATCGGCAGGCGTCACACGTCCCTTGGCGCGAACGCGGTAGCGGCGCACCCAACCGTTCGCAGGCAGCTCCATGTGCCGCGCCAGCGCGCCATCGTTAGTGAGCAGCAGCAGGCCTTCCGTGTTGAAGTCCAGGCGGCCGACGGAAATGACGCGCGGCATCTCCGGCGGCATCTTCTCGAACACGGTCGGACGACCTTCGGGATCGGAATGGGTGGTGACGACGCCCTTCGGCTTGTGATAGCGCCAAAGCTGCGGCGGCTCTGCCGTTGGCAGCGGCTTGCCGTCGACGAAAACCTTGTCCTGCGCGCAGACTTCGATGGCCGGCGTCTTGAGCAGCTTGCCGTTGACGCTGACGCGGCCGTCGGCGATCCAGCGTTCGGCTTCGCGGCGCGAGCAAAGCCCGGCGCGCGCCATCGCCTTGGCGATGCGCATGGGACCGTCGCGGGTCTCGGCGGGACTGGGATTTGACGGCTTGGACATATTGATCGTTTCGATTTGACGGAAGGAAGCGAGCTTATGACATCGACTGGCGCTCGAAGCCATATGCCGCTTGCGCTCACCGAGGCACGCGCCGCGGCAATACGCGGGGAAGTGCCGGTTGGCGCGGTCCTCGTGTCGCCCTCAGGCGAGGTGTTGGCGGCCGCCGGAAATCGGACGCGGGAATATCGCGACCCCACAGCGCACGCCGAAATGCTGGTGATCCGGGCCGCCTGTGCCGCCCTGCGTGACGAACGTCTCGTCGATTGCGATCTCTACGTCACGCTGGAGCCCTGCCCGATGTGCGCCGCGGCGATCTCCTTCGCGCGTATCCGCCGCGTTTACTACGGAGCAGGCGATCCGAAAGGCGGCGGTGTCGAGCACGGCCCGCGAATTTTTAATCAACCGACCTGCCATCATGTGCCCGAGGTCTATCCGGGCCTCGCGGAAGCCGACGCCAGCGCGCTGCTCAAAACCTTCTTCGCCGAACGCCGCGAAGCCGAACGCCGCGAAGATTGACAAGTCGTTCCCCTCC
>Ga0182749_1000434_pt1 | contig 39756 bp, 36 predicted proteins | sample eDN3rd37CKraftMG_FD_128875 | JGI IMG/M metagenome (GOLD analysis project Ga0182749, IMG submission 128875) | Enriched Miracle-Growth compost microbial communities from Emeryville, California, USA - eDNA 3rd pass 37_C Kraft MG (version 2) (version 2) ...
CGCGGAAGACGACACATGAGCGACGCCGCGCATCCCATCCTGCCGCCGGACCAAAGCTACGCCGACGTCACCGAGCAACTCGCCCGGATTCCGCTCCGGTTTCCGACGAGACGCATCTGGCTTGTCGCGATGCTCTTGTCGTCGGCCCTTCTCGGGCTGCTCGTCGTCTCGGCCACCGTTCTGTTCACCACCGGCGTGGGCATCTGGGGGCTCAATATCCCGGTGAACTGGGCTTTCGCCATCCACAACTATGTCTGGTGGCTTGGCATCGGCCATGCCGGCACGCTGATCTCGGCGCTGCTGCTGCTGCTCGGCCAGGAGTGGCGCAACTCGCTCAACCGCTTTGCCGAGACGATGACGCTCTTCGCCGTGGTCTGCGCCGGCATCTATCCGATCCTGCACCTCGGCCGGCCATGGTTCTTCTACTGGATGTTCCCTTATCCCGCCACCATGGACGTGTGGCCCCAGTTCAGAAGCCCGCTGGAATGGGACATCTGGGCTGTGCTGACCTATCTCACGGTCTCCACCGTATTCTGGTACATCGGCCTTGTCCCTGATCTCGCCGCGGCGCGCGACCGCGCCCGCCGTCGCGGCTGGCAGGTGTTCTTCGGCGTGCTTTCGCTCGGCTGGCGCGGCTCGGCCGCGCACTGGATGCGCTGGAATCAGGCGTATCGCCTGCTGGCCGCGCTTGCAGTGCCGCTCGTCGTCTCGGTGCACAGCGAAGTGTCGCTGCTGTTTGCGGCCGGCACGCTGCCGGGCTGGCACTCGACGGTTTTCCCACCATATTTCGTGCTGGGCGCCGCGTTTTCCGGCTTCGCAGTGGTGTCGATGATCGCGATTGCGCTGCGCAAGCTGTTCCGCCTGCAAAACCTCGTCACGGACGACCATCTCGACATCCTCGGCAAGGTGCTGCTCGCAACCGGCCTGATGACCGCCTATGGCTACGTCTTCGAGGTGTTCGATGCGCTCTATTCCGGCGAGCCGCACGAACTTCAGACGCTGATCGATCGCTTTGTCGGTCAGTATGCCTGGAGCTACTGGGGGGCCGTCGTTTTCAATTTCGTCGCAATCCAGCCATTGTGGTGGCGCGCGGCACGGCGCAATCCCGCAGCACTGTTCGCGATCTCGACGAGCGTTGCGGTCGGTATGTGGCTCGAACGCTATATGATCCTGGTGACCAGCCTCCACCGCGACTTCCTGGTCTCGTCCTGGGGCTCTTATACGCCGACGTTCTGGGACTGGTCCGTCTATGCCGGAACCATCGGCTTGTTCCTGGTGCCGTTTCTGCTGGCGATCCGGTTGCTGCCCGTCATCTCGATCTTCGAGACCAAGGAGATCCTGTACGAGGAGCAGCTTCATGGCCGATGAACGCACCTACGGCCTGATGGCGGAATTCGAGACGCCGGAGGCACTGGTGGCGGCGGCGAAGTCCGCACGCGCCGAGGGCTATGGCCGGCTCGATACCTTCACGCCGTTCCCGGTGCCCGAGCTTTACGGAATCCTGGGCCTGCGCGACCGGCGCGTGCTTTGGCTGGGCCTGTTCGGCGGCATGGCCGGATTCGCACTCGCTCTCTTCATGCAGCTTTTCACCAACTACGATTATCCGCTGAATGTCGGCGGCCGCCCGCTCTACGCGCTCTCTGCTTTTGCGGTAATTGCGTTCGAATTGACCGTGCTGTTCGCCGCGCTGGCCCCGGCAGTCGGCATGCTGGCCATGAACGGACTGCCACGGCTGCACCATCCCGTATTCGGCGCCCCCCGCTTCACCCGCGCGTCGAAAGACCGCTTCTTTCTCTGCGTGCTTGCGGACGATCCGCGCTTCGACGTGGAGAACACCGCAGCGTTTCTGCGCGGGTTGAGTCCCGCCGCCGTCGAGCGGATCGCCCCATGAAGGCGTGGGCGATCGCGCTGGCTTGCGCGGCAATGGCCGGCTGCACGCGGTCCAACATGGATTCGCAGCCGAAATATCACGAATACGAGCGGGGCGGCCTCTTTCGCAATGGCCAGGTATTGCAGGCTCCTGTGCCGGGAACTGTCGCTCGCGAGGATCGGGCACAAACAGCAGCGGAGACGGAACGACCGCCGTTGACGGCGGACCTGCTCGCGCGCGGCCGCGAGCAGTTCGATGTATTCTGCTCGCCATGCCATGATCGCGTCGGCACAGGCAACGGCCTCGTCGTCCAGCGCGGCTTTCCGCGGCCGCCGAGCCTGCACGAAGATCGTCTGCGCAGCGCCGACGACCAGCACGTCTTCGACGTGATCTCCAACGGTTACGGCGTGATGTATGGCTACGGAGACCGCATCGAGCCGCGCGACCGGTGGGCCATCATAGCCTACGTCCGCGCGCTGCAATTGAGCCAGCATGCATCGCTCAACGACGTATCGCCCGCGGACCGGGCAAAGCTCGACGGGAGCGCGCCGTGATCGCCCGGCGGCGCGAAGCCCTCCCCGTTGTCGCCGCGGTCGGCGTCGTCGCCTGCGGGATCGGCGTGTTGATCGATCCGAAAGCGATGGTTGCGAGCTATCTCGCCGCCTGGGTCGCGGTCAGCGCCGTCCCGATCGGCGCGCTGGGCGTTCTGCTCGTCACCTATCTCGTGCGCGGCGACTGGACCGACGACATGCACGCGCCGTTGAGCGGCGCGGCGCTCGCCTTGCCTGTCGCCGGCGTGCTTTTCCTTCCTGTCGCGGCCGGGATGGGGCTGATTTATCCGTGGGCGTCGGGCACTGCCGTGCTGTCCACGTTCAAAGCCGCCTATCTGACGCCTTGGTTCTTCCTGTTGCGCACCGTGCTCTATTTCGCAATCTGGAGCGTAATCGCCCGCCGGGCCGTCCGCGCCTATGGCGACGATGCCGGCATGACCCGCGCCGCATCCGCCGGGCTTGTTGTCTGGACGCTCACCGTGTCGCTTGCCGGCATCGATTGGATCGAGTCGGTGGAGGCGGATTTCCATTCCTCGATCTATGGCCTGCTGACTGTCGCGTTCGCACTCGTAGCCGGCTTCGCCTTTGCGCTCGTCGTAATGCTGGCGCGAGATATACATCAACGGATGGAGACGGGATCTTACGGCGCCATCCTTCTCGCGCTGCTGATGCTGTGGGCTTACCTGCACGCCATGCAGTACATCATCGTCTGGGCCGGCAACATTCCAGATGAAGTCTCCTGGTATCTGGTGCGTCTCGACGATGGATGGCGCGTGGTGTTGTGGGTGCTGTTCGCGGGGCAATTCATCGTGCCATTCCTGGCGCTACTGTCGGCCCGCCTGCGCGGCAGCCGCTCGGCGCTCCTCGTCATCGCTGCCGGAACGTTGGGCTTCCGCGTCGTAGAAGCCATCGTGCTGCTGCTTCCGCCGCTCGGCCTCTCCGCGCCCGCACTGGCCTTCGACCTCCCGGCGGCGGTTGTCGCGATTGGAGCATGCTGGCTGGCGGCGGTCCCGTGGCGGCGGTCAGGCCGCGCGGCGACGGCCGGCTAGGACGAGACAGCCGATCCCGCCGCCGAGCAGAAGCAGGGTGACGAGTCCACTGGCTGCGAGCATCCGCGACACCGCGAGATTGTAGGTGCCGCGCGCCGGATCGAACCCGGAGCAGAGGAGCCGCACCGTGTCCCGCACCGTGCCGACGCGGCCCTCGCCGGCTTCGACAAGCGCGAGCCGCATGTCGTCGCCCGACAATCCGAGGCCGGTCAGCACGCGCGCAACGCGACGGTCGGCCCGCAACACATAGGCCGCCGCCGGGTGAACGTACTGATCGTTTTCCGCATCGTAGGCGTAGCGATAGCCGAGCGCTGCGGTCAGCCGCCGCACCGCCGCGTCGTCCGCCGTGACGAACGTCGTGGCCCGCGCCAGTCCCGGATCGTCGCCAAGGTGCTCGCGCCGCATGCGCGCGGCGTCAGCCATGCCATCCCTTGGATCGAGCCCTACGACCACGAGCCGGAAGTCCTTTCCGGCCCGCAAGCCGGATTTGTCCAGGGCCGCTCCGACAAACGCGATCACCGGGCCGCACAGCGTGGTGCAGGTATAGTCGGCCAGCACGAGCACGGTGGGGCCGGCGATCAAGGTTCCGAGGGTCTGTTTGTAACCACGCTCGTCCGTGACTGAAAGGTCGGCCGGCGCCGCCGCGTCCGCCGGCAGCGATACGCCGATGTGGCGATAGGCCTCCGGCGAGAGCCGCGCCAAAGCCGGCGTCGCGGCGACAAGCGCAAGAACCGCCGCGATCCTGATCCCGGAGCTTAACATGAGAATGCCGATAGTACCGCTTCAGCTTCAACGCCCCGGCGTCGATAAGGTTCGGTGGCGCCATCGTTACCGAACCTTCCCTCCCCGCCTGCGTTTTCCTCCGGCTTTTCACATTCCTCCGATTTTCCGAAGCGGCAATGGACAGTCAGACCCCCGATCATCTGCGCGACGAAGCGCCGTCCAGAGACAACGCGGGCCCGGACAGGCGCCGTTCGGATGTGCAGGACGGGTCCGATTCCCGGCAGGAGCCTCGGAAAAGGACATCGTGGCGCGACACTTTGCGCCGCCATCCGTGGTGGGTGGCCGCGGCGGTCATCGCTACGGTCCTGATCGCCATTGGCGTGCTGGTGTGGTGGCTCGACGCCCGGCAATATGAATCCACGGACGACGCTTTCATTGACGCCCGCACCGTCGCCATCAGCGCACAGGTGTCCGGCACCATCGCGGAGGTCTCCGTCACCGACAACCAGGTGGTCGAGGCGGGGGCGCAGCTTGTGCGCATCGACGATCGCATCTATCGGGCGCAGGCCGATCAGGCCAAAGCGCAGGTCGATCAGGCAATCGCCAACATCGCCAACCTGAACGCCCAAATCGAGGCCCAGCAGGCCCGGATCGATCAGGCCGACCGGCAGAGCGAAGAGGCGCAGGCGGCCCTGACCTTCGCCCAGGAGCAGTATTCCCGCTCCCAGGATCTCGCCAAGACGGGCTCCGGCACGATCCAGCAGGCGCAGCAGACCCGCTCCAATCTGCTGCAGGCCCAAGCTACCCTGGCCGGCGCACAGGCCAACGCCGTGGCGGCGCGAAAGCAGTTCACCGTGCTGCAGACCCAACGCCGCGCCGCGGAAGCACAACTCGAAGAGGCGCAGGCCCAGCAGAAGCTGGCCGATACCAACCTGTCCTACACCGTCATCACGGCGCCGGTCGCGGGCCGCGTCACCAAACTCACGGGCGCCAAGGGCATGTATGTCGCGCCCGGCCAGGCCGTGAGCATGTTCGTGCCGCGCAACGTCTGGATCACCGCGAATTTCAAGGAGTCGCAGCTCACGTTGATGCGTCCTGGACAGCCGGTGGACATCGAAATCGACGCCTTTCCCGACCGCAAGTTCCACGGCTATGTGGACAGTATCCAGGCTGGCAGCGGCACCGCCTTCAGCCTGCTCCCGGCGGAGAATGCAACCGGCAACTACGTGAAAGTCGTCCAGCGCGTGCCGGTGAAGATTGTATTCGATAAGCAGCCGGATGTGGAGCTGGGCCCGGGAATGTCGGTCGTGCCGACGGTGAAGGTGCGATGAGCGACACCGGCCGCCGCGGCGGATGGGACGACAGCCGCTCCGCGGCCGGCGGACGCAATCCCTGGCTCGTCGCCTGCATCGTCTCGATCGCCACCTTCATGCAGGTGCTCGACACCGCGATCGCCAATGTGGCGCTGCGTTATATCGCGGGAAGCCTCGCCGCCAGCGTCGATGAATCGACCTGGGTCGTCACAACCTATTTGGTCGCGAGCGCCGTCATCATTCCGGTCAGCGGCTGGCTGTCGAGCGTATTCGGTCGCAAGCGTTACTACATGGCTTGCGTTGCCGTCTTCACCGTGAGCTCGGTGCTGTGCGGACTTGCGCCGAGCCTCGGATTCCTGATCTTCTTCCGCGTGCTCCAAGGGCTGGGCGGGGGTGGCATGGCGCCGAGCGAGCAGGCCATCCTCGCCGACACGTTTCCGCCCTGGCAACGGGCGCAGGCGTTTGCGCTTTACGGGGTCGCCGTGATCGTGGCGCCGACCGTGGGCCCGACGCTCGGCGGCTGGATCACCGACAACTATTCGTGGCACTGGATCTTCTTCATCAACGGGCCGATCGGCATCGCCTCGCTGTTCCTGGTGCAGTGGCTCGTGGACGAGCCCGAAGCGTTGCGACGGGAACGTCGGGATTACCTTCGCCGCGGTGTCCGGGTGGACTGGATCGGTTTTGTGCTGGTCGCGCTATTCCTCGGCTGTCTCGAGGTTGTGCTCGACCGTGGCCAGCAGGACGACTGGTTCCAATCGGACTTCATCGTCACCTTCGCCGTCATCTCCGCCATCTCCTTCCTGCTGTTCGTGCCGTGGGAGCTCAGCCGCGACGACCCCATCGTCAACATCCGGCTGCTGCTGCAGCGCCAGTTCGGCTCGGCGTTCCTGGTGATGATGACCGTCGGCATCGTGCTGTTCGGCAGCACGCAGTTCATGCCGCAACTGCTCCAGGAAGGGTTTCAATATACGGCGTATCTCTCCGGCCTGGCGCTGATGCCGGGTGGCCTCACCATGCTGCTGATGATGCCGGTGGCCGGGCAGGTCTCGAGTCTGGTCCAGCCGCGCTATCTGATGGCTGTCGGCATGAGCTGCGTCGCTCTTGCAATGTGGCACATGACGTCCATCGAGCCCGACACCAGCTTCGCCTGGTTCGCCTGGACGCGCGTGTTCCAGGTCATTTGCCTGCCGTTCCTGTTTGTCCCGATCAGTACCGTAGCCTATTCGGGTCTCAGGCCACAGGATACCGGCCAAGCGTCATCGCTCATCAATGTCGCGCGCAACCTCGGCGGCTCGATCGGCATCTCCATGGCCAACACCGTGCTGGCCCAGCGCGCCCAATTCCACCAGTCGCGGCTGGTGGAGCATATCGTGCCGTCGCTGCCGGCTTATCAGCAGTGGTCGAGCCGCATCACGCAGTTCTTCGTCGGACAGGGCGACGGACCGGTGCAGGCCCACGCGCACATGATAGGCTGGATCGGCCAAGCCATCGCGACCCAGGCGACGCTGTTGTCCTATCTCGACGTATTCTGGGGCGCGGCGGTGTTCGCTGCGCTCATGGTGCCGGTGACGCTGACATTGAAGAATGTCGATCTGTCCTCCGGCGCTCCCGCCGCCCATTGACCGCTATTTGGCCGGCAAGAGATTGGCGAGCGCCTGCTTGACCGTGTTGCGGATCACGCTGCCCTCCTTGGGATCGCCGGCGGCGAGCGCCGACATGAAGTGGCGCGCCTGATCCAACGTCAGGTGCGGCGGCAGCGGCGCAACTTCCGGGTCGGTCTTGAACTCCAGCACCACCGGTCGGCTCGCAGACAGCGCCTCGCCCCAGGCCGCGGCGATGGCATCCGGCCGATCGACGTAGATGCCCTTGAGCCCGATCAACTCGGCAAACCGATGATAAGGCACATTGGGGATATTCTGCGAGCCTTCGAATTTCGGATCGCCTTCCATGACGCGCTGTTCCCACGTGACCTGGTTGAGATCCTCGTTGTTGAACACCGCGCAGACCCAGCAGGGATTGGCCCAATCACGCCAGTATTTGGCAACCGTGATGAGCTCGGCCATGTTGTTCATCTGCATGGCACCGTCGCCCACGAGGGCGATCACAGGCCGCTCCGGGTAAGCGAGCTTGGCCGCGATCGCGTAAGGCACGGCCGCGCCCATGGAGGCAAGCCCGCCGGACAGCGAACACGCCATGCCGCGGCGGATCTTCACGTCGCGCGCGTACCAGTTGGCGCAGGAGCCGGAATCGCTGGTGACGATCGCCTTATCCGGCAGCCTCGGCGACAGCTCCCAGGCAACGCGCTGCGGATTGATCGGCTTGGCATCCTGCATGGCCCGGCGCTCCAGTGTCTTCCACCAGTCCGCCGTCCATCCCATAACGGTGTCCCGCCAGCCGCGATCGGCCTTGCTTTCGAGCATAGGCAGCAGCGCGCGCAGCGTCTCGGCGCTATCGCCTGCGAGATTCACCTCCATGGGATAGCGGAGGCTGAGCATGTCGGGCTCGATGTCGATCTGGACTCCCCTGGCCTGGCCCTCTTTCGGGAAGAACTCTGCGTACGGAAAGCCGGAGCCAACCATCAGCAGCGTGTCGCATTCCGCCATCAGCTTATAGCTCGGCTCGGTGCCCAGAAGACCGATCGAGCCGGTGACCCACGGCAGGTCGTCAGGCAACGTCGCCTTGCCGAGCAGCGCCTTGGCGGCGCCAGCGCCGAGCTTCTCGGCCACGGCGGTCACTTCATCGGTCGCATGCAGCGCCCCGGCGCCCACGAGCATGGCCACCTTGGAGCCGGCATTGATGACGTCGGCGGCGCGGCGGAGATCGGCCTCATAGGGCACGACCTTCGGCGCCGTATAGCCGACGCCGGACCGTAGCGTGCCATGCTTGCGGGGCGGCTCCTCATAGGGAAGCTCCTGCAGGTCGTTGGGCAGCACCAGAGCCGTCACCGTGCGATCCGCGACGGCAATGCGCACCGCGCGATCAACGAGGTGACGGACCTGCGCCGGCATGGTGGCCTGCTGCACAAAAGCGCCTGCCACGTCGCGCAGCATGGCCGGCAGATCGACCTCCTGCTGGTAATGTCCGCCGATCGCGGTGCGCGCCTGCTGGCCGCAGATCGCCAGCACGGGCATGTGATCGAGCCGCGCATCGTAAAGACCGGTCACCAGATGCGTGGCGCCGGGACCGGAGGTGGCGATGCAGACACCCAGCTCGCCGGTAAACTTGGCATGGGCCGAGGCCATGAACGCCGCCATCTCTTCGTGGCGCGCCTGGATGAATTCGATCCGGCTTTGCGCACGCCGCAGCGCCCCGAAGACGCCATTGATGCCGTCGCCCGGATAGCCGAATACCCGGCGCACACCCCATTGGTGCAGTCGATCGACAATAAAATCGCCTACGGTCTGACTCATGGTGCGGCTCCAATGCGCGTTCCCGCCGAACCTCGATTAATCGCGCGGCGGGGCGGTCGTTCCTCGGCTCGCTGGCCTAGCATCCCGATGAGCCGCGCCGCATCGGCGGGAGCGGCGCTTTTTTGGTCATTATCGAAATAAACATAGACCGTGCGACCTTCCTGCTGGAATCTCTTCAGCCGTCGGGCCCAAGAAGCCAGGCGCTGCGGCGAGTAGTGGTCGCGGTATTGACCCGTGGGGCCGTGTGCGCGGATGTAGACGTATGGCGCTGTGACAATCCATGGCGACGGCGCGTCGTGATGATCCGAAATGCATAGCGCGATGCCGTTATCGCGAAGCACGTCGAACACGTCGTCGTCATACCAGCTCGGGTGCCGGAACTCGAACGCATAAGGGCGACGCACGCGCAGCAGCCGGATGAAGGCGGAGAGCCGCTCGCGCTGCTTGGCGAAACGCGGCGGCAGCTGGAACAGGACAGGACCAGCCTTGTCGCCAAGACAGCGGATGCGGGATTCGATCAAGGCCAGGCTTTCCTGCGAGCCCGCACCGAGGCGCTTCCAATGGGTAATATATTGCGACGCCTTCCAGGCGAAAACAAAGTCGTCAGGCGTTCGCTCGGCCCAAGCCTTTACCGCTTCTGTCGTCGGTGTCCGATAGAACACCCCATTGAGCTCCGTTGTCGGGAACCGGGCGGCATAGAACGCCAAGTGATCCTGGGCCCGCAGGCCCTTCGGAAAGAACGGGCCGCGCCAAGATGCGTAGCTCCAGCCCGACGTCCCCACCAAAATGCGCGCTGCGGCCATCGCCAAGCTCCCGAAGCCTGATACCGATCAGGCCTGCAGCAGGACAATGTCGTAATCACAGGGTTGTTCACTACCGCACCGCGGAACTGCCGCCCGGACGGAACGTTCACTTGGAGATGTGCCTCCCGCAGCACCACCGGCATGCAAACCATCCAGAACACCGGAGAGCCGGCATGACATCTCCTCACTGGAGCCGACGAAACTTCCTCGCAACCTCGGTGGCTTCGACCATGTCCTTCACCCTGACCGACCGCCCCTCCGCAGCGCCAGCCCCGCCGGACCAGGCCGATCCCCGCAGCCCACTCGACGTAACGCTGCGCATCAATGGCCATTCGCGCCGGCTCTCGCTCGACGCGCGCACCACCCTGCTCGACGCCTTGCGCGAGCACATTGGTCTGACAGGCACCAAAAAGGGCTGCGACCACGGGCAATGCGGCGCCTGCACCGTCCTAGTCGATGGAGAGCGAATCCTGTCCTGCCTGACCCTCACGGCGAGCCTCGACGGCCGGGACGTGACCACCATCGAAGGGCTCGCCGGAGCGGATGGGGCGCTGCATCCGATGCAACAGGCGTTCATCGACCACGACGCCTTCCAATGTGGCTACTGTACGCCCGGACAGATCATGTCGGCAGTGGCCTGCGTCAAGGAAGGCCACGCGGCGAGCGACGGCGACATCCGCGAGTATATGAGCGGCAATCTCTGTCGCTGCGCGGCCTATCCTAACATCGTCGATGCGATCAAGCAGGCGCGGTCCCAAATGGTGGAGCGTTGACATGCGCCCGTTCCAATTCGCCCGCGCCGAAGATGTGACGGCCGCAATTGCAGCCTATGACGCCGGCAGCGCCTATCTGGCCGGCGGGACGACGCTACTCGACCTCATGAAACTCGACGTGATGCAGCCCGCTCGCGTCATCGACATCAATCGTCTGCGGGCTCGGCCGTTGCGTGACATCACGCTTGATGAGGATGGACTGCGGCTCGGCGCCATGGTGCACATGGCCGAAGCGGCAGACCATCCGGGCATTGTCAAACATTTTCCCGTGCTCGCACAGGCGCTGACCCTCGCGGCAAGCGCGCAAATCCGCAACATGGCGTCGCTGAGCGGCAACGTGCTCCAGCGCACCCGCTGCACTTATTTCCGAGACACGTCCTACGAGGCCTGCAATAAGCGCGCGCCCGGCTCGGGCTGTGCCGCATACGACGGCATCAACCGGATGCACGCCATCCTCGGAACGAGCGAACACTGCATTGCCACTTACCCCGGCGATTTCGCGCAGGCGCTCATCGCGCTCGATGCGGAGGTCACCGTGCAAGGACCGGCCGGCATGCGAACCCTGCCCTTCTCCGCGCTGCACCGCCAGCCGGGGGAGACGCCGCACATCGAGACGACGCTCGCGCCCGGCGAGCTCATCACTGCGTTCCGGGTGCCGGCAACGCCCTTCGCGGCGCGATCGCTCTATCTCAAAATCCGCGACCGGGAATCGTACGAGTTTGCTCTGGCCTCGGCTGCGGTGGCCTTGGACCTGGACGGCACGACCGTTCGACAAGCACGCATCGCGCTCGGCGGGGTCGCGACCGTTCCGTGGCGGGCGCGAGAGGCTGAGGTACGTCTCGCCGGGCAGACGATCGACGCCGCGGCAGCGAATGCTGCGGCCGAAGCCGCTTTCGCGGTGGCCCGGCCGCGCGCGCACAACGCATTCAAGGTCGAACTCGGCAAGCGCACGCTCGCGCGCGCTCTGCTCCAGGCCGCAGCCATGGAGATTCCCACATGAATCGCGCAGTCCCCGCTCCGCAAGCCAACATGGGCGATCCTGCGCCTCGCGTTGACGCCCGGGAGAAGGTAACCGGCGAAGCCCGCTACGCCTCGGACTTCCCAGTCGCAAACACGGCATTCGCGTTTCTGGTTACGAGTCCGATCGCCAGGGGGACTATCGAGGCCATCGACCTGCGCGAGGCCGAGGCAGTTCCCGGCGTTGCCGGCATCTTCACCCACGAGAACACATCGGAGCTCAAGCCGCTGAAGTTCGCCGGCGGCGGCGCGGGCGCCTCGACTTCGATCCAGGATCTTGGTCCGCGCATCCAGCACGACGGCCAGATCGTCGCCATGGTGGTAGCGGATACGCTGGAAGCCGCGCGTGAAGCCGCCTACAAGGTTCGCGTGTCCTATCGCGCGGAGCAGCCGAGCGCGACGTTCGGCTCGCCTGGCCTATCAGAGGAGGACGCCTCCGAGGCGAACGAGCGGGCGAAAAAATTGCCGCAGGCGGGCGACGCCGACGCCGCATACGCCGCGGCCGAGGTCAAACTCGATGCCGAATACGGCACGCCGCCGCAACATCACAACCCCATTGAGCTGTTCACCACCACTGCCGTATGGCACGACGGGCGTCTGACGATCTACGAGCCGAGCCAGTTCGTCTACGGCCTCCGGGCCGGCATCGCGGAGAAGCTCGGCATCGACCGTGAGCACGTTCACGTCATAAGCCCTTATGTCGGCGGCGCGTTCGGCTCCAAGGCGCAGGTCTCGCCCCGCACCGCGCTGGTGGCGCTGGCGGCGAAGAAGCTCAACCGTCCGGTGAAGCTCGTCGCCACGCGCGACCAGGGCTTCACCATCCAGACCTATCGCGCCGAGACGCGCCACCGTATCCGCATGGGCGCCGACAGGAACGGCCGGATCGCCGCCTTCATCCACGAAGGGTCCGAGATCACGTCCCGGCCCGACCCCTACGCTGTCGCCGGTGTCGAGGACAGCGCCCGCCTTTATGGCTTCGGTGCGGTGCGGACTCATGTTCAGCTTGTCCACGCCGACCGCAACACACCCGGCTTCATGCGCTCGCCGCCGGTCGTGCCCTACATTTATGCGCTGGAAAGCGCCATGGACGAACTCGCGGTGAAGCTCGGCATGGACCCTGTCGAACTGCGCCGCGTCAACGACTCCACGACCGACGCCACTGGCAAACCATGGTCGAGCCGATCGCTGATGCAATGCTATGACGCCGCTGCAAGCCGTTTCGGCTGGAGCCGGCGCGATCCCACTCCCGGCGCCATGCGCGACGGCGACTGGCTGATCGGCTGGGGCTGCGCCAGCGCGGTCTATCCGACCCATGTCGGCGCCGCCACTGCCCGCGTGCGGCTGACGGCAAATGGCAACGTGCAGGTGCTGATCGCAGCGCACGAGATCGGGACCGGGGTGCGCACCGTGGTCGCGCAAATGGCAGCCGAACGGCTGGGCGTTCCGCTCGCAAACGTGACGGTGGAGACCGGCGACAGCGACCTGCCGCCCTCCCCCGTTGCCGGCGGCTCCAACCAGACGGCGAGCTGCTGTTCGGTGGTGATGAAGGCCTGCGACGCCATCAAGGCCAGGCTGTCGCTGCCGGCCACATCGGGCAGCGCGGGTGCGCCGCCTTCGCTCGAGGAGCGGTTCAAGCAGCTCGGCATCGGCGCCATCGAGGAATATGCCGAGTTCCTGCCGCCGGGAGGCAAGCCGGATACTATCAAGAAACTTTATGCCGGCACCCCGTTTCTTGGTGGCGGCTCCGGGGGCGATAAGCTGATGTATGCCTTCGGCGCCGAATTTGTGGAGGTGCGGGTCCATGCCATGACCCGCGAAATCCGCGTGCCCCGCCTGGTCGGCGCCTTTGCCGCCGGCCGGCTGATGAACACCCGCACGGCGCGTAGCCAGTATCTGGGTGCAATGATCTGGGGCATCTCCTCCGCGTTGCACGAAGCGACCGAGATCGATCCGCGTAACGCGCGCTATGTCAACGATAACCTTGCGGACTATCGGATCCCGGTGAACGCCGACATCGCGGACATCGACGTCATCCTTGTTCCGGAGAGAGACGATTTCGTAAACCCCGCTGGCGTGAAGGGCGTCGGGGAGCTCGGCAACGTCGGGACCGCGGCGGCGGTCGCCAACGCCATCTATCACGCAACCGGCGTCCGAATCCGCGAGCTTCCGATCCAGTTGGAGAAGCTGCTGGCAGCGTAATCCCAGATACGATCTGGTCTTAGCCCACAAACGGAATCGCCGCGCTGTGGATCGCATTCCACAGCGCGGCGGCCATCCTATGTCTGCTGAAGCTTACGCGGGAATTACAGCAACGATGCGAAGGCTGCCGGGTTCGACGATCACAATCTGATCGCCAACCAGGAAATAGTCATATCCCCGCCACTCGGGGGTAATCTCAACCACTTCCGCCGGCAGCGGCACGACGTGAACCGTACGCGGCACGACCGTACCCACGTTGATCGAGAAATTCACGTTGTTGACCCGCGGGGCATCGCTGCGATGAATGACCACCTCGCGTACCTTGGTCCGCTGCTCGGTCGTCAGGTTGACCGCGGCATGGGTTCCGCTCGCGCCGACTCCACTGGTGCTGTTGTGCTCGGAAGACCCGTTCGTCTGAGCCGCATTCGTATTGTTGCGACGCCCCGCGTTGCCTTGGGCTGCGTTATTGCCCTTGTCCGTGTCGCCCTGGGCCGCATTGCTGTGAGTTGCGCTGCCCTGGCCCGCATTGTCGTTGTGCGCCGCGTTATCCTGAGATTTGGATTTTGTTTCCGCGCGCGGCGAGCCTGTATTCGGCGTGGATGAACGATCGTTTTCCGCGGCGCCCGAAGTGTCGCGGCCGTTGTGTTGACCGGCCTGCTGTCCCTCCTGCGAGGAAGGCGCGCGTAGGGCGCGATCTGCAGAAGGTGCATCCTGATGCATTGCCGGACTCTCGGTTCGAGTGCCCTGACCCGAGGTGGCGCCGCCGGTATGGTTTTCCTCGCGTTGGGTTTGTGCAATGGCCGCGCCAGCGGCCATCACGGCAGACAGAGCCGTGACACTGATGACCAACATATCTTTGCGCATAATAAGCTCCCTGATCGTCTGATCCTCAATTAAAAGAGATGCAGCCGATTTGTTCCGGTCCCATGCGGGGTGCGTTGCAATATTGGGAGCAACCCCGAATCGAGGAAGGCAGCCGTTCCTCAGTTCGTGCGCGCTGCCAGTTGAGAGCGCATTTTGTGCACGTCCTGGGCGGTGACCGCAGGCGCTCCCTTGCCGAAACGGTCGCGAACGAATGTTGCGACTGCCGCAACCTGTGCATCGTCAAGCTGCCAGGCAAAAGCCGGCATCGAAGGCCCTGTCGGCTCGCGGTCGGTCGCGACGGTTTGGGCTCCCTGAAGAATGACATGGAGCACCGTTGTCGGATCCCGCGACGACACCGTTGCCGCCTCCGATAGGTTCGGGAACATATTCGGCACGCCTTTGCCGTCGGCGGCATGGCACGACGAACACAAGTCCTGATAGATTGCGCCTCCTGCGGCCATGACGGCATTGTCCGGCGCCGCCCCCTGGGGAGGTTTGTCTCCAGCAAAGTCTTTCAAGTAGATGGCGATAGCCCTGACATCCTCATCGCTCATCTTCGATGTCGATAGGTCGACCACCTCGCCCATCAATCCGGCGGCGGCCGCATTTCGGTTGTGTCCGGTCTTCAAATAAGAGGCGATGTCATCGGCTGACCAATCCCCCAGGGGTCCTTGCCCGCTGGTGATGTCCGGCGCCAACCACCCCTGGAGCGCATAGCCGCGAAAAGCCTCGGAGCTTTCATCGCCGCCCAAGAATGTCTTCGGTGTATGACACGCACCGCAATGGCCAGGGCCCTGAACGAGATATGCGCCGCGGTTCCATTCCTTTGATTTGGTCTGATCGGGCCGGAACTCGCCGGGCTGGAAGTAGAGCCAGTTCCAAACCATCATGGCCCTGCGGATATTCAGGGGAAATGGCAACCTGTTGACGCTGACGTTATTGCGCACCGGCTTGACGGTGGCGAGATACGCCCGGATCGAGCGAACCTCATCGCGGGACATACGCGTGTAATAGGGGTACGGCATCGCCGGATAGAGATATGCGCCATCTCGGCGACGACCGTGCCTGACAGCGGCATCGAACTCGTCATCGGTCCAGGAACCGATGCCGGTCTCGCGATCGGGCGTGATGTTGGGCGAAACCAATGTGCCGAACGGCGTCTCGATAGGCCGTCCGCCGCCAAACAGACGATCGCTGCCGGGAACGGTATGGCAGCTTTTACAATCCGCGGCGTCCGCGAGATAGCGTCCGCGCTCGACCGCGGCAAAGTCCTGTAAGCTCGTAGCCCTGCTCGATATCATGCCGATCGCCATCGCGCCTAATGCAATGGCGATGGCGGCCACGCTACGCATTGATAAGCTGCCCGGGATTTTTGAGATATTTGGTACGGATCGCCGCGGCAGACCAATAGGCGAGTGCCGCAACCGTCCCGGTCGGATTATAGCCGGCATTTTGCGGAAACGCACTCGCCCCCATGACGAACAGATTGGGGACGTCCCAGCTCTGCAGATACCTGTTCAGAGCGCTGGTGCTCGGATCGGTTCCCATAATCGCGCCGCCACAAAGATGCGTCGTCTGATATTGCGTAACGTCGTAAGGCGCCTGTCGATACTGCTTCACCACCTGCTTGGCGCCCATGGCATGAAAGATTTCAGCAAACTTGTCGGTCAGGAAGGCGTTCTGCTTGATCTCGTTGTCGTGAAAATCCATGGTTATCCGCGCCAGCGGGCGACCAAAACGGTCTTTATAAGTCGAATCGAGATCGACATAGACGTCGCGATAGGCGTACATGCTGCCGTGGACACCGGTCCCCGGCTTCAACGCGCTCTGGTAGTTCTCCTTGACGGCCTTCTTCCACTGCGCGCCCCACCGTGGCGTGCCGGGCGGCACCGGCGCGGTTTCGATCGGCCTGCCGTTCGTCTGCACCTGGCCCATGTAGCCGCCTCCGACGAACCCGTGTGGGCCATGGTCGAAATTATCGCCGTTGAATTCATCGATGCACATGCCGATCGCGCCGGAGGCGATAAATGGATTGAAGACGAACTTGGCCGGATCAAAGAAGCTTGTCACATTGGAGATCGTCTGATGGGTAAAATTGCGGCCGATGACTCCGGTATTGCTGACGGGATCATAGGGCTTTCCGACCTGAGACAGCAGCAGGAGCTGTACGTTGAAGATCGTATAGGCCGACAGGATCACCAGCTCCGCCGGCTGCTCCCATTCGTTGCCGTCGGTGTCGACGAACGTCACTCCGGTCGCGCGCCGGCCCGATGCGTCGAGGTTGATGCGGGTCACCTCGCTGTTATCCCGCGCCGTAAAGTTTGACTTGCGCAGCAACGCCGGAAGGATCGTCGTCTGTGGCGTCGCCTTGGAATAGTTGCCGCAACCGAACCATTCACAAAATCCGCAATACGTGCATGGACCGAGACGGACGCCGAGCGGATTCTGATAAGCGCGCGACAGATTTCCAGAGGGCTGCGGAAACGGCTTGTAGCCAAGCTCGCGGGCGGCTTTCCCGAACAGCGTGTGGCTGAACGGCTGGTCTTGCGGCGGCGTCGGGTAGGGCCGCGAGCGCGGACCTTCGAAGGGATTTCCGCCGTCTATGATCCGGCCCTTGATATTCCCGGCTTGACCGGACGTTCCGCACAGATACTCGAACCGATCGTAATGAGGCTCCAATTCGTCATAGGTCACGCCCCAGTCCTGGATCGTCATGTCTTCGGGAAGAAAGTCCGCGCCATAGCGCTGTGTCAGGTGCGTGCGCAACACGAAGTCGGAAGGCAGGAACCGCCACGTCTCGGCGTTCCAGTGCACCCCTCCTCCACCGACTCCATTTGGCGGCATGAATGCGCCCCAGGAACGGATCGGAAGCGCCGTCTGATCCATCTTGTTGCGGAACGTGAACGTCGTCTGCGCGGGACGGAGAAACAGCTCGTGACGAATGCGATATCGCAGTTCGTCGGGAGCATAGTCCGGTGGATAGTCCGTCGGGGTGTTACGCCACGGCCCGCGTTCGATCGCAATGACATCGAGACCGGCGTCGGCGAGTTCGTAAGCCATGATCGACCCGGTCCAGCCGAGACCAACGATGACCACATCTTTCGGGGGCAACTTGCTCGCCATGTGCCTGCTCAGGAGCTATGGGGCGTCCAATCGGCTCGTCCCGCAATGCTGACCGGCGGATGTGGGTAGCGTTCGTTGTGCCGATGAACCCAATCGCGATAATCATAGCGAATGCCGGGGAAGCCGATCATCGACCAGCCGACCATGTTCCGGTTGCCGCCATGAATGGGATCAGCGAAGAAGCCTTCCGGGACGTCCTTGAGCAGCGCGTCGAAGAAGCCCTGGGCATCCACTCCGTCGAATGCGACAGCGCCGGATTCGATGTCCTTCAGCACACTGTCCTGATCGTCGGGCGAAAGCTGCCCAAAGGATTTTCCGCCGAAATTGGTCTTGCAATGCTTGTCCAGCGCAGCGAGCCCCTTGCGATAAAGCTCGGCCGGCGTCAGCGGCGACTGCGGGCCTTGTTGCTTGGTCCCCTTTGTGAACGGACCGAGATTGTAGAGCCCGTCCGCCGAGCCATAGGGACCTTTCAGCTGCCTGTCGATGAAAACCGCACAGCCCGCTTCCTTGCCACCGGGCGTTTCCGGGTCAGGAGGAATGATCCGATCGACGATCGCCTCGATCGCATTCGCTTCGTCCGCCGTGAAGAACTGCCACGGGCCCGGCCGCTCGATCTCCGGAGCCGACATCGGAAACGGCGACCACGGCATGTAGCCGTGAATTGTCGAGGCCCGCGTCAACGACGTTGCCCCTACAAACCAGAGCGCAGCCGAAGACAGGAGTTTGCGGCGGTCGATCATGACGTCGTCCAGTGCCTGCGGGGAATGCAGCGCAGACGGTTTTGTTCCCTGGAACCGAGGGAAAACCCCGCGGCAAGTAGATCCCACAAAGGATCCTACGCCTTTCGGCCGGCCGCGACTTTGTAGCCGACCGGCAATGCGGGCGAGTGGCGTCGGGCGTGAGGACGCCAGCCAAATGCCATCTACCGCCCCACGCCGGTCGTCGTGTCAGGCGCTGCCGCGCCGTTGCTCCGAGCTACTGGCCGTACCTTTTCCGACTTGACGTTACCGAGCCGCGCCAAAAACCGATCAGTTCCGTTCAGGATAAGCCATGCCCGTGCCGCGCCCCCCCACAGCGAAGGACGGCCGGAATGCGCCGCGACCATCAATCGACCAATGCGCCGGTCGACTCGTAGATGTGACGCCCGGTGCGGGAGGGAAAGCCGCCGCGCACCGCCCCGGGCCTCTGATCCCGATAGATCGTGCGCAGCGCCGGGCTCAGCGGCCGGCTGTTCGGCACCGACAGCCACATCCGCAACAGGTGCCGCCGGCGGTCGCGCTCCGGGTAATCCTCGAAGGCCGTGCGCGCGTGCAGGCATACATGGTTATTGACGAGCTGCAGGTCGCCTGGCTTGAAATCATAGGTCACGTGGAAACGCTCGTCGTTGGCGACGGCGTCCAGCATATCGAGCGCCTCGATCTGCTTTTCGGTGAGGCGCGGCACTTCGGGAAACCGCTGGCCGTTGGTGATATGGCCGCGGATATAACGACATGACACCCGACCTTCGTGCTTGGTGAAGATCGGCTGCTGGTAATAAGGCAGTTCGCCGGGCGGCTCCTGCTGGTTCCAGCTCCACGTGAAGGGTTGGTAAAGGACTTCGAGCAAGTCCGGGCGCCGGCGCAAGATCTCGTTATGAATCGCCGCCGTGCAGGCGACCTTGCTCAGCCCGCCCTCTTTCGCGACGCACAGCACGAACAGACAGACGACGTCTGCCGAATCGGTATGGAAGTTCAGCCGCTGGTTTGATTTATAGCCGCGCCCCTGCGGCGAATGGATGTCGACACCTACGTTACGCACGTCGCCGAGAATATCGCCGTCGCGGCTCTGCGAGACGGCGGTTCCGATGTGGCGGCCGAAACCCCAGTAGAGCAGACGCAGGTCGTCTTTCGAGTAGCCCTCGACGTTGATACCGCGGAGCTGATAGAAGCCGCGCCCGTTCTCGATGAAATCGCGCGCATATTCCAGCCGCTTGGCGACGGTCGGAAGCGGAAAATCCTCTTTCGTCAAGGTTTCCAGCGTTTTGCCGCGCGCCTTAGCGGTTTGCAGGGCGGCGTCGATTTCCTTGATCTCTGCGCCTGAGAACTGGTGCACCCAGTCCTGACTTGCGGCGACCTCCGGTCCGGTCCAGTTGGCCGGCCCCTGAATCATTTCGGGCATGACATTTCCTCCAATTCGTCGTTTGTTGATTATCTCCAACGCTACAGGTGACTTCGGCAAAAATCCATTCGCGCAGGCACCGGGCTGCAATGCGCCGCCACAGAGATGACACCTCGCCTGGGAGCGCCGTCAGCGCGACCAAGAGGGAAATTCCGCCGACACCGAATGCGGCCGGCGCGGCTTGGTCGATCACTTGAATTCCCAGGCTGCCGTCTCCTCGGCATAGAGCCGCAGCAGCTCCCCGCAGCCCTGCTTGTCGTCGAAGCCTGCGCGCGCCGCGGCCATCCAGCGGCTGACCTCGCCCCGGCCCATCGCCCCGTCGAGCACGGCGTGGGCCTTATGTTCGATCTCTGCGGCGCTTAACGGACAGGCCGGGTCCCCTTTGGCCGATATGACACGGCGGCGGTGGCTCTGGCCGCCGGCGATTACCTCCAGCTCCGCCGGCCAGTGCATCGGATAGAGCGCCTGAAGCTCGGGTTCGGCGACGACCTCGACCTTGTCCGCGAATACGCCGAGCCGCGGATCGGACGGCGGGCGACGATCAACCTCGTAAAGCGTCTTCGGCTGATAGGCGGTCACCGCAAGCTGGTGGGCCACGCTCACCAGCATGGACAAGCGCGCCTCGGGCGAGGCTTTGGTGCGGATCATGGCCGCATAAGGCGGCGGCACCCGCACGGTGATATGGCTGATCGCGTCGGGGGCCACCCCGCTGCCGAGGATGTCCTTCAACGCCTCGATCGACGCGATGCACTGCTTCGACGAGCAATAAGGCTTGAGCGACAGGCGCGAATAGACCGAGCGGCTCGCCCTCACGTCCGACAGGAGCGCGGCGTTGATGTCGAGCCCGCGCGCGGTCTTGAACCATGCTCCGTCAAGGAGGGCGGCATCGCCCACCATTCCCTCTCGGGCGGCGAGCGCAGCGCGAATCCCCTGTGCCACCGCCATGGCGAAGATGAACCAGCGCCCGGACGGATTGCCGCGGAACTGGCCGATGCCGCCGCTCGCCAACATCAAGGCCAGCGACAGCGCGTGGGTTGCCTGCGTCCTGTCCAGCCGCAGCAGCCGGCAGCTCACTGCGGCCGCGCCGACCGGCGCGACGAGATAGGTCGGCCAAATCCCACGATAGAGGATGTCGGGGCCGGACAGCGCTTCGCCCAGCCGCGTCATCAGTTCCGTTCCGGCCCATATCGCGCTGGCGAGTTCCCGCGGGTCGGCGGATGTCTGGCTGATGGCTATGGAGAGTGCGACCGGCATGGCGACGGCGGTGGGCGTGACGCAGGACGGCAGATGGATGTCGTCGATCTCCGTCAGCCTCGTCGCGGCCGAAATCAGGCCAGTTCGCTCCGGCCAAGTGGCCTGACCTGCCAACCGGCGCAGCACTGCGGCATCGGACGTGCGCAGCCCTGCGAGGATGGCGGCCATGCCATCGCAGAAATGGTCGGCGGCGGCAGCGCGCTCCTCGCGCGGCAACGCCGCGATATCGGCGTCCGACACGAATCCGGCAAGTTCGGCAAGAAGGCTCATTGCATCGCTGATCGGCTGATGACGGAGGTCTCGCGGTCGGTCACGTGAACCATGGCGGACGCGAAACATCCGCCGCTTCCGGAATCGAGGCCGACCTGGAGCGCATAGATCTGGTTGGCCCTGATCGTCGCCGTTGCGCCGGCCACGATCTGCTCGCCCTCCTCCAGCGACAGCCCGATGCCGTGTCCGACGCATCCCAGCAGCGCGGGGTGAAGCATGGCGCCGGCAAGCTGTCGGCATGCGATATCGTACAAGGTTCCACATGGGATACCGGGCCTCATAGAGCGCACCAGTGCGTCGAGCGCGGCGCTGGCGATCGATGCCTGAGCCTCGGACACGTTCGAGCCAACGAAGCTCTCGGACCAGTAGCCCGCGAACTTCACCGCGACATAGGCGACCAGCGACGAGGTCTTGGTATCGAACGTGCCGCGAAAAGGCTGAAGCGTGCGGCCGCCATCGAAGCTGACCAGCGTCCGCACGTCCTGCGCCGCCATCCCCCGCGCCATGCGCTCGGCAGCCAGCGCCGCGCGTTCCGGATCGCCATGCGCCCGCCAGCTATCGGCGAGCTCCTTGACTGCCCGCGTCGTGATTTCGCAGGAGGACATGACAAGCGGAAGCTCGCGCGGTCGCTTGCGTTCCTCCCTCATAGCGGCGATATCGGGCTGATCGGTCAGCTTGAAGCGGTTACCGAGGCTGCGCTCGATATTACGGTAGAGCGGCGGCGCCATTATGCCGAATCCGACGGTTCCGATATCGCCTGCTTCCGGCTTCAGATTCGCCAGCCACTCGTCGAACCATTTCCATTCCCAGCCGGAATAAACGTCGCCTATCCAGGTCATGGCGCGCATGGCCGGCATGTCACGCGAGCTAATGGAGCACAGCAGGCGCGGCTCGCCGCCGCGGGAGAACAGCGCCATGCCCCAGCGCATCCGCGGGATGAAGTTGCTCAGGTAGGCCAGCGCGCCGTGCTCGCGCGCGTCGCCATAGACGAGCAGAGCCGCCAGGCCGCGCTCCTCCATAAGCCCGTAAACTTTCTCCATGCGGAGACGAAACTCGTCCGCAGGCAGGCGGTCATGGTCCAGCACATAGGATCCGAGCATGATGCACGGGTGCATGGTTTGCATGGCGTCACACCGGAATGACGTCGAGCTCGGCATTCTTGGCCGAGAGGGAATGGGCGCCGTCGGGCCTGACGACGACGGTTTCGCCGCACAGCAGATAGCCGCTCTCGGGAATGTACTGGTTGGGGTGCATCACGAACACCATGCCCTCCTCGAGGGCCAAGTGGTTGGCTGAATCGATATCTCCGGGCAGGCTCGACGTGATGCCAAGGCCGTGTCCGCGCACCCGCATATACGGTGGCCGGCAATAGTCGCCGTATCCGGCCGCTGCGATATGCCGATTCATCGCGGCGGTGATCTCGGCGACGGTCGTTCCCGCCGCCGCGGCCTTCTGCCCGGCGCTCATGGCCTGCTGCAGGATGGCGAATTTATCCATGACGATTGGGCGCGGTTCGCCGATAACCGCGGTGCGGCAAATCTGGACAAACTGGCCGCGATAGCACGGCGTGATCTCGGCAAGGATGATGTCGCCCTCCTCCAGGACGCGCTGGCCAGCGGCGCGGACGGCGAGATTATGCTGCGACGCGCTCATCAGAAGGAAATTGTCTTCCGCACCCAAGCCCTTCATTTCGCAATAGATGTCGGCTGCCAGCTCGAATTCGCGCAGACCCGGCCTGGCGCTCTTGAGCAGCCGCTCGTAGCCGCGCTCCGCGATCCAGGTCGCCTTCCTCGCATGATCCAGCTCTTCTGAAGTCCTGATCTTGGCAAGCTCGCGCGCAAAATCGTCGGAAGCGGCCGGCAACGAGCCGGCGAGCCGCCCGATCTGCGCCAGCAGTTCGCGTCGCGCGGTATTGAGCCCGATGGCCCGGCTGCGTCCCGGATCGAGGCCATGCTTGCGCATCGCGTCCGCGACTGCCGAGGCCAGGTCGCCGGTGCTCACGACGTCGCCGATGCAGGAATGGTCCCGGGCCCGCTTGGCGTCCCACTCCGGCGTGACGATGAGCGTTGCGCCGCTGCGGCTGACCACCACGGCGCTTTCGCCGATCGCGCGAAAGCCCGACAGAACATAGACCGGATTTGTTTCCAGGAAGGAGTTGTGGCCGTTGCTCAGCGCCAGCAGGCCGCTCAACCCGTCCGCCGCGATCTGCTCCATCGCGCGCTTCAGCCTTATCGAAGCCGAGGCCATCCTTGTAGCCCTCCGATCGCGGGACGGCGGCGCCGCCGCACGATCGCGGCGGTTTCAGGAGTATCGATCGCCGCCGGAAAGACTCCAACCCTCATGGACGCCGGACATGACATTGCCCTCGGGAAGGCAGGTGCGCAAGGCGCGGCGCGATCTCTCGTCGACCGGCGGGCTCGGCGCGCTCCGCGTTCACCCCTGCCCTGGCTCCGCGGCTTGGCTCCAGAGCCGCGCGCCGGCCGGCGGACGGCTCTCAGCTTCCCGCTGTCCGAGCGCTAAACACTATACTTAATCCGGCCCGGTCGGGCTTTGGGCCATGGCCTGACGCAATGCCTCGGATGCGCGCCTGCAATATTCGTTATAGACGGGCGAGACGCGAAAATCCTCGTCGCGGGGATAAGGTGTGGCGATCGGAATCTCTGCGCTCACGCGACCCGGACGGGCGCTCATCACCACGATACGCGACGACAGGTAGACCGATTCGTAGACGCTGTGAGTCACGAAGATCACCGTCAGGTTCTTCTTCGCGAACAGCTCCAGGAGGTCGTTGTTGAGCTTGGTGCGCGTGATTTCGTCCAGCGCGGCGAAGGGCTCATCCATCAGCAGGATGCGCGGGCTCGTCGCCAGGGCGCGGGCGATGGAGACGCGCATTTTCATGCCCCCGGAAAGCTCTCGGGGATAGGCTTTGGCGAAGCGGGTCAGGCCGACCTGGCCGAGCACCTCCATGATGCGATCGGTCACGTCCTTCTTGCGTTGGCCGGCGAGATTCAGCGGCAGATAGACGTTGTCGAACACCGTGCGCCAGGGCAGCAGCGTCGGCTCCTGGAACACGAAGCCGAGCAGCCGGTCGGGTTCGCCGAGCGCATCGTAGGTCGAGGTCGGCCAATCGATGGCGCCGGTCGTGGGCGCGCCGAGACCCGCGATCATTTTCAGGAGCGTGGACTTTCCGCAGCCCGACGGCCCAAGCAGGGTGAGGAATTCGCCGGGCCGGATGGTCAGGTCCACGCCTTCCAGCGCCAGCGTCCCGTTGGCGAAGGTCTTGGAAATGCCGGCGAGCTTGAGCAGCGCGCGCGGCGGCACCGGCGCCTCGGCGAGCGTCGGGGGCCTTGCCTCGGCCATGGATACGACGGTCATGTCAGCGTCCCCGGCGGGCGTGGAACGAAGCTGCGCATCTTGCCCGGATTGAGCAGGCCGAGCGGATCGACCTCGTATTTGAAGCCAAGCTGATCGGCATCGACCCGCTTGTAGCGGCTGCCGTCCTCCAGCGTGAGGACGTGCGGGTTTGCGATTTTGATGCCGCAGGCCTCGTAGGCATCCATGATCTCGTAGAGGCGCTCGGGCGTCGTGTAGCGGATGACAGGGATGCCGCTCGCCGTCATCAGGCCGTTGATGCGGATGAACTCGAGGTGCTGCATCACCTCGCCCTCGAACCTGGCGCCGACCTCCATCGCCGACTCGACGATCCGGTCGTGCGGGTAGAGCACCTGCAGATAGGTGATATTGCGGTCGACCTTGAACATCTGCAGCGTGCAGTGATTCCAGACATGCTCGTAAAGCGGCGGGCTGGCGAGCACATCCTCGCTCGGTACTTTACAGGTAATCGTGCCGCCGAACGGTTCGAGCAGCGTCTCGAAGCTCTCCATGGACATGGCCCCGATCATGGCGAGCAGAACGGCCTTGCCGTCGGGACAATAGCTGCGAAGCGCGGTGAAGTTCCGGGGTAGCGGCCACTCGATCGGCGCAAGCAGTTTCTTGACGATGCCATCGGCCATGGCGATGGCTTGACCGAAGCGGATCGACTGCTCGAAACTGTCGAACGCGACAATGACGTCGATCCAGGGCAACGCCGGCGCGAGCGGCATCTCCAGCATGGTGATGATGCCGGTCGTGCCATAGGCGCGGCTGATCTTCTGGGCGGCGTCGCCACGCAGCTCGATGACGCGCGGCGTCCTTTCCATGGTGACGATGCGCGCGGCGAGAATATTTCCTGGCTCGCGCATTCCGCCGTACGTAACGCTGCCGATGCCGCCCGAGCCCCCGGCGACAAAGCCGCCGATCTGCGCCATGCGCTTGGTCGAGGGATGCATGCGCAGTTCCCAGCCGTTCGGCCGCGTCTGGGCGTCGATGTCGAACAGCTTGGCGCCAGCCTGGACGCGGACGACGCCCGGCTTCTGCCATTCGATCCCGTTCAGGGCGGCCATGTCGAGCACCACGCCACCCTCGAGTGGCACGCATTGGCCATAGTTGCCGGTGCCGCCGCCACGCACGACGACCGGAATGCCGTGACGGGAGCAGGCGGCGGCGATGCGGATGACATCGGCCTCGTCGCGCGGCGTGACGACAACGTCCGCGAGCTTGTCCTTCAGTTGCCCGTTGAGGATCGGCGAATACCAGTAATAGTCGCGCGAACGGCGCCGGAGGTCCGTCGGATCGAGACTCGCCGGAATGTCGCCGATATCGGCGAGCAGGGCGTCGAGCGGATAGCGCGAGGCTGGAAGCTCTTGCTTCGCGGAGATGGCGGTGTTGGACATGGCGGAGAGACCTGCGATCCGTGGGTTCAGGCGGCGCGGTAAACCTCCGCCTCGCCGTGTTCCTCGAGGAGCTGCATCAGCCGTTTGCGCATGATCATGCCGGGACGGTCCGACACCATGTGCGCCTCGGCGCGGCGGCCGACGTCGATCGGCGTGTCGTAATCGGTCGACTCGATGATATCCTTGTCCTCGCGCGTGATCCTATAGTCCCAGTCGATCAGCAGCTGCGCGGGGCAATCCTCCTCGGTGTCGTTGCGGTAAAGCCACTGCACGACCTGGATATGGCCGTCGTCGATGGGAGTGGCGGAGTTGAGGATGATGTGGCGCAGGCCCGACGGGTACTCAATGTCGAGCCGGCGGCAAAACGGCATGTACCACTTGTTGCGCATCCGCCGCTTGGTGGTCGGCGCATCGGTGCCGGAGATGCGATGCTGGATGGGCGGATTGGCGACGGTAATCAGCGTTTCGGCCTCGAAGCCGTAGCCGGTCTCGTTGATCTCGTATTTCTCCGGCAGCGGCTGGTCGGCCTGCCCGAACGTGTCCTTGTGCACGAAGGCGAAATGCGCATTGTCGAAGGAATTTTCCATGAGCCGCAGCGCCGACGTGTTCCACACCTCGTAGAACTGCGGGATATAGCGGAACGACGGGTCGGCATCCTCCGGCACGTCGAAGATCGGCGCGAGCGGCTCGTCGAGCGCCACCCAGGCATAGCCGTAGCGGGCGTCGCAATGATATGCCGGCGTCGAGAGGTTCGGCACCTGCTGCTGAACCGGGAATTGCGGCACGTGCACCAGCTTTCCGGCGGCGTCATAGGTCCAGCCGTGATAGCCGCAGACGAGCCGGCCATCCTTACACCAGCCTTTCGACAGCCTGGCGGTGCGGTGGCAGCAGCGATCCTTGAGAGCCGCCGGCCTGCCGTCGGGGCCGAGAAACAAGACGATGTCCTCGTTGAGCAGGCGGAACGGCTTCGGTCCCTCCTTGAGGTCGGCGAGCGGCATCACCGCGTACCAAAATCGGCGGAGAACCTTCTGCTTGGTGGTCAGCATGCGAACCTCGCTGTCATGACGAAAAAATCATTTTCCGAGCGCTACCGGACCGATGCGCCATCACGCATCCTGTTCCGCCTCGCTGTCGTGCCAGCGGCCGAGCGCGAGCTTCGACAGGCCGACCATCACCATGAACAGCAAGATCCCGGTGAGGGTGATCAGGAACAGGGCTGCGAACATGCGCGGAATGTCGAGCTGGAATCCGGCCTGAAGGATTTCATAAGCAAGGCCGGCGCTGCGGCCGCCGGTACCGGCGACGAATTCGGCCACCACCGCACCGATCAGCGCCAAACCGCCGGCAATGCGCAGGCCCGCGAAGAAAAACGGCAATGCGCTCGGGATGCGCAGGTAAACGAGACTCTGCAGGCGAGTGGCGCGATTGATGGCGAACAGGTTCTGGTGACCGCTGTCGATGCTGCGCAGGCCGATAGTGGTGTTGGAAATGATGGGAAACACGGCGATGATGGTGGCGCAGATCACCAGCGCGGCCTGCGTGTTCTTCACCAGGATGATGATGAGCGGAGCGATGGCCACGACCGGCGTGACCTGCATGATGACGGCATAGGGGAAAAAGCTGCGCTCGATCAGCTTGTTCTGCACGAAGAGAAAAGCGAGCAGCGAGCCGATCACGGTGGCGAGGCCGAGCGCGATGAGCGCGACCTGGAGCGTGCTCCACAGCGCGCGCATGAGGCCCGGCGTATCGGCGGCCATGGCCTGCGCGATCGCGCTCGGCGCCGGGAACAGATAGGCCGGGATGGCGAAGATGCGGCAGGCGGCCTCCCATCCCGCGACGATGACGACGCCGACGGCAACCGGCGGCAGCACTTCGGCCAGAGCGGAGCGGGCGTTGGAACGTGGCATGGCCGGCAAGCCTCTGTCGCGGGAGCGGCGGGCGGCGTCAAGCGCCGCCCACGATGGATCAGTTCATCATGATTTTCATGCCGTCGAAGAGCCTGGTCGTGTACGCCTTCTTGTAATCGACGCTCTTGTCGAGCAATCCGCCGGCGACCATGAAGTCATAGGTTGCTTTCCAGCGCGCATCGGTCATCACGCCGATGCCCATGGTCTGCGCGTCGCCGCCATTGACTACCTGCAACTCGTTCATGCGCTTGATGCCGAACGCGATCTGGTCGTCGCCCATCTTCGGATTATCGGCCTTGATGAGCGCGTTGGCGGGCGACGGATCGCCGGTGAGATAGCTCTTCCAGCCCTCCATCGAGGCCCGAACGAAACGCTTGAGCACGTCCGGCTTCTCGGCCAGCAGCTTGGTGGTGGTCACCATGGTGGTGCCGTAGGGCGGATAACCCTCGTCGGCAAAGAGAAAGAAATTGACCTTCACGCCCTGCTGCATCGCCTGGAAAGGCTCGGAGGATGGATAAGCCTGTTGCGCGACGTTGGGATCGGCGAAGAAAGGCTGCAGGTTGAAGGTATAGGCCTTAGCCTGGCTGTCGGCGAAGCCGTATTTCGCTTTCAGCCAGGGCCAGAAGGTGATGTGGCTCGAGCTGGCGATGAGAATGTCCTTGCCCTTGAGATCGGCGAGGCTCTTGACGTTATCGTGAGTCATGATGCCTTGCAGGTCCTTCTGGAACGAGGCGCCGATGGTGATGACCGGCAGGCCCTTGGCGATCGAATTCAGGACCTGGATGTCGTAGCCCATGATGACGTCGGCCTCGCCGCCGAGCAGGAGCTGCATGCCGTTCACCTGCGGGCCGCCCATCTTGATGGTGACGTCGAGCCCCTCCTTTTCGTAAAGGCCGGTGGCCTTGGCTTGATAGAAACCGCCGTGCTCGGCCTGGGCGAACCAGCTCGACAGCAGCGTGATCTTATCCGCGGCGAGCGCGAGCGATGGGGCAAAGGCAGCGCCGAAAAGCAGGGCGACGCCGAGGGCGAGGTGGGAAATCCGTACAAGCTTGGTCATTTGCGACATCCGTCGGGTGTGGGCCGGCTTGGCAGCGATGTCAGCAAATGCGAATAATAATAGAAAGCATCAATTTTAGCGCGTTGTGATGCTTTCACGGCATCGCTGATTAGTTTTTAGGCGAACCGCTTTTGCGCTAAGCAACTGCCGTGCAACGCGATTTCAACGCACTGGAAAATCGAGGCTTGCCGCTCATGCTCCATGCCCGGATTTTAACCTATCTGGACGAGGTCGCCCGTCTCGGATCGATCCGCAAGGCGGCGGCCCGGCTCAACGTCGCCTCGTCGGCGATCAACCGGCAGATCCTCGCGCTGGAGACCCAGCTCGGCGCTCCGATCTTCGAGCGCATGCCGCGGCGCCTGCGGCTGACCGCAACGGGCGAGGTGTTGATCGCTCATGTGCGCGAGACGCTGAAGTCGGGCCAGAGGGTCGTCGCGCAGATCGAGGCGCTCAAGGGGCTGCAGCGGGGCGAGGCAACCATCGCCACCATGAACGGCCTGGCCGCCGGTCCGTTGCCCGGGTTCATCGCTGGTATCGTCGCCGCCCATCCGCGGGTGCATCTCCGGCTGCGCGTCCTGCCGCTCGACCAGATTCCGAATGCCGTTCTGACCGGCGATGCCGACATTGCCCTTGGCTATAATTTTCCGACACCTCCGGGCCTGCGCGTGGTTGCGAGCCACGATCTCTATCTCGGCGCCGTGGTGGCCCCGGGCCACCCGATCACGCACCGCAAGCCGGCCCGGCTCGCCGACTGTCTTGAGTTCCCGCTGGTGCTGTCCGACGCATCGATGACCATTCGGCCGGTGATCGATCTCGCCTTCACCCGCGTGGGCCTGCCGATGCACCCGACCATCGAGACCAACTCCATCGAGTTCATGATGCGCATCGTGCGCGAGGGTCACGCGATCACCTTCCTCAATCCGGTGGACATTGGCGTCGAGGTGGCTCGCGGCGATCTGGTTTTCATCCCGCTGCACGACTTCAGGGTCGATCCCATCACCGTCAAGCTCGTGGTGCGCGCGCGTGGCACGCTCGATGCATTCCCAAGTGTCCTGGTCGAGGAGATGCGCAAGGCCATGCCGACCCTGCAGCGCGAATCCAATGACCGCATTTAGGCATCGGGTCGAACGCAAAATGATGCTTCTCATCGTGGCGCGGAATCCTACAGTTCGTCGTTCCGGCACGGCGAGCGTGGCGCGGAATTCTGGATGACCTGCATGACTATCCGCTTTGCCGACATCCTCTGGCCCGAGGCGCCGCGCTATCGGCTCGCCAACGCGCGGATTCCCGCCTGCCTTCTCGCCGAGCCCGCGGGGTTTTCGGACAGCGACCGGGAAGGCGTGGTGCGCGCCGATCTCCTGATCGAGAACGGGACGGTCGCGCGCATTACGCCGGCGCGCCAGGCGTGGATCGACGACGGTCCGTGCGTCGATCTCGGCGGCCGTCAGGTCTGGCCGACGCTGATTGACGTTCACACGCATCTCGACAAGGCTCATTCCATCGAGCGCAGCCCGAATATCGACGGCACCTTCGGCAGCGCGCGGCTTGCCGCCGCCGCCGACCGCCCGAACTGGACCGCGCCGGACCTCCGCCGTCGCATCGACTTCGGCCTGCGCTGCGCGTATGCGCACGGCGTCTCCGCGATCCGCACGCACATCGATACCTACCCTGATAATGCCGAACGAAGCTGGTCCGTGCTGCGCGAGATGCGCACGGAATGGTCCGGCAGAGTGGACCTGCAAGCCGTGTCGCTGTGTCCTGTCGAATTGCTGATGGATTCATTCGGGGACCGTGTCGCAACGATCGTCAAGGAATCGCATGGTCTGCTCGGCGGCGTCACGCGGCCGGCGCTCGGCACCCATGGCGCGCCGGTCGCCGATCTCGATACGCAGCTAGACCGGCTGTTCGCGCTGGCGATCCGCCACGACCTGACTATCGACCTGCACGTCGATGAAACCGGCGACCCCGCCGCGGCCACGCTGCCCTTCATCGCCCGGGCCGCATTGCGGCATGGTTACCGGGGCCGCGTGGTCTGCGGCCATTGCTGCAGCCTGGCGGTGCAGGGCGATAGCGAAGTCGATCGCACGCTCGACCTGCTGGCCGAAGCCGAAATCGCCATCGTCACGCTGCCGACGGTGAACCTGTATCTGCAGGACCGGCAAGGCGGGCGCACGCCGCGCTGGCGCGGCGTCACGGTGGTGCACGAGATGCTCCGGCGCGGTATCCGCGTGGCCGCGGCAGGCGATAATTGCCGCGACAGCTTCTACGCCTACGGCGATCACGACATGGTCGATACATTCCGCCAAGCCGTGCGCATCCTGCATCTCGATCATCCGATCGACGGCGCGCCGGCGCTGGTCGGCCCCCTGCCCTCGCGCATTGCGGGATTTCACGACCATGGGTTGATCGCGGAGGGCGCTCCGGCGCGGCTGATCGTCTTCAACGCCCGCACGATCAATGAAGTCGTCAGCCGGCCACACGCGGATCGCGTGGTCATCGAGCGGGGCAAACGCCTCCGCGCGACGGCGCCGGAGTATTCCGAGCTGTGGACGGACGACGAAGCGCTCGACCACAGGGTCGCGGCGGAATAGGAGATCGCTCATGTCGATACATCGGCTCTTGGGCGGCGGCGACGCACGCACGCCGGACAAGGTCGTCGCGCTCCGGGTGGACTGCGATGTCGCGCCAAGCTTTGCCGAATCGGTCGCCGGTGGCTGAAAGCCGTCGATGAGAATCCTCTACATTTATTGCCATCCGCTTCCCGAGAGTTTCCACGCCGGCATCCGCGCCAAGGCGCTGGAGGCGTTGAAGGCGGCCGGGCATGACGTCGATATGCTCGACCTCTACGCGGAGAAGTTCGATCCCGTTCTGTCCGAAGATGCGCGGCGGCACTATCACGACACGACGCGCAATCGGGCCGGGCTGGAATCCTATATCGCGAGGCTGACGCGGGCCGAGATCCTGGTGGTTCAGTTTCCCACCTGGTGCTTCAGCATGCCCGCGATGCTGAAGGGATTTTTCGATCGCATGTTCCTGCCCGGCGTCGCCTTCGACATCAGCGATCCGGCCAGGGTGAGGCCGATGCTCGGCAACATCAACCATATCATCGGCATCGTCACCTACGGCCGGCCGCGCTACATGGCGCTGTGGATGAGCGATCCGCCGCGCAAGATCGTCAAACGATACCTGCGCTGGTTCACCGGCGGCAAGGCGCGCGTGGATTACCACGCGCTCTATCACCTCAATGTGGCGACGGAATCCCAGCGCCTCGCCTTCATCGGCCGCGTAGAACGAGCGCTGGGACAGATCAGATCATACGATCCGCGGCCTTAAAAACTCGGGCTGACGAGTCGATTTCAATGAAAGCATCGCAATTCTGCCGGTGGCAATGGCGCGGGGTCCTTCATGCGATCCGGAGCGACGCGATTTAATTACATGAAAAGAGTCCCGAGCAGCAACAAAGTACCGACAGTCAAGACCACGATAGCGCCGCAAATTTCAACCCCACGAACGACCCTACGCCCGAACGGGCTGTCCATACCGGTCAATGCGAACGCAGTTTTTTGTGCGGAAACGGCCAGCATCGCGAGAGACACAACGGTGATCGCGGTTCCCAAGCCCATGACAAGGGTCGCGGCGATCCCCGCCATCAACAATCTTTGCGAGATCGCGAACACGAGGACGATTAACGCGCCCGTGCAAGGTCGAAGGGCTGTCGATGCGACGATCGTCCAGGCTTTGCGCCAGTCGAGCGTTCCTTCCGCTGCGGAGGCCGCCGGCATGTGGATATGGCCGCAATCGCACGCACGAGCGAAAGCGTGCTGTTTATGGTGATAGCCGCGAGTATCGCTATCACGATGCAACATCGCGCATTCGCGCAGGGCGCCGTCCGACCGCGGCGAAACCGCCGTCGCCGCGGTAATCTCTACGGCCTGGAAGCGCTGCCGCGCCTTTTGCGTCGCCGCCGACAGGGCCTGCGGCGCCGGGACCAGCGAATCCGTCGAGAAGAACTTCAAATGCGATCTGCGCATCGGGCGGATGAGCTTGGTCCACACAAGCCAGCAGCCGAGCAGCACGACCAGCGCATCCGAGACAACCTCGAACCGAAGAGTCGCCCGCGTCATCGAGACGCTAGTCAGGTGAAGGACCATCGCCGCGATCAGGACCAGTGCAATGGCCCCGCAGGCTTGCGCAACAGAGGCGACGACGGCCAGCACGATGCCGTTGCGCAGCGTCTGCCGGGTCGCAACCACGTAGGACGACACGACGGCCTTGCCGTGACCGGGGCCGATGGCGTGCACTATTCCGTAAAGGAAAGAAAAGGCCAGCAAGCTCCATATGGCACTTCCATCGTGCCGGATGGCGCGGACCGCCGCCGTCAGGTGCTGGTTGAAATAAATCTGCGTGGTGATGAACAGCTTGGCGAGGCTTGGAAAGTAAGTCTCTCCGGGAACCCCACCATCCGGCAATCCCGTTCCGAAGGGACCTGTGGAATAGGCCCAGCACAAAGCTGGACGAGTCAGGACCAGAACGGCCGGAACCAGAGACGCGAGAAAACGCCGGAAGATTCGAGGGGGCGATAAGATCATTTGCACATTACCCGCGCAGCGTTGACGAGCTTGTTGGTGATCGCGAACAGATCGGGAGGAAGCGTGCGCTGGCTGGCCGGAATCACGGAAAGACGGCCCGCGGTGGCGGGATCAAGAGGCTCCGGCCGATGGACGATGCTTTCACAGCCGGCGCCGTCACCGAGCAACCGAACCGGATGGTCATTCGCAAACGTGATCGCCGCAAAATAAGCGGGATCATAGACGTCGACCTGAAACGTCTTGCCATGCACGTCCAGCGGCGCAGCCAGCGGCAACGTGAAATGCAGCGTCAGCCTCTCATCCTTGAAAACGTCGTAGTAGGCATTGGGAAGACCGAACGGGACGGACTTTCCGTCCACGATCATGCGCGTGAAGTAGTTATAGTCCGCCAGAGACTGGAGATTGATTTCGGCCAAGGGTTGCAATTCCTGTCGGGTCAGGACTCCGTCTCCATTCTTGTCGTACCCTTGAATGGCAAAGGCCGAGAAAGCGTCATCGAAATTCCAGATGTTCGTCACCGCGGTGACCTGTCCCGCCGCGTCGAACACGATCTCGGTACGGGCATCGATCAAGATGTGCGGATGCGCTTCGGTGGCGCGCGCCGAGACCGCTACGATCGCTGCGGACAGAAGGACTGCGCCAACGAGGCGGGCGCTCATGGCGGACATGAGTGCGATACCCTTCATTGCGACGCCTGGTTGAGAGCGCCGCGAATCGTATTCCACTGACGCAGCGCCCATTGCTGATAGTGGAGTCCGCGCGGCAATTTTTCCTGGAGCCCGGCCGCCGGAATGCCGGTGTCGTTGGCCATATCGGCCAGTTTTTTCATGGCCGAGCCAGGCCTATCCCGGTCATAGAGGAAGATACTGCCTTCCTGCCGCTGGATCGCCTCGGCGATTGCGACACTCGCCGGCTTGGCAAGCTCTCCCGCGCGCGGGACCGCTTTGAAGCCCACCTGTCTGGCGACCGCACGAGACAGGCCGTCCGCAGCGATGACATCGGAGTGCGCGTAGGTTCGTGCGATCTCCTCGATCGTTTGGCGGACGGCCTGGAAAGCTCGGTCCGCATTTGCCAAATTGCCTGCGATATTCGGCGCCATCGACGGATCGCGGCGCATCAATTCGTCAGCCAGCATGTGCGTAAACGTCGCGATGGACTTCACGTCATACCATGGAACCGGAATGTCATCGTTGTTGCCAGGACGCATTACTGGGATCGCGATGACCGTCGCGGGGGGCGAAATCCGCCGGGCGGCATCCCTCAGCCAATCGTCTTTTGGCGCACCGCTGCAAAGGACGATGCTGCCGGGATGAATCCGGGACTGCGCTTCGCTCTCGCGTTCCGCCACCACGATTGAGAGGTGGTTTCCGCCAAGTTGCTCCGCCAGGTCGGCGTAGATGCCGCTAGGGGCGACGAGCTCAATGGCGGACGCGCAAGCGTTCTCCACCATCATCGGCAATGCCGCAGCGCCGAGGCACGCGCTTGCGATCGCTGTGGCAAGCCGCAAGCGCGGCGACAGGCCGAAGCGGCCCACGCGCTGTCGAAAATGCGCGACACAGCTCATCAAATCGTAACCGTCCCCTCTATCCGTTATTCCGAGGCCGCCATGGCCTGGGCGAGTTTTCCGACGTTATGCCTGAACATGGCCAGGTAAGTCGGGGCCGGCCCATCCGCTGAAGACAGCGCCTCCGCGTAAAGATTGCCGCCGGGCCGAATGCCGGTCGCGGCGGCGATCTGCTGCACCAGCCTCGGATCTCTGTTTGCTTCGACGAAGTAGACTTTCACATGCTCCCTCCTGATCTGATCGATCAGTTGGGCGATGCCGGAAGCGGAAGCCTCGGTCTCGGTAGAAAGGCCAAGCGGCGATAGAAACTCGATCCTGTAGTCGCGCCCCAAATATCCAAAGGCATTATGGCTTATCAGGATCTTTCGCCTGTCGTCCGGTATCGGATCGAATTGCGCATGAGCGTCGGCGTCGAGTCGTTTCAATTCGCCGATGTAACGATCCGCGCGCCTTTGGTAGTCCGACGCATCCGCGGGATCGGCCGAACGAAGCGCATTGGCGATGTTGCCGACCCATGTTTCGACGTTGAGAGGACTATTCCAGACATGCGGATCGTCCGATAGTTTCCCGTCACGCTCGAGCTCGCGCAATTTTATGCCGTTTGACACCACAACCGGCGTTCCCTGGTAGCCCGAAGCCCTCGCCAGCCTGTCGAACCAACTCTCAAGACCCACGCCGCTGAGAAAAACGAGACCGGCATTCTCCAGGTTCGTGGCGTCTGCCGGCGATGGTTCGAAACTGTGAGGGTCGCCGCTCGGCGGAACCAGACTCAGCACTTCGACGTGATCACCGCCGACCTGCTGCACGACGTCGGCGAGGATACTGAAACTCGCGATCACCTTGAGCGGCTTTGCAGCGACGGCCGTCGCGGTAGCCGCCGTGAACGCTGCCCAGACAAAGGTGTAGATCAACCGCGGCGTGCCCATGGGTCACCGTTCTCCGACTGGCTCGGGATTGGCAAGAAGACGCGGGATAGCAACGAGCGGGACCAAGAGGAGCGAGCCGCCATAGATGAGGCTCGCGGCCAGAACGATCGTTGGGCCGGATGCGAGCCGAAGGTGGTATGACGCGATCAGCCCGACAAATCCCGAAACAACGGCCGTTCCCACGGCGACCAGGATCATGGCGGGCAACGTTCGTGTCCAAAGCTGCGCGACGGCTGCGGGCAGCATCATCAGGCCCACAGCCATGAGCGTGCCCAGCGCTTGAAAACTGGCGATCAGGTTCAGAACGACCAGGAAGAGAAAAATAAGATGGTAGAGCGAGCCGCGTCCGCTGACAGCGCGTAAAAACCCGGGATCGAAACATTCAACGACCAGCGGCCGGTAGATGACCGCCAGCGCCACGACGGTAAGGGATGTGACGGCTCCGATAACGTAAAGCGTTGTTGCATCGACTGCCAGGATCGTTCCGAAAAGGACGTGCAGCAGATCAATGTTCGATCCGCGCAAGGAGACAATCAGGACCCCGAGCGCAAGAGAAGCGAGATAGAAGCTCGCGAAGCTGGCATCTTCACGCAGCGCCGTCGTGCGGCTGACCAAGCCCGACAGAACAGCCACGCTCAGGCCAGCGATCAATCCGCCTAGTCCCATCGCTGGAAGCGAGAGACCGCCCGCAACCAGAAAGCCGATGGCGGCGCCCGGCAAAACCGCGTGGCTCATGGCATCGCCGACGAGGCTCATGCGCCGCAGCATCAGAAGCACGCCAATCGGCGCAGAGCCCAAGCCCAAGGCGATGCAGGCGACCAGGGCGCGGCGCAGGAAGCCGTAGTCCACGAATGGCTCAACGACGAGATGATAGAGGGTCATCATGCCGCATGTTGATCCGAACATGCGCGCCCTGGGGTATCTTCCTCCAACTGCTCCGCCAGCAGCCGAGCGCGCTTCAGGTTTGCGGGAGTCATCGTGGCCGCGGTTGGTCCCCAGGCGACGAGCTCGCGGGCCATCAGCAGCGTCTGGGGGAAATAGGCGCGGATCAGATCGAAGTCGTGCAGCACAGCGATGATGGTGCGTTCCTCGCGATGCCAATTCTGCACGACAGCGAGAAGATCGCGCGTGGTCCCGGCATCGACCGCGGTGAACGGCTCGTCCAACAGGATCACGCGGGCGTCTTGCAATAGCAGGCGGGCGAAGAGTGCGCGCTGAAACTGACCTGCCGACAAGGACGACACTGGGCGGCGTTCAACGTCCGAAAGCCCAACCGCGGCCAGTGCAGCGCGAGCCTTGCAGGCAGTCGTCGGCTGAACCCGCTCAAAAGGGCCGGTCTCCCGCCAAGCCCCCAAAAGCACGGCATCGCCCACGGTGATTGGAAACCGGCGGTCAATCTCGGCTGCTTGAGGCAAGTAGCCGATGTCGGAGCGGCCCAGAGCCTTGCGGTCGATTGTCCCCGATGCGAGCGGCAATTCACCCATCAAGGCTTTGAGGAGAGTCGATTTGCCAGCTCCGTTCGGCCCCGCAATGGCGGTCATGCTGCCGGCCGCAAACGTGCCGGCCATGCGATGAAGAGCCGGACGACGACCGTCATAGGTGACCGTCACGTCCGACAGGCGGATAAGCGCCGTCATGGTCGCGCGATCGCCCAGGCAATCGCGAGCCACAGCCCAGCGAGGAAACCGCTCAGCAGGAGCACGCGCCCGAGCGCGGAACGTGCCATCATCGACCGAACGAGAGGATCTATGGAACCAGCCATGAACAGTCCTTTCCGATCATTGGATCGTGTCGGATCGCCCGTCCGAACACTCGGACAAACGTTATAATATAACATTACTATGAACAACTAGCCGAAATTTCGGCATTCCGCCCGCGGGAAGTCCTGTGCGGTGGCTTTTCCGCTGGAGCCGAGCGAATGCGGCGCTGCCGGCCGGGCTCAGGGGCATTGCACGTCGATCCTGCTGGCGAAATCGGCGCCCATGCCGACATAAGCCTCGGAGATGATGAAGTTTGGGTCCGCCCGCTGGGCTGCGGTGATGTTGAGGCTGTGCGGCCGCGACGCCTGGACGGTGCAGCTCGCAGGCGCGTTGAGCAGCGACACTGGATTATCCGAATTGAACGCCAGATCGACGAGGAATTCGGGGTCGTAAATTTCAACCTCGATGGCCTTGCCGGCAATCGGCGTCTTCGTTGGCAAGGTGAAGTGGAGTATCAGCGCCTCGTCTTTCCATTCCATCCAATAGTCGACCGGATCGAGAAAGACGTTGCGCACTGTGCGCCCGTTCACCTTGGGATAGGTGAAATAGTTGTAATCCTTCAGCGACTGGACGTTGACCTGCGCCAACGGCGCCAATTCCTCGCGGCTGAAAACGCCCCGGGTCTTCTGCGGCAGGCCCATCACCGCATAGCTCGAGTAGGCGTCGTCGAAGGTCCACGCATGCTGGACGGCGACGAGCGCGCCGTTCGGCCCATAGACGAGGTCGGCGTGCATGGTGACAAAGACATGAGGGTGCGCAATGGCCGGCATGGACCAAGCGAGGCTTGCGGCGAGAACGGCGATTCGACAAAGCGGCCGGACTGCCGCCGTCATGCGTCACCTGCGGTCCATGCCGGAAACGGATCGGGCAAGTGGCGCCACGCGTCCGGAGCGAAATGACCGGGCGACGCGACCAGGCAGGCGTCGAGCCTGCGCCGCAGGGTGGCCTCGTCCATGTCCCCCGTGCCGATGAATACGATCTCCTGACGCCGGTCGCCCCACACGGGATCGAAATACGACCGCATGCTCTCGTGCCAGCCCTCGTGGTCGGGCCAGCGGCTCTTGGGCACCGCAGACCACCACAAGCCGCGCCGCAAGGTTCGCACCATGGCGCCCGCTTGCGCGATCTCGCCGACGAACTGAGGCCGGGTGGCCAGCCAGAAGAAGCCCTTGGCCCGGATCACGCCCGGCCATGGCTCGTTGCAGAACGCCTGAAACCGCGCCGGATGGAACGGCTTGCGAGTGCGATAGACGAAGGAGCGGACGCCGTATTCCTCGGTCTCGGGAACATGGTCCTTGAAGCCGTTCAACTCCTTGAACCACAGCGGATGGCGGTGCGCCTTCTCGAAATCGAAGAGCCCGGTATGCAGGACGCGGTCGAGCGGCAGATCGGCGAAATCGGTCTCGACGATCTGCGCGTCGCCGTTGAGCGCGCGGACAATGGCGCGCGCGGCCGCGCGCTGCGCAGGCGCGGCCGCGGACACCTTGTTGAGCACGATCACGTCGGCAAACTCGATCTGCTCGACCAGCAGATCGACCAGAGAACGGTCATCCTCCGGGCCGGCCACCTCGCCGCGCTCCCGCAGAAAATCGTGGCTCGCATAGTTGGCCATGAGGTTCGCCGCGTCCACGACCGTGACCATCGTATCGAGCCGCGCCACGTCGGAGAGACTGTTACCGTCCTCGTCGCGGAACTCGAACGTCGCCGCAACCGGCAACGGTTCGCCGATGCCCGTCGACTCGATCACGAGGGCATCGAACCGGCCGCTTTGCGCCAGCTTGCGAACCTCGATCAGCAGATCC
>Ga0182749_1000435_pt1 | contig 39734 bp, 39 predicted proteins | sample eDN3rd37CKraftMG_FD_128875 | JGI IMG/M metagenome (GOLD analysis project Ga0182749, IMG submission 128875) | Enriched Miracle-Growth compost microbial communities from Emeryville, California, USA - eDNA 3rd pass 37_C Kraft MG (version 2) (version 2) ...
CGTGGTGCAGCTTGAATCCCTCGCGCGCGATGGTGTCCGCGCCGTCCACCACGTTGGCCGCGACGTGGACATCGAAGCCCGCGTCCCGCGCCGCCCGCGCCATCGGCAGCCGATGGGAGAGGAACGACCAGTCCTCGGCGACGACATAAAGGAGGCGTGGCGCCGTCATAGCCATCGCCGGGCCCAGGCTTGCGCCATCAGTAGGTTCCACAGGCCGGTGGCGTGGTCGCTGCGGCCGGCGATGTAGTCGCGCCATAGCGCGCCGACGCGCTTGGAATCGAGCATCGGCATCAGTGTCCCCGGCGACAGCAGGTCCTCGGCCCAGCCGCGCAACGGGCCGCGCAGCCACGCGCCCAATGGGATCGAAAAGCCCCGCTTCGGCCGCTCGATCATTTCGGTTGGCAGATAGCGGCGCAGGGCGGCCCGCAGCAGATGTTTCGACGTGCCGTCGCCTTGGCGCACGGCGGCCGGCAGCGACCACACGAACTCGACGATGCGATGGTCGAGCAGCGGCTCGCGCGCCTCCAGCGACACCGCCATGGTGCAGCGGTCCACCTTGGTCAGGATGTCGTCGGGGAGATAGGTCTGGAGGTCGTGGTGCTGCATGCGCGACCTTGTATCCGAAGGCGCGTCGCCGCAGTAGGGCGCAAGCCGCAGCGTCCCTCGCGCGGCGCCGACGATGCCCGGCGCGTCGAGCCCGACGGTCGCCAGCGCCACCGCCGCGTCATCGACCGTCGCGGCGCGCAGCGCCATGCCGAGCCGGATGACTTTCTCGCCAAGCCGGTCCGCGCGCGCGGCGTCGAGGCTGATGCTGGCGGCGCGCCGCAGCAGCGCCATCGGCATCGCGCCGAGCGCGCCGGCCGCCGCCGCGCGCGCCGGCCGCGGCCAGCGTCCGGTGCGGCGCCAGATCGCGTCCAGGATGGCGTATTTCGGATAGCCGCCGAACACCTCGTCGCCCCCGTCGCCCGACAGCGCCACGGTAACGTGCTGTCGCGTCGCCCGCGCGACGAGATAGGTCGGAAGCTGCGAGGAGTCGCCGAACGGCTCGTCGAACCAGTCGGCGATGCTGCCGACGAGGCCGAGGGCTTCCTCCGGCTCCAGCATGATCTCGGTGTGATCGGTCTTGAGGTGGCGCGCGACGGCGCGGGCCTCGCGCGACTCGTCGTAGATCGAGTTGCGCAGGCCGACGGTGAAGGTTTTGACCGGCCGGCTGCTTGTCGCCTGCATCAGCGCGACGATGATGGAAGAATCGATGCCACCGGAGAGGAACGCCCCGAGCGGCACGTCGGCGATCGTGCGCAGGGCCACGCAGTCGCGCAGCAGCGCGTCGAGCCCTTCGACGGCCTCCGCCGCGGTGCGCGCCGCCGGCGCGCGCGTTGCGATGTCCCCCGGCCGCCAATACGTCGCGGTCGCCGGTTCGCCGCCGGCGCGCACGGTCAGGATCGAGGCCGGCGGCAGCTTGAACACGTTCCTGAAGATCGTTGCCGGCGCCGGCACGTAGCTGTAGCGCAGCATGGCGTCGAGCGCCTCGGGATCGACCTCCTTGCGGAACGCCGGATGCGCCATCAGCCCCCGCAGCTCGGAGCCGAACAGCAGCGTGCCGTTCATGACCGTCCAGTAGAGCGGCTTGACGCCGAGCCGGTCGCGCACGAGGCGCAGCGTGCGCTCCTGGCGGTCGAACAGGGCGAAGGCGAACATGCCGATGAAGCGCCCGACGGCCTCTTCGGGGCCCCACTCGAGGCAGGCCGCGAGCATCACCTCGGTATCGGACGTGCCGCGGAAACGGTGGCCGCGCTGTTCCAGCTCCGCGCGCAGGGCCTGGAAATTATAGACCTCGCCGTTGAAGGTGATGACGTAGCGGCCGTCGGCCGAGTGCATCGGCTGGGCCCCGGTGTCGGTGAGATCGACGATGGCGAGCCGCCGGTGACCGAGGCCGATGCCGGCCTCGGCATCGCCCCAGGCGCCGCGTCCGTCGGGACCACGATAGGGCAGGGCGTCGGCCATGGCCTGCGCGGCCGCGGCCGGATCGCCGCCGCGCGCCGGCCCAAGGACGAACAGGCCCGCTATTCCGCACATCCGGTTGTATCCCCCTGGCGCCATGCGGCAATACAGCCCCGCGACACTATCTCGAATAGTTAATGATCCTCAATAGGTTATAAGTGTTCACGGTTTGAACATCGGGCTTGACGTTCATGCCATGAACGCTGTAAACGAAGCCCAGGAGGGAGGCTCCATGGGCGTCGCCCGGGACGACGAGGTTGCCAACGAACGCATCATGCTGGGCCTGCTGGAAACCGTCGAACGGGACGGCGGCCAGTCCCAGCGTCATATCGCATCCGAGCTTGGCATCGCGCTCGGGCTGGTCAACGCCTACCTCAAACGCTGCATCAAGAAGGGCCTGGTGAAGGTCGGCGAGGCGCCCGCCCGCCGCTACGCCTATTACCTGACGCCGCAGGGCTTCGCCGAGAAGTCCCGCCTGACGGTCGAGTATCTGTCCGATTCGTTCTCGTTCTTCCGCCAGGCTCGCGCCGGCTGTGCCGAGGTGTTCGAGGCGGCCAAGGCGCGCGGCTATCGCCGCGTCGCGGTCGCCGGCGTCTCCGATCTCGCCGAGATCGCGCGCATCTGCGCGTTCGAGAGCGGCATCGAGATCGTCGCCGTGGTGGACCGCAGCGCCGCGGCGCAGACCTTCGTCGGCGTGCCGGTGGTGCGCAATTTCGGCGACGTGCCGGGCCCGTTCGACGCCGTCGTCGTCACCGACCTGCGCGCCGCCCGCGAGACGTTCCAGGCGGCGGCGGCGGCTGTGGGCGCCGATCGGGTGCTGGCGCCGAAGCTGCTCGGCTTGCGCGCGCAGGACATTCGCGAGGCCGCCGAATGAGCGCTCTCTGGTATGTCGTGCAGACCCATGTGCATGGCGAGCACAAGGCCGCCAGCCATCTGCAGCGCCAGGACTTTTCCGTCTATCTGCCGCGCTACCGGAAGCGCCGTCGCCATGCCCGCCGCACCGAGATCGTCGCGGCGCCGCTCTACCCGCGCTACCTGTTCGTCGCCGTCGATATGGCGGCGCAGCGCTGGCGCTCGATCCAATCGACCGTCGGCGTCGCCCGGCTGGTTTGCAACGGCGACGAACCCGCCGCGGTCGCTCCCGGCATTGTCGAGGCGTTGCGTCGGCGCGAGGACGAGCACGGCTTCATCGTTCTCGACCAGCGCCCGCAGTTCTCCCCGGGCGACCGCGTCCGCGTCGTGGACGGGGCGTTCGCCGATTGCCTGGGCCTGTTCGAAGGCATGCGCGACGACGAGCGCGTCACGCTGCTGCTCGATCTCCTGGGCCGCAAGGTCCGCGTGACGATCGACGAACTATCGGTGACGGCGGCCTGACAGCTGATAAAGCCGTCTGCTTTCCGTCGTGATGTATGTGCTTCGGGGGATATGCCATCACCCGAAGTGCGGTAGCATGGATTTGGCTCTCAGTTCCTCTTCCGACAATCATCAATGCTCGCACTCATCCAAGCGCGCATGTCGTCACGGCGCCTCCCGGGCAAGGTGCTAGCGGAAGTTGGGGGTCGGCCGCTGCTCTGCTATTTGATTGAACGATTGCAGCATTGTCGGCTTCTGTCCGAAGTCGCGATCGCAACGTCGGAGAATCCTTCGGACGATCCCGTCGCCACGTTTGCAGCGCGATGGCAGGTCCGCCTTTTTCGCGGGAGCTTGGACGATGTCTTGCTCCGCTTCGTGTCTGCAGCACAGTTTTTCGGCGTTAATTCTTTTGTAAGGGTGAATGGCGACAGCCCTCTGCTTGATCCTGCGCTTGTCGATTACGGTGTAAGCTTATTTGACGACGCGGATCTGGATCTCGTCACAAATGTCCATCCGCGGTCTTTTCCCAAGGGACAGTCGGTCGAGGTGGTAGCGGTTGATGCGCTGCGTCGGGCCGCAACGGAATCCCGCGAGCAAGAGGATCGTGAGCACGTAACTCGATACATTTATAATAATCCGGGACGATTTCGAATCATGAATTTTGCTTGCGATCAGGATCTCAGCCAGATGCGGTTGTCAGTTGATACGCCTGGGGATCTGGCGACATTTCGCTGGTTGATAGGCGCTATGACGCGCCCGCACTGGGAATATGCGGTTGGCGAATTATCGCAAATGGCCGTGTCGGCGGGAAGTTTAGGAGAAGCTTGGTGACAGCAACGAAGCGGAACATTCCGTTCGGCGCTCCAGTAATTGGCGAAGAAGAACGCGAGGCCGTTCTGGATGTGCTTTCTGGGCCGATCCTGGTTCATGGACCTCGTGCCGCACGTTTTGAGGAAGAGTTTGCGGCCTATGTTGGCGCCCCTCACGCGCTGACCGTATCATCTTGCACTGCCGGCCTGCATCTCGTGTGGTTCACGTTGGGGCTCGGCCCGGGTGACGAAGTTATCGTGCCGGCGCAGACACATGTGGCCACAGCGCACGCGGTGGAACTTACGGGCGCAAAGCCCGTCTTCGTGGATGCGGAAAATGCAACCGGCAATATCGATGTGTCGGCGATCGAAGCAGCAGTCACGCCGCGTACAAAGGGGATCAGTGTCGTCCATTTTCTCGGCATGCCGGTTGATATGACGTCGGTGATCGCAGTTGCGCGGCGGCACAGCCTGTTCGTGCTTGAAGACTGTGCGCTAGCAGTTGGAACGCGGCTGGATGGCGTACACGCAGGTCTGTTGGGCGATGCCGGGGTATTCTCCTTCTACCCGGTCAAGCATATGACGACAGCCGAGGGCGGGATGATCGTTACCCGCGACAGTGACCTTGCCTCGCGCCTCAAGCTACGCAAGGCATTCGGGGTAGACCGCGTGCATGGCGAACGCAAATTGCCCGGTACCTATGACGTGGTCGCGCTCGGCTTCAATTATCGGATGAATGAAATGCAGGCTGCGCTCGGCAGCGTCCAGCTTCGCAAGATGGATCGCTTCCTTCGTGCTCGGCAGGAGAACGACGAAACACTACGGTGCGGTTTGGCGGGAACCGCCGGGATCGAGTTGCTGGATTCGACGAACGAGCGCTTTGAGAGCAGCTACTATTGCCTCTCGATCATCCTCGCCGAACGGCTCGCCGCTCGCCGTGCCGAATTGGTCTCGGCACTGAATGCCCGTGGCGTTGGTACGAGTGTCTACTACCCTCAACCGGTACCTCGGATGACCTATTATCGCAACAAGTACGGGTGGACCGAGGGTAGCTATCCCGGCGCCGCGCGTATCAGTGACCGCTCCATCGCGCTGCCGGTTGGGCCGCATCTTGGTCGCGAAGACATGAACTACATCGTCGAAACCGTTCGCTCGATCATGGAAGGTGTCGCGTGAAGGTCGATCTTTCGGGAAAATGTATAGCTCTAGTCGGTGGTGCGGGATTTATCGGACACAATCTCGCGCTGGTGCTGCAGCAATGCGGTGCCGAGGTCCATGTGGTTGACAGCCTCCAGGTCAACAACCTCGGCGCATTCTCAAATGCAGTGGGCGATCCCGGCAAGGCGCTTTACCTGTACCTCATCAATGAGCGTATCGACTTATTGCGCAGCAAGAGGATTCCTTTGCATGTCATCGACGCACGAGACTATCATGCATTGTCGCGGTCGCTGACCGACATCAAGCCTCAGACGGTCGTGCAGCTCGCCGCCATTGCGCATGCCAACCGCTCCAACAAGGACCCATTCACGACCTTTGATCACAGTTTCCGTACGCTGGAAAACGCGCTGGACTTCTCGCGCGGCGGATCTGTCGAACATTTTATCTATTTTTCGTCATCGATGGTCTATGGCAATTTCGACGGCGATGCCGTGACCGAAGACCGTCGCTGCGAACCGATGGGCATTTATGGCGCGCTGAAATATGGCGGTGAGAAGCTGGTCATCGCGTATAATCAGGTATTCGGGCTGCCTTACACTATCCTTCGTCCTTCGGCGCTTTACGGCGAGCGTTGCGTAAGCCGGCGTGTCGGGCAGGCATTCATCGAGAATGCCTTGCGGGGAATGCCGCTCACAGTCAACGGCGACGGCTCGGACGCGCTCGACTTCACGTATATCGGCGATCTCATGCAGGGTATCGTTTTGTCTATTGCCCGGCCCGAAGCACACAACCAGATTTTCAATTTGACCTACGGCGGAGCTCGTTCACTGAATCAGATGATTGATATCATGCGCGCCGAATTTCCTGGTATTGAAGTTAAGTATCATCCACGCGACCAATTGATGCCGGAGCGTGGGACTCTCTCCGTGGATAAGGCCAAGCGCTTGCTCGGCTATGAGCCGCAATACGCGCTCGAGAAGGGATTCCGTAATTATATCGCCTGGTACAAGGACCTGAAGGCGCGGCAGCCACAGTTCTTCTCCTGATCCGGGAGCAGCCTAACCATGCATCTGTTTGGCAAAGATTTAGATCGCGACATCGCGGTGGTTGCTGAAATCGGTGTCAATCACGAAGGCAATGTCGATATCGCCGAGCGACTCGTCGAGATGGCGGCCGAGGCCGGCGCAGATGCCGTTAAGCTACAAACCTATTCGCCCGAGCGGCTGGTTGCTGCGAATGATACGGAGCGGCTTACGCGCGCTGGGCGCTTCAGGCTGGATGAGGATGCGCACCGGCGGTTGCTCGCGTGCGCCGAAAGACGAGGCGTGGCACTTTTTTCCACCGCGGTGACGGAAGATACGGTCCCCTTTTTGGCCGGCATGTTCCCGGCTATCAAGATCGCCAGCGGCGACCTGGACTTCGAGCCCGTGGTTCGCGCTGCGCTGCGCACCGGAAAGGCCGTGATCGTCTCGACCGGTAACGGTACGGTGGATGATATTGACCAGCTTGTGGGTTGGTGCCGCGAGGAACTCGGCGTCAACGTCAATGAGCGTGTTGTCCTAATGCACTGCGTGTCTTCTTATCCGACTCCCGTTGATCAAGCCAACGTGCGTAGTGTGCCGTTTCTCCGCGACCGCTATGGGATGGTGACAGGCTATTCCAATCATGTCGTGGAAACCGAGGCCGTTCTTGCAGCGGTGGCGCTCGGTGCTCAGGTGATCGAAGTACATTTTACCGATTGCAAAAGTGGTCGGGAGTTTCGCGATCACGCTCTCTCGCTTGAGCCGGCCGATCTCGCCGCGCTGATCGCTAGCGCGAAGCGTGTCCGCGCCAGCCTTGGACATTTCGGAAAGCGACCGCAGCCGTGCGAAGAGGCGACGCGATTGGCCATTCGCAAGGGCATCGTCGCGGCGCGCGATCTTGCCGCCGGTACCTTACTATCCGATGTCGACGTCATGTATGCGCGGCCAGCAACGGAATTCCGTGCCTCAGAGCGCTCGCAAGTGGTAGGCTATGTCTTGACGCAGCATCTAAAACGTGGCGAAACCGTGCCGCGCGCGGCGATTTCCAAAGCCTGAGATCAACGTTTGCGCACGCTTTCCATTGGCGTCATTGGCCTCGGAATAGGAGAGCAGTTAGCGATTGCTTTTGCGGCCGATTCGCGATGCCGGGTTGCCACGCTGTGCGACTTCAATCCCGCCAAGCTTGCTAATGTCGGCAGTCGGCTTCCAGGCGTTCGGACCATTGGGGATGCGGCTGCCGTTATCGACGATCCCGATATAGATATCGTCGTCGTTGCGAGTTACGACAATTATCATTTCGAGCAAGTCATGCGGTCGCTTGTCAACGGCAAACATGTTTTCGTAGAAAAGCCGTTCGTAATTTGCGAAGAACAGGCGAATTCAGTGCGGGCGCTTTTACGCGAAAGACCCGGGCAAAGATTGAGTTCGAATTTAATCTTACGACAAAGCCCGCGCTTTCTTGACCTCAAGGAGAGAATCCGTCGCGGCGAGATGGGTGAACTGTTCTATCTCGAAGGAGACTACAATTACGGACGGCTGGAAAAAATCATGTCTGGCTGGCGCAGAGACATGCGAGATTATTCTGCGGTCCACGGCGGCGGAATTCATCTGGTTGATCTTTTGATGTGGTTGGCGGACGACCCGATCGTCGAGGTCTCAGCAATGGGTAATCGCATTGCAAGCAACGGCTCGAAATTCAAGAATTTCGATATGGTCGTCACTGCGGTGCGTTTCGCGGGCGGAGCGGTTGGGAAGATTGGCGTGAATTTCGGTTGCGTATTTCCGCATTTCCATAATGTCGCGGTTTACGGAACGAAGGCCACGTTCGTAAATGGGCGCGAGACGGCGTTGCTCTATACCTCGCGCGATCCAGCAGCGGCCCCGCATGTCCTGAATACCGCCTATCCCGGCGTTCACAAGGGGGCGCTGATTCCAAGTTTTGTTGATGCAATCCTCGACGAAGGGGAAGCGCTGGTGACGGAAGCCGATGTGTTCCGCTGCATGTCGGTTTGCTTCGCCATCGAGCGAAGCGTACACGAAGGGCGGCCTGTGGCTGTGTCGGTGTGATTACGGCTGTCCCGGACGCGTGGCTTTCGCAAATTATGAAACGCCCGGTCCACCGGATTGCTGTCGTCCCAGACGGCCAGAATACACTCGAGCCCTCCAAAGGCTTTTATTATGCGCGGGTGCCCACGGACACGCTTACGGCGGCCAATGAGCTCGCGGCGCTCGGCTTTCACGTAGTCGATGTCAGCGTAACGTTGGAGCGCGAAGTGGAGCATGATGGCGCTCCCGATTCCCGAATCCGCGCCGCGGTTCCCAGTGATCGCGAAGCTGTGATGGCGTTGGCGCGAGGCGGGTTTCGATACTCCCGCTTTCATCTTGATGAGAGGATAGGAAGGCCGACGGCGGATGAAGTCAAGGCGCGATGGGCTGGAAATTTCTTTGATGGAAAGCGTGGTGATCACATGCTGGTCGCCCAGAGCGGCTCCACCGTCGTTGGTTTCCTGCAGTTGTTGCATGCGCCCGATGATGCGCTCGTTATCGATCTTATTGCCGTTGCAGAGTCGGAACGCGGCCGCGGATGGGGCAAGGCGATGATTCGCGCTGCTCAACCACTTGCCCGTGGGAGTCGTCTCCGTGTCGGCACACAGGTAGCGAATGTTGAATCGCTACGTTTCTATGAAAACCTTGGATTTCGTACTGCGGCGTCGAGTTACGTCATGCACTTGCATGCTTGATGTGGCGTTGAATTAGAACCATGTGCGGCATAGCCGGTTATATTGGGACGCGCGATGTTCCCGACAGTGCCGTGCGCAAGTGTCTTGCGCTGATGCGTAGGCGCGGACCGGATGCCGAATCGTTTCGTCGTTTCGTCGTCGGTGATCGCCATGCGCTGTTGCTGCATGCGCGGCTCTCGATTATCGATCTCGACGCTCGGGCTAACCAGCCATTTAATATCGGTAACAAGTGGCTGGCTTACAACGGCGAGCTTTACAACTACGTGGAACTGGCGCGCAGCTACGAATGCAAGGGCGCCAGGTTCTCGACGGCGTCCGATACCGAGGTATTGCTGACGGCTCTTGATCTCGACGGCTTAGACGCACTTGACCGCTGCGAAGGCATGTGGGCCTTCGCGATGTTTGATGCGGGGTCAGGAAACTTGACGTTATGCCGGGACCGCTTCGGTGAGAAGCCACTTTATTTGGTGCGGGCAGACGAGGGCTTGTATTTTGCCTCGGAAGTGAAATTTCTGTTTGCGCTCATGGGGCGGCCGCTGCCTGTCAACCGGCTGCACCTGATGCGCTATCTGGTGAATGGATACAAATCGCTCTACAAAGGGAACGATTGTTTTTTTACGGGTCTTTCCGAGCTCCGGCCCGCAACTTGGTTGCGTATCGACAAGGATGGATGCGAGTTTTCCGGACGATATTGGACGCCGGCGTACCGTCCCGATGAAAGTATGAGTTATACAAATGCGGTCGAAGCGGTGCGCGAACGACTTATCACATCTGTGCGGCTGCGCCTGCGCAGCGATGTTCCGCTTGCCTTCCTGATGAGCGGTGGCGTTGATTCTAACGCACTTGTCAGCATCGCCAAGCGCGCGTTCGGGTATGACGTCCACGGCTTCACGATCGTCAACGCCGATGAGCGATACGACGAGCGGGAGATCGTCGAACTGTCTGCGCGCGAACTTGGGATCCGTCATACGTCTGTTGGCATCAGCAATACAGATTTCTTTTCCCGCTTGCGCGAGTTGGTAGGATATCACGATGCACCGGTATTCACGATTACTTATTATGTGCAATGGTTATTGATGGAGCAGATTGCCAGAGACGGATACAAAATCTCGATTAGCGGCACGGGCGCGGATGAACTGTTGTCCGGTTATTATGACCACTACCTCATGCATCTCGCCGAAATAAGTGGCACGCAGGCTTATACGACGACGCTCTCCGCATGGCAGACGCACATCCGGCCCATGGTGCGCAACCCATACCTCTCAAATCCAGACTTGTTTATCGCTGATCCGACATTTCGGGATCACATATTCCTCAATAATGAAGGCTTTGCATCCTATCTGATGGAAGATTTCTTCGAAGCGTTTTATGAGACCGGCTACACGCAGGATTCGCTGCTGCGCAACCGCATGATGAACGAAATGTTTCACGAAGCGGTTCCAGTCATTCTTCATGAAGACGATCTCAACGCGATGTATTTTTCGATTGAGAATCGATCGCCGTTTCTTGATCGGATGTTGTTCGATCTGTGTTATCGCATTCCCACACGGCATCTGATTCAGGACGGCTTCAACAAGGCTATCCTCCGCGATGCCGTCCGGGGATTGGCGCCCGAACGTGTGATCGGGGAACGGAGAAAGGTCGGCTTCAACGCGCCGGTAGAATCGTTCCTTGATATGGACAATCCAGGCGTACGCCGAGAGTTGTTGCGGGACAGCCCGGTTTTCGAAATAGTCAAACGCGACAAGATCGCGTCGCTCATCGAGCGACGAAATTTGCCCAATAGCGAAAGTAAATTCCTTTTCTATTTCCTCAATGTAAAGCTGTTTCTCGAGAAATTTTCGAACTGATAAATGCATTATTGCAGGTCTTGTGTCCTTCCGGATAGCCGGCCGAATCTCCGCCTGGATGAAGAGGGGATTTGCCAAGCCTGTCGCACGCACGCGAATAAGATTCATATTGACTGGAGGGAGCGGGAACGGGTGTTCAGGCAGCTCGTTGCAAATGTCAAAAGCCGCTCGGGAGGGTACGACTGTGTCATTCCGGTCAGCGGTGGCAAGGATTCGACGTGGCAGGTGATCAAATGCTTGGATTATGACCTTAAGCCCCTGGCCGTGACGTGGAAAACACCGGCGCGCACGCCTGTTGGTCAGAGAAACCTGGACAATCTCGTATCGCTGGGGGTCGACCATATCGACTGGCAGATCAGCCCCGCAGTCGAGGCGCGATTCATGCTCAAGGCTTTCGATCGCTTCGGCAGTACGGCCATTCCAATGCACCTGGCAATTTTTGCGATGCCGCTTCGCATCGCGTCGCAATTCGGGATTCCGCTGATTGTCTGGGGCGAGAATTCGGCGGTCGAATACGGCAGCGCGGACGTGGCCCATGAAGGATATCGGCTTGATCGCGCGTGGCTACGGACTTACGGGGTGACGCACGGTACGACGGCTGCGGACTGGGTGGACGATCAGCTCTCGGCAAAGGACTTGGCCGGATACTTCGGCCCAGACCCCGATCAGCTTGAGGAGCACGGTATACGCGCAGTATTTCTCGGGCATTATTTTAAGTGGGACCCGGATGAGAGCTACGCGGTTGCGCGCGCGCATGGATTCCGAGCCGGAGGCGGAGCGCGGACGGGTTTATACAATTACGCCGATATCGACGATAATTTTATTTCGCTCCATCATTGGATGAAATGGTACAAGTTCGGATTCACGCGGCTATTTGATAACCTTTCGCTTGAAATCCGGAACGGGCGCAAGACACGCGAAGAGGCCATCGCCATTATTCGGAAAAGCGGCGACCAGACGCCGTACAACGATATTGCGCGTTTTTGCAAGTTCGCTGACATCACTACGGATCGTTTCTTCGCGATTGCCGAGCAGTTCCGCAATCAGAGTATCTGGAAGCGGGTTTCGGGAGTGTGGACGATTCCAGGTTTTCTCATTCCGGACTGGAATTGGCATGAAAGTCACGCTCATTGAGCCGCCGCGGCAGTTCGAAGTGCTGGGCGCTGGCGTGCGCTTGACGCTATCTGACTGTGGGCGCGTCGCGCTTTCGCCCGACGAGCAAGTCACATTCGTTACGGAGGCGGGCGGCGAACTCGACGTGGTTCGCAAAAACTGGGGTTTTTACGCAACCCCATCTACAAATGGCCGCCTATCCTCGTTCGGGCTGCGTGCAGCATTGGTGCGCAATGTATCGGGTCGCCTTTTCGTCGTCGTCGTGGAGCGGGGGAAGGAAGACCTCTTTCAGGCGTATGTCGCCGCCGACCGTCAGATATTTCTGACCTGGCTCGACGACGATGCCTCCGTGGAGCAGCTCGCGGCGTCGCTCGGAAAGCCATCCCGATGAGCGCAGTTGACGACCGGGCCGACGCGGCATCATCCTTGCTTGGGGGATGTCCGATGTGCGGCGGCGATCTCGCGGTATGGTTCGCCTACGCGGAACCGCCACGGCTCGAAACTCGCTTTCCTCTGGCGAAAGGAGCTATCTACTGGCGTGAGCTCCATCGTTGTCGCTGCTGCGGGCATTTCGTCGAGGCATTCGCGCCCGACCAGAGCGCGCTCTATTTAAACGAATATGTTAGCGCGACCTATCAGGACGATTTGGGAATCAGGCGTGCCTTCGATCGAATCAACGCGCTACCGCCGGACAGATCGGATAATATCGGACGGGTTCGTTACGTCGACGCTTTCTGGCGTGAGCGCCATCGGGTGGACGAGCCGCAGACACCGCGATTGCTTGACGTGGGAGCGGGGTTGGGTGTCTTCCCTTTTCGTATGAAACAGGCGGGCTGGGACTGCACGACACTTGATCTTGATGAGCGCTTGACCGCACATCATCGCGCTGTCGTCGGCGTGAGCGGCCTCGCGGCCGACGTCCGAACCGTGGTCGGAATCGGGCCGTTCGATTTGATAACTTTCAACAAAGTTCTGGAACATATCCCAGATCCGGTCGAAACGCTTGCGAGCGCGTCGCGCCTGCTGGCGACTGCCGGCCTGATTTATATCGAGTTGCCCGACGGTGAGGCCGCCGAAGCGGAAGGCAAGGAGCGGGAAGAGTATTTCCTAGGCCACAGGCACGTCTTCAGCTTTGCTTCTTATGCGCTGTTGGTAGCCAGGGCTGGGTTGGAGCTTGTCGCGTGCGAGCGCCTGCGGGAGCCGAGCGGCAAGTTCACATTGCGAGGATTCTCGCGAGCGAGGGCCCTGTGACAACGGACTCCAAATCCAATGATCTGCGGGACGTCACTGCCGCTGTGGCACGCTGCTACTCCACATGGGGCGAGCGTTACTATAACGATTACTACGGTCCCGGCGCATCCTATCCACCCATTCATTGCGACCTTGTCGCATCGCTTTTGAACCGGCATGGCGCGTGTCGGGTGATTGACGCTGGTTGTGGTCCCGCATCCATGCTGCGTCATCTGGCGGTGCCGTCGCGCGAGCTTTATGGATTCGATCTGACGCCAGAGATGATCGAGGAGGCGCGGCGCGTACTGGTGCCGCTTGGCGTCCCGGCTGGCCGACTGTGGGTGGGGAGCGTGCTTGAGCCGGCAGCCTATGTCGCCCCAAGCGAAGCCTTCAAACCTTACGATTCCGCAGTTTGCATAGGAGTGCTGCCACATTTGCCCGAAGATCAGGACCTGACCTTGATCGACAACCTCTACGCTGCCGTGCGGCCAGGCGGACTTGTTATTGTCGAAGGCCGCAACGAGCTGTTTTCGCTGTTCACCCTCAATCGCTACTCCCATGAATTTTTCGTGGAAAAGCTGATGTCGCCGGAGCACCTGCGGCAAAACGCTGCCGGCGAGGAGCGGAAGCTCGAGCAGGTACTGTCGAATCTCAAGGCAATGTTCCGGACCGATATTCCACCGGTCCGCAAGGGCTATGAAGATGAGCCGGGCTACGACGAAGTCCTGTCGCGATTGCACAACCCCATTTTGCTCGGAAAGCAATTTGAGGCCAGGGGCTTCCTGAAAGTAAAGATATTATTTTATCACTTTCATTGTCTGCCGCCGATGTTCGGTTCCGAGGTTCCCGATCTCTTTCGACGGGAAAGCCTCGCGATGGAGGCTAATCCGGAGGATTGGCGCGGTTATTTCATGGCATCGGCCTTCATCATCGCGGCGGAGCGGCCATGATTCGCGATGCGGGCTGGCGGGCCCATTGCATCTGGGAGCATAGCGCAAGCTTGCGCGACCTTTATCGCCGGCGTTGCCGCAGGGAAGCCGAGGAGATGACAGCCCATGCCCAGGCGGCCGAGTTGCTGGCATCGCTCGCCACACCCGGAGACACGTTGCTCGATGCCGGTTGCGGAAGTGGATATTTTTTCCACTCCATCAAAAGTCGCAATCTTGGACTTGTGTATTACGGTATTGATGCCGCGCCATCGCTGATCGCGATCGGGCGCGAGGAACTGCCGCGGTACGGGTTGCCGGCCGATCGACTCGATGTCGCTCGTCTAGAAGACATCGAGGGCGATGTGGACCATGTGGTCTGCATCAATGTCCTCTCCAACATAGATAACTATCATAGACCGTTGGACAATCTTCTGAAGACGGCACAGAAATCCGTCATCCTTCGGGAATCGATAAAGGACCGTGCCGAGTATCGCCTCGTGAAAGATGTCTATCTCGATCCGGGGGTCGACCTGAGCGTGTACGTCAATCATTATGCGCTTGACGAAATGATAGAGTTTATCGCTTCGCGCGGGTTTCGCGCGCGACCGGTGATGGATCGACGCAGCGGAGGCCAGCCAGAGTTGGTGATTGGCTATCCGCATTTCTGGACATTTCTAGTTTGTGAGCGCGAGAAAGCGTCTTACTCCATCTAACGGGCGCAATGTCGATGATTTCCCTCAAAACAGTGCTGCTGATATTCAGCCGCTCTGTCCACTTCATCACTGGTGCGATTCGCTATTGGCTCGATGGACGCACGCCGGAGCAGGCGTACCAGAGCATGGTCGGCCTGTTCTGTCTCACCGGTGGGGTGTCGAACGATATTGTTTCGGGCGCCCTGTCGCTGACGCGGCGTCCGTATGCTCTCCCGAACGCAAGTGGCTTATTGGGGGAGTTATCGGTCTCGGACGTGAAGCAGGCCGTGTCCCGCCTGGACGAGCAAGGCTATTACGTTTTCGAGCGTCGGCTGCCATCCGACCTCTGCGACCGCTTGCTCGATTTCAGCCTTCGGAATCGCTGCGGCGCTCGTAATCGCGATGGTTTGCTAACTTCTGTGGATTGCTATCCGCGTCACCGACCGCAAGCCGTCCGCTATGATTTTTTCGAACAGGACGTTATCTGCAATCCCGATGTGCAGACATTAATGGCTGACCTGTCGATCATCGTGGTGGCGCAGAGCTATTTGCGTTGCCAACCGCTCGCGGACGTGACCGCGATGTGGTGGAACACGGACTACTTGAAGGAAGCAGACAAGGCTGCCGCGCAGTTCTGGCACTTCGACATGGACCGCATCAAATGGCTCAAATTCTTCATTTATCTGACCGACGTGGAGGATTATAGCGGGCCCCACTCATTTGTAGCCGGGTCCCACCGCTCGGGCGGAATACCGCGCGGCTTGCTGGAAAAGGGATATAGCCGGCTGACAGACGAAGAGGTGGGTACCTATTTTCCCCCTGAGCGGATCGTCGAAATGGTGGCGCCGCGCGGCACCGTCATCGCGGAGGATACGCGAGGCCTGCACAAGGGCAAGAATGTCCTCCGGGGAGATAGGTTGATGTTGCAATTGCAGTTCAGCAACAGCCTGTTCGGGGGCAATTATCCACCAGCATGGTTTGGTGATCGACTCGACGCCAGCCTGAAAATCATGCTGAAGACTTACCCGCGCATCTATGCGAACTACACTCGTGAAAGGGCGACAGGACGTGCAGCAACCAACGCCTGGACGGCTTAGTTATCTCGCCCGCCTTGCGGCCGCAGTCCTGCGTCGCCCCAAGCTCGATCGCACCAAAGGGAGCGTGCTTGAGGAATACTCGGCCGGATGGAATTCTTATCGCGGCCATCTCCAACAGGCGGGGAGCCTTGATGCTTGGCTCAACATACCGGGGCTGGACGGCACTGCAGCTTTTTATAATATCGATGGCAAGCTTTCGTATGAGGAGTTCAATTCGACTGAATACTATCGCGTCTGCCTGATCGAGGCGTTGAAAAGACATTTCCCGAGCGCCAAGTCGGTCACCGAGTTTGGCTCTGGTGTCGGCCGCAATGTCCTATTCCTCAAGAACGCATTACCTGATGTGCTCTGTCAGGGTTATGAGCTCTGCCCTCCAGGCGTCGAGTTAAGCGTAGCTGCTGCCGAGAAGTTTGGCTTAGATGTGCAATACGCTCCACTCGATTTCATCAATGATGGACCAGAACGGTACATATTGCCGGCTTCCGATGTTGGATTCACGATGTTTGCGTTGGAGCAAATTCCTTATGCGGCTCCGCGTGCGCTGCAAAACATTCTGTCGCACGTGAAGATGGGATCAATCCACATCGAGCCTGTGCCCGAGAATTATCCTCTCTCCTTGCGCGGATTTCTCGGGCGCATTGATCATTGGAAGGTCAATTACCTGAAGGGGTTTGATCGCGCTGCGCGCTCGCTGAAAAATATCGGTGTCGTGGTGGAGTCGGTGAGGTCAGCTCACAATCCGTTGATGTTTCCATCGCTTTATGTGCTGAAGAAAGTCTAGTCTCGAAGGTTCTACCTTGAGAGGAGAGAGTGTTCTGCGCTCGCTGCTGGGCTCCCTTGCGGTGGCGTTTCAACGGTCGATATTCCTTCGCGACTTTAACAATCGGCGGAAATTTCCCGGCTTGATTCAATCGCCGACGGTCACCCACCAAATTGACGGCCATTTTGACTACGGGCGGGGCGTCAACATTGGGGACGGATGTAACTTGATCGTGCCGCCGAAGGCAGAGTTGTTGCTCGGTGATGGTTGTTACATCGGCCGTTACGTCGAACTCGGTCCCAGCGGTAGCATTCGGATCGGTGCCCAAACCTCGATTCAGGATCGGTCGATTCTGATTGGCGATGTTGCTATTGGGCGTTATTGTATGCTTTCGTTGAATGTTTTGATGACTTCAGGAACGCATTATTTCCAAAACGCTCCGCATTTACTGATACGTGATCAAGATTTTCTGGTATCCAAGGATCCAATATTGAGTTCGCGACACAGCCGGACGATTAGGGTGGAAGACGATTGTTGGCTTGGCATGAATGCCGTGGTGATGCCTGGCGTGACAGTCGGGCGGGGCTGTGTTGTTGGCGCAAGCGCTGTCGTAACGCATGACATTCCACCTTACTCGGTTGCGGTTGGAGCGCCCGCGCGCGTCATCAAATCTCGCTTCGATTTCACTCCGCCCCGGAGCATCACGTGGCGGGATGACAGACATATTCCGTATTTTTACAGTGGCTTTTTGCTCTCCCAATCCGAGCGTGAGCGACATGGCGCGCTGGGTGGTCATGTCGCAGACGCGAGATTCAGCGTCTATCTTACGCCCACAAACTCAATCATCTGGCTCCGGGTGCGCAGCCTGTCTCCTGCCAACTCGGTGAATTTGACGTGCGGGGGCGTAAGCCACGTGCTGGAAGCGCAATGGCGGGACTGCGATTTTCCTGCGTCCGATCAAGGGCCCACTCGGTTTGAGGCAACGGCACCCGTGGTTGTAAGTGCCGCTTGGCTCACGTGACGGCATGACTTACGCAATTGAGGCACATGGCCTCACAAAGGAATATAGCCTTGGCGATCAGACCGGCTTATCCTCGCTTTTGCGTTCGGCTTCACGCAAACCGGCTGTCTCGCCGCGCACCCTGGTCGCGCTCGATCATGTTTCGTTCGTCGTCGAGCCTGGGGAATCCATCGGTATCGTCGGCAGCAACGGAGCGGGCAAGAGTACACTTCTTAAAGTGCTGGCCCGCGTCACCGGACCATCGGCGGGGCACGGCATCGTCCGGGGACGACTAGGAACAATCCTGGAGGTTGGCACGGGATTTCACCCGGAGCTGACCGGCCGGGAGAACGTGTTTCTCAGCGGCGCCATTCTGGGGCTCAGCCAGCGGGAGGTGACCGCGAAATTTGATGAAATTGTCGATTTCGCCGGTGTCGAAAAGTTCGTGGATACTCCGGTGAAGCGTTACTCGTCGGGCATGTATGTCCGCCTTGCGTTCGCGGTGGCAGCGCATCTCGATCCGGACATTCTTATCGTCGACGAGGTCTTGGCGGTCGGCGATTTGCGTTTCCAGAAACGTTGTCTCGAGCGCATGGAGGAGGCAACGACGAGACAAGGACGAACGATCCTGTTCGTAAGTCATAATTTGCAGGCGGTGCGGTCGCTGTGCCGCCGCTCGCTTCTGCTTGAAGGCGGTCGGCTTGTCGCAGACGGCGCGACCTCGGATGTCATTCAATCTTACCTAGGGGCGCAGCGTACCTCCATGGATTTGCGGCAGGCTTCGCTTAAAAATCGTCGTGATCGAACCAGCGGGCGGGCCCTGTTCACATCGATTTCAATTGCCGGTACGGACGGCATCGAGCGGTGGAGCTTTCAATCGGGCGAGCGCGCCGTTCTGCGGCTGGAATACGAGGTCCACGAGCGCCTCGAGAACCTGGGGCTTTTGGTTTTCTTTGCATCGGCGGGCGATGGGGGACTGGTTTCGACGATCAAGGAGTGTCTCAAGGCAACGGAACTTGCACCGCGCGAACGCGGTACTTGTATCTTGACGATCGATACCGGCCGCATGCGTCCGGGTAGCCTCTCTCTCTCTATCTGCCTTGGTAACAAAGATACTTCTGTTTTCGAGGATGTCATCGATTCCAATGTCAAGCTTCCATTCCTAGAGATTGCATCGGACGAAACGGACCTCCATCTCAGGTCGGGCTATTTTGACATGGACTATAAGATTCATCACGCAACGATGCAGTCGGCGTGACAGGCGTCGCAATGCACAATATTCCAAGTTATGAAATTTCGGATCGAGCGCCGTGGCGTGTCGACGTCGCCGAGTTGTGGCGTTACCGCCACTTGGTCTGGCTGTTGGCATGGCGGAGCATCCGCATTCGATACAAGCAGACCGTGCTCGGTCTGTTGTGGGCGGTGGTCGCTCCGCTGGCGTTCACAGTGATCTTCTTTGCCTTCTTTCGCATCGTTTCGGTTCGGCCGACGGGTGGCCTGCCGCAGGCTCCGGTCATGTTCCTCGGATTGATCCTTTGGCAGTTGTTTAGCCGCGGCTTGACGGAAGCCAGTGTCAGCTTGACCAACAATTCCGGGCTGATAACCAAGGTTTATTTTCCGCGGCTGGCGTTGCCCTTGGCTGCGGTTGTCTCGTCCTTGGCGGACTTTGCCATCACGCTGGTCTTGCTCGCTGCGCTGCTGCTCTGGTACGCGGTGCCATTGTCGCCGCATGTGCTGCTCGCGCCGCTGTTCGTCCTGCATATGCTTGCGCTTACTCTGGGATGTGGCCTCTGGCTGGCGGCAATCGACGGCTTCTTCCGCGATTTGCGTCATGCGATTCCACTACTGCTACAATTGGGCATGCTGGTCAGCCCGGTCGTCTATGTGACATCCTCGCTGGTGCCTGAGAAACTCCGCACTCTGTACGATCTAAATCCACTAGTTGCACCGTTGGAAGGCTTTCGCTGGTCTTTGCTGGTGGGCGCGGAGCCGCCGGAAGCGGCGATGATTGTTAAATCCGTTGCTATCACAATCGTGCTGCTGTTCACCGGGATGGTGTTTTTCAATCGTGTCGAGCGGTCAGTAATTGACCGGGTTTAGACGCGGGCAAGGTTGTTCACGGAGTAGCAATGCCTAGAATAGCGGGTGTCGTCGGGCCTCAGGCTGGAGCCGTCATTGGCGACATGGCGGATAGGCTGCCGTTCGGCACCGTTATCGCCCCGACGAGCCGCTCCGTGCTCCAGCCGCGACCGGACGTGGCGCTGGCCTGCGTCGGGCGCGGCTTGGCGCCATCTTACGAAAGCGATGAAATTGCTGTCGTGCTCGACGGTGCTATTTATAATCACGATGACTCCGATGTGGGAGAGAGCCCTGCTTGGCGGTTCGCGCAGCTCTATCGCAAGCATGGATTTCAGGGCGCCCTCAGCCGCATCAACGGCGACTTTGCTGTGGCGCTCCATGATAGCAAGGACGGCGCCCTGTGGCTCGCACGGGACCGGATCGGCATTAAGCCGCTTTATTACGCGGCGGCGCCGCACCTGTTCGCGTTTGCGTCGCGGCCGCGGCCGTTGTTGGGCCTGCCAGGGGTGGGAGGCGGCATCAACGTTCGGTTCGCGGCGGTTTTTGCAGGTGCGCATTATCGCTACATCGACAACCGGCCGGAAGAGTCGCCTTATGAAAAGGTGAGCCAGGCGTTAGCGGGGCATTGGTATTGTCTTCGGAATGGCGCGCTGACGTCGGGACGTTACTGGAATCTAGAGGATGCTCCCGATTACGATCTTCCGGAGGCAGAGCTTGCGGAGCGCTACCGAGAGCTTCTTCTCGATGCGGTGGAGATCCGGGCGCGCCAGGCCCGCCAACCAGCCTTCACGCTGTCAGGAGGAATGGATTCATCGTCAGTCCTTGTCGGTGCCGGCCAACAGCAAGGCTGGCCACAGACTGCCTATTCGGCGGTTTATACCGATGCGACATTCGATGAATCGAAAGACATCAAACCGATGCTCGAAGGAGGTCGGGTTACGTGGAACGCGGTCGTCGTCGATGATCCAGACGTGTTCGAGATCGTTGATCGCATGGTGGCCGTGCACGATGAGCCGGTGGCGACAGCGACATGGCTATCACATTTCTTGCTCTGCGATCACGTTGCACGCGGGGGCTATAATGTGTTGTTCGGCGGCCTCGGCGGTGATGAGCTGAACGCTGGCGAATACGAGTATTTCTTTTATCACTTCGCCGATCTCAAGCAGCAAAATTTGTATCGCGAACTGGATCACGAAATCGAACGTTGGGCAGCATATCATAACCATCCGATCTGGCGGAAAGACGCGGCGGTAGCACAGAGTACCATGGCGCGTCTCACTGATGAAACCGTTCCCGGCCGCGTCATTGCCGACACGGCGCGCCTGCAGCGCTATTATCCGGCCGTGAATCGGGACTTCTTTGATCTGCGCGATTTCGTCCCGATAATGGAATCGCCATTTCGAAGCTATTTGAAGACGCGGACTTATCAGGACATGACGCGGGAGACGACGCCGTGCTGCCTTCGTGCGGAAGACCGGCATGGCGCGGCATTCGGGCTGGAGAATGCCTTGCCCTTTCTCGATCACAGGCTGATCGAGTTCATGTTCCGGGTGCCGGGTGGGATGAAGATCCGCGATGGCGTCACCAAGCACCTGCTACGCCGCGCCATGTCCGGCATTCTGCCCGAGGAGACACGGACGCGCATCAAGAAGACCGGCTGGAATGCGCCTGCGCATCTATGGTTCGGCGGCGCCGCCTTGGACAGATTGATGGATCTGGTGCGCTCCCGCGCTTTTCGCGAAAGAGGAGTCTATAACGTCGCCGCAATTGAAGGCATCATCGCAGAGCATCGGAACATCGTTACTTCAGGCACTGTCAGGGAAAATCACATGATGTTTCTCTGGCAGTTGCTTAACCTCGAGACCTGGTTGCGACAGGCCAGCGCCATGAGTTGACGATGCGCGTGCTGTTCTTTGCGCCCCATGCTGCGATATGGGTGCATGCCTTTCCTGAGGCACTGGTTGCGGAGGCTTTGCAGCAGCAGGGTCACGACGTCGTCTATATTGGTTGCGGGCGGCTGTTTGAGCGGTTTTGTGTCGCCATGAGCGCCCATGCGGTAGGCTTTCATGCTTCATCGGAAGAGCGTGGCAAAGTCTGTGACCAATGTGTTCGCAACGATCATTTGTTGCGGGGAGAGTTCGATTTCAAAGGGCGAACTCTGCGGGAATTAATGCGGCCTGAGGACTTGGAAATCGTTGAGCGAGAGCTTGCGAATCCGGATCGTGAGGCGTTGTTAGCCCTGGAGCGGGACGGCGTGGCCCTTGGTCGCGTGGCGCTCTATCAACTCATGATTCGGAAAAAGAAACTCGATCTCAATTTCGATGATGAGGACTGGGCTGAATACCTGATGGATTTGCGCCACACGCTATATTCTTGGCGAGCTAGCCTTCGCTTGTTGGATGCGTATCGGCCGGACCGCGTCATTGTCTACAACGGCCTTTATCCTGTTAACCGAGCCGCTTGCCTGCTGGCGGAAGCACGGAATATTCCAGCCTATTTTATCCATGCGGGCGGAAACTTGGCAAATCGATTGCAGACGTTGATGCTCGCCCGGGGCAATACGTTCACCTACTATCCCAAATTGCTTAGGCAATGGCTGCGGTTTGCGAATGTTCCCTGCACGCCCTCTGTTTTATCGGCTGTGACAGACCACTATGTCGCGCTATTCAACGCGCAAAGCGTATTCGTTTATTCGGCGAAACGTTCTCGTGTCGCTTTCGATTCGCGGTCCTATTTCGGGATAACATCCCAGCAGAAAATTCTAGTCGCGATCATGAGCTCCTATGATGAAGAGGTCGCGGCGGAATTGGCGGGCGCCCGGGTTTATTCCAAACCCAAAACCTTTGCGACTCAGACCGATTGGATCGCCGCTTTGATCGATTTCGCAGAGGAGCACCCGGAAGTTTTCCTTATCATCAGAGTCCACCCGCGCGAATTCTCGAACCGCCGCGATGACGTTACCTCTCAGCACGCTGGGCTTTTGCGGGAAATGTTGCAAAATCTGCCAAGAAATGCAGCTGTCAATTGGCCGAGCGATGGCGTCTCTCTCTACGATCTTATCGATCAGGTGGATGTCTTCCTGAATGCGTGGTCGAGTGTCGGGAAGGAAATGGCCCTCCTAGGATTTCCTGTTGTTATTTATTCCGACGAATTGCCGTTCTACCCGGCAGATATGAATTATTTCGGAGATACCAGGAATGCCTATTTCGATGCTGTCCTGCGCGCCCTGGCAGACGGTTGGCGCGCGGAGAACATTCGGAAAGCGTATCGCTGGGCGGCATTTGAATTCGTCCATTCCACCATCGACATCAGTGCCGGCTATCCTCGTCGCGAAAACGCAAGACGTTCCCTCGTTACGCGCGCGCGCGATCGCGTTCGGCGCGCGTTGAATCGGGATTTTCAGCAACATCAAGACATGAAAGTCCGTGCCCGTTTCCTGCCGAGCGCCGGGCGGATCGCTGAGGCCCTCGTAGCGGCCGATGACACAATTATGGACCGGATTGCGCCTGAATCTTTATCTGCAGCGACTGTCGCGGAGGAGACCGCGGGGCTGAGGAGGGAACTTGCGCGGCTCGCCCGTGCGCTGTTCCCGACGCGCGAGCGGCGCTCTCAAAGTAGGCTTTATGCGCGGCTCACGGATGCCGCGCTGTTTAATTAAACGCCCATGCTCAAATCGATCTACAATCGAATAATTCAGACATCGGGCGAGAGCGACACGATGCTTGCCTTTGTCGCCGCGTCGGGCCCGAAAAAAAGTCGTGTCGTCGACGTAGGGTGCGGCTATGGCAGTAACCTGAGAGCTCTTGTTTCCCGTGGCTACGACGCGGTAGGCGTCGAAATCAACCCGGTGATCGTAAAGGCGAATGTGATAGCCGGCTTGCCGTGCCTGTCAGTGGAAGAGTTTAGTCGAAGCCCTGATACTTACGATGTCGTTTTGATGTCTCATATCATCGAGCATCTTCCGCCGCATGAGCTGCTGACGTTCATTGATGGTTATCTCGACCGGCTTCGAGTCGGCGGTCAACTCGTGATCGCCACGCCGCTTCTGAGCAGTAACTTCTATGATGACTTTGACCATGTTCGCCCCTATCAGCCCATGGGGCTGCAGATGGCGTTCGGCCCCGGCGAAGCCCAGATTCAGTATTATTCGCGGAACAAGCTCCTCCTGCGTGACGTCTGGTTCCGCCGCAGCCCCTGGCGTGTCCGCTATCATCGGGCGCGCTACGTGTTCGGGCCGACGACGCGGTTCCTTCAGGCCATCGATCTTGCATGCGCTCTCCTGTGGCGTTTGAGCGGGGGATTGCTCGGCCGGACTGATGGATGGGTCGGCCGCTTTGAAAAGACCGGATAAACCGTGTCAACGCTCGCACCCATCGCGCTTTTTGTTTACCGCCGGCTGGGCCATGCCCGGCAGACGCTTGAAGCCTTGCAGGCTGATCCGCTGGCGCGCGACAGTGACGTGATCGTCTTTTCCGACGGCGCGCGACAGCCGCAGCACGAGGCCGATGTCCGCGCTGTCCGCACTCTGCTAAAGGAGAAATGGGCGTTCCGGTCGGTCACGCTGGTTGAGCGAGAGACCAATCTTGGTTTGGCGAAGTCGATCACGGACGGCATCGGCCGGCTGTGTGCGGAATACGGGCGTGTTATCGCGATCGAAGACGATGTCGTGATCGCGCCGGGTTGCCTCGGGTTCCTCAATCGCGCATTGGACCGTTATGTCGATGAGGAGCAGGTTTATCAGGTATCGGCCTACAGCTATCCGGCAGATTTTTCGGCGAGCGGTGACGCATTCTTCCTGCCGATGATTTCCTGCTGGGCATGGGCGACATGGGCGCGCGCTTGGCGTCATTTCGACTCGTCCCTGCCAGGACTTGACCGTCTGCGTGCTGACGCCACGCTACGGCGGCGCTTCAATATCGACGGCGCCTACGATTATTACGCGATGGCCTGCCAGCAGGCGGACGGCAAGATCGACTCCTGGGGCGTGTGCTGGCAACTCAACACCTTCATGGGCGGCGGTCTCGTGCTCTATCCGCGCCGGTCGCTGGCCCAGAACCGTGGCGTGGATTCATCGGGAACCCATGGTTCGGGCGAGGCGAGGCTGCAAGGAGTTGCGGATGGACGCTGGCTGGAGACGGGCTCGATTCGCTTTCCCGACTCCGTTGCACTCGATCAGCAGGCTTTTTCGCAGGTTTCGAACCTGCTTTCGTCGATCCGACCTGGCATCACCCGCAGACTCATTGATTGGATTCGAGCATGAAAGAACTGGCACGCAAGGTTTGTCCTCCTCCCGTATGGCGCGCGCTATCGCGTGCGCGGACGTTCCTCCTGCCGCGCAAGGGACGCGACGATGGGCAGGACCTGGGGCTTTACTGGGATGAGCACATGGCCAAGCTCCTCGATGAATGGGGCGAAGGCAACGCATGGCGCGAGATCGAGCTTCTGATGGCATGTGCAAACGGTCGCGCGCTCGATATCGCCTGCGGCACGGGCAAGGTCATGGAAATGCTAGGCGACATTTCTGCTTTGGATATCTACGGATGCGACATTTCCGATCTGCTTATCGAGAAAGCCGTCGCGCGTGGAATTAAAAAGGAGCGTCTGAAAATATGCGACGCCACGCAGCTTCCCTATGCAGACAATGAATTCGATTTCTCATATTCCATCGGTTCTCTAGAGCATTTCACGGTCGAAGGGATTGAGAAGGCCATTGCGGAGGCAGCACGCGTGACGCGGGTGGCCTCATTCCACATGATGCCGGTTTCCCGGTCTGGTCGTGACGAAGGATGGCTGAAGACTTACCAAACCTTCCATAACTCGTCGCCGGGATGGTGGCTCGCTTATTTCGAAAAGCACTTTGCGCGGGTGAAGGTGGTGGATTCGTCCTGGAACGATCCGATTTCGGTTGGAAAATGGTTTCTTTGCTATCGGTAGGCTTCTGAATTGGATCGCATTCTCTATCGAATTCTGTCGCTGCCGCAGCGTGCGTGCGACCGGCTTTATTGTAGACGGTTGAGGGCCATGTGCAGCGCGGCCAGAGCGCAATTTACCCCCGAGGCTAGGGTCTTCAATCCGCGTGAACGCGGCGCAATCACCGTCGGCGCCGATACGTTGTGCATGGGGGAGCTTCTTGTAGGCGATGATGAAGGTGTGATCGAAATCGGAGACTGGTGTTTCATCGGCCCTCAGAGCAAATTGCGTGCTTTGGATCGGATCCGGGTCGGCTCGCGCGTATTCGTCTCGCACGGCGTTCAGATCTTCGACAACAATTCGCATAGCCTTTCCGCGAGCGAACGTCATCAGCGGTTTCGCGAGCTCAGCACGGTAGGTCGCCATCTCCAGCCGGAGACCATCGTTCGCAGGGCTATCGTTATCGAGGATGATGTGTGGATCGGGTTCAATGCCGCCATCTTGAAAGGCGTGACGGTCGGAAAGGGCGCTGTCATCGGTGCTTGCGCTGTTGTTACCCATGACGTCGAGCCTTATGCCGTGGTGGTGGGCAATCCGGCGCGCCGGGTGGGAAACAGCCGGCCGTGATTGGCATTCTGCGCCGTTGCCGCGATGCGATGCGCGAGCGAAGCAATCGTGCCCTGGTCGATGAACTCGGGGACGGCACCAGGCTTGTCGGGGTCGTCGACCGCCGTGCCGCCGGTGCGCGCATTGTCGTGGGTTCCGGGAGTCTGATTCAAGGCAGGCTCGTGGTCGAGCGCGACGAGAGCCGCCTCAACGTCGGCGATGATGTTCTTGTCGGCCCCGCGTCTGTCTTGGATTGCGCGCTCGCAATCACGATCGAGCCTCATGTCCTGATTAGCTACGAATGCATCATCGCCGACAGCGACAACCACAGCCTCTACGCGGAACTGCGCAAGGGCGACCTCGCCAACTGGATGAGCGGATTCCACGACTGGTCCCGCAGTGGGATGTCGCCGGTACGCATCTGCTCGGGAGCATGGATCGGAGCGCGTAGCATCATTCTCAAAGGCGTGACGATTGGAAGCGACGCGGTTGTCGGCATGGGCAGCGTCGTTACCCGGGACGTCCCACCCCGTGTCGTGGTGGCCGGAAATCCCGCGCGCGTGATTCGGGAGATCGGGCCGGTGCCGATCGCGACAGAATCTTACAAGGGATCGTCTCATGAGCTATGAAAAAATAATCCGGGATGGCGTCCTCTATGCCGAAGTGATCTGGGCGGATACGCGGGTGGAAAAGACGAAATTCTTTTCCGAGGAAACGTCCTCGTTTCAATTCGGATTGCTTGCGCACGCAGCCGGATTCGTCGAGGCGCCGCACTATCATCATCCGGTTAAGCGGGAGATAAACGACCTGCAACAGATGTTTGTCGTGCAACGAGGCATTGTTGCCGTGTCATTTCATGATGGCGAGGGAAAGCAGTTTCATGAAGTCGTGCTCAAGGCGGGAGATGCGATCAACCTCGTTCACGGAGCACATTCCGTGCGGGTGATCGAAGATATGCAGTGCGTTAGCGTCAAGCAGGGGCCGTTTCTCGGCGATCAACTGGATAAGATCAATGTCGGACCATAATAAAATACCCGTCCACCAGCCCGACATTGGCGAGGAGGAGATCGCCTCCGTCGTCGCCGCGTTGCGCCGCGGAGAAATATCCGGTTCTTTCGGCGAGGCCATCCCGGAGTTCGAGGAGCGCTTTGCGGCCTATTGCGGCTGCAAGTACGGCATCGCCGTGACCAGCGGGACTACCGCGCTTCAACTCGCCGTCGCGGCAGCTGACGTGGGTGCCGGTGACGAGGTGTTGATGAGCGCATCGACGAACATCGCCACTGCGCTTGCGGCCTATCGCCAGAACGCGGTTTCCGTGCCCGTGGACTCCGAGCCAGTCACCTGGAACCTCGATCCTGATCTGATCGAAACACTGATCACGCCGCGCACTCGCGCCATCATTCCGGTTCACCTGTTCGGCCATCCCTGCGATATGGAGAGGATCACGGCCATTGCCCGCAAGCATCGGCTGATCGTGATCGAGGACTGCGCGGAATCCCACGGCGCAACGTGGCGTGGCCGGCGGACGGGCTGCTTCGGCGACATGGGATGCTTCAGCTTCTATGCTAACAAGATCATCACCACCGGCGAGGGTGGGATGGTCGTGACCAATGATGCAGCGCTAGCGGAAAAGCTCCGCATGTTGCGGAATCTCGGTTTCGGCAAGCCGCGCTTTTATCACCCGGTGCCGGGCTTCAATTTCCGTATGACGGGCTATCAGGCCGCGATGGGGCTGGCTCAACTCGCAAAGATCGACGAGTTCATTGCTTGCAAGCGCCGCGTCGCCGCCACTTACAATGAACTGTTGTCGGGGGTCCGTGGTCTTCAGCTTCCCGCGGAGTTGCCGGACGCTTTCAACGTTTATTGGATGTATGCCGTTGTGGTCGATCCGAGCTTAGGCCGCTCTCGCGATGAATTGGCAGCGATTTTGGCTGCAGAGGGCATCGAGACGAGGACTTTCTTCTGTCCGATGAACATGCAGCCGTTCCTGCGCGCGCAAGCGGGATTTCGTGACGTAGCCTGCCCGGTGGCGGAGCGGATATGGCGCGACGGATTTTATCTTCCGTCGGCCAATCACCTCTCGGAGGCAACCATCGCGCGAATCTGCGATGTCATTCGGCGGGCAGTCGGTTGATATCTCATGCACGTCGGAGCGGTCGTTACCGAATTTCGCGCCGAGGATGGCGGTGGCTTCACCTTCGAGCGGGAGATTCTTCTTGCTCTGAGGGAGATCGCCTCGACGTCCCGTCACGCGTTCACGGTGCTGTGCCCGCCGGAGGCGCTGGCATCCGTGTCGGAGGCTGTCTCGGGAAGCGGCTTGAACGCGGCGGCACTGCCGCGCCGTGAGTCGCGACTGGCCCGGCGCGCCAATCGCGAGATGGAGTTCGTCCGAGCCCACTGGTCCAGACCGGCCGACATCGATCGCGTTGCGAGCCAGCTCGGCATCCAGTTCATCTGGTTCTTGAACGCACAGCCGGACCGTACCGATCTTCCCTATCTGACGGTGGTTTGGGACCTCCAGCATCGTGCTACACCGTGGTTTCCTGAGGTCAGCGCCAAGGGCCAGTGGGATACGCGGGAAGCCTATCATCGCTGGTTTTTGCGACGCGCGACCCGTGTCGTGACCGGCACGCAGGTTGGCCGACAGCAACTCATCGATTTTTACCAAATCGTGCCCGATAATATTCTAGTGTTGCCGCATCCGACGCCGGCGTTCGCAACCGCATCGCAGCCGGCGGTGCAAAACCACGTGGTCGAACGATTCGGCTTGCAGAAGCCGTTCGTGCTCTATCCCGCCCAGTTCTGGGCTCATAAGAATCATGTGAATCTAGTGATGGCGATCGCTGCGCTCGCGCGCGGCGGGCATCGAGTCGGTGCCGTGCTTCCCGGATCGGACAAGGGCAACAGACCGCACGTCGAGAAGGTAGCCCAGCGCGAGGGCGTGGCCGATCTCGTCAAATTTCCCGGCTTCGTGACGCAAGCGGATTTACTCGCGCTTTATCGTGAAGCCGCAGCGCTGACTTACGTCTCATGGTGCGGTCCTGAAAATTTCCCGCCGCTCGAAGCTTTCGGGCTTGGCTGTCCGGTCGTGGCCTCGCGCATTCCCGGAGCCGACGAGCAGCTCGGCGACGCAGTCCGTTTCTGCGATCCAGGAAATCCCGACGACATTGCGGCAGCGATCCGCGAAGTCTTGACGGACGAAGGGCTCCAGAGCCGACTCGTCGATGCGGGCTTTCGCCGTGCCAAGCGATTTACGCCGAGGGACTTTGCAATTGGGGTGCTGGACTTCCTCGACACGTTTGAAGTCATCCGCCGCTGCTGGCCATGATGACGGCGCCCCCGCGAATAGGTTCAACGCTCGTTCAACGCGGCGATCTACGCTCTCGAAGCTTATCGATTGCACTGGCCCAGACGTCAGCAAGCGGACCAGCGGAGACCCGACCCTTTCGGATAAAAAGCAATTCCAGCGCGTCGATCGGGCGGCCATGGCGTAGCGCATCGATTACCAGGCGGGCGATGCAGCGCCCGTTCAACAGCGCAGCCATGCGTCTGGTTTCAAGACTGGCCTCCGCATTGGATTGCCACCGCCAAGCGAGTTTCATAAGCTCGCAATAAATGGCAATAGAATGCCGTCGGCTGGCATCGAATGTCAGGGATCCTGCATGCTGGCGGTACCGATAGACCCGCTGGGGAATTGCGGCCGTGACGAATCCAGCCTCGTACCAGCGGGTCAGCCAATCTCGGTCGGCAACATAGCGATAGTCGAGGCTGAAGGGACCGATCTGCTGCACTGCCGCGCTGCGAAAAAAGCGAGCATTTGGAATACAGGAGCCGATTAGCGTGGTGCGGGCGGACGCGATCGATTTGTCCCGGTCGTCGTCAAAGGTCGCGATGACGCGCCCGCCCTCTACAAGGAAAGCTGTCCCGCAGACCGCGTGCGCGTAAGGATATGTAGCGAATGTTTGCGCGACGCACAGAAATGTTCCCGACTCGTACAAATCGTCAGAATTGAGAAGGCCGATGATGTCTCCAGTGGCCGCAGAGATGCCCTTGTTGCAGGCATCGTAGAGCCCTCTATCCGGTCCATTGATTACGCGGACATCGCGCTGCGCGGCCAAAGCATCAAGAGTTCCGTCAGTGGAACCGCCATCAACAACGATAATCTCCACGTCAGGCCACGATTGAGCACGTATGCTTGCGATCGCGTCGAGCAGCATATCGCGGCGATTAAGTGTCGGCATGACGATGGAGAAGCTCAAGCTCATGGCGACCGAGATAGCGTCATATTTTGCAAACGCAACGAGAAATCCGGATAAATAAATGAATTATTCATAATGCCGATTCGATGCGGGTATAGATAAACTCGTGGAGGTTTTTCGTCGATCGGACTATCAAATCTCTTGAGACCCCAACGAGGTGGGGCTCGAAAAGCCGGAAGCATAGAAGATACGAAGTGACGAAAGAGCCGTTTCATCTTGCGGGAAAGCGGATATGGGTCGCCGGCCACGGAGGCATGGTCGGTTCGGCGGTCGTGCGGCGTTTGCAACATGAGGATTGCCAGATTCTAACCGTTGAGAAAAGCGAGGTGGACTTGCGCGATCCTACGCGAACACGAGATTGGATCGAGGCTCAAAGGCCGCACGCAATTATCCTCGCCGCGGCGCGCGCCGGCGGAATCCTTGCCAATGACACCTATCCGGTCGAATTTCTCTATGACAACCTCATGATCGAGGCAAACGTCATTGAGGCGGCCTACCGTGCCAAGGTGTCCAAGCTCCTCTTTCTCGGGTCGAGTTGCATCTATCCGAGGCTCGCGCCGCAACCAATACCTGAAGATGCGCTCTTGACTGGGCCTCTGGAGCCGACGAACGAGTGGTATGCAATTGCGAAGATTGCAGGCATAAAGCTCTGTCAAGCTTATCGAAAGCAGCACGGCTGTGACTTTATCTCAGCGATGCCCACGAATCTGTTCGGTCCGGGCGACAATTTCGATCTCGATCGAAGCCACGTCATACCGGCACTGATCCGCAAGGTGCACGAAGCCAAGATCAACGGGGAACCGCGCATCGTGATTTGGGGTTCGGGCAAGCCGCGCCGCGAGTTTCTATACGTTGACGATTGCGCGGACGCTTGTGTTTATTTGCTTAAGAACTATTCGGCTGCCGAGCATGTGAATATTGGCTTTGGCAAGGACGTGGAGATCATTGAGCTCGCGCGTCTCATTTGCGATGTGGTCGGATTTTCCGGATCAATCGAGCATGATCTGACGAAGCCGGACGGTACACCGCGAAAGCTGATGAGTGACAACAAAATCCGGGGGCTTGGCTGGATTCCGAAGATTTCTCTTCTCGAGGGACTGGCAAAGACCTACCAATGGTATATTGCCGGCGACCGGTGGAAGAGCGACACTCCGCTCCGTCCCGCTCATGTGTGAAATCCTGAAGACCGCCTTTACCGCATTGTAGATACCTCACTCCGGTACTCGTTGTGTCTCGGCGAATAAAAAGAATCCGAGGAGTGGCGGTCTTTTCGCAAATCCATAGTCAATGAGAAGCGATCGAAAATGACCGACAGCAGAAAAGTCGCGCTAATTACCGGCGCAACGGGGCAGGACGGCGCTTATCTCGCCGAGTTCCTGCTTGAGAAGGGCTACATCGTCCATGGTATCAAGCGGCGCTCTTCATCGTTCAATACGGGCCGAGTTGAACATCTTTATCGGGATCCGCACGACCCCGACCAATGCTATGTGCTTCACTATGGAGATCTCACCGATGCGACCAATCTCATCCGTATTGTCCAGCAGACGCAACCCGACGAAATTTACAATCTCGCTGCGCAGAGCCATGTGCAGGTAAGTTTCGAGACGGCGGAATATACGGCGAGCGCTGACGCGCTCGGCACTCTTCGGCTGCTGGAGGCGATCCGAATTCTCGGGCTTGAGAGGAAGACCCGCTTTTATCAGGCGTCAACGTCCGAGCTCTACGGCAATGCCCGGGAAATCCCGCAGAACGAGACGACGCCGTTTTGTCCGCGCAGCCCTTACGCTGCTGCAAAGCTTTACGCCTATTGGATCGTGGTGAATTATCGCGAGGCTTACGGGATGCATGCCTCAAATGGAATCTTGTTCAATCACGAAAGTCCGCTCCGCGGTGAGACATTCGTTACTCGAAAGATAACACGTGCCGTGGCTGCCATCCGCCACGGTCTTCAAGACAGGCTCTATCTTGGAAACCTCGATGCGAAGCGGGACTGGGGTCATGCCAGGGAATACGTCCGCGGCATGTGGCTGATGCTCCAGCAAGACGCGCCGGACGACTACGTTCTTGCGACGGGTGAAACGACGAGTGTCCGCCAATTCGTCGAGTGGGCTTTTGCGGAAGCGGGCATTCAAATCGCCTGGAAAGGCGAGGGCGTCGATGAGAAGGGCTACGACGCCGTGTCGGCACGCTGCCTCGTGGAAGTGGATCCTCGCTACTTCCGGCCGACCGAAGTCGAGCTGTTGTTGGGCGACGCGACGAAAGCGCGGACGAAGCTTGGGTGGAGGCACGAGACAAGTGTGCGGAGACTTTGCGCGGAAATGGTTCGAGAAGATCTGAAAAAGGTCTCAGAAGAGATGTCTCGCCGCAGTAATGATTGAGGGTTTTGAGGCGATGCGCCGCGATGAGACGCTTCTCTGCTGACGCTCGCTTGGAAGCTTGTAGCTGGCTGACGCTCGCGGCACCGCACCGGCGAAGGAAAGGCCATCGTGGTTTCGGTTTCCGTCGTTATTCCTGTTTTCAATAGGGCTCACAGCATCGGCCGCGCCATCGAGAGCGCCCTGCAGCAGCAGGGAAGCATCCGCTCAGTCAATGTCGTCGTCGTCAACGATGGTTCCTCCGACGACCTGAAAGGCGCTCTGGCGCCTTATGGCGACAGAGTCCGCCTGCTTGAGCACCAGACCAACCTTGGTGCCGCTGCTGCCCGTAACACGGGCGTGGCTGCGGCAAGAGACGAGCTTATAGCGTTTCTGGATTCGGACGATGTCTGGCTCCCCGGTAAGCTTGACACGCAGGTCGCAGTGATGCAGCGGAGAGGGTGGCGGGCAAGCTGCACCGCCTGTTGGCTACACCGGGATGGAAGAGCTCCTGTCATTTCGCCACGATACCGGGAAGGTCCGCTGACGCTCGACCATCTGGTCTGGGGTTGCTTTGTCAGCCCGGGCAGCACACTGGTCTTCGATCGGGCGCTCGCCGACGAGGTAGGGCCGCTTTATGCTGACCTGAGTCGCCTTGAGGATTGGGACTGGCTGCTGCGATATTGCCGACGGTATCCGCTGGGATTTGTCGCCGATCCCTTCGCGCGGGTTGCGGCTTCCTCGTTTACTGATACGGAAAAGCTGTTGGCCGCCATCGTTCTGATCCGCGAGCGACATTTGAAGCATCTCCCCCAGCCGTTACGGCGCCATTTTGCGGCTGCTCTCGACATGGAAAAGGCCGCGGCGCTTTATCGGGCTGGGGGCAGGCTTTCCGTCGTTGTTCCTTTGCTGTCATCGTTGATGCGGGTACCGGTGGGCCATCAGGGAGCGGCCGCGATTCTGCGCAACCGCCTGGGATAATGCCTGTCCGTTCTGGTTGGCGGCTGTAACGCTTTGACAAGAAAAGTGTTGAGTTCATCGGTTATATCAGTCGTCTTGCTGGGCCGGCTATGTTAGGAGGTGTCCGAATTTGGGATGTTCGGTGACGTGGGGCTCGACTGCCTGATGGTTAGGGTTGTAGACAATGACAAAGTCCTGCGCGTCGGCGTCGTCGGCGTCGGCGTGATGGGCGCGAACCACGCCCGCGTGTTCGCCGAGTTGCCCGGCGTCGAGCTGGTCGGCGTCGTCGAGCCGGACGCCAAGCAGGCCGCTTTCGTAAGCGGCGCGCTGGGCTGCCCCGCGGTGCCCGACGTGGAGGCGCTGCTCGCGCGCGGCGTCGATGCGGTGTCGATCGCCGCGCCCACCCACCTTCACCGCGACATCGCCATGGCCTGCATCGAGCGCGGCGCTCACGTCATGGTGGAGAAGCCGATCGCGCAGACCGTGGCCGAGGGCCGCGACATCATCGCCGCGGCGCGCCGGGCCGGGGTCACGCTGATGGTCGGCCACGTCGAGCGGTTCAACCCGGCTGTGCAGGCGATCAAGGATGCGATCCGCGGCGAGGATATTCTGTCCATCTCGATCACCCGCGTCGGCCCGTTCCCGCCGCGCATGTCGAACGTCGGCGTGGTCATCGACCTCGCCGTCCACGACATCGACCTCATCGGCTGGTTCACCGGCTCGCCCATCGTCGAGGTGCAGCCGCAGCTGTCGAGCACCCGCGCCGAGCGCGAAGACATCGCGCTGCTTCAGTTCCGCACCGCCTCCGGCGTGCTGGCCCAGATCAACACCAACTGGCTGACGCCGTTCAAGGCGCGCACCGTCCATGTCGCCACGCAGCGCAAATACGTGATCGGCGACCTGCTCACGCGCCAGGTCACCGAATGCTTCGGCTTCCAGCCCGACGGCAGCTACTCCATGCGCCACCTCTCGGTCGGCCATGCCGAGCCGCTGCGCGCGGAGCTGTCGGCCTTCGTCAAGGCGATCCGCAGCGGCGAGGAGCCGGCAGTGACCGGCGAGGCCGGCGTCGCCAGTCTCGAAATCGCCATCCAGTGCCTCGACGGCCACGCCGCGAACCACGCGCCCGTGCCGCGCCGCGCCGCCGGCTGATCGTCATTGTCCGTTCAACGCAATCCCCTTGCGAGCCCCATGAACCAGCATGCCCGCGTGACCGCCGCGCCGATCCCGTTCATCGACCTTGCGGCTCAGCGCCGCCGCCTGGGCGCCGCCATCGACGAGGCGCTGGCGCGGGTGACCGCCCATTGCCAGTTCGTGCTCGGGCCGGAGGTGCGCGAGCTCGAGGCGCAGCTCGCGGCATTCGCCGGCGCGCGTCACGCCATCTCCTGCGCCAGCGGCACCGACGCGCTGCTGCTCGGCCTGATGGCCAAGGGCATCGGCCCCGGCGACGCGGTGATCTGCCCGGCCTTCACCTTCTGCGCCACCGCCGAGGTCGCGGTGCTGATCGGCGCGACGCCGGTGTTCGCCGACATCGACGCGGACACGTTCAACGTTGGCGGCGACGGCCTCCGCAAGGCCGTCGCCACGGCCAAGGCCAGGGGGCTCAGGCCGAAGGCGGTCATCCCCGTCGACCTGTTCGGCCTGCCGGCCGATCACGACATGGTCGCGGAGATCGCCAGGGCGGAGGGGCTGTTCGTGCTCGACGACGCCGCGCAGGCGTTCGGCGCCACCTACAAGGGTCGCCGGCTCGGCGGCCTCGCCGATGCCACGGCGACGAGCTTCTTCCCGGCCAAGCCGCTCGGATGCTACGGCGACGGCGGTGCGATCTTCACCAACGACGATGCGCTCGCCGACGTCATCAGGAGCCTGCGCGTCCACGGCCAGGGCACGGACAAATACGACAACATCCGCATCGGCGTCACCGGCCGGCTCGACACCCTGCAGGCGGCGGTGCTGATCGAGAAGCTGAAGATCTTCCCGGACGAGATCGTCGCGCGCGACCGCGTTGCCGCGCGCTACGCGGAGATGCTCGGCGACGTGGTGACCGTGCCGCGGACGCCCAAAGGCTACACTTCGGTGTGGGCGCAATACACGATCCGGCTCAAGTCGGGCGCGCGCGACGGCTTCGCCAAGGCGCTGCAGGCCGAAGGCGTCCCGACCGCGATCTACTATCCGAAGCCGCTGCACCGCCAGACGGCCTACCGGAACTTCCCTGTCGCCGACGGTGGCCTGCCGGTGTCCGATGCGGTGGCCCACGAGGTCATCAGCCTGCCCATGCACCCCTATCTCGACGCACCAACCCAGGACCGCATCGTCGACGCCGTCCGCCGCGCGGCGAGGGGATAGGCTAGGCGGCGAGCAATTTCCGTTGCAGCATTCCCGCGTCGCTCGACGCGACGGCGAGTTCGGCCTTGTGCGAGCGGACCGCATGGTCGAGTTGGTCGAGGATCGCGAGCGCCACCTGCCGCGCCGCCGGCGACAGCGTATGCCGCTGTGCCTCGACGAAGAACAGCTCGCGGAACATGGCGGGCGATTGGATCGGCCGGAACACGAGCCTGCGGGCCACGGCGGGAAACGCCATCAGGCCCGGCAATAGCGCGATGCTCTCGCCCTGTTCGACGATCGACATCAATACGAAGATGTTCGAGGCCTCGTATTTGGGATGCGGCAGCACAGCGTGGATCGCCGGATCCTTGTCCAGCATGTTGCGCAGCGCCGGCCCCTGGCTCAGCGTGGTCGCGAGCGGATAGGGCGCAAGATCGCTCCAGCGTACCTGTTGCTTGCGCGCCAGGGGGTGACCGGCGTGGCAGAGAATGCCGATGCGGTCCTTGAGCAGAAACGAGCTCTTCACCCACTCCGACGGCCGGACGAAGTGACCGATGCCGAAGTCGGCCTGCCCCGTCGTGATCTTGTTGGAGACCTCGTCGCCGACGTGCTCGGCGACGCGGACGGAAATGCCCGGATAGGTCTTCGCCAGCCTGGCGATCGCCGGCGCGATGGCGAGCGCGATCACCGAGGCGCCGGCAACGACCGAGACCGATCCCCTCTGCCGCTCGGCGATTGCGTGAAGGTTGTCGAGCGCGCCCGAGAGATCGTAAAGCAACCGTTCCGCCACGGGCTGGAAGTCTCTGCCCGGCGCGGTCAGCTCGACATGCCGGCTCGAGCGGTCGAACAGCCGCAATCCGATCTCGGTTTCAAGTTCGCGGATCTGGAGCGTCAGCGCCGACTGCGACACGTTCAGCCGCGACGCCGCGCGCGTGAAGCTCGCCTCCCGGGAAATGGTGACGAAGGCGCGAAGCTGTTTCAGCGTGACGTGTTTCATGATTGATAATTTCTCATCAATCGAAGGAATAATTAAATTAGATCATCGTGGCGCGCGTTGCTAGCCTCGGTCGGTGTTTCAGTCCGTGAAGGGGCGAAACGGTCGCGCGTGCGGCCGTCTCGGCTCACGGCAACGCAACGGGTCCGGAGTCCGGATGATCATCGACACGCACGTCCACATTTTCAGCTATCCGTCGTTCAAGGACCTCAGCAGGCACATCCGCACGATGGAGGACGCGATCGCATTCCGGACGCGCCATCCGGATCTCTACCGCTGCAACCTCACCGAAGAGCCGATCGACAGCACCGACGATCTTGTCTCCGACATGGACAAGAACGGCGTCGATTTCGCGCTGGTGCAGGCGCGTGCCGGCTTCGTCTCCAACGACATGGTGGCGGCGGCGGCGAAGCGGCATCCCAAGCGCATGGTGGCGCTGGCGCGCTACGGACACGATCAGGAAGCGGGCGACTATGCGGAGGATACCGGGCCGGCGCGCGAGGCTGCGCCGGTCGAGATCGAGCGGGCGCTGACAACGCTCGGAATGAAGGGGGTCGGCGAGATGTTCATCCGCGCGCTGACCGACCACGTCAATCCCGAGAAGATCGCGAAGGACCTGTCGGGGCTGATGAAGGTGATCGAAAAGCACAAGGTGCCGGTGCAGTTTCCGACCGCGTGGTCGCAGTTTCCGGGCGGCCTGTTCTACGGCGATCCGCTCTGGGTCGACGAGGTCGCGGGCCGGCATCCGACGGTGCCGATCATCCTGACCAAGATGGGCCGCAGCATCGGTCGCTATTTCGACAGCGCGATGACCGTCGCCATGCGCAACGTCAACGTCTATTTCGACGTCGTCGGAACCAGTCCCCAGCACCTGAAATTCGCCGTCGACAAGATCGGCGCCTCGCGGATCATGTTCGGCACCGACTGGTCGACGACGTGGCGCTGGCTCAGCGTTCCCGACACGCTCCACAAGATCCGGCAGAAGGTGGTCGCCGACGCCGGCCTTTCCGAAGCCGACCGCGAGCAGGTCATGTGGAAGACCGCTGCCGATCTGTTCAAGCTCGGCCCCTATCTGCCGAAGGCTGACGGCGCGGGCGCGGCGACGCGGCTGCAATGACGCGGCCGATCCGGTCCGCCCAATAACAAGAGCCGGGTGTTTCGACCCGGTCGCCATCCGCGGCACGCGATCCTGCAAGCCGCGCGAGCAGGGAGGATTGAGGATGAACAGGCGCCATGCGCTCAAGCTCGCGCTTGCGGCGCTTGCCGCGACGCCGGCGCGTGCGGCTTCGCACAGAATTATCCGAGCCGGCCGATCAAGCTCGTGGTGCCGTTTGCGCCGGGCGGGCTCGTCGACATTGTCGGCCGGCTGTGGGCGGACAAGGCGACGTCGGTGCTCGGCACCATCGTCGTCGAAAACCAGGGTGGCGCCAGTGGCACGACCGCGGCCGCGAGCGTCGCGCGTTCCGAGCCGGACGGCTACACGATCCTGCTCGGCAATTCGAGCACCCAGATTCTGACGCCGAAGGCGATGTCCAAGCCGCCTTACGACATCGACAAGGATTTCGACGCCATCGCGATCCTGTGCGTCAGCGCGACGTGCATTGTGGTCAACCCGTCGATTCCCGCCAACGACCTCCGGGGCCTGATCGCCTATGCCAAGGCCAATCCCGGCAAGCTGTCCTATGGTTCCGCCGGCGCGGGCTCGATGACCAATCTCGCCGGCGAACTGTTCAAGCATCGCGCCGGGCTGAAGGACATCGTCCATATTCCTTACAAGGGGCTCGGCCCCGCGATAACCGACGTGATAGGCGGCCAGATTCCGATGGTCACGCCGAACGTGACCGCGCAGCTCCTGCAATATCACCGCGCTGGAAAGATCCGCATTCTCGGCATCAATGCGCCGAAGCGGCTCGCCGCCGCGCCGGAGATACCGACCTCGGAGGAGGCGGGGCTGCATGACATGGTGCTGCAGGTGTTCAACGGCCTGTTCGCGCCCGCGCATACGCCGACGCCGATCATCGCCAGGCTGTCGGAGGCGACCGCGACGGTGCGCCACAACAAGGATTTCGAAGCCGCGCTGATGAAATCGGGCTTTGAGGGCCTGCCGCAGACGAGCCCCGCCGCCTCCGCGGACTATGTGCGGGCGGAGGCCGTGCGGCTGACGACGATCGTCGAGGAGCTAAATTTCAGGGTCGGCTGAGGGAGCCCGGCGCCGGCAGCGCGAACGGCAGTTTTTCTCTATAGTCCTATTTCTGCCGTATTCGAGGTTGATAGTCCTAGACATCCCGCCCCGATCGAGGGGCGTATCGCGATCGTCACGAGACGCGGGGCGGGGAGCGGTGGCCGGTGCCTGCCTGAGACGTGAGGCAGGTCTCGGCGGCCCAAGCCGCGAGACGCCCGTGGCGCCGGCAGCGCTACACTGGGGCGGCGGAGGGACGACAAGCGCATGGCCGTGCCCGAGGGCGCGGGTGCGCCTCGCCCCGGGTTTCCCGGCC
>Ga0182749_1000436_pt1 | contig 39658 bp, 36 predicted proteins | sample eDN3rd37CKraftMG_FD_128875 | JGI IMG/M metagenome (GOLD analysis project Ga0182749, IMG submission 128875) | Enriched Miracle-Growth compost microbial communities from Emeryville, California, USA - eDNA 3rd pass 37_C Kraft MG (version 2) (version 2) ...
CGGAAGCTAAGCCTCTCAGCGCCGATGGTACTGCAGGGGAGACCCTGTGGGAGAGTAGGACACCGCCGGACACCACTTCCACGAAAGGCCGCCCAACGCAGGGCGGCCTTTCGTCGTTTACGGGCGCGTTCGCCGGAACCCGATGCGACCTCCGAGCCGTCTGCGCGGCTCAGCCGAGGAACGCGTGGGCGATGGCGTAGATCGTGACGCCGGCCAGGGCGCCGACCACGGTGCCGTTCAGGCGGATGTACTGCAGGTCGCGGCCGACCATGAGCTCGATCTTCTCCGTCGTCTCATCGGCATCCCAGCGCTCGACGGTGTCGGTGATGAGCGAGGCGATGTCGTGCCGGTAGCGGTCGACGAGGAACACCGCTGCCTCCGTGATGAAGCCGTCGACGCGCGCCTGGAGCGCCGCGTCCGTCGACAGCCGCACGCCGACATCGGCGATGAGCTCGCGCAGCCGCGTGCGCAGCGGGCTGGCCGGGTCGTCCAGCGCGCGCATGAGCCCGTCCTTGGCGGTGCCCCACGCGGCCCCCGCGAGCTCCCGCACCCGCGGGCTGTCGAACACCGCCTCCTTGGCCGACGACAGCTTGGCGCGGGTGACCTCGTCGTGCTGCAGGTTCTCGGCGAGCTTGCGGAGGTACCCCGTCACGGCCGCGCGGGCGGGGTGGTCGGGGTCCGCGCGCACGGCGTCCACGAACGCGACCGCCTCGCGGTACACCGTCTCGTCGACGAACCGGTGCGCGAGCGACGGCACCCAGGACGGCAGCCGACGCGACACGAGCCCGTCGAACGTCGCCCGGTTGCCGGCGAGCCAGGTCGCGATGCTGTCGGCCGCGAGATCGACGGCGCCGCGGTGGGCATCGGCCGCCACCAGCTTCTGCAGCCATGCGCCGATCGGCGCGCCCCAGTCCGGCGCGATGAGGTGCTCGCGGGCGAGCGACTCGATGACGTCCTGCACGTCGTCATCGCTCAGCGCCGCGAGCACGCCGCGCGCCATCGCGGCGCCCTCGGACGCGACGCGATCCGCGTGCGCGGGCTCCGCGAGCCACGCGCCCAGGCGCGCGGAGATCGCGGTGGCCTCGAGCTTCGTGCGCACGACCGGCTCGGAGAGGAAGTTCGTCTCCACGAACTCGCCCAGCGACCGGCCGATCTCGTCCTTGCGCGTCGGGATGATCGCGGTGTGGGGGATGGGCAGGCCGAGGGGCCGGCGGAACAGCGCAGTGACCGCGAACCAGTCCGCCAGCGCTCCCACCATGCCGCCCTCGCCGGCCGCGCGGACGTACGCGAGCGCGGGCACCGAGTCCTGCCCCACGAAGCCCACGAGGAACAGCACGGCCGTGGCCGCGAGCGCGCCGATCGCGACCGCCTTCATGCGGCGCAGACCCCGGCGGCGATCCTGGTCGGCGGGCGAGAGGAGATCGAACGGGGTGCGCGCCATGGGGCCATCCTGACACGGGGCACGCCGAGCGGGGCGGAGTACAGTGACTGCGTGATCGAAGACATCCAGAAGCGCGCGCTGCACCGGACCCGAATCCTCGAGGGACAGCTGCGCGGGCTGGGCAGGATGATCGAGAACGAGGACTACTGCTTGGACATCATCACGCAGTCGCGAGCGATTCAGCGCTCCCTCGAGTCCCTCAACCGCCTGCTCCTGGAGAACCATCTGCGCACCCACGTCAGCCACATGTTCGAGGCCGGCGGCGACGATCGCGAGCAGGCCGTCGCCGAGCTGCTGCGGGCGTTCGACTTCGACGGGCGCTGAGCGGCCTCAGGCGTCGATCGGGCCGAGCCAGTACGTCGCCGCGGTCGCGTGCGCGGACTCCGGATCGGAGGGATGGAAGACGCCGGCCAGCACGTCGCGGTACAGGCGCGACAGCTCGCTCGAGGCGAAGAACGACGACCCGCCGGCGACCAGCAGCGCATCGTCGACGATCTCCTTGGCGGCGGTCGTGGCGCGATGCTTCACGCCCGACAGCAGCGTGAACCACCGCGGCCCGTGGTCGGCGAGCGCGTCGACGTCGCGCGCCACGGCGGCGATCTGCGGCGGCAGGGCGTCGTACGCCAGCCCCATCGCGGCCACGCGGCGGCGGATGTCCGGGTCCTGACGGTAGGCCAGCCCGGTCCTCTTCGAGGTCCGCCGGCCCGCCACCTCGACCGCGACGTCGATCGCGCGCCGCGCCACCCCCGTGTACACCGACGCGAGCAGCAGCTCGAACGCGGCGAAGATCCCGAACACCAGCGGATCGGGGGAGGGGCCGGGCGGCACCAGGCGCGCGACGCGCTCGGCGGGGGCCACCGCACCGTGCAGCCGCGTCGTGCGGCTCTGCGTGCCGCGCATGCCGAGCGTGTCCCAGTCGTCGCGGGTCTCGACCGCGTCGGAGCGTGGCACGAACGCGAACACGAGCTTCGGGTCGTCCGGGTCGGAGGCGTCGAGGCCGTGCAGCCCGAGCTGCGTCCACACCGGGGCGAGCGAGGTGAAGATCTTGGTGCCGGTGAACGCGTACGATCCGTCGGGCCGCGGCTCGGCGACGGTGTCGCTGCCGAAGAGCACGAGGTCGTTGCCCGCCTCGCTGATCCCGAACGCGAAGACCTCTCCCGCCGCGGCGCCCTCCTGCACGAAGGCGAGATCGTCGATCCCGCGATCGCGGAGGATCTTCGCCACCCCGGTCCACACCAGATGCATGTTGACGGCGAGGGCGGTGGCCGGCGCCGCGCCGGCGAGCCGCTGCTGCAGCACCGCGGCCTGCTCCAGCGACAGGCCCGCGCCGCCCCGATCGGCGGGAACGAGCACGGCGAGATACCCGGCCTCGCGCAGCTCGTCGAGATCGTCGCGGGGGAACTCGTTCGCCGCGTCCACGCGGGCGGCGCGCCCGCGGATCCGCTCGATGAGGTCGTCCGGCAGGAACGCGGCCGGGTCGAAGGCGCCGGTCACCGCGCCACGCTCGCCGGCATCTCGGTGGCGAAGGCCGCGGAGGCCAGCGCCTCGCGCAGCTGCGCGATCGTCGCCTCGGGGCGGTCGCGGTGCGGCGAGTGGCCCGCGCGCCGCACCACCGACATGGTGATGCGGGGGTTCGCGGCGAGCACCTCGGCGGCCAGGTCGCCGTCAAAGATGCTGTAGACCTCCGGGTCGGCGCCGATGACATGCGTGGGGATCGTCAGACGCGCGGCGTCGGCGCGCACGTCCCACGCGTCGAGGTTCTGCGCCCCCGTCTGCTCCACCGCCCAGCGGCTGGCGCGGGCAACGGCGTCCACCTTGAGCTCGATGTCCTGCGGGTGCCAGTGCGGGTGCTCCTCGCGGACCTGCTCGATGCGGTTGTCATCGAACGCGCGTTGCTGGCTGGCGCGGATGACGTCGGCGTCGCGATCGACGAGGCGGATCGCCGGATCGATGAGCACGAGGCGGCGGGTCCACTCCGGATCCCGCGCCGCCGCGGACGTCGACGCCGCGCCGCCGAGGGAGTGCCCGATCACGAGGTCCCACGGCCCGCCGCCGTCGGGTGCGGTGGAGGCCAGGTCGGCGGCGTAGGCGGCGATCGTGTAGTCGAGGGCGCGCGGGGCGTCGCCGTGGCCGCGCAGGTCGACCGCGGTGGCGCGCCAGCCGTCCTCGGCGAGGGCGACGCCGTAGCGCCACATCAGGGCGGCCGAGGATCCCAGGCCGTGCACGAGCAGCGCGTGGCGGGGAGCGTCCGGCGCGCCCCAGATCGTTCGGGGCAGGGCGACGGGAGAAGCCATGCCGCCAGCCTATGACCACCGCGCCGCCGGTGGCGCGGCGGGTCAGGGCAGGCGGAAGCTGCCGGTGACCGTCTGGATCATGCCCGTGTCGGGCTGCGGGCTCGCGTCGCGGCCGCGCAGGTCGGGGAAGCCGCGCACGCACGCGGCCGCGACGAGCACCGCCAGCACCGCGAACCCCGTGGCGACCCAGAAGGCGGCGGCGGGACTCACGCCGTCGATCACGAAGCCGGCCGCCGCTGAGCCCAGGGCGGCGCCGATCAGCTGGCCCGTGTTCAGCCAGCCGTACGCCTCGGCCGTCTCGCTGAACTTCACGCTCGCCGACACGATCGAGAAGGTGAGCGCGAACACCGGCGCGATGCCCATGCCGGCCACGAGCACCGCCACCCCGAGCCACCACGCGTTGAGCGAAAAGAGCGTCAGGGCGATGCCGAACGCCATGATCGCCAGGCGCCGCGCCGCCGACCACGGCCCCATCGGCAGGTGCCCGAAGGCGAGCCCGCCCACCAGGCTGCCGGCCGCGAACACGGCCAGGATGAGGCCGGACTCCAGGCCGCCCTCGCCGTACGCGGCCACGATGCCCGTCTCGAGCGACGAGATGGCGGCGAGCATGATGGCCCCCACGATCGTGGAGAGGATCACGGCGGGCTTGCGCAGCACGCGGCCGAGGGCGTGCCGGCTGCGCGGGATGCGCACGCGCCCGACCTCGGGCGAGAAGATGAACCAGGCGCCGCCGCCCAGCAGGAACGCCACGATGATGAGGAGGGCGACCGTCGTGCTGATCTGGATGGCGACGAACGTGGTGAGCACGGGGGCGACGACCCAGATGATCTCCTGCAGCGACGCGTCCAGCGAGAACAGGCGCGTCAGCCGCGACGCGTTGACCATCTTCGGGTAGATCGTGCGGACCGCCGGCTGCACCGGCGGGGTGGACAGCCCGATCACGAGCCCGCAGGCGATGAGCGCCGGCACGGGCAGACCCGCCAGGGCGAGCACGAGCAGGGCCAGCGCCTGCACGCCCGTCGTCAGCAGCAGCACGCGGCGCATGCCCCACGCGCCCATCCAGCGGCTGGTCAGCGGCCCGGCGACGGCCTGGCCGATCGACACCGCGGCGAGCACGGTTCCCGCCGCGCCGTACGAGTGCGTGAGGTGCTCGATGTGCAGGAGCACCGCGAGGTTGAGCATGCCGCCGGGGAAGCGCGCCGTGAGCTGTGCTGCGATGATGCGCGCGACGCCGTGCGTGCGCAGAAGCTCCCGGTACCCCGACACGCCTCCACGCTACTCCGCGGGACTGGGCAGACGCTCGGCACGGGCCCGCGCGCGACACGCCGCGACACGCCGTGTGCGGATCTCCACAGGCAATCGGATGTCGGAGGCCCCTCGTAACGTCCGACCTGTGGAGAGCGGCTCGCGACGGCGGTCGATTGCCCGCGGATCAGGCGATTCCCCGGGTCGCCGACACCGCGGCGACTGTGGACGGATCGGTGGAGAAACCTGTGGGCGGGTGGTGGAGAGCGGTGGAAAATGACATGCTTGTAACTACTAGTCCTTGTGGTGCGTCCGAATGTCGGCACCCATATGTAGTATTGAGGTCCCGGCGGGGGAAAGCCGGGGAGTCTTCGAACCAAGGGGAAGAGATCATGGCGATCACGGTCTACACCAAGCCCTCCTGCGTCCAGTGCACGGCGACCTACCGCGCCCTCGACTCCAAGGGCATCGAGTACCAGGTCACCGACCTGTCGCAGGACCCGGACGCGCTCGAGCAGGTCAAGGCGCTCGGCTACATGCAGGCCCCCGTCGTCATCACCGACGAGGACCACTGGTCGGGCTTCCGCCCGGACAAGATCGACGAGCTCGCCGCTCGCCTCGCCTGACGCGTCCGCGTCGGTCGACCCATCCTTCGGCGGAGCGCAGGAATCGGGGTGCATGATGAACGCGACGGCCACCGCCGCCGAGGTGCCGCTGCTCGTGTACTTCTCGAGCGTGTCGGGCAACACCGCCCGATTCATCGAGAAGCTCGGAATGCGGGCCGAGCGGATCCCCCTGCACCGCTCGGACGAGCCGCTTCACGTCGACGAGCCGTACGTGCTCGTCACCCCGACCTACGGCGGCGGTGACGGCAACGGCGCCGTCCCGAAGCAGGTCATCCGCTTCCTCAACGAGGAACGGAATCGGCGCTGGATCCGCGGCGTCATCTCGGCAGGCAACACCAACTTCGGCGAGGGCTTCTGCATCGCCGGTGACATCATCAGCCGCAAGTGCGACGTGCCGCACCTGTATCGGCTTGAACTCTTCGGCACGGCAGACGACGTCGATCGCGTGAGCGACGGATTGGAACGATGGTGGAAGCGGCAGCAGTGACCAGCGACACGGACTTCAAGCACAGCGTCAAGTTCGACGGGCTCGACTATCACGCCCTGAACGCGATGCTCAACCTGTACGACGAGAACGGGAAGATCCAGTTCGACGCCGACAAGCGCGCCGCGCGGGAGTATTTCCTCCAGCACGTCAATCAGAACACGGTGTTCTTCCACTCCCTCAAGGAGCGTCTCGACTACCTGGTCGAGAAGGAGTACTACGAGGGCGCGATCATCGAGAAGTACCCGTTCGAGTTCATCCAGAAGCTCAACGACTTCACGTACGCGCAGAAGTTCCGCTTCGAGACGTTCCTCGGCGCGTTCAAGTACTACACGAGCTACACGCTGAAGACGTTCGACGGCAAGCGCTACCTCGAGCGCTTCGAGGACCGCGTGGTCATGACGGCGCTCGCGCTCGCCGACGGCGACCAGGACCTGGCCATGAAGCTCGCGGCCGAGATCATCTCGGGCCGCTTCCAGCCCGCGACCCCCACCTTCCTCAACGCCGGCAAGGCGCAGCGCGGCGAGCTCGTCAGCTGCTTCCTGCTGCGCATCGAGGACAACATGGAGTCGATCGCGCGCGGCATCAACTCCGCGCTGCAGCTGTCCAAGCGCGGCGGCGGCGTGGCGCTGCTGCTGTCGAATATCCGCGAGGCCGGCGCCCCGATCAAGCAGATCGAGAACCAGTCCAGCGGCATCATCCCGGTCATGAAGCTGCTCGAGGACTCGTTCAGCTACGCCAACCAGCTGGGCGCGCGTCAGGGCGCGGGCGCGGTGTACCTCTCGGCGCACCACCCCGACATCATGAAGTTCCTCGACACCAAGCGCGAGAACGCGGACGAGAAGATCCGCATCAAGACGCTCTCGCTCGGCGTCGTCATCCCCGACATCACGTTCGAGCTCGCGAAGAACGACGAGGACATGTACCTGTTCTCGCCGTACGACGTGGAGCGCGTCTACGGAGTGCCGTTCGGCGACATCTCGGTCACCGAGAAGTACCGCGAGATGGTGGACGACCCGCGCATCAAGAAGACGAAGATCAACGCGCGCAAGTTCTTCCAGACCCTGGCGGAGATCCAGTTCGAGTCGGGCTACCCGTACATCATGTTCGAGGACACGGTGAACAAGGCCAACCCGATCAAGGGCCGGATCAACATGTCCAACCTGTGCAGCGAGATCCTGCAGGTGAACACGCCGACCACGCTGAACGAGGACCTCTCGTACGACCAGATCGGCAAGGACATCTCGTGCAACCTCGGGTCGCTGAACATCGCGCTCGCGATGGACTCGCCCGACCTCGGCCAGACCGTCGAGACGGCGATCCGCGCCCTCACCGCGGTCAGCGACCAGAGCCACATCCGCTCGGTCCGCTCGATCGAGGACGGCAACGACAAGTCGCACGCCATCGGCCTCGGCCAGATGAACCTGCACGGCTACCTCGCCCGCGAGCGCGTGTTCTACGGCTCGGAGGAGGGCATCGACTTCACGAACATCTACTTCTACACGGTGCTGTTCCACGCGCTGCGCGCGTCGAACAAGCTCGCGAAGGAGCGGGGCGTGACGTTCGAGGGCTTCGAGGACTCGAAGTACGCGTCGGGTGAGTTCTTCGACAAGTACATCGATCAGGTGTGGGAGCCGAAGACCGAGAAGGTCAAGGAGATGTTCGCCGCGCACCACATCCCCACGCAGGACGACTGGCGCGAGCTGAAGGCCTCCGTCCAGCAGTACGGCATCTACAACCAGAACCTGCAGGCGGTGCCGCCGACTGGATCGATCTCGTACATCAACAACTCGACGGCGTCGATCCACCCGATCACGTCGAAGATCGAGATCCGCAAGGAAGGCAAGCTGGGGCGCGTCTACTACCCGGCACCGTTCATGACCAACGACAACCTGGAGTACTACCAGGACGCGTACGAGATCGGCTACGAGAAGGTCATCGACACGTACGCCGCCGCCACCCAGCACGTGGACCAGGGCCTGTCGCTGACGCTGTTCTTCAAGGACACCGCCACCACGCGCGACATCAACCGGGCCCAGATCTACGCCTGGAAGAAGGGCATCAAGACGATCTACTACATCCGCCTGCGCCAGATGGCCCTCGAGGGCACCGAGGTCGAGGGTTGCGTCAGCTGCACGCTCTGAGCTGACCCGAGGATTCCGAGAGAGAAAGAACGATGACGGAGACGCTCAAGCTCCTGGATCACGTCCAGGCCATCAACTGGAACCGCATCCAGGACGAGAAGGACGTCGAGGTGTGGAACCGCCTCACGGGCAACTTCTGGCTGCCGGAGAAGATCCCGCTGTCCAACGACATCCAGTCGTGGAACACCCTCACGCCGGAGGAGCAGCAGCTCACCATGCGCGTGTTCACCGGCCTGACCCTGCTCGACACCGTGCAGGCCACGGTCGGCGCGGTGTCGCTGATCCCCGATGCGGTCACCCCGCACGAGGAGGCCGTCTACACGAACATCGCGTTCATGGAGTCGGTGCACGCCAAGAGCTACTCGTCGATCTTCTCGACGCTGTGCTCGACGCAGGAGATCGACGAGGCGTTCCGCTGGTCGGTCGAGAACCCGAACCTGCAGAAGAAGGCCCAGATCGTCATGGAGTACTACCGTGGCGACGAGCCGCTCAAGCGCAAGGTCGCCTCGACCCTGCTGGAGAGCTTCCTGTTCTACTCGGGCTTCTACCTGCCGATGCACTGGTCGAGCCGCGCCAAGCTCACCAACACGGCCGACCTGATCCGCCTCATCATCCGCGACGAGGCCGTGCACGGCTACTACATCGGCTACAAGTTCCAGAAGGGGCTCGAGCAGGTCGACGAGGCCAAGCGTGACGAGATCAAGGACTACACGTTCTCGCTGCTGTACGAGCTCTACGACAACGAGGTGCAGTACACGCAGGACCTCTACGACCAGGTCGGGCTGACCGAGGACGTCAAGAAGTTCCTGCACTACAACGCGAACAAGGCCCTCATGAACCTGGGCTACGAGGCGATGTTCCCCTCGAGCGTCACCGACGTGAACCCCGCGATCCTCTCGGCGCTCTCGCCGAACGCCGACGAGAACCACGACTTCTTCAGCGGGTCGGGTTCGTCGTACGTCATCGGCAAGGCCGTCGCCACCGAGGACGAGGACTGGGACTTCTGAGAAGCTTCTGACGAGGGGCCCGGTACTGCAGGCATCTGCAGCTCCGGGCCTCTTTCGTGCGTGCGCACACCGGGCGGTTCGCTCCCTCTTCCGTGCGGGATTCGGCTGGGGAGGAGCCCCCGGTTCTCGAGGAGACCGGGCCGCGAAGCGGCCGGGCTCAGGTGCGGGCGATCACCTCGAAGCGGTGCCAGTGCTTGGGCCCGCGCCCGCTCGGGCCATCGACCTCGCGCTCCTCGAGGAGCAGGATCTCGGCACCCGTCATCAGCCCTTCGACATCTGCCCGGCGGTGGAATGTCATCCCTGGGTCCATTGCCCACGAGTCGCGATCGCCGAAGAGCTCGACGGCGAGGATCCCTCCGGGGCGCACGGCGGCACGCAGGCGAGCCCACGCGGCATCGAAGCGGGCCGGTGGGATGAAGGGGAGGGCCGCGCACGCCAGCACGAGGTCGGTGGCGGGAGGCCTGAAATCAGCGAGATCCGCGCGTTGCACGGCCGCCCGGCCGCCCGTGCGCTGCGTCACCCGTCGGATCGCCTCCTCCTCGCGGTCGACGGCGAGGACCTGCCAGCCTTGCTCGAGGAGCCAGGCGGTCTCGGTGCCGTCGCCGCATCCGAGGTCGACGGCGAATCCGGGCGATGTCGTGGCCGCCGCGCGCACGACGAGGCTGCGCACGGCACGCCCCGCCACGCGTCGGTAATATGCGGGCCAGTCTGCCTCGGTCACGACTCGAGTCTGCCAGCCGCGCCGTCGGCGTCCGCCGGCATGCACCCGTCGCGCTCAGGCGGGGACGTGCTCCACGCGCAGATCGTGCTGGCCTATGCGACACGAAGCCCAGTGACTCCCGGCAAGGTTCGTCCCCGGCCGGCACGCGCGGTCGTCTTGCTCGTCGTCGCCGGGAATGCCCCTTTGATCCATGGCGTGGCCGTCGCCACCGAGTACGAGGACTGAGACTTCTAGAAGGTCCAGGCTGCAGGCTAGATAGACGGGAGGCCCCCGGCTTGACTCGAGTCACACGACTCAGTCGGCCCGGGGGCCTCTTCTGCGTTGTACGCAGCATCCCGCACGTCGACGCCCGCTTCTGGAGCCGACCTCAGGTGCGCCGTGCGAACCTGGCCCGATGTTGTGATCGAAAACTCATGCTCGACATACCCCCCGGGGGTATATGCTGGCGACATGAACGGGTGCGTCGACGACACCGAGGCGCTCCGGAGAAGGTCCCGAACACCTGCCGCCGAAAGGACATCATCATGACGATCGAACGAGTCGAGCTGGGCGTGAAGGACGCCGGTTCCGGGTGCGCCTGCTGCGCCGCCCGGAACACCTCGACGACGCAGGAGATGCCCACGGAGGCGGGGATGTCGACCACCCTCCTTGTGGATGGGATGACGTGCGGTCACTGTGTTGCCAGCGTCACCGAAGAACTGTCGGCGGTACCCGGGGTGGATGACGTCTCCGTCGCGCTCACGGCCGGCGGCACGTCGACCGTCACGGTTCGGAGCGCCGCCACGGTGGATCACGCCGCACTTCGCGCCGCGGTCACCGCAGCCGGATACACCATCAGCGCTGCCTGACCCGGCGGAGCGCTGCGCCCACTCGCGCACCTTCGGCCGCCCCAACGGCAACTCGCAGAGGAGGCTCCGATGAGCCAGCACGACCACACCATGCACGGCCACTCCGCGCATCAGCACTCCGGCCACGACCACGCCGGCCACGACCACACCATGGATCCGCCCGGTCGGGAGGCGACCGCCGCGGGTCTGCGTGAGGCGGTCGCGACGGAGCCGGAAGCGCAGGCGCACGAGCACGACAAGCACGAGCACGCGCGCCACGACCACACCCATCACGACCACGACGCACACGCCGGTCACGGACACGGCGGGCATACCGGTCACGGTGATCACGTGGCGCAGTTCCGCCGCCTGTTCTGGATCATGCTCGTCCTCGCCGTCCCGGTCGTGGGGTTCTCGAGCATGTTCGCCATGCTGCTGGGATATGCGCTCCCTGGCGCCGCATGGGTCGGGTGGATCTCACCCGTGCTCGGCACCGTCATGTACGTCTGGGGCGGGGCACCGTTCCTCACCGGAGCGGTCAGCGAACTGCGCGCCCGCACGCCCGGGATGATGCTGCTGATCGGTCTGGCCATCACTGTCGCGTTCCTGGCGTCGTGGGGTGCGAGCCTCGGGATCCTGCACCACGAGCTCGACTTCTGGTGGGAACTCGCGCTCCTCATCGTGATCATGCTGCTGGGTCACTGGATCGAGATGCGATCCCTCGCGCAAACGACCTCCGCGCTCGACTCTCTCGCCGCCCTCCTGCCGGATGAGGCGGAGCGCATCGAAGGGGACACGACCGTCACGGTCGCTCCTGCCGATCTGCGGGTCGGGGACGTCGTGGTGGTCCGCCCCGGCGGGCGTGTCCCCGCGGACGGGCGGGTCGTGCAGGGCTCCGCGAGCATGGACGAGGCCATGATCACGGGCGAGTCTCGCCCCGTGCGTCGCTCCGAAGGTGAGCAGGTCGTCGCCGGCACCGTCGCGACCGATTCGGGGATCCGCGTGGAGATCACCGCGATCGGCGAGAACACCACCCTCGCAGGCATTCAGCGACTCGTCGCGCAAGCGCAGAACTCCACGTCCCGGGCGCAGCGGATCGCCGACCGCGCCGCGGCGCTGTTGTTCTGGTTCGCCCTGATCGCCGGCGCGATCACCGCCGCGGTGTGGACATTCATCGGCCTGCCTGATCAGGCCGTGGTGCGCACCATCACGGTTCTCGTCATCGCCTGCCCGCACGCGCTGGGCCTTGCGATCCCGCTGGTGGTGTCGATCGCCACGGAGCGCGCCGCTCGTGGTGGGGTGCTGATCAAGGACCGGCTGGCGCTGGAGAGCATGCGCACGATCGACACGGTCCTGTTCGACAAGACCGGCACCCTCACCAAGGGAGCGCCCGCGGTCACCGCGGTTCACCCCCTCGACGGGTTTGACGCCGACCGGCTGTTCGCCCTCGCGGCGGCCGCCGAGGCCGACTCCGAGCACCCGCTGGCACGGGCGATCGTGAACGGCGCCGCCGAGAAGCACTTGGCCGTGCCCGCCTCATCCGGTTTCGAGTCCTCACCCGCCGTCGGGGTCCGCGCCACAGTCGAGGGACACGTGGTGCAGGTGGGAGGACCATATCTGCTCGAGCAGGAGGGCTCTGGCGAGCTTCCGATCGCAGATGACTGGCGGAAGGAGGGCGCGATCATCCTGCACGTCCTCGTCGACGGGCAGGTCGCCGGGGCGCTGCGCTTGTCGGACGAGATCCGCAGCGAGTCACGCGAGGCGATCGATGCGCTTCACGCGCGCGGTGTGCAGGTGGTGATGATCACTGGTGACGCCGAGGCGGTTGCTGCCTCGGTGGCGGGGGAGCTCGGCATCGATCGGTTCTTCGCCGGCGTACGACCCGAGGACAAGGCCTCCAAGGTCAAGCAGCTGCAGGACGAGGGTCGGAAGGTCGTGATGGTCGGAGACGGCGTCAACGACGCCCCCGCTCTTGCGCAATCCGACGTCGGCGTGGCGATCGGCGCGGGCACCGATGTCGCGATCGCCTCCGCCGGGATCATCCTCGCCAGTGACGACCCGCGCTCGGTGCTGTCAGTGATGGAGCTGTCGCGGGCCTCCTACCGGAAGATGAAGCAGAACCTGTGGTGGGCCGCCGGGTACAACCTGATCGCCGTGCCTCTGGCAGCCGGGGTGCTCGCCCCGTTCGGGTTCGTGCTGCCGATGTCGGTCGGCGCAATTCTGATGTCCTTGTCGACCGTCGTCGTAGCACTCAATGCGCAGCTTTTGCGGCGACTGGATCTGCGCCCCGAGGTCACTGCTGCCGCCATTCTGCGCGGCGCCTGACGGGCGGATTTGTAGAGTGATCGGCTAGAAGGGGGCTGCGCTCATGAGCGTCATGACGCTGCGCCGGGCGATGCGCCCGGGAGCCACCCTGGCTCGGACCTTCCTGCTCACCGCCGGGGCCGTCATCGCGGTGCTCATCGGGCTGCTCGGTATGCACGTGCTCAGTACCGGCAGCACACATCACGCTCCCGTCGTGATCAGCGAGAGTGCCAGCCACGGCGGCGACCTCGCCCTGGCTGGCGCGGCCACGGCTCCGTCTCATCTTGCGGCGGATCCCTGCGCCGACGGCGGCTGCGGAGGCGAAACGGGCGCGATGCCGTACATGGCGTGCGTGCTCGCCCTGCTTGCGGTCAGCGTCATCCTCGCCTTCCGCCCCACTCGGAGCGTCATGACTTCGCGCGGCCTGGCGCCGCCAGCGGCCATCGCGGCGCCCATCGAGTCGCCGCCGGTTGCTCCTGATCTGAACGTCCTCTCCATCAGTCGTACCTGAGTCGAGCTGCTGTCGCAGATCCCGCGTTTCGACGCGCCCTCAACCACGACCAAGGAGACAAACCCTCATGACGTTCCGCACCATCACGCCCACCGCGGGCATCCTCGCCACCGCGCTCATCCTCGCCGGCTGCAGCGATCCCGGCGGCTCCGACATGGAAGGCATGGACCACGGCGGCACCACCAGCTCGCCCAGCGCTTCGGCGGAGGCCACCGACACGACGTTCAACGACGCCGACGTGACGTTCGCGATGGAGATGGTCATGCACCACCAGCAGGCCATCGAGATGTCCGACACCCTGCTGGCCAAGGAAGGCGTCCACCCGGACGTCGTCGCCCTCGCTGAGCGCATCAAAGCTGCTCAGGGCCCTGAGATCGACACCATGAACCAGTGGCTCGAAGCCTGGGGTCAGGACTCCGACATGGAAGGACTGGACCACGGCACGGGCATGATGTCCGAAGACGACATGGCCGCTCTCGAAGAGGCCGATGGTGAGACGGCGTCGGCCCTGTTCCTGGAGCAGATGATCATGCACCACCAGGGGGCCATCGACATGGCCCAGACCCAGGTCGACAACGGGGCGAACCCGGAGGCCGTGTCCCTCGCCCAGAAGATCGTCGAGGATCAGGCCGCGGAGATCGCCGAGATGCAGGAGCTGCTCAATCAGCTGTGAGCGAGGCCACACCGGTGGCCCCCCCGGGTGGCCACCGGATCGTCCATGCCCGAATCATCCCGGAGAACTCCCATGCCCATTCACACCGTCCCGCGACGCCTCATTGCGGCTGTCGCCGTCCTCGGCACCGCCGCGCCGCTACTGGCCGGCTGTGCCCTCCGCTCCACCGACCCGGAGCACGACACCAAGCTCGCGCTCGATCACATCCACGGCCTCGCCGTCGACCCGGCCACGGGGATCCTGTTCATCGCCTCTCATGGAGGCATCTACACCCTCGACGGGCTCACCAGCGGCGCAGAGCTCGATGGGCCCGTCGCCGGCAACGACTTCGACGCGATGGGTTTCACGTTCGTCGACGGCGTCATGTACGCCTCCGGTCACCCCGGCAAGAACAGTCCCGAGCACTTCGGCGATCAGAACCTTGGGCTGATCCGCTCGGACGACGCAGCCCGCACGTGGGACAACATCTCCGCCGCCGGTGAAGCCGACTTCCACGACCTTGCCGTCGCGGTCAGCGACACGAACCGCATCTACGCAAACAACTACGGCATCGTCCACCGCTCCGACGACGGCGGGCGCACCTGGAGCGAAGGAGCCGGAATCGACGCGTGGGACATCACGGTCGACCCCACCGACCCCGACACGGTGTATGCGAGCACGTCCCTTGGGCTGCAGATCAGCACCGATGGCGGCAGGACCTTCAACCTCGATCCGGACGCGCCCCGCATGGGTCGGATCGCGCTCTTCGACGACGGGCGGCTCGTGGGCGACAGCGTCGACGGACACATCGTCTACCAGGCCGCCGACGGCCAATGGGTGACCGGACCCGAGGTCGTCGGCGCCGCTCAGGCGCTGGCGGTCACGCCCGATCAGGAAGTGCTTCTCGTCGATGACCGCGGCATTCAGAAGTCCACAACGCTGACGACCTTCGAACTGCTGTACCGCCCGGAACCGCACATCTGACCTCCCATCGCCGGGGAATGCTCCCTCGATCCATGCGGTTGAAAGGATCGTGATGAGCACCCGGAGCGCGACCGTCGTCGTGATCGGCGCGGGGCAGGCGGGCCTGTCGGCCGCGTTCCATCTGCGGCGGGCCGGTTTCGCCAGCGCGATCGATTCGCCGGGAGCCCCGCGCACGTACGTCGTGCTCGACGCGAACCCGGCACCGGGCGGCGCCTGGCAGCACCGGTGGGCGTCGCTGACGGTGTCGGGCCTGAACCGCATCTTCGACCTGCCCGGGCTCGCGCAGCCCGACATGCGCCCGGACGAGGCGAGCAGAGACGCGGTGCCGCGCTACTTCGCGGCGTTCGAGGAGCGCTACGGGTTCCCGATCTTCCGGCCCGTGCGAGTGGAGAGCGTCGACTTCGCGGACGAGGACGAGGACGGCGACCTCGTCGCCCGCACCGATGCCGGCACCTGGACGACCCGGGTGATCATCAACGCCACCGGCACGTGGAACAACCCGGTGCGGCCGGCGTACCCCGGGCAGGAGTCGTTCCGCGGCCGTCAGCTGCACACGCGCGATTACGGATCGCTCGAGGACTTCGCGGGGCAGCGCGTCGCGATCGTGGGCGGCGGGATCTCGGCGGTGCAGCAGCTCGAGGAGATCTCGCGCGTGGCGCGGACCTTCTGGTACACGCGCCGCGAGCCGGTGTTCATCGAGGGCGAGTTCGACCCGGAGACCACCGGCCGCCACACGATCGAGAAGGTGACCGCGGATGCCGAGGCGGGGCGCCCCACCGGCAGCGTCGTGGGCTACACGGGACTGGGCTGGTCGAGCTACGCCCGCGCGGCACGCGATCGTGGCGTGCTCGTCCGCCGCCCCATGTTCACGCGCATCGAGCCCGACGGGGTGCGCGAGGCCGACGGCACCTTCACGCCCGTGGACGCGATCGTGTGGGCCACGGGCTTCAGGGCGGACCTGCGTCACCTGGACCCGCTCTCCCTCCGCAACGAGCTCGGCGGGATCGCGATGCGCGGCACACAGGTGGCCGGGGAGCCGCGCGTGCACCTGATCGGCTTCGGGCCGTCGCAGTCCACCGTCGGCGCGAACCGGGCGGGCCGCGAGGCGGTCGCGCGGGCCGTGCGCTCCCTCGACGAGACCGCGGCGCCGCTCGCCGCCGGGCCGGCGATGGCGGGCAGAATGGCGCCATGAGCGCTCCGCTGATCACGCAGATGCCCGAGCCGCGATTCGTGATGTCGCCCGAAGGGCATCGCATCGCGACCTACACCTGGGGGTGGGAGGACGAGGACGCGCCGGTCGCGCTCTGCGTGCACGGGTTCGCGTCGAGCTGCAAGGACAACTGGGTCGACACGGGCTGGGTCCGCGAGCTGCTGCGCGCGGGATTCCGGGTGCTCGGCGTCGATCAGCGGGGACACGGGGCGAGCGATCGCCCGCACACGGCGATCGAGTACGCGATGGACGGATTCGTCTCCGACCTGACGATCGTCCTCGACACCTACCTCGTCGACACCGTGCGCTACGCCGGCTACTCGCTCGGCGCGCGCGTCGGCTGGCACGCCGCGGTCGCCCTCGGCGATCGCATCGAGCGCGCCGTGCTCGGCGGCATCCCCGACGGCCGCCCGCTCGGTCGGCTCGACATCGCGCAGGCGCGCGCGTTCGCCGAGCGCGGTGAGGAGGTGACCGATCCGGTCACCCGCAACTACGTCGCGCTCGCCGAGCGGGTGCCGGGCAACGACCTTCTCGCGCTCGTCGCGCTCGCCGAGGGCATGCGCTTCGGCGACGCCGACCCGGATCTCGGGCACCCTCCGCAGCAGCCGATCCTGTTCGCGACCGGATCGGATGACGCGATCCTCGAGGACTCGAAGCGGCTCGCGGCCGCCGTGCCGAACGGCCGCTTCCTGGAGGTCCCGGGCCGCCACCACTTCAACGCCCCGGGCTCGCGCGAGTTCCGCGCCGCCGGCGTGGCGTTCCTCGCCGGAGACTGAGACCGGCGAGGAACGCCACGCTCAGGCGAACGGGATCGATCCGACGAGCACGCCCACCGCGAGCATCACGAGCGAGACCACGAGCGCGCGCCACAGCACCTTGCGGTGGTGATCGCCCAGGTTCACGTTCGCCAGCGACACCAGCAGCAGGATCGCCGGCACGAGCGGGCTCTGCAGGTGCACCGGCTGGCCCACGATCGACGCGCGCGCCATCTCGACGGGCGCGATGCCGTACGCGGCGGCGCTCTCGGCCAGCACCGGAAGGATCCCGTAGTAGAACGCGTCGTTGGACATGAAGAACGTCATGGGGATCGACAGCAGGCCCGTGATCACGGCGAAGAACGGCCCGAGCGACGACGGCACCACCTCGACGACCCAGTCGGCCATCGCGGTCACCATGCCGGTGCCGTCGAGCACGCCGACGAGCACGCCGGCGGCGAGCACCATCGAGACGACGCCCACGATGCTCGGGGCGTGGGCGACGATCGCCGCGCTCTGATCCTTCAGCCGCGGGAAGTTGATCAGCATCGCGACCCCGGTGCCCACCATGAACACGTACGGTAGCGGCAGCACGTCGAGCACCAGCAGCACCATGACGGCGAGGGTCAGCGCGAGGTTCACCCAGATCAGCCGGGGACGCAGCGTCGCGCGGTTCGGGTTCAGCACGGTGTCGGCCATCGCGGTGTCGCGCTCGTCCTCGGCAAGGCGCACGGTCGAGGTCGACCCGGCCCCCTTGACGGTGACGATGTTGCGGGTCGCCAGCGCGGCGCGCGCCCCGGGGCGGCCGCCCGCGCCCTCCAGGACGCGCGGCAGGCGCAGGCCGGAGCGCCCGTCGCGCGCCTCGCGCTCGGCGGGACGGTCCAGATCGATGCGTCCGATGTGCCGGCGCTCGGCGAGGCCGAGATACCACGCGAGGCCGAACGCGACGAGCAGGCCCGCGGCGAGGGAGGGCAGCATCGGCACGAACACCTCTCCCGGCTCGACCCCGAGCGCCGTTGCGGCGCGCACGGTCGGCCCGCCCCACGGGACGATGTTCATGGTGCCGTTCACGAGCCCGGCCACGCACGTGAGCACGACGGGGCTCATCCCGAGCCGCAGATACACCGGCAGCAGCGCGGACGTCGTGATGATGAAGGTCGTCGAGCCGTCGCCGTCGAGCGAGACCGCGCCCGCGAGCAGCGCGGTGCCCAGCACCACCTTGGCGGGGTCGTCGCCGACGAGCCGCGTGATGAAGCGGATGAGCGGGTCGAACAGCCCCACGTCGATCATGAGGCCGAAGAACATGATCGCGAACATGAGCAGCGCCGCGGTGGGTGCCATGTCGGAGATCGCGGCGATGATCATGTCGCCCATGCCGAGTCCCGCGCCGGCGAACAGGCCGAAGATCGTGGGCACGACGATGAGCGCGACCATCGGGGTGAGCCGCTTGGTCATGATGAGCGCCATGAAGGTGAGGATCATGGCGAATCCGAGAATGACGAGCATGTGACGTCCTTGTCTGCGAGAGGGGGCGTTCCCTCGCCGGAACGATAGGAGCGAGCGACTGTCGATGCCCTCGTAGCGTGCATTGCGCGAGTTCTGCGCGTTATGCGCACGGCGAGCGAGAGCGCATACTGGCCCGTATGCGGTTCGCGACGCGGGTGCTTCTCATGCAGCTGGGCGCGGCGCTCGCGATCGTGCTCGTGTGCCTCGCCGCGTTCGCCGCGTTCGCCGTGGGGCAGCTGCGCACCGAGGCGGAGTCGACTGCGCTGGGCATCGCGCGATCCCTTGCAAGCGACGACGACGTGCGCGCCGCGGTGGCTGAGGCCGCCGGCGCGACCCGCCTCGATCCCGGGAACCTGGCCTCCAGCGCGCTCCAGAAGCAGGCGGCGGACGTCGCGGAGCACACGGGCGCGCTCTTCGTCGTGGTCGCGAACGATGCGGGCCTGCGCCTGGCGCATCCCGACCCGTCCGCGCTCGGCCGCGAGCTCAGCACCGAGTACGAGCCAGTGCTGCGCGGGGAGGAGACGATCGACTGGGAGCGCGGGACGCTCGGAGAATCCGCCCGCGCGAAGGTCCCCGTGATCGATGCGACGACGGGTCGCGTGATCGGACTCGTGAGCGTCGGCTTCGCCCCCGCCCGCGTCTACGACGACCTGCCGGCCGTGCTTCTCGTGGTCGGTGGCGTCGCGCTCGTCGCGGTTGCCACGGCGGTCGCCGTCGCGCTGCTCATCCGCCGTCGGCTCGAGACGCTCACGCGCGGGGTGCAGCCGGACGAACTCGACGCGCTGCTGCAGAGCCGATCGGCGGTGCTCGACGGCGTGCATGATGGGGTGCTGGCGGTCGGCCCCGACGGCGTGGTCCGCGCCTGCAACCCGTCGGCGGCGCGCCTGCTGGGCGGCGACCCGACGGGACGCGAGGTCGGCGCAGCCGATCTGCCGCGTCGGCTCGTGCGCGCCGTACAGCGTGTGCTGACGGGCGAGGCTCGCGCGGAGGGCGAGCTCGTGCGTGAGGAGCAGGTGGCGTACTTCGACGTGCGCCGCGCCCGCAACGGCGCCGACGATCTTGGCGCCGTTGCCGTGCTCCGCGACCGCACCGATGTCGTCGCCCTCGCCGGACGCCTGGAGGCCGTGCGGTCCGCGACCAGCGCGCTGCGGGTGCAGCGCCACGAGTTCGCGAACCGGATGCATGCCGCGGCGGGAATGCTCGCCGCCGGCCGCGTCGCCGAGGCCGAGCACATGATCGCCGAGTTCGCCGAACGCGGTGCCATCCCGGACGAGGCGACGCTCGAGATCGATGAGCCCTTCCTCGCCTCGTTCCTCGCGGTTAAGGCTGCCGAGGCGAGCGAGCGCGGCGTGCACCTGCGGATCGCGGAGGACACGCTCCTGGTCGGGACGGTGGCGGAGCCGGAGGACGTGGCAGCGGTGCTCGGAAACCTCGTCGACAATGCGGTCGCGGCGGCCGTCGCGGGCACGGAGCCCCGGTGGGTGGAGGTATCGCTCCTCGACGACGGCGACACGCTCGCGCTCACGGTCACCGACTCGGGGTCGGGCGTCGAGGACCCCGACAACGTGTTCGAGAACGCCCGACGCCGCGAGGATCTCGCACCGGCGGACGCCGTCCACGGGCGCGGGATCGGGCTGCCCCTCGCCCGCCGATTCGCGCGGCGACGCGGGGGAGCGCTGTGGCTCGTCGCCGCCCGCGGTGCGGATCACGGGGCGGTGTTCGCGGCGAGGCTGCCCGGCGCGATGGCGCCGCGAGCGGACCGCCGAGAAGGAAGGCACGCATGACCGAGCCGATCAGGGTCCTCATCGTCGACGACGACTTCCGCGTGAGCGGGATCCATCGCGACCTCGTCGACGCCCACCCCGGCTTCCAGGCAGTGCCTCCGGCGCGCGACGCGGCATCGGCCAGGCGAGCGATCGTGGAGCACGAACCGCAGCTGCTGCTGCTCGATGTCTACCTTCCCGACGGCGACGGGATCGAGATCGGGCGCGAGTCGGGGGTCGACCGCTTCGTCCTCAGTGCCGCGAACGACGCGCGCACGGTGCGCCGCGCGCTCGCCTCCGGCGCCCTCCAGTTCATCGTCAAGCCGTTCCCGCCGCAGGTGCTGAACGATCGGCTGAGCGCCTACGCGCGGTTCCGCAATCTGCTCGCTCGCGACGACGCGCCACTGTCTCAGACGGACGTCGACCGGGCGCTGGCCGCGGCGCGCGGCGGCACGGAGCAGGCACCGGCGCGGGACGAGACCCGCAAGCTGCTCCTCGCCGCGCTGACGGGCGGGGAGGCGTCGGCCAGCGAGGCGGCGGAACGGGCGGGCGTGTCACGTGCGACCGCGCAGCGACACCTCGCGGCCCTCGCCGCCCAGGGCGCCGTCGCGGTGTCGCTCCGCTACGGCAGCGCCGGGCGGCCAGAGCACCGCTATCGCGCCACGTGACGCAGCGTGTCCTCCGAACGGTCGGTATCGCCACGGGCCCGGCGAGCGTAGCTTCGAGTCATGGGACTGTTCATCTATGACAATGCAGAGCCGCCCATTCGCATCGAGGACCGCACTCTCTGGCACCTGAAGACGGTGATCCTCACCAAGCTCCGCCGCAACGAGACCTTCAGCGTCTCGTGGGAGCACCCCGACGACGACAGGGAGGGGTACACGACGATCTGGCTGCATCCGAGCATTCCGTTGCGCTTCGTCTTCGACAGCCGCACGCCGCCCGAGCTCAACCGAGAGTGGCTGGCGCGCATGAACGCCGCCACCGTGGAGCGCGGCGGCATCGAGCTCACACAGGAGCAGGTGCTCGATCTGGCGCGCTCCGCGACACCCGAGCACGGCAAACGCGCCGAGACGGTGCACGTGCGCACCCGGCGGAGCCGGCCTCTCGCGGGCCGCCGGGTTCAGTCGATGCCGAGCTCGCGGCGCAGGCGCGCGACGTGACCGGTCGCCTTGACGTTGTAGTACGCCTTCTCGATCAGGCCCTGCTCGTCGATGACGAACGTCGAGCGGATGGCGCCGACGTAGACCTTGCCGTAGTTCTTCTTCTCGCCCCATGTGCCGTAGGCCTGATGCACGGTCGTGTCGGCGTCGCTGAGCAGCGGGAAGGTCAGCGCGTCGCGCTCGGCGAAGGTCTTGAGCTTGTCGGGCTCGTCGGGCGAGACCCCGAGCACCGCGTAGCCCGCGCCGGAGAGCGACGCGATCGAGTCGCGGAAGTCGCAGGCCTCCGTGGTGCATCCGGGCGTCATCGCCGCGGGGTAGAAGTACAGCACGACCTTCCGCCCGCGGTAATCCGACAGGGACACCGGCGCGCCGTCCTGGTCGCGCAGGGTGAAGTCGGGGGCGGGGGTTCCGGGTTCGAGGCGCTCAGTCATCGCCCCCAGCCTACGCCGCCGTCACCAGTCGGTCTTGTCCTTGAAGGTGGCCAGCAGACGCTGCAGCGAGTCGAGGCGCCCCGCCGGCAGCCGGCCCGCCGCCACCGCCTCGTTGAGGGCGCAGTCGGGCGCATCCGGCAGGTGCGTGCAGCCGCGCGGGCAGTCCTCGGCGACCCGCAGCAGGTCGGGGTACGCGCGCAGGATGTTGTCGGGATCCACGTGCCCCAGCCCGAACGATCGCACGCCCGGGGTGTCGATCACCCACCCGGACCCGCCGGGGCCGCGGTAGCGCAGCGACACCGTCGACGACGAGGTGTGACGGCCGCGCCCGGTGACCTGGTTGACGTGGCCCGTGGCGCGCCCGGCGTGCGGGACGAGGGCGTTCACGAGCGTCGACTTGCCCACCCCGGAGTGCCCGACGAACACCGTCGTGTGCCCCACGAGGGCCGCGCCGATCTCGTCGAGCGGCGCGTCGTCGCGCGCGGAGCGGAACACGCGCAGCTCGTCGAGGCCGGCGAAGTGCTCGAGGAAGGCGGCGGGATCGGCCAGGTCCGTCTTCGTCACCACCATCAGCGGGCGGATGCCGGCATCGAGCGCCGCGACGAGGTAGCGATCCACCAGGCGCGGCCGCGGCTCCGGATCGGCCGCGGCGACCACGACGAGCATCTGATCGGCGTTGGCGACGATCACCCGCTCGACCTGGTCGGTGTCGTCGGCGCTGCGGCGCAGCAGCGACGTGCGCTCCTGGATGCCGACGATGCGGGCGAGCGTGCCCTCGCGGCCGGAGACGTCGCCGACGACGCGCGCGCGGTCTCCCGTGACGATCGGCGTCTTGCGCAGCTCCCGCGCGCGTGCCGCGATCACCTCGCGCTCGGTCGGACGGTCCTCGTCGACGAGCACCGTGTAGCGGCCGCGATCGACGCCCAGCACCCGGGCGATCGTCGCGCTGTCGTGAGCGGGGCGACGCTTCGTGCGGGGGCGGTTCCCCTTGGGGTTGGGGCGCACGCGCACGTCGCTCTCGTCGAACTCCGGTTCGTCGTCGAGGTCGTCGCTCAGCCAGCTCAACGGCGTCCGTCTCCCGCGAGCATCCGGTCCCACAGGGCGGTGAACTGCGGCAGGGTCTTCGCGGTGGCCCCGATCTCGTCGACCACGACGCCCGCCACGGCGAGCCCGATGAGGGCGCCGGTCGTGGCGATCCGGTGATCGTGGAACGCCTTCCACGTGCCACCGTGCAACGGCGCCGGCTCGATCCGGAGGCCGTCGGGCAGCTCCTCGGCGCGCCCGCCCAGGGCGGCGATGTTCTCGGCGAGCGCCGCGATCCGGTCGGTCTCGTGGCCGCGGATGTGCCCGATCCCGCGGAAGGTCGACGGGCCGTCCGCGAACAGGGCGAGCCCCGCGAGCGTGGGCGTGAGCTCGCTCACGGCCGACAGGTCGATGTCGACGCCGTGGATGCCGCGGCCGGCGGCCACCGTGAGGGCGCCCGAACGCCGCGAGACGCGCGCGCCCATGAGCGAGAGCAGCTCGGTCAGCTGCGCGCCGGGCTGCGTCGAGTGCGGCGGCCAGTCGGTGATCGTGACGCTGCCGCCGGCGACCATCGCCGCCGCGAGGAACGGCGCCGCGTTGGACAGGTCGGGCTCGACGTGGACGTCCTTGGCGCGGATCGGACCCGGTGGCACGATCCACTCGCCCGGGGCGGGGCGCTCCACCTGGACGCCGCGGCGGGCGAGCGCCTCGACGGTCATGTCGATGTGCGGCAGGCTCGGCAGCCGCTGACCCGTGTGGCGCAGGTGCATGCCCACGTCGAACCGGGGCGCCGCCAGCAGCAGGCCCGAGACGAACTGGCTCGATGCCGAGGCGTCGAGCTCCACCTCGCCGCCGCGCACGTGGCCGTGCCCGTGCACGCGGAACGGCAGCGACCAGCGCCCGTCGTCGTCGACGTCGACGCCGAGGTCCCGCAGCGCCCGGATCATCTCGCCCATCGGGCGGTGCAGCGCGCTCTCGTGCGCCGTCAGCAGCACCTCGCCGTCGACGAGGCCGGCGAGCGGCGCGACGAAGCGCATGACGGTGCCGGCCTGGCCGGCGTTGACGGTCCCGCCCCGCAGCGGGCCGGGCGTGACGACGAGGTCCGGCCCGAACGCGCTCGTACCCGCCGCCTCCTCGATCCGCACACCGAGCGCCGTGAGCGACTCGACCATGCGCGAGGAGTCGTCGCTCGGCAGCGGCGCGCCGATCCGGCTCGGTCCCTCCGCCAGCGCCGCGAGCACGAGCTCGCGGTTGGTGAGCGACTTGGAGCCGGGGATCGTGAGCGTGGCGTTCAGCTCGGCGGCCGCGGTGGGCGCCGAGTATTCGCCGCGCGCCGTGGGCTGCGTCGTCTCGCCGGGGGAATACGCGTTCGCCGTCATCGGTTCCCACCTTAGCCGGGGCACTGACACCTGAACCCGGCGACGGAGAGGAAGGGCAGTGATCATCACGCTGGACGATCCGCGGACCGCGCTCCAGGACTTCCCCGAGCTCGCGAGCCTAGACTGGCCCGCAATGGACGATCAGGATGCCCCGGAGACGACGGCGGTCGCGGACGCGCGGACGCAGTTCGAGGAGCAGGCGCTGCCCTTCATGGACCAGCTGTACGGCGCGGCGATGCGGATGACCCGCAACCCGTCCGATGCGGCCGACCTGGTGCAGGAGACGTTCGTGAAGGCGTTCGCGTCGTGGGCGTCGTTCACCCAGGGCACGAACCTCAAGGCGTGGCTCTATCGGATCCTCACCAACACCTACATCAACACGTATCGCAAGAAGCAGCGCGAGCCGTACCAGGGCACGATCGACGAGCTCGAGGACTGGCAGCTGGGCGGCGCCGAGTCGACCACCGCCACGAGCAGCCGATCTGCCGAGGCGGAGGCGATCGACCGGATGCCCGCGTCGGTCGTGAAGGACGCGCTGCAGTCGATCCCCGACGACTTCCGGATGGCGGTGTACCTCGCCGACGTGGAGGGGTTCGCCTACCAGGAGATCGCCGACATCATGAAGACACCGATCGGCACGGTCATGAGCCGCCTGCATCGTGGCAGGCGGATGCTGCGTGACCTGCTGCGGGACTACGCGGCCGAGCGAGGCATCCAGGCCGCCACGACGGGAGCACCGAAATGACCGACTGCGGTTGCGAGAAGGCGAGGGCGGACCTCGAGGAGTACCTGCGGAACGAGATCTGCAAGACCGAGCAGAGCGACATCCGCGAGCACCTCGAGAACTGCCCGTCGTGCCAGGACGAGGCGCACGTCGCCCGCACCCTGACCGAGGCCGTCCAGCGCGCGTGCGCGGAGCAGACCCCCGAGCAGGTGCGGATGCGGGTGCTCTCGCGCCTGCGGGAGGTGCAGGCCTCGCACTGAGCGCGCCGGCCCGGAGCCGGGCTCAGGCGGCGAGCTGGCCGATCGTGCGGGGGCGCACGATGAGCCACAGCGCCAGGATGCCGATCAGCGAGCACCCGATCATGATCGACGCCATCGAGGCGGCCGTGATCCCGCTGGCGGCCGAGATCAGCCCGACCAGCGGCGAGATCACCCCGGCGATGCTGTTGTTGACGGCGCCCAACAGCGAGGCCGCGGTGCCGGCGGCGTCCGGGTGCCGGTCGAGCGCGAGCACCTGCGCGCACGGGAACGTGAACCCGCACGCGGTCATGAACAGGAACAGCGGCACGAGCACGGCCCACACGCTCGGCGAGAGCGCGGCGCACACCGGGATCGCGATCGCGGTGACCAGCAGCGCCCCGCTCGACCACGCGAGCACCCACTGCGGGCCGACGCGGGCGGCCAGGCGCGCCGCGATCTGGTTGCCCGCGATGAGGCCCAGCGAGTTGACCGCGAACAGCGTGCCGTACTGCACGGGCGTGAAGCCGAATGACCCCTGGAACAGGAACGGCGACGACGACAGGTACGAGAACAGCCCCGAGAACGTCATCGCGCCGATGAGCATGACGCCCAGGAACACGCGATCGGTGAGCACGACGCGGTACCGGTGCCGCACCGAGACCGTGTCGGCGGTGATGCGGTCCGACGCCGGGCGGGTCTCCGGCAGCAGCAGGAAGCAGCACACCAGGATCGCCGCGCCGTAGGCGGCCAGCACCACGAAGATCCCGCGCCAGTCCACGACGCCCAGCAGCGCCGAGCCGATCAGCGGGGCGATCACCGGCGCCACGCCCGTCACGAGGGCCAGCCGCGAGAGCATGATCACGAGGCGACGGCCGCTGAACAGGTCGCGGACGATCGCCATCGCCACCACGCTGCCGCCCGCCGCGCCCATGCCCATGAGCACACGCGTGATGCCGAGGATCTCGAGCGTCGGCGCAAACACGGCCGCGACGCTCGCGAGGATGTGCAGCACCGTCGCCACCAGCAGCGGCACGCGGCGGCCGACCTTGTCGCTGAGCGGGCCGACCACGAGCTGCCCCAGCGCGAAGCCGACCATGGTGCCGGTCAGCGTCAGCTGGATCGCGCCGCTGCTGGTGTGGAAGTCGCGCTCCAGCAGCGGGAACGCCGGCAGGTACAGGTCGACCGTGAACGGACCGAGCGCCGTCAGCGCGCCCAGCAGCAGCACGTACACGAAGCGGCGGCCGCTGGAGAGGCGATCGCCCGGGTGCACGTGGGCGGTCTCGCCCGCGGCCTCCTGGATCCGCTCCGGCACCGCGACCGCGCCGCCGGGAACCGGGATCATGCCCGTCGAGGTGGGGATGATGCCCGTGTCGATACTCCGGTGCTCGTCTCGGGCGTCGTCCTCAGTCACCGGGGAATTCTCCCACCTCTCGACGCCGACGCGCGACGACGGTCAGGCGTGCGCGCCGTCCGGGGTCGCGCCGCCCTCGGTGAAGCTCGGGCGCTTGCCCAGCAGGCGGGCGATGAGCAGGATCACGCCGACCACGACGAGGCCGACGATCAGGCCGGCGATCGCGGAGATCAGGGTGTCGCCGAGCCAGACGACCAGGCCCCCGGCGGGTTCGAGCAGGTGCTCGACGCCGTGCAGCAGGTCGGTCGTCACGGTCAGGCCGACCGCGCCGAGGTTCGCCAGCACCAGGTGACCGCCCACCCACAGCATCGCCACGGTGCCGATCACGCTGATGACGCGGAACACGGCCGGCATCGCGCGGACGATGCGCGTGCCGGTGTGCCGCACGTTCCGCGACGGGTTCTTGGCCATGTTCAGGCCGATGTCGTCGAGCTTGACCAGCAGCGCGACGGCGCCGTACACGAGCCCGGTCATCACCAGGGCGACCACCACGAGGGCGCCCAGGCGCATCCAGAAGCTGAGGTCGGCCGGCAGGTTCGACAGCGAGATCAGCATGATCTCGGTCGAGAGGATGAGGTCGGTGCGGATCGCGCCCCACACGAGCTTGTTCTCCTCGCGCGCGGTCTCGTCGACGTGGCCGTGATGCAGGCCGAACCACTCGAGCACCTTCTCGGCGCCCTCGAAGCACAGGTACGTGCCGCCGATGATCAGCAGGTAGGGCAGCACCCACGGGGCGAACTGCGTGAGGAGCAGGGCGATGGGGATGATGATCACGAACTTATTCGCGATCGAGCCGAGCGCGATCTTGCCCACGACCGGCAGCTCGCGGGCGGGCGTCAGCCCCTGCACGTACTGCGGCGTGACGGCGGCGTCGTCGATCACGACACCGGTCGCCTTCGACGAGGCCTTGAGTGCGGCGCTCAGGATGTCGTCGACGACCGCGAGCAGACCAACCGACATGCGTCCCCCTCGTGTCCGGCGTTGCGTCGAATCTATCGCGTCGGAGGGCGCGCATACGCTGTGAGACATGACCTCGATCGACGCGCGGGACGTGCCCGCCGACCCGACATCGCACGAACGCCTCGCCGAGCGCGGGCTGGACTACCGCGTGGTCGACCCGGGCGGCGCGGACTTCCTGCCGTTCTTCCGAGCGCTCTCGCGCGGGTTCCTGGACGCCGAGCCGACCCCCGAGAAGGAGGAGGCCGCCGCGCCCGCCTTCATCGAGCGCCGCACGCGCGCGATCGGCGTCTTCCCGGCCGATGCCGCCGCCGGCGCCATGCCCGTCGGCACGGTCGAGTCCTGGATCACGCCGCTGACCCTGCCCGCCGCCGCGGGCGCGACCGGCGCACTGCCCGAGATCGACATGTGGGCGATCAGCGGCGTGACGGTGGCCGCCACGCACCGCCGCCGCGGCATCGCGCGGGCGATGCTCGAGGGCGAGCTGCGCGCCGCGGCGGGCGCGGGACTGGCGATCGCGGGCCTGACGGTGACCGAGTCGACCATCTACGGCCGCTACGGCTTCGGCATGGCGGTGCCGGTCGAGAGCGTGACGGTCGACACCCGGCGGGCCGGGTGGATCGGGCCGGCGGCCGACGTCGCGTTCGAGTACGTCGACCGTGCGCGCCTGGCCGAGGTGCTCGCGCAGCTGCACGAGCGCGTCCGCGCCGGGCGTGCAGGCAACGTCGGCGGCTTCCCGCTCCGCTGGCGGACGATCGCCGGGACCGCCCCGGGAAGCAAGAACGGCGACGCCACGCGCGGTGTCGTCGCGCGCGACGCCGACGGCGAGATCCGCGGCGCCCTCGCCTTCCGCCTGGACGAGGGCAGCCACCACGCCCACCACATCCTCGCGATCGGTCACCTCGTCGCCGAGACCGACGAGGTCCGGGCCGCGCTGTGGCGCTTCGCCCTCGAGCACGATCTGGTCGGCACGGTGACCGCCGAGCTGCAGCCCGTCGACGACGCGCTGCCCTGGCTCGTCGCCGACGCCCGCGCCGTGGAGCGCAAGGCGTTCGACCACGGCTGGCTGCGCGTCCTGGACGTGCCGCGCGTGCTCGGGGCCCGGGGCTACGCCGCCGACGCGCGCGTCACCGTGCGGGTGCACGACGAGCTCGGCTTCGCCGACGGCACGTGGGCGGTCGCGATCGTCGACGGCGCGGCCACCGTCACCCCCGCCTCCGGCGAGCCCGACATCGACCTCGGCGTCTCGGAGCTGTCGAGCGTGTGCGCGGGCGGCGTGCCGCTGCGCGCGCTCGCCGCGGCGGGCCGCGTGGCGGGCGATCCCGCGGCGATCGCGGCCCTCGACGTCGCCCTCCGCGCCGGCCGGGCGCCCCACCTGAGCATCTGGTACTGACGCGTAGTCTGGGAGCGTGATCCACGACGAGGCGGCGGGCGATCGGGAGCCCGACATGGAGCTCTACGACATCCGCGTGGTCGTGGATCGGATCGAGGGGCGCTCCGTGTGCGGCATGAAGCCCGGGGACTGCCTCACGGTCACCGAGTCCAGCCGGCTGCGCACGGAGGGCCACTTCTGCCTGTACGCGCTGCAGGCGGTGCTGCCGCTCATCCCCGCGAAGCAACGGGATCTCGCCCCCGGCGACTGGATGGAACAGGACCAGTTCGTCGCCTGCCCGGACCCCGATGAGCGCCTCATCATGCGCATCGAGCGGGGCACGAAGCGCGCGATGCGGTCGGCGGACCTGACGTGATGCGGGCCGATCGCCCGCGGGTCGAGATCGGCATCGGCCTGCAGACCGACAAGGCGCCCGGCCGCTACGGCGAGTTGGCCGCGCTCGCCGAGGCGGTCGGGATCGATGTCGTCACGACGTTCAGCGACCTGCTGTTCCAGCCGCCCGTCGGCGCGCTGCTCGAGATCGCGCGCGCGACGTCGCGGGTGCGGCTCGGCGCGGCGTGCTGGAACCCGTTCACGCTGCACCCGTACGAGATCGCCGGTCAGTTCGCCCTGATCGACGCCGAGAGCGACGGACGCGCCTACCTGGGGCTGGCGAAGGGCACGTGGCTCGACGCGATCGGCGTGCCGCAGGATCGCGCGGTCGCCCGGCTGCGCGACGCGGCCGGCCACATCCGCGCGCTGCTGGCCGGCGACGGGCGCGGCTTTGACAGCGAGTTCTACCCGCTGCAGCAGGGCATCCGCCTGCGCTATCCCGTCCGTCGCCCCGACGCCCCGCTGCTGATCGGCGCCTGGGGGCCGCTCGGCGTGGGGCTTGCCGGCCGCATCGCCGACGAGCTGAAGGTCGGCGGCAGCGCCAACCCCGACCTCGTGCCGGTCGTCCGCGCCCGGCTGGAGGCCGGCGCCTCGCGCGCCCGGCGATCCGGCGACGCGGTGCGGCTGGTGTTCGGGGCCGTCACGATCGTGGACGAGGACGGGGCGGCGGCGCGCCGGGCCGTGCGCCGCGAGGTGGCGATGTACATCGACGCCATCGGCGCGCTCGACCCGACGATCGACATCCCCGCGGACCTGCGGGACCGCATCCGGGAGCGGCTGGCGCGCGACGATCACGACGGCGCCGGCGCCCTCGTGCCCGACGACCTGCTGGACCGCTTCGCCTTCGCCGGCACGCCCGAGCAGGTCGCCGCCCACGCGCAGCGGCTCATCGATGCCGGCGTGGGTCGCGTGGAGTTCGGCACCCCGCACGGCCTGCGCGACGAGGCGGAGGGGATCCGCCTGATCGGCGAGCGGGTGATCCCGCTGCTGGAGCGCTGACGCGCGCGCCGACACACGACCGCAACACCGCGCCGACATACTCGTCTGCGGAACCGATTCCCGCCCCATCCGAACCGAGGTCCCCGATGACGTCCCCCGCCACGATCGCGCCCGACGCCGACGCCGACACCGCCCGCGCCCCGCTCGACTTCCGCGGCGGCTGGGGCGCCGCCCTGATCCCGCTCGGGGTCTTCCTCGCGGTCAGCGTGTGGTTCTTCGCGGTGCAGCAGACGTTCGACTTCCTGGCGCTGACGGCGGGGGCCCTCGTCGGGCTGCTGGCCGGGGCGCTGTTCGCCCGCTCGCCGGAGCGCTACTGGGGTGCGGTCTTCCGCGGCGTCGGCAGCACGTCGTCGTCGACGATCATCGCAATCCTGGCGATCGTCGGCATGTACGCGCAGCTGATCAAGGACACCGGCCTCGCCGACGGCATGGTGTGGCTGGCGACCTCGCTCGGCGTCTCGGGGGCGGTGTTCCTGCCGTTCACGTTCGTGTCGACGTGCCTCGTCGCGCTGTCGACCGGGTCGTCGATCGGCACGATGTTCACGATCTTCCCGGTGCTCTACACCGCGGGCGTCGCGCTCGGCACCCCCGAGGCGCTGCTGGCCGGGGCGATCGTGTCGGGCGCCATCTTCGGCGACAACCTCGCGCCGATCAGCGACACGACGATCATCTCCTCCACGAGCCAGCGCTTCCGCCACCGCGCCGGCGTCGCGGACATCAGCGGCGTCGTGCGCTCGCGCTCGCGGTACGCCCTCACGGCGGCCGGCGTCTCGCTCGTCGTGTTCGTGGTCGCCGGGATCGCGTCGGGGCCGGCGACCGCGCCGAGCCCGGCCGGCGACCCGACGGGCCTGCTCATGCTCCTGCCCGTCATCGTGATGCTCGTCGTCGCCGTGGCGCTGCGCAGCCTGTTCACCGCCATCACGATCGGCCTCGCGCTCGGCGTGATCACCGGGCTGCTCACGGGGCTGCTGCCCGCCGACGGCATCCTCGGGGCCGACGCCGAGGGCCACGCCACGGGCTTCCTCGTCGCGGGCCTGGCGGCCATCCTCCCCACCATCGCGCTCGTGTTCGCGGTGTTCGGGATCATGGGCGTCCTCATCGAGTCGGGCATCATCGAGCGGCTCACGACGGTGCTCGTGGGCAGCCGGCTCGCGTCGACCCCGCGCGGGGCGGAGGCCATCATCGCGGTGGGCACGAGCGTGGTCACCGTCGCGTACGGCGGCGTGAACAGCGCGTCGATGGCGACCTTCGGCCCGATCGTGGACGAGCTCGGAGCCCGCGTCGGGCTGCACCCGTACCGTCGCGCGAACGTCATGGACTGCTTCGCGATGGGCGTGGCCTGCGTCGTACCGCTGCTGAGCGCGTTCGTGTTCATCGGCGCCGCGCTGACCGACCTCGACCCGGTCGCCGTCTTCGTCGGCTCGGTGTACCCGCTCGTCCTCACGGCCGTCATGATCGTCGCCGTCGTCACCGGCTGGGGGCGGCGCTTCGAGGCCGCCGACGGCTCGCCGGTGCGCGCACTCTGAGAGGGACCGATCGCATGGGAACCCTGCTCGCCGTCTGCGTCGTCCACCAGCTGCTGCCGGATCCCGGCACGGTGGGGACCACCGCGATCGACAAGCGCCCGGTCGACGGGCCGGTCAAGGTCGGCCGGTTCGGCGTGTACGCCGACGTACAGGCGGACCGGAAGCACCACGGCGGCGAACGGCAGGCCGTGTACGCGTACGCCCAGGAGGACGCGGACTGGTGGGCGGCCGAGCTCGGGCGCGAGATCCCCGCCGGTCGCCTGTTCGGCGAGAACCTGCGCACGCGGGGTCTCGACGTGTCGAACGCGCGCGTGGGGGAGCAGTGGCGGATCGGGAGCGTGCTGCTGGAGGCGACCGCACCCCGCAACCCGTGCATGACCTTCGCCCGTCACATGGGCCTGGAGAACGACGGCTGGGTGAAGCGGTTCGCCGACGCCGGCCGCCTCGGCACCTACTTCCGCGTGCTGCGCCCCGGCACGCTCCGCGCCGGTGACCCGATCGAGCCCGTCCACGTCCCCGCCGACGCCCCCACGGTCCGCGAGGCGGACGCCGGCCCCGGTCGCCCCACCGACTGAGCGGCGCCGCCGCCGGGCTAACGGCCGCAGGCTTGCGGCCGCAGGCTTGCGGCCGCGGGCTTGCGGCCGCGGCCGGGTTGCGGTCGCCGGGTTACCGCGAGACAGCATGTTTGCGCCGAGACAGTGGCGATTCTCCGCTGTCTCGGCGCACAGTTGCGGTCTCGGCGGGAAGATGCGGGGTCGGGGAACGCGGAGGCGCCCGGTCCCTGGGGAACCGGGCGCCTCGGGGTGGATCAGGACAGCGCGCGCGCCATGAGCTGGGCGTGCTCGACGGCGTGGATCTTGCTGGATCCTGTGGCGGGCGACGCGGACGCGGCGCGGCTGACGACGCTCATCGTCCGGCCGATGCGCGGCGCCACCTCGAGCGCCATGAACGGCCATGCGCCCTGGTTCTGCGGCTCGTCCTGCACCCACACCAGCTCGGCGTTCGGGTACTGCGCGAGCACCGACGTCAGCTCCTCGACCGGCGTCGGGTAGAACTGCTCCACGCGCACGAGCGCGATCTCCGGGTTGGGCGCCTTCTCCAGCTCGCCGCGCAGATCCCAGTGGATCTTGCCCGAGTGCAGCAGCACCTTGGTGACCGCGGCCTTGTCGATGCCGCGGTCGTCGTCCAGCACCGGCTGGAAGCGGCCGGAGGTGAAGTCCGCGACCTCGCTCGTGGCGCCGCGCAGGCGCAGCATCGCCTTCGGGGTGAACACGATGAGCGGCTTGCGCGGGCGGGCGTAGGCCTGGCGGCGCAGCAGGTGGAAGTACGACGCCGGCGTCGACGGCCGGGCGACGGTCATGTTGTCCTGCGCGCACAGCTGCAGGAAGCGCTCGATGCGGGCCGACGAGTGGTCGGGGCCCTGACCCTCGTAGCCGTGGGGGAGCGCCAGCACCACGCTCGACTGCTGTCCCCACTTCTGATCGGCCGACGAGATGAACTCGTCGATGACCGACTGGGCGCCGTTGACGAAGTCGCCGAACTGCGCCTCCCACATGACCAGCGCGTTCGGGTTCTCCACGGAGTAGCCGTACTCGAACGCGAGCGCGGCGTACTCGCTCAGCAGCGAGTCGTAGACCCAGAAGCGCCCCTGGCCCTCGGCCAGGTTCTGCAGCGGGATCCACTCCTTGCCGTTGACGCGATCGTGGAACACGGCGTGACGCTGGGCGAAGGTGCCGCGGCGCGAGTCCTGACCGGCCAGGCGCACCGGGGTGCCCTCGAGCAGGAGCGAGCCGAACGCGAGCAGCTCACCGAAGCCCCAGTCGATCTTGCCCTCGCGGCTCATCTGCGCGCGCTTGTCGAGCAGGGACTGCAGCTTGCTGTGGACGGTGAAGCCCTCCGGCTTGTTCGCGTGCGCGTCGCCGATCTGCTCGATGACGGCCGCGGGAACGCCCGTCGTCTCCGGCTCGCCGGCGGCCTCGTCGACACCGTTGCCGGTGATGACGGGGTTCGATCCGGTCTCGGCGGCGTGCGTCTCCGCGAAGGCGACCTCGAGGCGCTCCTGGAAGTCCGCCTTGGCCTGCTCGTACTCCTCCTCGGTGATGTCGCCGCGGCCGACGAGCGCCTCCGTGTAGAGACGGCGGGTCGATCGCTTGGCCTCGATGAGGTTGGTCATGAGCGGCTGCGTCATCGACGGGTCGTCGCCCTCGTTGTGACCGCGACGGCGGTAGCAGACCAGGTCGATCACGATGTCGCGGTGGAAGCGCTCGCGGTACTCGAACGCGAGCTCCGCCGCGCGGACCACGGCCTCCGGGTCGTCGCCGTTCACGTGCAGGACCGGGGCCTGGATCGTCTTGGCCGGGTCGGTGGCGTACGTCGACGAGCGCGAGTCGACCGGCAGCGTCGTGAAGCCGACCTGGTTGTTGACCACGACGTGGATCGTGCCGCCCGTGCGGTACGCGCGCAGCTGCGACATCTGCAGCGTCTCCATGACCACGCCCTGCCCCGAGAAGGCGGCGTCGCCGTGCACGAGGACCGGCAGCCAGCCGTACTCACCCGGACCCATCCGGTCCTGCTTGGCGCGCACGATGCCCTCGAGGACGCCGTCGACGGTCTCGAGGTGCGAGGGGTTCGCGGCGAGGTAGACGGGAAGCTCCGCGCCGTCCTCGCTGACGAACGTGCCCTGCGTGCCCAGGTGGTACTTCACGTCGCCGGAGCCGCGCTTGTTGCCCGGCAGCGCGCCCTCGAACTCCTGGAACACCTGGCCGTAGGTCTTGCCCGCGATGTTCGTGAGCACGTTCAGGCGGCCGCGGTGGGCCATCGCGATCGCGGCGCCATCGAGGCCCTTGCTGGCCGCGCCCGAGAGGATGCGGTCGAGCAGCGGGATGAGGGACTCGCCGCCCTCGAGCGAGAAGCGCTTCTGGCCGACGTACTTCGTCTGCAGGAAGGTCTCGAACGCCTCCGCCTCGTTGAGCTTGCGCAGGATGCGCAGCTGGTCGTCGTGGTCCGGCTTCTCGTAGGGCCGCTCGAGCCGGGACTGGAACCACTCGCGCTGCTCGTGGTCGGAGATGTGCATGTACTCGTAGCCCGTGGTGCGGCAATACGAGTCGCGCAGCACGCCCAGCACGTCGCGCAGCTTGGCCTGGCGGCGGCCGCCGAAGCCGTTCGTGACGAACTCGCGCTCGAGGTCCCAGAACGACAGGCCGTGCGACTCGATCTCCAGGTCGTGGTGCGAGCGCTGGCGGTACTCGAGCGGGTCGATGTCGGCCATGAGGTGGCCGCGCACCCGGTACGCGTTGATGAGCTCCTGCACCCGCGCGGTCTTGTCGACGCGCTCCGACAGGTCCACCGACACGTCGGGGTTCCAGCGGATCGGCGCGTAGGGGATGCGCAGGGCGGCGAACAGGTCGTCGTAGAAGCCGTTCTTGCCGATCAGCAGCTCGTGGACGATCTTGAGGAACTCGCCCGAGCCGGCGCCCTGGATGACGCGGTGGTCGTAGGTGCTCGTGAGCGTGATCGTCTTGCCGATCGCGAGCTCGTTGAGCGTCTTCGCGCTCGCCCCGGCGAACTCGGCGGGGTAGTCGAGGGCGCCCGCGCCGATGATGCAGCCCTGGCCCTTCATCAGGCGCGGCACCGAGTGGACCGTGCCGATGCCGCCCGGGTTCGTGAGCGAGATCGTGGTGCCGGCGAAGTCGGCGGCGGTGAGCTTGTTGGCGCGGGCGCGCTTGACGAGGTCCTCGTACGCGGCGAGGTACTCCGTGAACGACAGCGACTCGGCGTTCTTGATGCTCGGCACCATGAGCGCACGCGACCCGTCGGGCTTGGGCAGGTCGATCGCGATGCCGAGGTTGATGTGGGCGGGCGCCACGACGCTCGGCTTGCCGTCGATCTCGGCGTAGAAGACGTTCTGGCTGGGGAAGACCTTCAGCGCCTGGATGAGCGCCCAGCCGATGATGTGCGTGAAGCTGACCTTGCCGCCGCGGGTGCGCGCCATGTGGTTGTTGATGACGATGCGGTTGTCGATCATCAGCTTGGCCGGGATGGTGCGGACGCTCGTCGCGGTGGGGACGGTGAGCGACTCGTCCATGTTCTTGGCGAGCGTCTTGGTCATGCCCTTGAGGACGGTGACCTGGTCCTCGGCCTCGTCGGCCGCCGCCGGCTTGGCCGCCTGTGCCGACTGAACGGGCGCCTCGGCGGGGATGGGCGCGGGCGCCGCCGGCTTGCTCGTGGTGCGCGCGACGGGCTGCTGGCCGACGACGGGCACGGGCGCGGTCGGCGGGTGGGCGGTCTGCGGCTGCGCCGCGGGGGCGGTGGTCTGCGCCGCGGGGGCGGTGGTCTGCGGAGCGGTCGCGGGGGCCTCGGCGGGCGGTGCGGCGGGGGCTCCCGTCGGCTGGTAGGCCTCCAGGATCGGCCACCATTCCTTGTCGACTGCGTTCCTGTCCGACAGGAACTGCTGGTAGAGCTCATCGACGAGCCACTGGTTGGCTCCGAACTCTCCCTCGCCCGTCGCTCCCACGCCCGTCACCTGATTCGACACGGCCCGTTGCCCACTTTCATCGCTGATCGGTTGTGCGCGGCTCATCCCTGCGCGTCCGGGTTTCAAGCCTAGTCGACATGGGCGCTTCCGGTTCCCCTCCGCGGGGCTTTCCCGGGGCCTCTCGCGGCCGGCGCCCGTATGATGGAGGGCACCATGGACGACCCTCCTAGTAGACATACGCCCCGCCGTCCTTTCCCCGCGTTCGCGCGCGGAGGTGATCCGTCGTGAGCGACTGGATCCTGATGGGGGCGGGGCTGCTCCTGACCGTGGGCACCGGCCTGTTCGTGGCCAGCGAGTTCGCCCTGGTCAACCTCGATCGCGCCGAGCTGGAGGCGCGGCAGGCGCGCGGCGAGCCGAAGCTGGTCCTGACGATCCGCGCGCTGCGGCACACGTCGACGCACCTGTCCAGCGCGCAGCTCGGCATCACGCTCACGACGCTCCTGACGGGGTACACGCTCGAGCCGGCCTTCTCGCGGCTGATGGCGCCGCTGTTCGACGCCGCCGGCATCCCCGCGGAGGTCAGCGCGCCGATCGCCACGGTCGTGGCCATGGCGATCGCCACGATCCTGTCGATGATCCTCGGCGAGCTCGTGCCGAAGAACTTCGCGCTCGCGCTGCCGCTGGCCACCGCCAAGATCGTGGCGCCGTTCCAGATCGCCTTCACCGCCGTGTTCCGTCCCGTGATCGCCCTGCTGAACGGGTCGGCCAACGCCGTCCTGCGCTCCATCGGCATCGAGCCGAAGGAGGAGCTGTCGGGGGCGCGGACCGCGGAGGAGCTGTCGTCGCTCGTGCGGCGATCGGCCACCGCGGGGGTCCTCGAGAAGGACACCGCGAGCCTGCTCGATCGCAGCCTGCGGTTCTCGCGCCTGAACGCGTCGGACGTCATGACGCCGCGCCCGCGGATGCACGCGATCGCGGCCGGCGACTCCGCCGAGGACGTCATCCAGCTGGCCCGCCAGACGGGGCACAGCCGGTTCCCGGTGTTCGGCGAGTCGCTCGACGACATCCAGGGCATCGTGCACCTGAAGGCGGCCGTCGGCGTCCCGCGCCACAAGCGCGCGGAGGTGCCGGCGGGCGCGCTCGCCACCGAGCCGCTGCGGGTGCCCGAGACGGTGCACCTCGACGCGCTCGTCGCCGAGCTGCGCGGCCGCGGGTACCAGATGGCCGTCGTGGTGGACGAGTACGGGGGCACCGCCGGCGTCGTGACGCTCGAGGACCTCGTCGAGGAGATCGTCGGCGAGGTCTCCGACGAGCACGACCGCCGCCTGGCGGGCGTCGTGCGCCATCGCGACTCCCTGACCTTCCCCGGCCAGCTGCGCCCCGACGAGCTCCGGGACCGGGCCGCCGTCGAGGTTCCGGAGGACGACGCCTACGACACCGTGGGCGGCTACATCATGAGCGTGCTCGAGCGCATTCCCGCCGTCGGCGACTCCGTGCGCGTGGCGGACGGGACCCTGACCGTGGAGCGCATGGACGGCCGCCGCGTCGACCGCGTGCGCTTCACCCCCGATCCGCTGCCGGAGGGCGCGGCCGCCGAGGGAGGTGACGAGCGATGAGCGACTGGGCCGGACTGGTCTGGCTGGTGGTGCTGCTGCTGGCCAACGCCTTCTTCGTCGGGGCGGAGTTCGCCGTCATCTCCGCGCGCCGCTCGCAGATCGAGCCGCTTGCCGAGAAGGGCAATCGCGCCGCCAAGACCGCGCTCTACGCCATGGAGCACGCCACGCTCATGCTGGCGACCTCGCAGCTGGGCATCACGATCTGCTCGCTGCTGATCCTGAACGTCTCGGAGCCGGCGATCCATCACCTGCTCGCCGAGCCGCTCGGGCTGACGGCGCTGCCGGAGGCGGCCGTCGACACGGTCGCGTTCGTGATCGCGCTGCTGTTCGTGTCGTACCTGCACGTGGTGTTCGGCGAGATGGTGGCCAAGAACATCGCGTTCTCGATCCCGGACCGCGCCGTGCTGCTGCTGGCGACGCCGCTGGTGTGGGTGTCGAAGGTGTTCCACCCCGTGATCTTCGTGCTCAACTGGCTGGCCAACGCCGTGCTGCGGCTGTTCCGCGTCGAGCCGAAGGACGAGGCGAACTCGACCTTCACGCTCGACGAGGTCGCGACGATCGTGAGCCAGTCGCGCCGGGAGGGCGTGCTCGACGACGCGGCGGGAACCGTGGCGGCCGTCGTCGAGTTCACCGACAAGGACGCGATCGATGTGGCGGTGCCGCTCGATCGGATCGTCACGTTGCGCGAGGACACCACGCCCGAGGAGATCGAGGCGGCCGTGGCCAAGCACGGCTACTCGCGCTACGTGATCGTCGACGACGAGGGCGAGCCGGTGGGCTACGTGCACCTCAAGGACGTGCTGCGGGCCGCCGAGGGAGCGGCCGCGGACGAGCGCGTGCGCGAGCCGATCCCGCCCAAGCGCATCCACCACATGGTGCCGGTGCAGGAGACGACCGACCTCGAGGACGCCCTGGCGATCATGCGTCGCGCGGGGCGCCACCTGGCCCGCGTGCGAAACGAGCGCGGCGAGACGACCGCGGTGCTGTTCCTGGAGGACATCATCGAGGAGCTCGTGGGCGAGGTCCACGACGCAACGGAGCGCGCCCGCCGCCCCTGACGACGGGTTCTCAGCCCTGCGGTCTCGACTCCGCGCCTGCGGCGCTCCGCTCGACCCGTCTCCGCGCCGCGGCTGCGCCGCTCCGGTCGACGAGCGGTAGTCCCCACGGCTCGTCGAGCGAGCGGAGCGAGTCGAGATCTGGGGTTGTGGCCTTGGTCTCGGCTCCGCGCCTGCGGCGCTGCGCTCGACCCGTCTCCGCTCCGCGGCTGCGCCGCTCCGGTCGACGAGCGGTAGGCGCCACGGCTCGTCGACCGAGCGGAGCGAGTCGAGATCTGGGGTTGTGGCCTTGGTCTCGACTCCGCGCCTGCGGCGCTGCGCTCGACCCGTCTCCGCTCCGCGGCTGCGCCGCTCCGGTCGACGAGCGGTAGTCCCCACGGCTCGTCGACCGAGCGGAGCGAGCGGAGACGGATCGAGCGAGC
>Ga0182749_1000439_pt1 | contig 39503 bp, 31 predicted proteins | sample eDN3rd37CKraftMG_FD_128875 | JGI IMG/M metagenome (GOLD analysis project Ga0182749, IMG submission 128875) | Enriched Miracle-Growth compost microbial communities from Emeryville, California, USA - eDNA 3rd pass 37_C Kraft MG (version 2) (version 2) ...
CCTCGTCCGGGGTGACGTAGACCGACTGCCCGCGCTCCAGACGCTCGCGCCCGGAGAGCGTCACGGCCCCCTCCGTGCACAGCGCGATCGCCGGCCCGCTCAACGGGTACTCCCCCGGCCCGTCGAAACGGGCGAGCACGAAGTCGGGCACATCCGGGCGGAAGACCTCGAGATGCGGCGCCGGATGCTCGGGGCGCAGGTAGGGGACCGGAACCGGCGAGAAGTCAAGCACGCCGAGCAGCTCGTCGACGTCGACGTGCTTCGGGGTCAGGCCCCCGCGCAGCACATTGTCCGAGGCCGACATCAGCTCGACGCCCAGCCCGCTCAGATAGGCGTGGATGTTGCCCGCCGGCAGGTAGAGCGCCTCACCCGCGGCGAGGGTCACCCGGTTGAGCAGCAGCGAGATCACGATGCCCGGATCCCCCGGGTACAGCCCCGCCAGCTCGCGCACGGTGGCCAACTCGCGCTCGAACCGCCCCGAGGGGACGGCCTCGCTCACGACGGCCACCAGCTCGGCCACCCCGCTCCCCCGCGTGACCAGCCACTCGACGGTCTCCCTGAGGCCGCGATCGAGGAAGCCGAGCAGCTCCTCGATCGGCCGAGGCCGCGGGCTGGGCCGCTCCGACTCCGCGGCGAGGAGGGCGGAGAACAGCGCCCGCGACTCGCCGAGGTCGCGGAAGCCGCAGAGCGCGTCGAAGCTCGGGCTCAGCGCGTAGATCAGCTCGGGCTTCGCGTACGGGTCCTTGTAGTTGCGCTCCGGCGAGTCGAGCGGGATGCCCGCCGCGTTCTCCCGCGCGAAACCCGCCGCCGCCTGCTCGGGCGTCGGATGGGCCTGGAGCGACAGCGGGGCGTCAGCCGCGAGCACCTTGAGCAGGAACGGCAGCCGGTCCCGTCCCTCGCCGAGCGCCGCGAGGGGATCCGAGGCGATCCACCCGGCCAGATCCCGCTCCCCGTCCTCGATCCGTGCCGGGGAGCCGGGATGCGCCCCGAGCCAGAGCTCCGCCTCCCGGCGTCCTGTCGGGGGCGTGCCGAGCAGGCTGGAGATCGCGGACTGCGAGCCCCAGGCATAGTCGCGCGGCTGGTTGGAGATCCTCAGGAACACGTCGACTCGTCTCTGAGCGGCCGCGGCATCCGCTCTCTTCCTCACGGTACCAAGGCCCGCCTGCCCGTTGCCCGGCCCTGCCGTCGTCTAGCCTCGTCTCATGACCTGGATCGACAGCCGCAGATTCAGGCTCGGCTTCTCGGCGCTGGCCCTGTTCACCGGACTGGCCGGGGACTTCCTGCGCGACCTGCTCACCTGGTGGGGTTTCGGCGTGATCGCCGTCGCGGTGGTGGTCGGCGCCGTGCTGCTGCTGGTGCGCAGCCGCGGCAGCTGGCACCTGGTCGACCTGCCGATCCCGCTGCTGGTCTTCCTGGGGGTCGCGACGCTGTCGATCGCCTGGTCGTACTATCCGCTCGCGTCCCTGCTCGGGGCGACGGTGCAGTGGGCGACCACCGCCGGAGCGGTAGCGGTGGCCCTCACACTCGACTGGCGCGAGCTGCTCAGGGTCCTCGGCTGGGTGCTGCGCGCCGTTCTCGGGCTGTCCTACCTCTTCGAGCTCATCGTCTCCGCGTTCATCAGGCATCCCATCTACCCGGTCTGGGTCACGCCGGACGACCCGGCGCATCCGGCGAAGCTGCTCTACTGGTCCCGCAATCTGCTGTTCGACGGCGGCAAGATCCAGGGCGTGGTCGGCAACTCGAGCCTGCTGGCGATGCTGGCCCTGATCGCCGCGATAGTCTTCGCGATCCAGATCGCCATGCGCTCGGTCGGGCGCGTCGCGGGCTGGGTCTGGCTCGTCGTCGCGCTGGCCACCATCGGCATCACCCGCTCGGCCACCGTGATCGTCGGGCTGGCGGTGGTGGCGATCGTCGCCGCAGCGGTGCTGATCATCAGGAGGGTCGAACGGCGGCGCCCGCTGGCGTACGGGGTGCTCGCCGTCGTCGTCGCGGCGATCGTCGCGGTCGGGATCGTCTTCCGCGGCCCGCTGCTCGGCGCCCTCGGCAAGAGCTCGACCTTCACGGGAAGGGCGGACATCTGGGAGAAGGTCATCGGCCTGGCCGAGCAGCGGCCGGCCGCCGGCTGGGGCTGGATCAGCTACTGGGCGCCATGGGTCGCGCCGTACGACCATCTCGTGGTCAAGGGCGGCGTGCAGGTGATGCACGCCCACAATGCCTGGCTCGACATCTGGGTGCAGCTCGGCGTGATCGGGCTCGTGATCGTCGGCGTGCTGGTGCTGCTCACCCTCATCCGCTCCTGGCTGCTCGCCGTCGACGGCATCGCGGTGCCGCCGGCCCGCCCGACGGCCCTCGCGATGCTCCCGCTGCTGGTGCTGGTCGCCCAGCTGGTGCAGAGCGTCGCCGAGAGCAGGATGCTGGTCGAGGGAGGGTGGATGCTCCTGGTGATCTGGGCGGTGAAGGCCAAGGCGCCGCACTCCGAGGTCGAGCGCACATGAGCGACGAGACGGCGAAGGATGCGCTGAAGCAGTTCTTCGGATCCCCGCGCCTGGCCTCGGCGCTGACCGTCACCGCGGTCGCCCTGGCCACCCTCTCCTGGCCGATCGGGCGGGTGATCGGGCTGGCCGGCCTGCTCTCGGCCCTGGGCGTGCTCGTGCTGCTCTGCACGGCATCCCTGATCGCCCGCCGGGCGAGCCTGGTCGGAACCGGCCTGCTGCCGATCTCCCTGCTCCTCTTCGCCGCCTGGATCGGCATCTCGGTCTTCTGGAGCGAGTACCAGTGGGCGACGGTGGGCGGGCTGGTGGTCTTCGCGGCGTACGGCATGCTCGGCGTCTACATCGCGCTCATCCGCGACACCATCCAGATCGTGCGGGCCTTCGGCGACGTGCTGCGGGTGGTGCTCGGCCTCTCGCTCGTGCTCGAGGTGTTCTCCGGGATCCTGATCGACACCCCGATCACGTTCCTCGGCATCCGCGGCACGATCGCCGAGGGCGGCTCGATCTCGGGCCTGCTCGGCAACCGCAACGAGCTCGGCCTGCTGGCGGTGATCGGCGGCCTCAGCTTCGTGATCGAATGGCGCACGAGGTCGGTGGCACGCGTGCTGGCGATCGGCTCGGTCGCCCTGGCCGCGATCGTGCTGCTGCTCACCCGCTCCCCCATCGCCTGGGGGACCGCCCTGGTGGCGGTGGCCGTGCTCGCCGCGCTCTACGGCATACGCCGGGCCGGGCGAGCGCGCCAGCCGATCTGGCAGGTGGTGGCGCTCGGCGTGGGGGTGGTCGCCGCGGTGCTCGCCTGGGTGTTCCGCAGCCGCATCGTCGACCTGCTCAACGGAGGCGGCGAGCTGCAGTACCGCCTCGAGCTCTGGCGGGAGATGTGGTCGCTGGTGCGGCTGAGCCCGGTCGAGGGATGGGGCTGGATCGGGCAGTGGAACACCCAGCTGCCGCCGTACTCCGCCTTCCAGTCCGGCGCCTCCCGGGTCGCGGACTCCGCGCTGAACGCCTATCTCGACGTCTGGTTCCAGGCGGGGGTGATCGGCCTCGTCCTCTTCCTGCTGATGGCCGGGCTCGCCTTCGTGCGCTCCTGGCTCCTCGCATCACGGCAGCGCAGCGTGATCTACACCTGGCCCGCCGTCGTCCTGGCCGCCCTGCTCACCGCATCCCTCGCCGAGAGCGGGATCCTGTTCGGCTTCGGCTGGATGACCTTCGTGATCTGCTGCGTCAAGGCCTCGCAGAGCCTGAGCTGGCGGGTCGCCTTCCGGCGGCCGCTGGAGCAGGAGCCGCTGAGGTAGGTCGCGGAGCGGTCAGAACACCCCGAGCTGGGACCCGACGGGGGTCTGCCGCTCTCGTTCGAGATCCGCCTTCACCATCATCGCGATGAGCTCCTCGAAACCGACTTCGGGCTCCCACCCGAGATTCGCTCTTGCCTTCGACGGATCGCCGACCAGGTGATCGACTTCGGCCAGACGCACCAGCTCAGGCCGCTGCTCGACGTAAGGGGACCAATCGTCGATCCCCACCTCGGCGAAGGCGACATCGAGCAGTTGCCGAACGGAGTGCGACCTGCCAGTCGCAATGACGTAGTCCTGCGGCTCATCCTGCTGGAGCATCATCCACATCGCCTTCACGAAGTCCCCGGCGAAGCCCCAGTCCCGCTCGGCCTCGAGGTTGCCGAGGGCAAGGCTCTTCTGCAACCCCAGCGCGATCCGCGCGGCCGCCCTGGTCACCTTCCGGGTCACGAACTCCGGCCCGCGTCTGGGCGATTCGTGGTTGAACAGTATTCCGCTGGAGGCATGCAGCCCGTAGGACTCTCGATAGTTGATCGTCAGGTAGTGCCCGTAGACCTTGGCCACGCCGTACGGCGACCTCGGCCAGAGCAGGGTGGACTCTGTCTGCGGCACCTGCTGCACCCGCCCGAACATCTCCGAGCTGGACGCCTGATAGAACCGCACCCGGTGGAGATCCTCCCCCGCCCAGAAGCGCAGCGCCTCGAGAACGTTGAGCACGCCTTTCCCCGTAACGTCCGAAGTGAGAGCGGGGTTCTCCCATGAGTAGGGGACGAAGGAGATCGCGGCGAGGTTGTAGACCTCGGACGGCGCCGCACGCTCGACGCAGCGGATGAGGCTGGCGGGGTCGGTGACGTCGCTCTTCAGCAGCCGGACGCCCGGGATGATCTCCCGCACGAGGTCGTACTTTGGATTGTCCTGACCGCGGATCAGCCCGAACACCTCGTACCCCTTCGCGGCGAGCAGCTCGCCGAGGTAGAGGCCGTCTTGACCGGTGATACCCGTGATCAATGCGCTCGGCACAATAGCCTCTCAAGCTTGTCGGGATAGGCGAGCGATCCCGACCCGAGCACCACTCGGAAAGCCGTGATCGTCGCGAGTCTAGCGGCGCCGGCGATCGTCGGTACGCCACGCGACGGCCAGCCCGAGTCCGTGCACCGCGAGACCCAGAACGGGACCGACGATGAGGGCGAGGGCCAGCCTGGCGGTCAGGTCGAACGGGAGCACGAGCACGGTCACCGCCCCGAGCGCCGAGACGGCCCAGCCGACGGCGTACAGCCCGTGCCGGGACTCGGCGAGCAGCGCCGGGCCGGTGATGCAGAGCGCGGCCACGAGGCCAGCCGAGCCCACGATCCAGAACAGGCCGGCAGATGCGACCTGCGCCTGGGTTCCGAACAGCAGCTCGAGCAATGGCACGCCGAAGGCGGCGGCGGCCGCCCCGAGGACGATCCCGGCGATGAGCACCGTGGCGCCCAGCTGCAGCAGCCGTCGGACTCTCGGCCATTCTGGTTCCGCGAACTTCACGATCAGATAGCTCTGCAAGGCCATGAGCGGCACGACGATCGGGGCGCGTGCCAGAGTGAACGCGAGGATGAGGGTACCGAGAACCGCTGCGGGGGCCTCGGGCGAGGTGACCGACACCAGCAGGGGAAAGCCGCTGATCAGGGTCGCCATAGCCGCGGCGGCGACGACGGTCCTGAGCACGTTGCGTGCCAGCCTCCCGAAGCCGACATCCGAGCGCAGGGCCCTCCGCAGGTCACGAGCCAGGAAGGGCACGACGAGAGCAAGGGTGACGGGGAAGGGCAGGGCGACGGCCCAGGCGAGCGGGACCACCGATCCTCCGAAGAGGAGAACCGCCCCGACACCGATCAGTCGCAGGATGCCGTCGCCGGCGATCAGCACGGCCAGCCATCCCCATCGGCGGATGCCGTACAGGCCTCCGCAGACCGTTGCGACGAGCACGTAGGAGGCGGCACCGACGGCCAGCGGCGCGGCGAGGGCGAAGCCCGATTCGGTGAAGACCGGACCGGACCAGGCCGGCGCCGTGCCGAGCAGGATGGCGAACAGGGCAGCGGCCGCGATCGCGCCGAAGGCGCCCAGTCGCGCGCCGCCCATGCCACCGGTCAGCTCGGCCGAGGTGGATGCCCTGGTGGCCTCCTGCTGCACGCCCCCGAAAGCACCGACCACCAGGTAGAGGCTGGACCAGAAGACCGCGAAGCCCGCGTAGCCGGCCGGCCCGAGGCGCGCCGCCACGATGGTGGTCACGACATAGCCGGCGGCCCCGGAGAGCACGCTCGCCCCCAGCACCAGCACGGCGGGGTTGCGGACGATCGCCGATGCCGACGGCATCAGGAACGGGCCGTCCCCGGCCCTGAGGCGGCCTCCTCCTCGGCCACGACGGAGGTGCGATCATCCCTGCCGACACTCCTCGACCGGATGACGGCGACCCAGTGCGCCACCCCGCGCCCTGGACCCCACTCCTTGAGGCTCATCGCCCGTTTCTCGACCAGGTGCCAGCTGACCCAGGCTGCCCCGGCCGCGAGCAGGATCGACAGCGCGACGAAGGGCCAGTACCCCCACGCCGTCGGCACTCCGAGGTAGGCCAGGACCTGCTGCGCCACCCAGCCGTAGAGGTAGATGCCGTAGGAGTAGTCGTTCTTCTGGCCGATCCACTGCAGCCGTCGCGGAAGAGCGGCAGCGGCATAGAAGATGAAGTAGGCGAAGAGCACGTAGCCGACGGTGTTGAAGCCGCCGACCACCAGCAGGCCGAGGGAGCCGACACCGGCGGCCAGCCCGAACCTATGGTCGAAGGGGATCTTGTCGGAGTAGACCGCCAGGGTCGCTCCGATGAAGAAGATCAGACCGAAGTTGAGGCGCCACGGATCGTTGAAGAAGGGGAAGAACTCTCCGGCGACACCCTGCGTCACCTGATTGATCGCCTGCCCGACGAAGAACACACCGGTGATGGCGGGGACGACCGCCGGAGCCTTCTTCAGCACGCCGAGAACCAGCAGACCCGCCATGAGCAGGTAGCAGAGGAACTCGTATCTCAGCGTCCAGATCGAGCCGTTGATCGGCCCGCCGGACCCGTCCACCCCGAACGGCGTGGTTGTGACCAGCAGGTCCCAGATCTGGTACTGGCCGATGGTGAGGTAGAAGTTGCGGTACAGGTACGACCATGGCGAGTCGGGGCCGAAGCTGAAATAGCCGGCAAGCGGACGACCGTAGGAGATCCAGATCAGAGGTCCGACGATGAACGCCCCGACCAGGAGCACCAGCCAGAACGCCGGGAAGATCCTGAGGAACCTCCTCCACAGGAACTGCACCGCGTCCGCGTTCATCGCGCTCTTGGTGACGAGGTAGCCGCTCACCGCGAGGAAACCCAGCACCGCGAGGCCGCCGAGGGACTGCTGACCCTTGGTCAGACCGAGGAAGGGGGCGACACCCCATCCCCCGAGCGGAAAGGCGTGATCGAAGATGACCGCCGCGGCCAGCACGAGCCTGACCACCCCGAGCGAGTTCTGGTGTCCGCGGAGGGCAGAACGCAGCGACACTGATCGCATCCTCTCGGCGGGAGCCCGGGGGCCATTCTCGTTCTGAAGTATAGTTACCAACGGTCTGCTGCCTCGTGCGCGCCATCCCAGACACACGCCCCCACCGTCGCACCGTGAGCGCCATCCTGAGGAGCCCGACTTGGTCACCCGCAGCAGCATCGAGTTGACCATCGTGATGCCGTGCCTCAATGAGGCGGAGACCCTCGAGACCTGCATCCGCAAGGCCCGGTCATACCTCGACCGCTCCGGCGTCGTCGGCGAGATCGTGATCGCCGACAACGGCAGCACCGACGGGTCGCAGTCGATCGCCGAGGCCAACGGGGCCAGGGTGGTGGATGTGCCGGCCAAGGGGTACGGAAGCGCGCTCCTGGGCGGGATCGAGGCGGCGCGCGGCAGATACGTGATCATGGGAGATGCCGACGACTCCTACGACTTCGAGCACCTCGACCTGTTCGTCGATCGGCTGCGGGCCGGCGACGAGCTCGTCATGGGCAACCGCTTCAAGGGCGGCATCGAGCCCGGTGCCATGCCTCCCCTGCACAAGTACCTCGGCAATCCCGTTCTGTCCTGGATCGGCCGGGTGCTCTTCCCGTCGAAGATCGGGGACTTCCACTGCGGCCTTCGCGGGTTCTCCCGGGAGGCGATCCGAGGACTGGAGCTGCGCACCACCGGGATGGAGTTCGCCAGCGAGGTCGTCGTGAAGGCCACCCTCGGCGGGCTCAGGGTGAGCGAGGTGCCGACCACGCTGAAGAAGGACGGCCGGAGCCGTCCTCCCCACCTGAGGAGCTGGCACGACGGGTGGAGGCACCTGCGGTTCCTGCTGCTGTTCAGCCCCCGATGGCTGTTCCTCTATCCCGGGCTCATCGCCTTCCTCGTCGGGGTCATCGGCTCGATCGCGCTGCTCTTCGGCCCGATCTCCATCGGCGGGGTCGGCTTCGACGTCTCCAGCCAGGTGTACCTGGCGGCCTTCGCCCTGGTCGGCTATCAGGCCATCCTGCTCTGGTTCCTCACCAAGCTCTACGCGCAGCGCGAGGGCTTCACCCTGCCGCGCAGCCGACGCTTCAACTCGCTCGCGGAACGACTCACCCTCGAGAACAGCGCGCTCCTCGGGCTGCTCGCCTTCCTCGTCGGGCTGGGCGTCGCGATCGCTCAGCTCGTCATCTGGGCCCAGAACTCGTTCAGCAGCCTCAACCCGACGGACACCATGCGACTCGCCGTCCCCGGCGCCACCCTGATGATCATCGGCGCGCAGACGATCATGTTCGGCATGTTCACGGGCATCCTCTCCGTCGACACCAAGCGCTGACCATGGCCAGGATCCTCGTCGATCTGCTCTCCTACACCGGGACCAAGGGTGGGATGGAGGTCTACACGAGGGAGCTCTACCGGCAGTTCCAGCGAGCGGGCGTCGACCACGAATTCATCGGCTACGCCAGCCGGGAGTTCATGACCGGTGACTACTCCTGGTTCCCGGGTCGGATGATCGACTCGGGGATCAGCGGAGAGAACCGCTGGCAGTGGGCCCTCGGGGAGCTCTTCGCCGTCGCCCGGGCCGCACGCAAGGTCGAGGCCGACCTGATTCATGCACCCGCGACGCTGGGCCCGTGGCGATCGCGGATCCCCGCCGTCTATACCATGCACGACATGCTCTACTTCCGGGCGCCCGAGCTGATGGCGACACCTCTGTACACCGAGCCCGTGAAGTGGATGGAGAAGCGGGCGGCTCGCAACGCGACGGAGATCATCACCATCAGCGAGGCTTCGGCCGACGACATCGTGCACTACCTCGGCTTTCCCCGTGATCGTCTGCCGGTGATCCATCACGGGGCGCCGGAGCAGTCCCACCCGAGCGGAACGCGGGAACAGGGGTTGCTGCTCGCGGTGGGCAACCGGCTGCCGCACAAGAACTTCGCCGGAATCGTGCGGGCCATGGCCCGCATCCCGGCGCACCGGCGACCCCGTCTGGTGATCACCGGCAGCCGAGGCGACGACCCGCTCCGCCCGATCGTCGACGAGCTCGATCTGGGCGATTCGGTCGAGCTCAGGTCATGGATCTCCGACGACGAGCTGACCTGGTTGTACGAGCATGCGAGCGCTCTGCTGATCGCCAACTTCTGCGACGGCTTCGGTCTGCCCATCGTCGAGGCACAGGCCTCGGGCCTGCCCGTGCTCCTCTCGGACATCCCCGTCTACCATGAGGTGGCCGGGGAGGGCGCCGGCTTCTTCGACACGACGGACCCCGACTCCATTGCTGCCGCGATGCTGAGGGCCGCGACGGATCCCGAATGGCTGCGCGGGCTCGCCGAGAACGGCCGCCGCAATGCCGAGCGGTTCTCCTGGGAGAAGACGGCACGGGAGACCCTTGCGGTCTTCGATCGTGCCATCACCGCAGCCGGGCGGGCAAAGTCGCGACGCTGAAGAGAAGTTGAAGACGGGCTCAGGCGGGACCGAGCGCATGCCGCAAGAGGCTGCCGACACCGGCTAGCCTGCCCTGGCGCAGCGCCGTAGGCAGACGGGTCAGCGCGTTGAGCCGCGATGAGAGGTGGAGTCGTGCCGCAGCCGCTGCGCGCTTCCACCCCAGGCGCTCGAATCTCTCGGCCTGCGCGGCGAACAGGGCCCGCTCCTGCACGAATCTGCTGCCGTCAACGGCTGTGGCCGACGAGACGCTGGTCGAGTGCCGTCTGTACTGGAACACCACGCGATCGTCGAGCACGAGGGTCCCGCCGCCCGCGGTGATGTCGAGCAGCATGATCAGGTCCTGGACCACGTCGAGATCCGGATTGAACCCGTACTCGCGCAGAAGGTCCACTCTCCACACCAGGGAAGGGAAATAGGTCCAGTTGCCGCGGAGGAGGCTGACGGCAAGGGCCTCGCCGGAGTACAGGCGCACACCGGTGCCGTCGAAGCGGTAGCGGTCCTTGCTGCGATCGACCAGGGGACGGTACACCCGGCCGTCCTGGTCGACGACCTCCACCCCCACCTGGATCACAGATGCCGCGGGATATCGATCCAGCAGCTCGCGCACCCGGGAGACGTACCCGGGCAGCATCACGTCGTCGCAGCCGAAGAGGACCGAGTGCTCCCCCTGCATCAGGTCCACGCAGTGGAGGTAGTTGCGGCTGACCCCCAGATTGACCGGATTGCGCCGATACTCGATGCGCGGGTCGTCGATGGCCTTCGCCCATTCACCGGGCGCGGCGTCGGGATAGAGGTCGTCGACGATGGTCAGCTTCCAGTCCTGGTCATCCTGAGCGAGCACGCTCTCGACGGCGCGCTGGAAGTGATCGAACCTGCCGTAGAACGGCATGACGATATGGAGCGTCACGCGCCGACGACTTGCTCGTCGATCCACCGCTGGAGCGCTCCGACCCCTTCGGCCACCGACCACCGCGGCCGCCACTGGATCCCGTCGAGGGTCGCGGCGATGGAGCACTCGCAATGCCGCACGTCTCCATCGCGGAACGCTCCGGTGATCCTCGGGGCCGGGGCGCCGTGGAAGTCGGCGATGCGCCGTGCCAGCTCGAGGACCGTCGTGCCGACGCCCGACCCGATGTCGAAGACCCGGTCCACGCCGGATGGAGGATCCGTGATGATCTCGACGAAGGCATCGGCCACGTCTTCGATGAAGACGAAGTCCCGGGTGATCCCGCCGTCCTCGTACACCGGGATGGCCTCGCCGGACTTCGCCAGCTGCGAGAAGAGGGAGACGATGCCGGTATAGGAATTGATGAGGGACTGCCCAGGCCCGTAGACGTTCTGCAGGCGCAGCGTCGTCAGCGTGCTGTCGTGCGAGGCGCACCAAACCCGCAGCAGATGCTCCTGACCGAGTTTGGTGGCGCCATAGATGCTGGTCGGGGCGGGGGGCGTGACCGCCGCCGCGCTCGGCAGCGGCCTCGCGCCCGCGAAGTCCCATTCGCCAGCGGCGAGCTGGGCATGGGAGCGCTGCCCCGGCGAGAACCGCACTCCGTCGCGTTCCCATTGGCCCTCTCCATAGACGGCTCGGCTGCTGCTCAGCACGAAATGGGCGGGCACATGGCCCGCCCGGGCGAAGGCGTCGAGCATGGCAGTCGTCCCCACGACGTTCACCTGTGCATGGCGCGTCGCCTCGTGGAGCGACTGCGCAGTCCCGGTCTCCGCCGCGAGATGGACGACGACGTCGGGCCTCAGCTCCCGCAGCAGATGATCCCAGGCGTCGGCATCGGTGACGTCTCCGATCACGAGTTCGGCGGATTCCGTCAGCTCCCGGGGGCGCTTCCCTTCGGCGTGCACCTGCGGGTGAAGGTTGTCCAGCACCACCCAGCGCGCGGCGTCCGCGGCCAGCTTGCGGGCGAGCGCGACTCCGATGAAACCGGCGCCACCGGTGACCAGGACCGTTCCTGGACTGCTCACGAGAACTCCTTCGGATCAATCAATCGAGGTTACCCGGCCGACGGTCCCGGCCGATGCTCGGGTAGCACCCGGTAGATCTGCATGTCCGATTTGCCCTGCCGGATCGAGGCGATCTCCTCAAGACAGCCGAGCGAGGGAGGCTTCTCGTCGGAGAGCACGTAGTCGACGTGCTTCTGACCGAAGGCGGAGCAGGCATCGAAGGTCGATTGGATCGAGTCGCGATACGGAGCGCTCAGCTGCGGCTCGCCGGGCCCCCAGGTCCAGCGGACGTGGGCCAGACGGTTCCACACCTCCTCCTGGGCTCCGGTGGGGTCGATCTCCTTCCACATCTCCTTCGGCGGGTACGGCTGGACGCCGTTGAAGGCCTCGACGCCGGAGGCCATCATGAGGGCCATGGTCTCGTAGCTTCCGACTCCGACCCACACGCCGGGATCCGCGCTCTCCACCTGTGCGATCTTCTTGCCGATGCGGGTGTCGTTGAGGTGGAAGACGCCCTGGTAGAAGGGGTTCACCGCGGCGCCGATGGTGAGCGAGGCCACCAGCAGAGATGCCGCTGCCCACGGGATGGTCCTGCGCCAGAAGATCAGGATCACGGACGCGAGGATCGCGGCCTCCGTGAGCGGCCAGAGAGGCGCGGTCTGAAGAGCTCCCGGATCGAGCGTGATGATCGACCACAGAGGGATCACGAACAGGGCAATGGCCACGACAGCGCAGACGATCGCGATCGGCCAGTTGCGCCGACTCGGCGATCGATCGATCTCCCTGGCGACCAGCGCGAAGAAGAGCGGGATCATCATCGCGAATCCGCCCCGGAACCGGGAGACCGGAACACGGTCGAGCAGGAAGAGGCGGGCGATCGGGTCCCAACCCGGTATCAGGAGGAATGCCAGGATGAGCAGCGTCCCGACGAGCGCCCCCACGATGAGCCAGTCCGCTCGGCGATCGTCGCGGATACGCCGGACGAGGAACCAGATCAGGGCCGGCACCAGGAAGACCGCGAGCAGGATCGCCGTCGCCGCCTCGGAGGGGTTGGGGCCGAGGATGGTCGCCCCGGTCCGGAACGACTGGCCCCACGGCGCCCCGGCGATTCCCGCCAGGGTCGGGTCCTGCGTGAGGAGCTGGCCGGAGGGGTCGGAACGGGCGCCCGGATAGATCGTGGCCTGGATGGCGTCGAAGGTGCCGATCCGAGTGCGCACCCAGGTCAGCACGACTACGCCCGCCAGCGCCCCGGCGATGAGCAGCGGGGCGAGTCGCCCGAAGACCCGTTTCGCCGATTCTCTGCTCCATGGGCGTTCCTGGAGCACCGCGCCGATGAAGAAGAAGACGAAGACGAGCAGCGGCGTGAGCATGAACGGCACATACAGCCCGATCACCGTCGTCACCCCGAGCCAGCCCAGGAGCACCGACCAGACGATCCGCACCCATCGCCGGCGGTCCCTCAGTATCCAGAGCGTGCCCGCCATGGCGAGCAGGGACCACGCGGCGGGCCACAGCGAGTTCGCGCCGAACCACCACTGGTAGATCGGCGAGAAGAACACGGCTGTCGCGACGACTGCAGCGGTGATCGAGCGCTTCGGCATGAGGGTGACCATGAGCAGGTACGCCCCGACCACCAGACCGATCGCCGGCAGCCACCATTGCCAGGCGGTGCCGATGTCGAGTCCGAAGAAGAGGAAGCCCCACTCGTGCGGCCGGAACAGCGTCGACCAGTCCCAGTTGGGCAGCTCGTTCAGCACCGTGGCGTCCATGCCGCCAGGAAGGGTGTGGTTCTGCGCCGGGAATCCCTGCTGAGCCTGAGAGGAGATCCAGCTCTGCGAGACCAGCCACTCGTCGGAGCGGATGGGCCTCGGACCTCCCAGCAGGAGGCGCGGGTCGTCGCCGGTGCCGAAATTCGCCCAGTGAGAACCGGATGAGGTCCCGCTGATGCCGAAGCTGATCAGCAGCGTGCCGAGAAATCCGACCAGCGCCGGAAACCAGGTGACCACCTTCCAGTTCGGCAGGCCGGATGGTCGGGGAGCGACGAAGAACGCGTAGGAGTCAGCGATTCGCTGGCGGCGGGTGCGTCCCGCTATCTCCCATGGACCGGCCATCGGCATCCTCTTCGTGTCGGGGTGATGTGAGCACCCCAGGGCGCCGCTCGACATAGGTTAGCAATCGGCGGCGATCGCCATGAACAGGGTGGAAGGCGCGGCTCAGGCGTTCACCTCGCCTGGTTCAGCGCCCTCTGCCAAGGCGGCTCTGAATCTTCCGGATCACCAGCATCGGCCCACCGGCCCGGAGGTAGTAGCGGGCCAGATCGAGGTTGCGTCGCATCCCTCGCAGGCGGTGGGTCGATCGAGCCTCCCGGCGCGCGCCCACGGAGTCCACGATGATGTCGGGTGCATGGCGAGGATGCCGAATGAACTCGAGGAGCGGCTCCAAGACGGTAGGCCAGAGGAAGCGCTCCCGTACCACGGCGACCTTTCTTGCAGCCGACTCGGCCCGCCCGGGTTCATAGAGCACGGCCTCGATCGCCGAGGCCAGGCCCGACACGTCCTTCGCATCGACTGCGATCCCCAGCCCTTCGCGCTCGATGATGTCGGCGAAGTGGTCGCCTCTGGTGACGACCATGGGAAGTCCGGCCCACAGGTAGTCCAGAATCCGGGTGCGGAACGAGAAGGTGGTCTCGACGTGATCGAAATGGGTGCTGACGCCGAGGTCGGCCTCTGCAAGATAGTTGTGCCTGTCCGCATAGTCGACCCAGTTCTCGTTGAAGAACACCGACCGGTCGAGCACGCCCAGCTCAGCGGCGAGAGCGCGTGCTTCAGCGACGATGCCCATCTCGGGGACATCCGGGTTGGGGTTGCGGGTGCCGAGGAAGAAGAGCCTGATGTCATCGTGGCGTTCCGCTGATTCGGCCACGGCACGGATCAAGGTCAGGGGATCGAACCAGTTGTAGAGACCGCCACTCCAGATCAGAATCTTGTCGCTGGCGCCGATGCCGGGGACGACACCGCGCATCGCCGGCCCGGTGGACTCGGGAAACCGCTCATCCAGCCCGAAGGGAACGACGCTTATGAGCCGCGAGAAGTCCGGGTCATCGTTGTAGGTCGTGGGCGTCAGGCGGCCCAATGCGGCCAACTGGCCCAGATAGAAGTGCTTCTGTCGCTCTGAAGCGCACAGCAGGAGATCAGCCCGGTCGAGCTGCTCATTGAGGATGTCGGTCGCGCCCTCCACCTGTCGGGTCCAGCCCTCCGGACCTTGTTCACGACCTTGTTCAAGCTGCTCGAGATGCATCGGATCGTAAACATCCGCGACGATGATCTTCGAGCTGTCGCGAATCGAGTCGAAGACATTCATCGCGTGGCCCTGGAAGACGATTACGTCGGCCTCGCGTTCGAGTCTCGCCATGGCGCGATCGTCGTAGGGCTTGACATGCGCCAATGCAAAGGGAGCTTCCATCTCCTCATGGCCGGAGAGCGTCACAAGAGTCACCGTCGCGACCTGGCTGAGCGCCTCGGCGATGTGCCACGCCCGGATCGCCGGACCCGCCATCTTGGCACCGAGCGGATCTCCCGTGATCACCAGAACGCGGATAGGGCGGACCGCGTCGAGGACGCTGAATGCGTCGACGATCGCGTCATAGCCTGCGAGGTAGTGCTTGTCCTGGTAGGACGGTGCATCCTGTTGGCCGAAGAGCTCGGAGATTTGCTGATCGGTCACCCGCCGAGTCGACTGGATACGCTGACGATCCGAGTCGAGCTCCGGCAGAGCGGAGACGAACTGATCGATCGCGAAGACGCCCGCCATGGTCTGCTTGCTGACCGACGTCTCATCGGACTCGTCACCACCCTTCCTCAGATCGTAGGCATCCGACTCGAGGCCGCCTCTAGCGACGGCACGTCGTATCGTGAGGGCGAGCGTTGCCGGAAGCAGCCGAGCGAGTGCTTCATCCCCAGCATTCTTATAGAGGGTGAAGAGAGCGTTGCGCTCCAGCAGATACTGCTCCTTGAACGCTCCATAGGAGGCCATGGATGCGTGATGCTTGTGATAGGCGATCGATGCCGGTTCGTAGGCGAATGTGCGGCCCACGAGATTGAGTCGCCAACCCAAGTCGACGTCCTCGAAAAACATGAAGAACCGCTCATCGAACCCTCCGAGCGAGGAGAAGTCCGAGGCCCTGACGAACATCGCGGACCCCGTACCGAACAGCACCGAGGCGGGAACCTCGTAGTTACGAGGCACGGGCTGCGCCGTCAGCGGCTTGTACCCCTGGCCGAACCAGGTCAGCGCAGCGTCGATGAAGTCGACGTTCGCGCCCTCCCAGTCCAGCACCTTTGAGGCCACCGCACCGACCGTCGGATCCTCTTCGAATCGCGCAATCGCGGCTCGAATCCACTTCTCGTCAGGGCGCGCATCGTTATTAAGGAAAGCGAGGTACTCTCCCGTTGCCTTGGCAGCGCCGAGGTTGCACCCTCCGGCGAACCCCAGGTTGCGCTTCGAGACGATCAGTCGAACGTTCGGCAATGCAGCGCGAAGCCGATCGGAGCTGCCATCGCCGGACCCGTTCTCGACCACGATGACTTCATATCGATCGGCCGGCCAATCCAACTCCTCGAGTCCGCGGACGGCGGCGATGGTGTCATCGGTTCCTCGGAAGTTCACGAGAACGACAGAAACAACACCCGGCTGAATGTGAGCCATGGTGGCCTTTCACTACTGAGGAGAGAGTGGGAGTTTATCAAGTGCGGGCAACGCGACAACCGATCAATGGTGGCGTGAACACCACGTGTGCAGCTAAGCGAGCAGCTCCAGCGTGCGCTCCGCAATGTCCTGAGGACTAAGCCCGCCACGCTCCCGAAGATACGATTGAGAGCCGATGAATCTGCCAGCCACGCGCTCGGGCAAACCCACCACAGCGATCGGCACTGCCAGACGGCGCTTCGAGGCGGCCTCCAATACTGCTGAACCGAAGCCCGCCACCTCGGAATGTTCTTCGACCGTCACTATGGCCGGAACGTCGGCGACCATGTCCAGCACCTCAGCAGGCAAGGGCTTCATGAATGGTACCGAGATCACCCTCGCCGAGATTCCTCGTTCGATGAGAATATCGGCCGCTTTCAGAGCGGAACCCACTATCGATCCTGTGGCAAGCAGCGCGACTGCATCCCCCGAACGCACTACCTGAACCACATCAGGCGCAACCGGCCCGCGCGCCTCCCGCGGCAAAACAGGTTCACCATTCTTACCAAGGCGCAGATAGGCGGGACCCGGGTGCTCAGCGACATAACGGGTGAGAGCGCTGGCCTCAATCGGGTCAGCTGGGCTGAGCACACGCATGTTTGGCAACGCGCGCATGAGCGCGAGATCTTCGATTGCGTGATGTGTGTAACCCAGGTTGCCATAGCTGAGCCCGCCACCAACCCCGACGATCGTCACGGAGCGATCGTGATAACAGACATCATTACGAATCTGCTCAAGGCATCGCACCGTGGGGAAGTTGCCGATCGAGTAGACGAAGACTTTGTACCCGAACGCTGCGAGCCCGGCAGCGACACCGAGCATCGTCTGTTCTGCGACGCCCGCGTTGAGAAAGCGGTCAGGGAACCGGGCGGCGAATTCCTCGATCACGCTGAATCCCAGGTCTCCCACGACGAGGAAGATCGCCGGATCCTCCTCCGCGAGAAGAGTCAGTTCCGAGATGAAGGCATCTCTCATCAGCTCAATTCCTCCAAGGCGGCCTCAAGCTGTTCAAGGTTAGGTGACCGGTAATGCCACAAGACGGTGTTCTCCATATAGGAGACCCCCTTGCCTTTCACGGTAGAAGCGATAATCACGCGCGGACTCCCCACGGGGGGAGCCTCGAGGGCATCGCGCAGGGCCGCATGATTGTGCCCGTCTACCTCATGTACGTCCCAGCGGAAGGCTCGCCACTTGTCCGCGAAAGGCTCGAGCTGCACGGTGTCCTCCGTATTGCCGAGGGATTGGATGCCGTTGCGATCGATGATCACCACCAGATTGTCCAGATTGTGGTGTGCAGCCAACAGCGCCGACTCCCACGTCGTCCCTTCATCGCACTCACCATCGGACATGACCACGAAGCTTCGCCGAAGTGAGCCGGTACGTGCGGCGGCGATGGCCGCGCCAAGCCCAAATGGCAAGCCGTGGCCGAGTGAGCCAGTTGAGAGCTCGACGCCGGGCACACCATGGCTGGTGACATGACCGCCGAGGACGGCCCCATCTGCCGAGTAAGTATCAAGCCAATCAAGCGGTAATATCCCGACCTCTGCGAGAACCGCATAAGTTGCTGCGGCCGCATGCCCCTTAGAGACAATGACGAGGTCGCGGTCCCCATCCTCGAGAGTCGTCGGCGAAATTCGTGCTACCGCACCGTAGATGACCGACAATATGTCCACGACCGAAAGCGACGAACCGACATGTGAGGAATTCGCGCGGTGGACCATTTGGACGATTGAGCGACGAGCGCTCGATGCGATGTCCTCGGTGTTTCTGCTCACGATTAGATCTTACGGGGGTGAATCACGATTCCCTCCGCGGGCGGGCAGGCAGCGCTCCACCCAGTATCCGATCCATCGTACGTTCGCCGCCGAACCATTCGGCGCTGTCGGCGAGTCCCTCCGAAAGATCGGGGTCAGTGTGCCAACCAAGGCTCTCGAGTCGGCTGACATCCGGCTCGAGGTGGCGTACCGCCGTCGGCTCCAGTTCCAGATCCCCAAACCCGAGCAAGTCAAGCCTGCCGATCGGTCGGGCGAATTGCTCGATCACATCCCGCAGACGAGGCGCGTTCGGATGACCCACGTTGTAGATGCCTCCGGCCCTTTGGTCGATCGCAAGCCGCGAAAGCGCACGACCCGCATCCCAACCGGGAAGGTAACTCCAGCGCTGCTCACCCGGTGAAAGGGCAATGCGACGTCCCTCGACCAGAGCGTCGGCAATCGTCGGCAAAAGCCATGAATCGTTGTCGAGCGGCCCGAAGGTCGAGAATACCCGCGCCCAGACCCACTCGATGCTGCTGTCCTCTGTCAGTTCGCGAGACCGAACCATGGCGGCAAGTTTGGCCTTGCCATACTCGGTGGTCGGAGCCGCCTTCTGTTGCTCGGTAATCCGACCATCGACCGGGCCATACTCTGCCTGACTGCCGACACCGACGAAACGCCGTACTCCGGCATCGCGGGCAGCGTTGAGCACTCGCTTCAGGCGATCAAGATTCGACCACTGGAGGGAGTCGTCACGGTGAGTGCCAGCAACGCCCTGCCAGTCGCACGACACCACGACCTCGGGACGGATCGCGCCAAGGGCAGTGGGCCACTCCTCCGGCTCGCGCCGCAGCACACGCAAAGCGTCAACCGGCGAGATGCGCCAAATATCAGTGGTCGGGCGCACAAGAGCAATGACATCGATCCCTGTGGCTACCAAAGCCCGTGCGGTCCATGACCCCAAGAAACCGCTGGCTCCCAGCAGAACGACCGTCACTGTGATCTGCCTTCGGTGTCCTCTCGCAAGCAGCTAGTGTAACAGAGCACCTGAGGAGGATATGTGGTGGCATCGTCCCAGCCGATGATCTCAATCATCACCCCTTGCTACAACGAGGAAGGCAACGTTGAGCGTTGCGCCGCCGAAGTCAAAGAGGTCTTCGAATCTCAACTTCTCGATTACGACTACGAGCACATTTTCTGTGACAACTCAAGCATCGACGGAACCGTCGAGGTGCTGCGCCACATCGCCGCGACAGATCCGCACGTGAAAGTCATCGTGAACTCTCGTAACGTTGGCCCATTCCGAAACATCGCAAACGGAATGCGAAACGTGTCTGGCGACCTGGTGGTGCCAATGGTCCCCGCCGACGTGCAGGACCCTCCTGTAGTAATTCCTCAGATGGTTCGCCTGCTCACCCCGGACCTCGACGTCGTATACGGAATCCGAGGCAAGCGCAAGGAGGCATTGCCGTTGCGCGTTGGCCGCCGCTTCTACTACGGCGTACTGAAGCTCAGCGGCGGCACCACTCCTCCTGCTAACGCCGGCGAGTTCATGCTGGTGCGCCGCCACCTGATCGAGTCGATCAATGCGGCCGGCGGGAGCTATCCCTACATCCGCGGTATGGTTGCTCAGACCAACCCCCGCTTCGCCACCGTGACTTACCCATGGGGTGAACGCACCGTCGGCAAGTCACGCAACTCGATCCCCGACCTTTTTGACCAGGCCCTCAACGGCATCATTTCAACAGCTCGCACCCCCATTCGATGGGCGCTTCTTCTCGGGATGTTGCTCTCGGTCGTCGGTATCGTCACGGCGATCGTGAACCTTGTGTTATTCCTCACAGGTCAAACCGGCGCCGAACAAGGAGTGCCAACGCTCATCGTGGCCACATTCTTCTTTGGCGGCCTACAACTGTTCTTCCTGGGACTTATCGGAGAGTATGTGGTCAGCATCCACGCCTCGGTGCGTCCAGAACCTCCTATGTACGACCGCGAGCGGATCAACTTCGGAAAACCGTCAGACCATCCGCCCGCTGTAGGCTGATCCGCGATCATTCTCGCCGACACAAGGATCTCAAGCAATGAAGGCTGTGCTGCTCGCTGGCGGTCTCGGAACGCGTCTGCGCGAAGAGACCGAGTTTCGCCCCAAGCCGATGGTCGAAGTCGGCGGCCGACCGGTGCTCTGGCACATCATGAAACTCCTCGGCCAGCAAGGGCTCAAAGAGTTCGTCGTCTGCGCCGGTTACAAGAGCGAGTACATCAAGAACTACTTCTGGAATTACTCGGCGATGAACCAAGACTTCACCATCAAACTTGGCGATCAGACCAACGCTAGCTTTCACGGCGCTCACGATGAATCCGACTGGACCGTGACCGTCGCCGACACGGGAGCCACGACGATGACGGGCGGGCGGGTAAAGCGCGTGCAGAAACACGTCGCCAACGAGACCTTCCTCTGCACCTATGGAGACGGCATCGCTGACATCAACCTCGATGAGCTTCTCGCTTTCCACCGCTCGCACGGCCGACTCGCGACCGTAACCTCAGTGCATCCCACAAGCCGCTTCGGCGTGCTCGAAATCGGTGAGGACGGGATAGTTCGACGCTTCAAGGAGAAGCCGCAGGTCGAAGGTTGGATCAATATCGGCTACTTCATCTTTGAACCCGGCGTGTTCGAGTACCTCGACGAGGGTTCAGTTCTCGAGCAGGACCCGCTGCATCGGCTGGCCCGGGACGGACAACTCGCGGCGTATCGGCATGAGGGCTTTTGGCAGCCCATGGACACGTACCGCGAGACCCTCCTGCTCAATGAACTATGGGACTCGGGTGAGGCGCCCTGGCGCAATTGGTGACTTGGGACACGGTTCCTTTTGTGGTCGTTGCTAAGCTCTAATCCGCTCGGCGCGTGCAGGAGCAGGCGCCCCGACAGTTAGGACCCTTGTGCCAACGATCGACGTGATCATGATTTCCGCCATGTACGAGAATGGCGGGAATACGACCCACCGTCATCTTGACGGCCACCCGGAACTCTTCGTTTACCCGTTCGAGTCTCAGGTCGGGACGGGCGTGAACAACGACTATCTGTCGTCTTACGTACCCATCCGATACCGCTGGCCGGAGTTCCCAATCGAAGGAGACGCAGGGGAAGACTACGAGTCCTTCTGGGATGAAGAGATGAAGACATACCTGCGCGCGCCAGGGCGTTCAAAGTTCCGCGATTGCGGGCTCGAGATGAACGAGAGCGAGCGCAAAGCTCGCTTCATTGAGATCGCCAATGATCTCGGCCGCAGCCGTGCCCACCTCGTTGAGTCGTTCTTTCGCAGCACCTTTGATACGTGGACAAATTACAAGTCCACCGGGCGGGAAAAATACTATGTCGGGTACAACCCGATCCAAGTGCTGGACACTGAGAAAATCCTCGCCGACTTCCCAAATGGCCACGTGATCCATGTGACGCGCAATCCCTACGCCGGAATGGCAGACCAGTTCCGTCGGCCGTTCCCCCCGGAGATCAAACGCTACGCACACACTTGGGCCTACGCCCAGCATCTCGCGCTGACCTTCCGCGACAAATACCCGGGGCACTTCCACATCGTGCGTTTTGAAGACCTCGTCTCCGATAAGGCGGCCACGATGGGTGCCCTACAGGATGCCCTCGGCATCGAGCGCAGCGACACAGCGCTCTACCCATCCTTCAACGGCACCGAACTGAAAAACATCGTTCCATGGGGAACCATTCGAACAGCGACCGCTGATGAGAACATGTCCACCGCGAATGAACTGACCGACGAGCAGAAGAAGATCGTGCGCGAAATCACCGCGGTTCCGCACCGCATCTTTGGCTACGACGACTTCCTCGCTACCGGTGAGGTCGCGCCGCTCGCCTGGTGACATCCCCTCGATCCGGCCAGTTCTATCCGAAGGCTGATTCGGCCTTCGGTGACTTGGAGCTTCGTTCCCTCACCAGTGCCCCCAAGGCATTGGTGAGGGAACAGCTAATTGAGGCTATAAATTCAGTAGGCCTTCGACAGGAGGAGCTCGCACCTCTCGCGTCGGGGACCCTTAACGACATCTGGAGATTTCGTTCCGGCTCTCGCCAGCTTGTGCTTAAGGCCGCCCGTACCCCGGAGGGGAACTCGCTGGCAATAGAAGAGGCGGTTAGCGACGCGCTAGCCGCCCATTCGATTTCCCATCCGAGGGTCCGCGCGCTGGATGATTCACTCTCGGTGGTGCCCTTTGCCTTCGCGATCATCGATTATGTCGAAGGGCCCAGTATGCAGGAACTCGACACAGACGAGGCCGCTATACAAGCAATCCTGCCGAAGGTTGCGGAAGTTTTCCGTGCTGTCCATCAGATTAAGGGGGTAAATTTTGGTCTGGTCGAGGCGCAAGCTGGTCAGCTTAAGGGCACCCATTCCACCTGGCGTGGATTTCTGACGACGCGCCTGAAGGAACACCTCGATCTGCTCATCACGCACCGCATTGTCACAGATGCCGAAGCGGAGGAGCTCTGGCTCAGCATTGAGCTCATCGTCCAGACGCCGGTGCCGAAACTGCTGCATGGCGATTGCGGACCGCATAACATCATGGTGAGACCCACCGGCCGACCATTACTCATCGACTGGGAAGACGCAATCTTCGGCGACCCGGAGTTCGAGCTTGCTCTATGGGCGACCTTCAACCCGGTTCGGCGCTGGCCATTCATGCTTGACACTTACCGAGGCATCTCAGCGCCGCCAAGCGCCCAGTTCTGGCGGTACTTCGCACGCATTACCATTGCCAAGGTCGTAGTGCGCACCCGCCTGGGCTATCCCGATGTCGTGGGACGACCCTCCCGTGTTGATCGCATCCAACAGGCCTTGAACGGCATTCGAGAGACCTCGAACTGACATGCGCTCACTGGCACGGCGGATCAGCGCCATTCTCAGTGTCTTCCGAATGGGCCGCTGTGTTGCGCCGAAATGAAAAGTGCCGGTGAGCGACGTAGCTGACCATAGTCATGACTAAGACGATCGCAGCCTGTGCGGCTATACGGGGAATCCCAATAGCGACAAGCAGCGGAAGGGCGACCAAGTTGATGACAAACGTGACTACATAGACGCTCTGGAAGCGCAGCAAGTCAAGCCACAACTGGCCACGCACGTTGAATACGAAGCGACGATGCAGCACGAAAGCAACGAGCACGCTGATGACCTGCGACACCGCAAGTGTGACGACGGAGCCGATCGTTGGATTGCTCAAATCATCGATGACACGTCCCACCGTGACGTCAACGCCGATGAAGACGAGAAAACCGATGATCGTGTTGATGCCACCGACGAGCAGAAAGCGCACACGCTGATCACGGAGCAGTGCACGAACCTTGGCGATCGGCCCATGCGAGGCTACGGGCGTGTTCGGGGGGACATCGCCCTCGGTCATAGTTGTTCGAACTCCACAATCTGCCGGAGGGTCACCTCGCGCGGGTCTTCCCCATTGTGGGTCGCACGAGCCCATTCGACTGTCCACGCGACGGCTTCTTTGAAGCCGAGTCGGTTCGACCAGCCGAGCAGTGATTCCGCCTTGGAGGCGTCGAGTGACAGCAGACCCGCTTCGTGGGGATGGTCTCCATCATCGGGACGCCAGCGGACCTTGGACTCGAAGAGTTCGCTCACGAGATCAGCGACCGTGCCGACGTCGACGAAACTCCCCCGGCCGGGACCGAAATTCCACACACCGTCCCCCTCGCCCGTCAGGAGCGCGTCCGCGAGGGTGAGGTAGCCATTGAGACAGTCCAACACATGCTGCCAGGGACGCACTGATGCGGGGTATCGGAGCTCCGGCACGTGACCTGTCGCGTGCGCGTTGATCAGGTCGGGCAGCAGCCGGTCAGCACTCACATCACCGCCGCCGATGACATTGCCGGCCCTCACGATCCCAGTCGGAGTTCCGGGAAAGCTGGCAACCCACGATTGGGTGAGCAGATCCGCCATGGCCTTAGATGCACTGTAGGGATCGTCGCCGCCGAGAGGATCTGACTCGACGTAGCCTTTCTCCTGCTCGACGTTGCGGTAGACCTTGTCAGTCGTGGCCACGACATGGGCTAGAACGGACGGTTGGCGCGACACCGCCTCCAGCATGTTCATCGTACCGATGACGTTCGTCTCTATCGTCTCGCGCGGGTCGATGTACGAACGTCGCACGAGCGCCTGGGCCGCGAGATGGATGACGACGTCAGGCGCGACCTCGGCAACGGCCGCGAGAGTCGCGTCTCGATCACGGATGTCGACGCGTAGGTCGAAGGCCAGCGTCGACGCGTTATCCGCAATTTCGTAGAGAGAGCCCGCCATGGGATCGAGAGAGAGCCCCGACACACGGTGTCCCCGAGCCTCAAGGAGCAGTGTCAGCCATGCACCCTTGAAGCCTGTGTGCCCAGTGACCAGATAATGCATGCAGTTCCTCCAGCGACCCACGCTATTTATACAAGGGCTACACGAGAATGCCTTCGCTCTTGTGCAACGGGTTCTCAGCCACCGCTAGTCCCTGAAATGCGCGGTCTAAGGTATGCCACGACGCTATGCGCAAAGTTCTCACTAATGCGAATCGGCGACCGCGGGAGCGAACATAGAGTAACAGCGGATCTCGCCCACGAGTAGCAGATAGGAGGCCAGTAGGGTTGTCAGTATGACGAACATGGTTGTGACCGGAGCGGCGGGCTACGTAGGCCGCCATGTGACAAGAGTACTCCTGGACCTCGGCCACAACGTGATCGCGGTTACCCGCCCCGGCTCTCGGCGGGACATCGATCCCCGTGCTCGGCTGGTCGAAGCCGACATCCTCGTCGATGACATTGACTCCATGCTGACTTTTGGCGCTGTGCCCGACGTGCTCGTTCACCTCGCCTGGACAGACGGCTTCCGCCACAATGCACGCTCCCACCTGGAGCAGCTGTCCGCGCATTTCCGCTTCCTGACCTCGATGGCCGACCAGGGGATCGGACAAATCGCCGCTCTCGGCACGATGCACGAGATCGGATACTGGGAGGGAGCGATCGATGAATCGACCCCGACAGCACCTCTCTCCCTCTATGGAATCGCGAAGGATGCGCTGCGACGCGGGCTGCAGACCGATCTCGGCGATGAGGTCGTGTTCCAGTGGCTGCGCTGCTTCTACATCTACGGAGACGATCGGAACAATCAGTCGATCTTCACCCGGCTGCTCGATGCAGCGGACGGGCACAAGACGACGTTCCCGTTCACCAGCGGCACGAACAAGTACGACTTCATCCTCGTCGAGGAACTCGCTCGGCAAATCGCAGCCGTGGTCAGCCAACAGGAAATCGGCGGGATCATCAACTGCTGTTCCGGCACCCCAGTTTCTTTGGCGGAACAGGTGGAAGCCTTCATCGCGCACAACGAGCTGCCTCTCAGCCTCGAATATGGCGCCTTTCCCGACCGGCCATACGATTCACCCGGCGTCTGGGGCGATGCGACTCTCATCAACGAGATCATGAAGCGTTCCGTCACTAGTACGTCGACAGGGGACTCCGGCGACCAGCCGCACGGCGTGTGAGCCCCGGATTCGTCCCTGCTAGCCCGAAACTGTGAGGATGGGGACCCTTTTCTCAGCATCTGGCCGCGATGCACGCCGCAAGTCCCGCGTATCTCGCTGGATCAGTGCCCTTACGGTCGCCGCACTCCTGGCGACAGTGCTCGTCGCCGTCGAGAGCACTGCTGCCCCCACCTCGTCGGCGAAGGCCGCATCGGCCACGAACTGGGATCCCGGTTACATCATCGACGACAGCATCTTCTACGACTCCAACTCGATGGATGCCAATCAAGTGCAGGCATTCCTCAACAGCCAAGTCCCCCAGTGCCAGGTGGCGGCGTACATTTGCCTGAAAGGCTACGGCTCGCCTACCGAAGCGAGATCCGCCGATCGCTACTGCGCCGCCTACCCCGGAGCTCCATATCAGACGGCCGCACAGATCATCGATTTGGTAGCTCGTGCATGCGGTATCAATCAGAGGGTTCTACTGGTTCTCCTGCAGAAGGAGCAGAGCCTTGTCACTTCACCTGCTCCCTCGTCGTCCGCCTACTCGGCGGCGACGGGCATGTCCTGCCCCGACAGCGCTGGATGTGATCCGCGTTATGCCGGATTCTTCTATCAGGTCTACTTCGCGGCTCGCCAGTTTCAGGTCTACCGCCTGAACCCGACAAGCTTCGGATACCAAGCCGGGCGGACGAACAGCATCAAGCTGAACCCCAACGCCTCGTGTGGAACCCAACAGGTCTACATCAGCAACCAGGCCACTGCAGCGCTCTACATCTATACGCCCTACGTGCCGAATGCTGCTGCCCTCTCGAACCTCTATGGGGTCGGAGACGGCTGCTCCTCCTATGGCAACCGCAACTTCTGGCGGATCTTCTCCGACTGGTTCGGCGATCCTCACCGCTACACCGTCGCCGACGGCTTCGGCTGGTACTGGGACGCGCGTGGAGGATCAGCAGGAATCATGGGCACCCCCATCTCATACCTCGTCTACGACGAGACGAATGGAGGAGGCTGGTATCAGCGCTTCAGCGGCGGCACGCTGTACACGAGCCTGCTTGGCACCACGGCCTTCGTCGCGAACAACGAGTTCGGAGCGAAATACAACGAGGCCTACGGACCGCAAGGTCCGCTGGGCTGGCCCACATCCGAGCAGATGTGCGCGCCCAACGGTGTCTGCTTCCAATCGTTCCTCGGGGGAACAGTGACCTCCGCCGCTGGCGCTGGAACTCATATCCTCTGGGGCGGCCTCGGCACGTTCTGGATTCAGTCAGGAGGTCCGTATAGCGCACTCGGTGCGGCAGCCGACGATTCCGAGTACATCACGTCCCCCGTGGTCGGTTGGCTGCAACGGTTCCAAGGCGGAACCCTCGCCTCGAGCGGTGTCGGAATATATGTCGTGCCACAAGGCCTTGTCGGATCTCTATGGACGGCTTCCGGGGACGTCCAGGGTGGTTACGGATGGCCGACCGGTACCTACTCTTGCGTTGCCAATTCCTGTGCCCAGAATTTCCAGAACGGCGTGCTCTCGTCCACCCCTATGTGGGGAGCACATCCGATCCTTTGGGGCTTCGAGTCGTACTGGCTGCAACAGGGGGGGCTCAGCGATCTCGGCTCAGCACTTGATGATCTGCGCTACGGGCCCGCATCCAGCGGCGGTTGGATGCAACAATTCGAGGGAGCAGCCGTTACGCAGACCGTGAATGGCCCAATGATCCGTGTCCCGTACGGCGGCATCTATGGCTATTGGAGGCAATCTGGATCCGAGGCCGGGTACCTCGGTTGGCCGCTGGATTCCGCAAACTGCGTCGGGACCTCATGCTCACAGCGCTTCCAAGCGGGAATCGTCACCTCGGGTTCGGGAATCCCCGCAAGGGCCATCATCGGAGGTTTCATCGGAGCTTGGCAGAATTTTGGCGGAAACGAAACGGTCGGTCCAGCGACTACCGACCTGCGCTACAGCACGTATAACGCCGGCGGCTGGCTCCAGCAGTTCTCAGCTGGCACCATTACTCAAACAGTCAGCGGAGTTCCTGTATTCACGCCAGACAGCATGATCTTGCGCGTCTGGTATTACTATGGGGCGGAGAGCGCCTGGATGGGCTGGCCTCTGGAGGCTCCAACATGCAACGCGGACGGTTGCGTCCAGAACTTCCAGCACGGGGTCGGTCGATCGGACACCGCGGGGCAAGTCACCTTTACCCGCAATTGACTATCACCCCGAGGATCTTTCCACCCCAATGCTGACGATTCCCGATTCTGAGCGCGCGAGAGACGATCAAGACGGCAGTTCGCGCCGACGACGGGCCAAGAGCGAGAAGGTGCTCAAGGAGATACAGGCTCTCCGCGCGATCGCAGTGACCCTGGTGGTGGTGTTCCATATCTGGCCCGCCGCACTTCCGGGCGGTTTCCTCGGTGTCGACGTCTTTTTCGTCATCTCTGGCTATCTCATCTCCAGTCACCTTCTGCGCGAGATCACGAGTTCCGGCACCGTCTCCCTGACTCGGTTCTGGGTGCGTCGGATCAAGCGCATCCTGCCCGCGGCGTTCGTAGTGCTCGTCGCCAGTCTCGTAATCATGCTGGTTGCCATTCCCCGCACGGTATGGTCTGCGACGCTTGCCCAGATTGAGTCGGCAAGTGTTTACATCGTCAATTGGGTTCTCGCTGCGCAGTCCGTCGACTACCTCGCCGCGGACCAACCTCCGACCATCGTCGAGCACTACTGGTCGCTCTCGGTTGAGGAACAGTTCTACATCATCTGGCCAGTCCTGCTCGTCGTTGTCCTCGCACTCGCGCAACGCTTCTCACGCAGGTCGATCCCGAATACTCGTGCACGCATCTGTGTCGTCGCAGTCCTGTCGGTCCTTGCGACGATTGCCTCCTTCATATTCTCGCTCTATCTCACCGAATGGGATCCCAGCCTCGCGTACTTCAACACCTTCGCCCGGGCTTGGGAATTCGGTGCGGGCGTTGCCGTAGCCGCGCTGGCCGCGCTGTTGCCTGGACCACTGGCGCGCTTGCGCGACCACTGGTTCTGGGGCCGATCACGCACACTTTCAGCGCTTGGCATCGCACTTATCTTCGTCGGAGCCTTCACCATCGATGGCGACACGCTGTTTCCTGCACCGATCGGATTGATTCCCGTGCTCGGCGCATTGCTGGTGATCGTCGGTGGTTCCTCACGCAGGTGGGCGCTGGGAAGCGTACTGGGTATTCGTCCGGTGCAATTCCTCGGAGATGTCTCCTATTCTGCCTACCTCTGGCACTGGCCCTTCATCATCTGGTTCACCTACGCCTTCGGACACGATCCGTCGTGGCGTTCCGGCCTTCTCATCATGGCCGCGACTGTTCTTGTGGCATGGCTGTCAAAAATCCTCATCGAGGATCCGGTTCGACGAAGCGCGATTTTTGCGCGATTGCGCTGGCCTGCCTATACATTTGCAGCTGGTGGGGCCGCTCTGATCACCGTACTGGTTATCTCTATGGGCGTGGTGGCGGCCCCCAAACCAACGTCAATCCCAGCCTCCTCCCCCTGCTCAGGTGCGAGCGCTATCCTGTCCGGCTCGGATTGCAAGGATCCCTTCGTTCTCCCGGAGTCCGTCGATCTAGCCGCTGCAAGCAAGGACCTCGACACTGCGCATTGGTGCCTAACTTGGTATACGGAGAAATGGCGCACCTGTGAAATCGGCGATGTCTCTGCCGATTCACGTGGAACCTTTGCCTTGGTGGGCGACTCGTATGCTGCGTCATTTACGGTGGCGATGGACGACTATTTCAAGGCTCATGGATGGAAGGTTGAGACGTATACGCGTTTCGGCTGTCCCGGCCTCGGCTACCCAAACCCCGATGTGAAACCGACGACCAGTGATGCTCAGGAATATATCAACTGTCGAACATGGTCGGAGCGAGTGCGTAAGGAATTGTTATCACGAACCGATATCGCCGGAGTCGTATTCATAAACCGAACCCCCGATGCTTCAACACCCCAGGACGCCTGGAGCCAGCTCTCCGCCAAGGACATCGAAGATACGTGGACCACACTGGCAAATGCCGGCAAGAAGATCGTAGCCGTCACGACCTCCCCCGATCTAAAGGTAGGCAATGTCCCTACTTGTCTCTCGTCCCATGGAGGGGAGAACGCGCCATGTTCACGTCCCCGCCAGGAGGTCGTACTCAGTTCTGCGGAGAATACTGCGGAAGCCGAAATGAAAAGCAAGGTTACCTCAATCGACATGACTGATGCATTCTGCGATTCCGCGACCTGCTATTCGGTGATAGGAGGGGTCGTGGTTTATGCGGACGAGCGGCACGTTTCAACGACCTACTCGAAGAGCATCATGCCCTACCTCGGTCCGCGGATCCTGGCCGCCATTGGTGGCGATACGGTATCAGGGTGATGGATGCTCCCCGCCGCTGCCTACTCGCAGTCGAATGCCGAGCATCGGCGATGGACAAGCACGACTCGACAGCTCCTGAAATCGCGTGTCTCAGCCAGTCATGGAGAGAGTGTCGGCGGTGAGCATCCGAATCTCAAACGTTGCTGCGCCCGCCGCACGGCGTGTCAAAGAGTGGCTCTACGAGATCACCGGGGGCAACTTGTTAGTGACGGTTACTATCGCCCTCAACGTATTGCTCGTTGCATCGACCTTCATCCTTATCCACTACTTCAGCGTCGATGCGATCACTTCCCTTCTCTACGTCGGCGTAGAACAGTGCCCACCCGGTGCCGGCACGGTGGGTTTCCATTGTTTTGGCGACTACAACCTAGGATCCGTTCTATCGCTTCCGAATCCGTGGGACTACGTGACTCAGGCGGGACCTTGGAACTACCCGGCCGCGTCCATGGCACCATCGAAGATCTTTCTTTGGCTCGGAAATGCGATTGGACACCCGAAAGTGTCGACCATGCTCTACATCCTTCTCATGGTCATTGGGCTGACCGTTCCAGCGATCTGGGCGGCGCGAGGACAGAAACCGTGGGTCCGCATAGCCGTCTGGAGCATGTTCGGGTTCCTCTCCATTCCCGCCCTCATGGCGATCGACCGCGGGAACATCGTGGGGTTCGCAGTGCCCTTCATGTTCCTTGCCATGATCTCTATCGCGCGGGACAAGCCCCTGGCCGCAGCGATCGGCATCGCCCTCGCTTCATGCGCCAAGCCGCAATTCGGCCTTGCAATCCTGATCTTCGCCTTTCTGGGGCGCTGGCTTTGGCTGGTGGTATGCGCCGGTATTGCAGCTATCGTGCACCTTCTGCCTTTTCTTCTCTGGCCGCAAGCCTTTCCAGGATCAATTCTGCAGGCGTTTTCTGGGATGTTCTCCTTTGGCACTTACAGCACGCTGGAGTCCACGATTCCCGTAAGCGTCTCGTTCACCAACGGCGCCTACCTGTTGGAAGAGTGGTTCATCCGCCCTTTCCGCGGAAGTGCACCAAGTTGGGTGGAGGGGCACCAGGGGCTCGTGGCAGCGGTTATCGTCCTTGCCCTCCTCGCTGTATTGTTCATCGCCCGCCACGCACTACCACCCGCGCTAACGACCGGCCTCATCTTCCTCATATCTGCGCTTGCCGTACCAACATCGTTCACCTACTATTTCATCGCGGCTCTTCCCCTGGCCGGGATAGTGTTGCGCAACCCAAGCGGTCCCGCCACCCCCCCGGAACCGGGGCAGTTTCGCGGCATCCTGGAACTCGGATCGGCAAGACGTTGGCCTGAGCGCTTGGCTGCCGCGTTCCTCACCGTCACCCTCGCGGCGACGGTTTCTCGCACGTACCTCCCACGCTTGATCCCGGACATGCCGTATTTCATCTTCACCACCGCCGCCTTCGTCACGATCATGTGGATGATCGCCATACCCATCTACGCGATCATCCGGCTGCATGCTTACAGGAGAACTGGTGCGGCGTCGGAGCAGGGCTCCTTTATACGTGCGACATCCACCGTCATGTGAGGTTCGCGGACAAATAGAATACTGCGCGACGCGCTGACTTTCGAGCCAGAGGATGCGAGCAAACCATATTTGCCACTGTGAATTAGGCCATCCACCTCCCGGGAACCCGATGCTGCTGCTCGACGGAGAATAAACACCGAGGCGAGGTTTGCTACTTGAGGCTGATTAAGGAACCTCCAGGTCGTTACCCCCAGGCTCCTTCGCAGGCCTGGATTCGGCGACCCGCTGCTCCGCTTCCGCCAGCGTGGTCTCCGGAACTGGCGGAAGAGACTTGGCGGATATCTCCTCTTGAGGCGGCCTACGGCCAATTCTTCGCAATGCCCTCAGCGGTCGGCGCACAGCGAGATACAACGGACGGAACGTGCGCGCGAACTTCGGATGGCGGAGGTTCATGTAGGTGCGGGCGAAGCCGAACACGCCCCCCGCAATCACGAATCCTCCGTGACGGAAGTACGGCACCTGCCACTGAGCAGTTCCCGGGGCCGCTGCCGCGATCTGGTCCAACTTGTATTCCAAGAAGGTGTGGCTGACCGCCGCGTACTCGCTATTTGCGACAGTTCGCGGGTGATAGCCGAGTTCGGCCGCAGCGTAAGCGAGGATCCGCTCTTGCACATGGGCGAGTCCGCCGTCACGATGCTCGGTCTCGGCGAGGTAGTCGCTGTAGTCCCACTCGACATCGGTGAGCAGTCGAATCGCGTCCGGCCGGACTACCCACATCGCCCCCATAGGGGCGAGCGGGGAGATCTCATCGAGCGGGACTCGAATGCCGAGGCGTTCGTTGAGCTCCGCGGTGGGCTCCTTGTTTGCGAACCACGCCCCCCCGAGGGTGGGGAACCCCATGTGGATAGTGGGAGGAAATACGAGCCCGAGCCCGGGATGCCGTTGGAACAACGCCACCAGGTTCGCCACATAACCTGGCGAATGCAGGATGTTGTCCAGCTGTTGACGCTTGAAGAAGTCGCCGATGTGCGCGTCGCGCTGGACGGTCTTCTTGGAGTGAACCTTGAAGATCAGGTCGTAGCCACCCGTGGTGATGACGTCGCGGCAGGCGACGAAGAACGCGCTGAGATCCCGACCACGATTGGAGGGCAAGACCCGGATCTCGCACTTCTTTACCTGGGGATCAGCGCGATTCTCCAGCACCTGTTCGATGTAGCGGGCTTTCGCTTCACTCGTGGTGGTGATGTACAGATCGAAGGGCTCGGGCAGGTAGGAGACTCCTTCCAGGAGCTCCTCCGTCATCTCCTCGTAGAAGATGTGCACCACGGCAGCGAGTTTGAGGGGGGCTGACCTGTCGTAGCTGATATCGGTGTCTGGCATGATCTCGAGCAACGAGGCGTTCGTGTTGAGGACGCGGGGCTCGGCGGTGCGCACGATGTCGGAGAGGATCATGTCCACTGGATAGCCGCCTTCGGCCGCGGCGTCCATGAGCCAACGGCCGACCACGGTATTTGAGTCCAGGTAGAGCGGATCATGGAAGAACGGTCGACGTTTCAGAACGGGATTGCCGTTCTCGATCAGCTGCAATGCACTGTCGAAAGCCGGATGCACGGTGGGGTAGTCCTCCGGCGGGTAGGCCACCTGATGCCGGTAGCCGAGCGACTCGAAATGCGCGGTGAATCGCGACTCGTGGTTCAACACGGACCCGACGTACGACGTGATCATAGGCATCTCCTGCCAGTACGAGCGCCAGTCCTCGCTGAGAAACAACCGCGGCCGCACTGCGATCCAATGCGATTGGATGTGGGGCGGCAGCGGCGGCAGCTTCGAGTCGAACGGGTTGTAAGGCGCTCCACCATGCTCGGTCATGCCCCAGAAGTCGACCTCGAGAGATTCCATGCGCTCGAACACCGGCTCAAACGGCCGCACCGGACCGTACCAGGTGTAATTCATGAGAATGAGCTCGTCGTACTCGGCCAGACGTTCCTCGCCGAACCTCTCCAGAGCCTCCTTGTAGCCCCACACATCGAAGCCGACGTTCTCGCGTGTCCAGACATGGTCCGCGACGGCTTCGAGCGTCGTCTTGCCTTCGTCTGTGAGCGGACCGTTGGAGATTACGACGATGGTCTCGGCGAAGGGACGCAGATGTTCGAGCTTGTACGGAACGTAGTCTCCGACAATGCCGCGCGGCTCGAAATAAAGGTAGAAGATGATGCGGCGTCCACCCCGCCGGAATCGCGCGGGCACGTTGCCCGTCATCGCTTCTGCTCCAGCAGGCTCTGCAAGTAGAGGCCGTAACCGCTCTTCGCGAGCAGAGCCCCGAGACGTTCCAACTGGACATCGTCGATCCAGCCGTTACGCCAGGCGATCTCTTCGACGCAGCCGACCTTGAAGCCCTGGCGATCCTCGATCACTCGAACGTACTCCGAGGCCTGCATCATCGATTCGAACGTTCCCGTGTCGAGCCATGCGGTTCCACGATCGAGCACCTGCACCTGCAAGCGACCATCGTGGAGGTAACGCTCGTTGACCGTCGAGATCTCCAGTTCACCCCGCGCACTCGGTTCGATCGTCTTGGCGATCTCGACAACGGTATTGTCGTAGAAATAGAGACCGGGCACCGCGTAATTGCTCTTCGGGTTGGCCGGCTTCTCCTCGATCGAGACCGCCAGCATGTTCCTGTCGAACTCGACGACCCCATATGACCGCGGATTGGATACGTGGTACGCGAAGATCAGCCCGCCATTGATGTCGGCCTTGCCACTCAGGGACGATCCGAGTCCGGCCCCATGGAAGATGTTGTCGCCCAGTACCAGTGCGACGCTCTCGTCTCCGATGAACTCTTCGCCGATGATGAAGGCCTGCGCTAAGCCGTCCGGCGAAGGCTGCACAGCGTACTCCAGCTGGATGCCGAGGGCGCTGCCATCCCCCAACAATGCACGAAACTGCTCGTTGTACTCCGCCGTCGTGATGATCAGTATCTCCGATATTCCTGCCATCATCAGCGTCGACAAGGGGTAGTAGATCATTGGCTTGTCATAAATCGGCATGAGCTGTTTGGAGATGCCACGAGTGATCGGCCAGAGCCGGGTTCCAGAGCCTCCGGCAAGGATGATTCCACGCACGATCAGTTGTTCCCGTCGAGAGAGGTGTAGAAGGCTCGCGCGTCGGCGTAGCTCGGCAGCAGCCCGCTTGCGGATGCTTCGGCCAGGGAAGGGGCGCCCGTGTCTTTCGGCGAAAGGAGGAGTTCGCCGGCCTCCTCGGGGAACACAAGCCCGACCTCTGGATCGAGCGGATTGATCCCATGCTCGCGTGAAGCATTGTAGGTATCCGAGACGAGGTAGCTCACTGTGGCGTCATCGGTGAGGGCGACGAAAGCGTGCCCGAGCCCCTCCGCGATATAGATGGCCTTTCGGTCGACGTCATCGAGCCGGACCGAGTCCCACCGGCCGAAGGTCGAAGACCCCACCCGGATGTCGATGACATAGTCGAGAACGGCACCGCGGGTCACAGTGACATATTTCGCCTGACTCGGCGGGATATCGGCAAAATGGATGCCACGCACAGTTCCCCGCTTCGAAACCGAAGTGTTGGCCTGGCGGAGATCGAGCGGATGCCCGACAGCCTGAGCCAGCAGGTCGAAACGGTACCACTCGAGAAAGACACCTCGATCATCACCACGCTGGATCGGGACGATCTCATAAGAATCGGGGATCGAAAGCTCTCGGATTTGCACCATGCGAGCTTACCTAGTTCAGCCCGAGAGGCTGGACTAGGTCCCTAAGGGCATCGGGAACCCCGCGGCCGAAACGGGTGTAACGACCGGTCCGCAATTCAGCCATCACTCCGACAACCCGCCTTGCCCGGTTGGGCACGAGCGCGTTCCGGGCCCTCTCATGGGCGAGCTTCTCAGCGGCGATCTCCCGAAGCGGACCAGGAGCCTGAAGGGCATCGAATCTCTCCACGAGGCTCTCGGAGCGGAGGAGAAGGCGCCGATTCCTCTCGGTTCCCGGCTCGAGCAGGCGCCGAACCTTGGCTGTGATCGAGAGCCGGGAGGCGCCGATCTCGTTGGTTCCGTGCTGGCGGTATTCCACCAAAGGCTCCTCTAGCAGATCCATGATCCCAGTCGATGCCGCAGCGACCGCCAGCCATTCATCGTGGAGCCAAGCGGGAGGGAAGGGGATCGCGAGGTCTCTGACCGCACGGCGGAACATCGTCGTCGCTCCCGTGACGATATTCCTCTTCAACAACTCGGCCAAGGCCTCACCCCCGTGAACGGCGGCACGAGTCCGAGCTGAAATCTCGAGCGCATCAAACAGTGATCCCACGCGCCGACCGTCCGCATCGATCAGGAAGGCATCGGTGTGAAGAAGAAGCAGTTCGGGACGACGTCCGAATTCGGCCACCATGCGCTCGAGACGATTCGGGAGCCAGACATCATCTTGGTCGGATAGCGCGATGAGATCCCCGGTCGCCGCCCGAACAGCCTGTTCGAAATTGTGCGTGATTCCCAGCGGAGCATAGTTACGAAAGAGGACCATTTTGAGCTGAGATTCCGGATGATGCTCCCGCCAGTCCGCGATCGCCGACTCGATCTTGACAACCGTTCGGTCGCTCGACGCGTCGTCCGACACCACGAGTTCGTCGGGAATGAGTGTCTGGTTCAGAATGGAGCGCACCTGCTCCTCGATGAAGCGCTCGCCGTTGCGCGTGCAGAGCGCCACCGACACCGAGAGCGCCATCATCTCAGCCGTCGTGAGAAAGAGAGTCGAGATAGGACTTGATCGTCGGCTCGGCGCTTCCGACCGCCTTCAATTCACCATGGCTCAGCCAGGCGGCATGATCGCACATCGACTGCACCGTCTCCATCGAATGGCTGACGAGAATCACCGTACGACCAGCGGCCTTCAGGTCCCGGAACTTCTGATAGCACTTGTCCTGGAATTCCTGGTCGCCGACGGCGAGGACTTCATCGACCACCAGGATGTCCGGTTCGACATTGATCGCGACCGCGAAGCCGAGGCGCACGTACATGCCCGAGGAGTAGTTCTTGACCGGTTGATCGATGAACTGCTCGACACCGGAGAAGGCCACGATCTCATCGAACTTGCGCGTGATTTCCTTGCGTGACATTCCCAGGATGGAGCCGTTGAGGAAGATGTTCTCCCTGCCCGACAGCTCATGATGAAATCCTGAGCCCACTTCGAGCATGGCCGCAATCTTGCCGAAATGCGTGATTGATCCCTGGTTGGGGCGATAGATGTTCGCCAAGCACTTGAGCAATGTCGACTTTCCAGAGCCGTTGCTGCCGATGAGACCGAATGTCGAACCGACGGGCACATCGAAGCTCACGTCTTTCAGAGCGAGAAAATCCTCGTAGACCGACCGACGACGACGCATAATCGCCGACTTGAGGCTTTGGTTGCGTTCGTGATACATCCGGAAGCTCTTGGTGACATGGTCAACACGGACTGCGATGTCGGTCACAGCGCCTCCGCCAGTTTCGGCTCATTCTTACGGAAGACCAGCATTCCGAAGCCGGCTGCAGCCGCTGCCCAGATCACGCAGATCAACCATTCCGCGGGGTCCGGCCATCGATTGTCGTAGATCAGTTCACGGAAGATCGCCACGAAATGCACCATCGGGTTCAGATCATAAATTCCGAGAAGTGTCACCGGCGTACCCAGAAGGCCCCCGTGTTTGGCCGATTCATTGGATACCAGGCTGATCGGATAGATGATCGGCGTGAGATAGATCCAGAACTGCAGAAGAATCCCCAGCAGGTACTGGGTGTCCCGGAAATAGACCGTAAAGATCGAGAAGAGAAGGCCGATGCCGGCAGCGAAGACGGCCAAGAGCGCCATCGCCACGATGAGAAGCGGTATCCAGGGCCACACGAAGCCGCCGGCCACGACGATCGCGATGAGCAGTACGGCCATCTCGAATGCCCAGTTGTAAGCAGTTGACCCCACAGTGGACAGCGGCAGAACGATCCGACTGAAAGCAACCTTCTGGATGAGGCCAGCGTTTGCGACCAGTGAACCGGCACTGGTCGATACCACGGTAGAGAAGAAGATCCACGGGAGAAGACCGCAGAGCAACCAGAGCGGGAACACGTCGAGTCCGCTCGGATCACCCGGTGGCGGGTTGCTCCGGAAGATCAACCCGAACACGAACGTATAGATGAGCATCAACGCGAGTGGGTTCACCAGCGACCAGAGCTGGCCGAATATCGTGCGCTTGTACTTACCTCGCACCTCGCGGGAGACGAGGTTGAAGAGGAGCTCCCGAGAACTCCACACTTCATTCAGATATTTCATTCATCCTCGCCAGTTCACTGCCCTCACGGATCGAGTGTGAATCTCGAACAATCTAGCCTAGAAGTGAAATCGCCAATGGCTGACCACGGAGGCTCATCGCCTCGACAGCTCAGCTGGACCGTTCGAGCCCCCTTAGAATCGACAAGACTGTGCCGAGGAGGCAGCCCACCCCATGAAAATTCTCGTCACCGGCGGAGCCGGTTTCATCGGCTCGAACTTCGTCCGGCGCACCCTTGAGGACGCCTATCCCGGGCTGGAGGGGACCGAGGTCGTCGTGCTCGACGCGCTCACCTATTCCGGCAACGAGGCGAACCTCGCTCCCGTCGCCGACTCGCCGAGGTACTCCTTCGTCAAGGGCGACATCCGTGATTCCGCCCTGCTCGACCAGCTGCTTCCGACGGTGGATGCGGTGGTGCACTTCGCCGCGGAATCCCACGTCGACCGTTCGGTGCGCGACGCCAGCGTCTTCGTGGAGACCAACGTGCTCGGCACCCAGAAGCTGCTCGACGCCGCTCTGCGCGCGGACCTGAAGCGCTTCGTGCACGTCTCGACCGACGAGGTCTACGGTTCGATCGCCGAGGGATCATGGGTGGAGGACCGCCCGCTCGAGCCGAACTCCCCCTACTCGGCGTCGAAGGCTGGCAGCGACCTGATCGCGCGCAGCTACTTCCGCACCCACGGGCTGAACGTCTCGATCACCCGCTGCTCCAACAACTACGGTCCGTACCACTTCCCGGAGAAGGTCATCCCGCTGTTCGTCACGAACCTGATCGACGACAAGCACGTACCTCTCTATGGCGAGGGCAACAACATCCGCGACTGGCTGCACGTCGATGACCACTGCCAGGGCATCGCGATGGTGCTGGTCGGGGGCCGCGCCGGCGAGATCTACAACATCGGCGGCGGAACGGAGCTGACCAACAGGGAGCTCACCCAGCTGCTGCTCGACGCCACCGGCAAGGACTGGTCGTACGTCGACCGGGTCGCCGATCGCCTCGGTCACGATCTGCGCTACAGCGTCGACATCTCCAAGATCCGGGCCGAGCTGGGCTACGAGCCGCAGGTCCCGTTCGAGCAGGGCCTGGCGGATGTTGTGCAGTGGTACCGCGACAACCGCGCCTGGTGGGAGCCGCTCAAGGAGCGCGCTGCGCTGTGACCGAGTATCTGACCAAGGAAGAGCTGCTCTCCTTCCGCCCGGCGATCCCGGACACCGCTCTGTCCGCTGACCTGGCGAGGATCTCCGACCAGACCACCGACGATCTCGCCTACCCTTAAGGGTCGGCAGATCGCCCTTGAGGCGAAGCGAGGTCGGCGCTCGGAACGGGAGAAGTGGGACGATGGCGGATTCGGAGGTCTCTGCCGCCGTCGCGGTCCTCACCGTCAACTACTCCTCGGAGCAGGTGCTGCCCACCTTCCTCGATTCGATCGCTGCAGCATCCACCGCCCCCGTCCTGGTGGCGATCGCCGACAACGGCGCGTCGCCCCAGGCCGAGTCCCTGGCCAGGGAGCACGGGGTCGGCTACCTGCGGCTGTCCGAGAATCGCGGCTACGGGGCGGCGATCAACGCGGC
>Ga0182749_1000440_pt1 | contig 39391 bp, 32 predicted proteins | sample eDN3rd37CKraftMG_FD_128875 | JGI IMG/M metagenome (GOLD analysis project Ga0182749, IMG submission 128875) | Enriched Miracle-Growth compost microbial communities from Emeryville, California, USA - eDNA 3rd pass 37_C Kraft MG (version 2) (version 2) ...
CCTCGGGGGCAGCAAGCCGAAGGCGCGGCGTGGGGGCAAGTTTTACCGCCAGGCCGCCCCAAGGCAAAAAGCGACCCCCTCGGGGGCAGCAAGCCGAAGGCGCGGCGTGGGAGCCCCATCCGTCTTGCGGTTCGATCAAGGAGAATAACCATGCCGTCTCATGCTTCTCGCTTGTTGCACATGTTGGTCCCGGCCGCGCTCGTCTGCGCGTCGTTCCCCGCCATGGCGGCCGATCCCGTCAAGCTGGGGCTGCTGGAGGACGCATCGGGCAATTTCGCCATCGCGACCATCGGCAAGATCCACGCCACCCAGCTCGCCGTGGAGGAAATCAACGCCAAGGGCGGCATCATGGGCCGGCCCATCAAGTTGATCGCCTACGACACCCAGTCCGACAACACCAAGTTCCAGGAACTGGCCCGCCGGCTGATCCAGACCGACAAAGTGGACGTCATCTTCGGCGCCTTCTCGAGCGCCTCGCGCGAGGCGATCCGTCCGATCATGGACCGTGCCAAGCAGATGTACTGGTACAACAACCAGTATGAAGGCGGCGTGTGCGACAGCAATGTTTTCGTTACCGGAGCGGTGCCGGAGCAGCAGTTCTCCACGCTGATTCCCTGGATGATGGAAAAGTACGGCAAGAAGGTCTACACCATCGCCGCCGACTACAACTTCGGCCAGATCTCGGCCGAATGGGTGCGCAACATCGTCAAGGAAAACGGCGGCCAGATCGTCGGCGAGGAATTCATCCCCCTGAGCGTCTCGCAGTTCGGGCAGACCATCCAGAACATCCAGAAGGCCAAGCCCGATTTCGTCATGACCCTGCTGGTCGGCGCCAACCAGGCTTCGTACTACGAACAGCAGGTCTCGGCCAACCTGAACCTGCCCATGGGCAGCTCGGTCAACGTCGGGCAGGCCTACGAGCACAAGCGCTTCAAGGCGCCGGCGCTCAAGGACATGTACGTCACGGCCAACTACGTGGAAGAAGTCGACTCGCCCGCCAGCAACGACTTCAAGAAGCGCTTCCACGCCAAGTTCCCGGACGAGCCCTATATCAACCAGGAAGCCGCCAACGCCTACGACGCCGTCTACCTGTACAAGGCCGCCGTCGAGAAGGCCCAGTCCACCGACCAGAAAAAGGTGCGCGAGGCGATCGAGGCCGGCGGCATCTGCACCGAAGGCGCGCAGGGCAAGGTCTGCATGGATCCCAAGAGCCACCATGCCAGCCACACGATCTACCTGGTCCATGTCAAGGAGGACCACTCGGTCGAGATCCCCAAGGTGTGGGACGACGTGCAGCCGTACTGGCTGTCCCAGGTGGGCTGCGACCTGACGGCCAAGCCCGACCGCAAGCAGTACACGCCTTCGAACCCCCCCAAGAAGTCCTAGCGCCTGGGGCGGGCTCCGGAAGGCGCCCGCCGCGCGGGAGCAGGGCGCGGCCGCCGCGTTGGCGGGCCGCGCCGCCTCCAGGAGAGTTCCTTGACCGCATTGGCAACGATTTATTCGCTCATCTACCAGTTCGGCGACAACTTCGCCTATCTGGTGCTCGCCGCCCTGGGCCTGGCCATCATCTTCGGCATGATGGGGGTGATCAACCTGGCCCATGGCGAATTCATCATGTGCGGCGCCTACGTCACCATCGTGACCGCCAAGCAGGGCCTGCCGCTGCCGCTGGCCATGCTGCTGGGCGCGCTGGCCGCCGCGCTGGCCGGCATCGTCATCGAACGCCTGGTGATCCGCCACCTGTACGACCGCCTGTTCGATTCGGTGGTCGCGACCTGGGCCATCAGCCTGATCGTGCAGCAGAGCATGCTGCTGCTGGCCGGGCCGTCGATCGAGGGAATCAGCACGCCGTTCGGATCGTTCGTCTTCGGCGAATATTCCTTCTCCGTCTATCGGGCGATCCTGCCGGTGGTGGCCATCGGCATCCTGGCCGCCCTGTACTGGCTGTTCTTCCGCACCAACTACGGCATCTGCGCGCGCGCCACCATGCAGAACGCGCGCATGGCCCAGTGCCTGGGGCTGCGCACCGACCGTCTCTACAGCCTGACCTTCGCGCTGGGCGCGGGGCTGGCCGGGCTGACGGGCGCGCTCTACGCGCCCACCATGACGGCGGTGCCGACCATGGGAACCAATTTCATCGTCCAGGCGTTCGTGTCGGTGGTGGTCGGCGGCGCCAATGTCATCGCCGGCACCACGCCGGCGGCCGGGATCCTGGCGATCATCCAGACGGCATTGACGGCATCCTACGGCCAGTTGTTCGGCCAGATCGGCCTGCTGCTCACGGTCATCATCGTGATCCGCCTGATGCCGCAGGGGCTGGGGCACCTGTTCGGCCGTTCGCGCTAGGAGATCGGCATGGACAGGCTCTCCTTCGCTCCGGCCGGCCGCCCGAACGCGCGCCGGATCCTGCTGCTCGCCGCGCCCTGGGTCCTGGCCTTCCTGCTGCCGCTGGCCGCCGACGATGTCACGACCGGCAACCTGGCCTACTGCCTGGTATGGGCATTCACCGCGCTGGGACTGGCCCTGATGTGGGGCCACGGCGGGATCCTGTCGTTCGGCCAGACGGCTTTCTTCGGCATCTCGGGCTATACCTACGGCATCGTCACGCTCAACTACGGCGAGGCCTGGACGTCCTCCTGGGGCGGATTGCTGGTCGGGCTGGCGGCCAGCATCGTCGTCGCGTTCCTGCTCGGCTACATGATCTTCTACGGCAAGATCCGGGGCGTGTTCATAGGCATCCTGACGCTGTCGGTCACGCTGGTGCTGGAAACCTTCATGGCCCAGACCGCCGGGCCGCAGTGGGCGGTGGGCGAGGCCCGCCTGAACGGATTCAACGGCATGTCGGGCATGCCGCCGCTGGCCGTGCCGTGGCCGGGCGACCCCATCTTCATCGAAGGCAATGCCTTCTACTACCTGGTGCTGGCGATGCTGGCCATCGCCTACGTACTGTCGCGGCGCATGCTGCATTCGCCCTTCGGGCTGAGCCTGGCGGCCATCCGCGAGAATCCGCAGCGCGCCGAAATGCTGGGCATCGACATCCGCAAGCACCAGATGCTGGTCTTCGTGGCGGGCTGCGGGCTGGCGGGGCTGTCCGGCGCGCTCTACACCATCTGGGGGTCGTACATCACGCCGTCGTCCATGGGGCTGACCGCCGCCGCCATGCCGGTGATCTGGGTCGCCACCGCCGGGCGCAAGAGCCTGGGCGGGGTGATCGTCGGCACCGCCATTCTGGTGTGGCTCTCGCAGTCGCTGGCCATCTACGGCAGCCAGTACGCGCTGATCCTCATGGGCGCGATCCTGCTGTTCGTCGTGCTGGCCGCGCCCGAAGGCCTGCTGCCGGGCGTCCTCAAGCATGCGCGCCGGCTGGGCGCCCTGGCCGGCCGCAAGCCGGCGCCCGCGCCCGGAACGGGGCAGGGGAGGCAATCGTGACGACTCTGCTGGAGACCCGAGGCCTGACCAAGCGGTTCGGCGGCGCCCACGTGATCAACGGCATCGACTTCCGGATCGATGCCGGAGAAATCCGCTGCGTCATCGGCCCGAACGGGGCGGGCAAGAGCACTTTCTTCAAGCTGCTGACCGGCGAACATCGCCCGACCTCGGGCAGCATCGCCTTCCTGGGCCAGGACCTGAGCCACGTGCTGCCGCACCGGCGCATCCGCATGGGCATGAGCATCAAGTTCCAGATTCCCGGCGTCTTCCCGGAACTGACGGTGCGCGAGCACCTGCAGCTCGGGCTGCACAGGGCGGGTCCGCAGGCGCAGGCGCTGGAATCGCTGCTCGAGCAGTTCAACCTCGAGCCGGAAGCCGATGTGCTGGCGGCCAATCTGTCGCATGGCAAGAAGCAATGGCTGGAGATCGCGCTGGCGGTGTCGCTGCGCCCCAAGCTGCTGTTCCTGGACGAGCCGGTCGCCGGCATGTCGGTCGAGGAAACCTACGCCACGGGGGAATTGATCCTGCGGCTGCGCGAGCAGGGGCTGACCATCATGGTCGTCGACCACGACATGACCTTCGTCAAGCAGATCGCCTCGCGGGTGACGGTGCTGCACGGCGGACGCCTGTTCGCCGACGGACCGCTGGCCGAGATCCTGGCGCGCGACGACGTGGCCGAAATCTATCTGGGGAAACGGAAATGACGGTCCTGCTCCAGGCCTCGGGCCTGCAATGCGGCTACGGCGGCGGCACCGTGCTCGACGGCGTCGCCCTGGACGTGCGCCGCGGCGAGATCGTGGCCATCGTGGGACGCAACGGCGTGGGCAAAACCACCCTGATGCGCGCGCTGATCGGCCTGCTGCCGCTGGCCCAGGGCAGCATCGTGCTGGACGGGCAGGAAATCAGCCACCAGCCGGCCCATGCCCGCGCCCGGCTGGGCATGGGCTACGTGCCCCAGGGGCGCGAGGTCTTCCCGGCCCTGACGGTGCGCGAGAACCTGCTGGTGGGCCTGCGCGGCAGCACGCAGCGCGACGCGTCCATGCCGGACGTGGTCATGGACTACTTCCCCGTGCTGCGCGCGCGGCTGCAGCAGAAGGCGGGCACCATGAGCGGCGGCGAGCAGCAACAGCTCGCCATCGCCCGCGCCCTGGTCGGCAAGCCCACCGTCCTGCTGCTGGACGAGCCCTCGGAAGGCATCCAGCCTTCCATCGTGGACCTCATCGCCGACACCCTGGCCCGGATCGCCGCCGACACCGGCATCGGCGTGCTGCTGGTCGAACAGGACCTGGGCATGGTGGAGCATATCGCCGGGCGGTGCTGCGTCATGGACAAGGGCCGCATCGTCGAATGGCTGGACCAGACCCAGCTTTCGGATGCCGAACGGATTCGCCAGCATCTGGCGCTTTAACGGAGACAGGCACATGAAATGGCTTGAAGAGTCGATCATGATGAAGCGCGGCGTAGGCGCCCGGCGCGAACCCAGGGTCCATCAACTGACGGAAGCGCTGCAGCGCAACTACCACTACACCATCGGGCCGTATTCCGATCCCGTCATGCACATCGAGCCGGGCGACCGGGTGGTGGTCGAGACGCGCGACGCCTTCGAAGGCAAGATCACGAAGGAAACCGACAAGCCCTCCCAGGTGCTGACGCTGCCGTATCTGAACCCGCAGAACGGCCCCATCATGGTGGAGGGCGCGGAGAAGGGCGACGTGATCGCCGTGCACATCGAGAAGATGTCGCCGCGCGGCCACGATCCGCACGGCTATTGCTGCCTGATACCCAACTTCGGCGGGCTCACCGGCACCGACTACACGGCGCTGCTCAACGAGCCGCTGCCCGAGAAGGTCAAGCGGATCAAGATCGACGAGGAAAGCGTCTACTGGAGCAAGCGCCACACCTTGCCGTACCGGCCGCACATCGGCACCCTGAGCGTGTCGCCGGAGATCGATTCGATCAACGCGCTCACCCCCGATAACCACGGCGGCAACATGGACGTGCCGGACATGGGGCCGGGCAGCATCACCTACCTGCCGGTGCGCTCGCCGGGCGGCCGCCTGTTCATCGGCGATGCCCACGCCTGCCAGGGCGACGGCGAAGTCTGCGGCACGGCGGTCGAATACTCGAGCACGACCACCATACGGGTGGACCTGATCAAGCAGTGGCGCATCGACTGGCCGCGCCTGGAAAACGCCGATGCCCTGATGAGCATCGGCAGTGCCCGGCCGCTGGAGGACGCCACCCGTATCGCCTACCGCGAACTGGTGCGCTGGCTGGCGGCCGACTACGGCTTCGACCAATGGGACGCCTACATGATGCTCAGCCAGTGCGGCAAGGTGCGGCTGGGCAATTTCGTGGATCCCAAGTACACCGTCGGCGCAATGATCGCCAAGCATTACCTGAAGTAGGCAGGGCCGGACGCGAGGGCCGGCGTCCGGCCACGGATTTCCCGCCACGGGGGCGGCGTAAAATCCGGTGACCGCCGCCGGGCCGGCCCCCGCCGGATGCGGCTCGATTCGTTCGTTCCCATTCTTTCCTCCAGGCAGCAATGGCCCTCACCGAACCGATCAAGATCGGTCTTCTCTTTTCGAAGACCGGCGTCACCGCCGAGCTCGAACATTCGCAGCGGCGAGGCGCGATCCTCGCGCTGGAGGAAATCAACCAGGGGGGCGGCATCCTGGGCAGGGAAGTCGTCCCCGTCGAATACGATCCCGAGTCCGAATCGCTGCGGTTCCGGCACCTGGCCGAGAAGCTGATCCGGGAAGACGGGGTCAACGTCATCTTCGGCGGCTATACGTCGAGCAGCCGCAAGGCCATGCTGCCGGTGGTCGAGAAACACAACCGCCTGCTGATCTATTCCCAGCAATACGAAGGCTTCGAGTTTTCCGAGAACATCATCTACAGCGGCGCCTCGCCCAACCAGAACGGCGTACAGCTCGCCGATTTCATGAGCGCGCAGTTCGGCGCGCGCGTCTACATGGTGGGCTCGCGCTACGTATACCCCTACGAGTGCAACCGCACCATGCAGGAGCTGCTGCTGCAGCACCCCGGCGGCGCGATCCTGGGCGAACGCTATCTGGACCTGGACGCCGACTACGGCCAGTTCCAGGAAGTGGTGGCCGACATCCGCAAGAAGCAACCCGATTTCATTTTCTCGACCGTGATCGGCAGGACGGTGCCCTACCTGTACCGGGCCTATGCCGAAGCGGGGCTGGATCCGGCCCGCATGCCGATCGGCAGCCTGAACACCTCCGAGACCGAGATCCACATGATGGGCGCCCGGTACGGGGAAGGGCACTACACGTCGGCCCCGTACTTCCAGAGCATAGACACGCCGGCCAATCGCCGCGCGGTGCGGCACCATATCGAACGCTTCGGCGCGCAGCATCCCACCGACATGAACTGGGAAGCCGCCTACTACCAGATGCACATGTACGCCAACGCCTTCGAGCGGGCCGGATCGGACGACATCGGCACGCTGCTGCCGCACCTGTGCGGCTCGGAGTACACGGCGCCGCAGGGCCGCGTGCGCATCGATCCGGTCAACCACCACATGGCGCTCTATCCCCGCATCGGCCGGGCCAACGCCGACGGGCAGTTCACCGTGCTGCGCGAGTCGGCCCAGGCGGTGCCGCCGGATCCCTACATGGTGTCGCAAGTACTCGGGGACTGGGTCACCAAGCTCGTCACGCGGGAGTATTAGCGTGACGCCCCGCTCGGACGCCGGCCGGCGCAGCCTGACCAGTTGGATCCTGAACAAGGGGTTGCGCATCGTCGTGTTCCATCCCGATGACAGCGACGGCGCGCGGCTCACCGAGCACCTCAAGCGCATGGGCTTCGACGTGCAGGCCTTCTGGCCGCCGCTGGACGACCTGCCGGGCAAGGTGGACCTGGTCTTTCGCGCCTTGCTGCTGGATGCCCAGGAGCCGCAGGACGGCTGGCTCGGGCCCGACGCCCCGCCGTTGATCTCGATCATCAACTACGAAAGCCCGATCTTCATCGACCAGGCGATGCGGATGGGTTCGGACGCCATACTGACCACGCCGATCCGCGCCACGGGCCTGCTGTCCACCATCGTCTCGGCCCTGCAGCACGCCAGGCAGAGCCGCCAGCAGACCGAGCGCATCGCCAAGCTGGAGCAGAAGCTGCGCGGCGTGCGCCACCTGGGCGAAGCCAAGACCATCCTGATGCGCATGCACGACATCGACGAGAACGAAGCCTACGAAAGGCTGCGCGCCCAGGCCATGGCCAAGCGCGTGACGGTGGACGATATCTGCCACTCCATCATCCAGGCCAACGAAGTGTTCCTGCCGGGGCCGGGCGGCGGCAGGCGGGGAGGAGGCCCGGGCTGACCGGGCCCGGCCCCGCGCTCAGTAGTCCGTCAGCGGACCGGGCCGCAGGCAGGGATTGCGCTCCGCCAGCGGCGCGCGGCGCAGGAGATCGCGCCCGATCACCGTCTTGTGCACCTCGCTCGAGCCTTCGCCGATCTGGTTGAGCTTGGCATCCCGGAAATAGCGTTCCAGGGGGAAATCGGCCAGGTAGCCGCGTCCGCCGGCGATCTGCAGGGCCTGCGTCACGACCTTCATGCCCAGGTCGGTGGCATGCAGCTTGGCCATCGACGCATAGACCGCGCTGTCGGCGTCCCCGCGGTCGTACTTCTCGGCGGCGAGCGCCACCAGGGCGCGCGCCGCCTCGATCTCGGTCGCCATGTCGGCGAAGATCCATTGCAGGCCCTGATGAGCGCCCAGGGGCTTGCCGAAGACGCTGCGGTCGCCGGCATACGCGGCGGCGATCTCGACCGCGCCGATGGCCCGTCCCAGCGCCATGGAGGCATGCCCGATGCGGGCGCGGACCAGGGCGTCCTGCGCCAGGGCGAAGCCGTCCCCTTCCTCGCCCAGCCGGTATTCGGCCGGAACCTTGACGTTCTCGAGCGTGATGGGCGAGATCGGCACGCCGTACCAGCCGAGCTTGCCGGTCGTGGGACCGATCGTCATGCCCGGCGTGTCGCGGGGCACCAGCACGGCGACGAATCGGGCCTCGTCGTGCGCGGCCCGTCCCACGATGACCAGCCAGTCCGCCACGCCGGCCCGCGTGATGAATTTCTTTTCGCCGTTGACCACATACCCGTCGCCGGACCGTTCCATGGTGGTCTGCAGCCCGCGCACGTCCGAACCCGCGCCCGGCTCGGTGAGCCCGAAGGCGGACTGGATCTCCCCGCGGGCCAGTCCGGGCAGCAGCGCTTGCCGCAGTTCCGGGGAAGCGCCGGCGACGATCGCGCGGCCGGCCAGGTCGGTGCCGGTGATCATGGAGGCGGCCGCGCTGCACACGCGCCCCAGTTCCTCGATGAGGCGGATGCGCACCAGCTGGCGCGCATCGGACCCGCCGTATTCCACGGGGAACGCTGTCGCGACGATGCCGGCGTCGGCCAGCATGCGGAAGGTGTCCCGGGCGAAGACGTCCTCGCTGCCGACCGCCGCGGCGCCGGGGCCGATCCGGGACGCGCACAGCTCGCGCACCCGGGAAACGAGGGCTTGCTCGTCCCCGGTCAGGACGTGCAGGAAATGGTCGCCGAACAATCTGGTCATTGCCTATCTCTCTGGTTGCGGGCACGCGCCCTGGTTGCCGTCGGTTCGCGCCGGATGTGTCACTCGATCTGCAGCTTGCCCTGCTGGATGACACGCTTCCATTTCTCGAAATCCTGCGCCACGAAACGGTCGAATTCGCTGTAGTCGCGCGGCGTCGGCTCCATGGCAAGCGTCGCGAATTGCTGCCGGACGTCCGGCATTTGCAGGATCTCGGCGATGTCATCGGACAATTGCCTGACGATGGAATCGGGCACCTTGGCCTGGGTGACGAAGCCGAACCAGGTGCTCGCCTGGTAGTCCGGCAGGCCGGCCGCCTTGTCCAGCGGGGGAACGTCGGGCAGCAGGGAGGACCGGTACGAGGTCGTGACCGCCAGGCCCCGCAGGGCGCCGGAGTCGATATGGCCCTTGGCCAGCGAGACGGACAGCGGCATCATGTCGACCCGCCCGGCGATCAGGTCGCGGATGGCGTCGGGCTGTCCGCGATACGGTACGTGGTTGATCCGGATATGGGCCTGCTGGGCGAGCAGGACCCCGGCCAGGTGCACGGACGTGCCGACGCCGGGCGACGCCAGGGTCAGGGGGGTGTCCTGCCGCTTCCGGGCCAGCGCGATCAACTGGTTGATGTCCGTGACGCCCAGCGCAGGCGGCACCACGATCACGTTGGGAATTTCGCCCAGCCCGTATATGCTGCGGAAATCGATCACCGGGCTCCATTTCACGCTTTTCATCAGGCTGGGCAGGATGGTGTATCCCGGGCTCACGCACAGCAGGGTGTAGCCGTCGGGCGGCGCCGCGGCCACCTGCTCGGTGCCGATGGCGCCGGCGGCGCCCGCCTTGTTGTCCACGATCACCGGCTGCCCGTATTTGCGCGACAGCTTCTCGCCGATGATGCGGGCGGTCTGGTCGACCACGCCGCCGGCGGTGAAGGGCACGATGATCCGGATCGGGCGGTCGGGATAGGCCGCCTGCGCCGGCCGGGGCGCGCCGGCGGCGCCCATCAGCACGATGGACAGGCCGGCCACGGCCATTCTGAATATCTTCACGGTTGTCTCCTGGTGGATGGTCTTGCTGCTGTGGCGTGCCCCGGCTAGACCAGGCCGGATGCGCGTTCGATCTCGTAGACGGCCCGCAGCAGCTTGGGCGCGACCTGTTTCTCCAGCCGGTCCTTGCCCGCCTGCCGGCCGCTGAGCGTGCAGTTCAGCGCAACGGGTTCCTCGCGCGCCGGCCGGCGCACCGGCGCCGCGACGCCATGGATCTCGCGGCGCCAATCCCCCCGGGCATGGCAGTAGCCCTTGCGGGAAAACTCGTTGGCATCGGTGTTCCATATCGGCGACAGGCGCCGGAACTCCTGCGGATCCTCGAGCCGGATCCGGTTGAGCAGGTATTCGCGCTGCCTGGGCTCGATCGCCAGCAGCAGCGCCCGCCCCACGGACGTCGCCAGGATCGGCCGGGTGCTGCCGATATCGGGCAGATAGACATTCCCTTCGTCGACGCGGCAAGTCTCCACGAACACGACCCGGGTCCGGTCCAGCATGCCCAGGTTGACCGTGCAGCCGGTGTCGTGCGCCAGCGCCTCCATGACGGGGCGGATCACTTGCCGGAAGGGCAGGCTGGCCAGGAAGGGATAGCCCAGCGACAGCACGCCCGGCGCCAGGCGGTATTTCTGCAGGCCCGGGATGTGGCTCAGGTAGCCCAGCAGCGTCAGCGTATAGGTCAGCCGCGAGACGGTCGCCTTGGCCAGGCCGGTGCGATCGCAGATTTCGCGGTTCCCCAGTATCGGCTTGTCCGCGCTGAACGCCCGCAGGATCGCCATCCCGCGCGCGAGATTGATGGCGAACTGCCGATCGCCCGCGGCATGCGCGGCGTCGGTGGGGGGAATCGATGGCTTGTCCAAGGCTCTTCTCCTGCGGCCGGCTCGACATGCTGGGCACGGGGTGGGGCGGCGTCAACGGATAACGCGCTTAATCCATCATCAGTTTCGCTCTGCGGAACCTCTCTTGTGGCGGGATCAGCACCCTCGCTAGAGTGGCCGACTCGATATCAGGCAAAGGCGGAGCAGGGCGTGACAACCGATCGATCATCCGTGGGGCCCTTGGCCGGCGTGCGCATCCTGGATATGGCGACGGTAGTCGCCGCGCCCTTCGGCGCCACACTGTGCGCGGACCAGGGCGCCGACGTGGTCAAGCTCGAGCTGCCGGACGGCAGCGACGCGCTGCGGGAACTGCAGCCGGTCAAGGACGGCAAGCCGCTGTGGTGGAAGACGGCCAACCGCGGCAAGCGCGGCATCACCCTCGACGTGCGCAAGGAAGCCGGCCGCGCCGCGCTCCTGCGCATGCTCCCGCGATTCGATGTGCTGGTGGAGAACTTCCGGACCGGCACCCTGGACAAGTGGGGCCTGCCGGCCCCGGCCCTGTTCGCCGCCAATCCGCGGCTGATCATCCTGCGGCTGACGGGATTCGGCCAGTCGGGACCCTACAAGTCGCGGCCGGGCTACGCCCGCATCTTCGAGGCGATGAGTGGCTTCACCAACCTGACCGGGCCCGCCGACGGCGCGCCGCTGCATTCCAACTTCCCGGTGGGCGACGCGGTGGCGGGGCTGTTCGGCGCGTTCTCCATCGCGGCGGAGATCGCGCGGCTGCGCCGCGATCCGCAGGAAACGGGCGCCGAGATCGACCTGTCCGCGACGGAAGCCCTGTTCCGCTTCCTGGACCCGCTGGCCGTGGAATACGAGCAACTGGGCCAGGTCCGCACGCACGAAGGCAATACGGCCGGCTATACCGCGCCGTCGGACATGTATCGCAGCCAGGACGGCGTGTACTTTTCCCTGGTGGCTTCCTCGAACCCCATCTTCAAGCGCCTGTGCGCCTGCATCGGCAAGCCGGAATGGCCGGCCGATCCCCGCTTCAGCACGAATCCGGCCCGCGTGCGCAACCTGGCCGCGCTGGATGCCGGGCTGCGCGGCTGGTTCGGGCGCAACGCCTATGCCGTCATCTGCCGGGAACTGGAAGCGCAGGGCGTGCCGTTCAGCAAGATCTACACCATCGAGGATATCGTCGAGGACCCGCACTTCGCGGCGCGGCAATCCATCATCCGGCTGGCGGACCCCGACTACGGCAGCCTGCCGGCGCCCTGCATCGTGCCGCGCGTCGTCGGCCGGGACGCGCGACCTCCGCGGTCGGGACCGGACGTGGGCGAGCACAACGACGAGGTCTATGCCGAACTCGGCTTCTCCGCCCGGGACCTGGACGCCCTGCGCCAGGCCGGGGCGATGTAGCCGCATGACAGCCAACCCCCAAAGAGCCGAGATGAGGGCCATGGAACTTCCCGAGACCTTTCTGGCGGTGCGCTCCGACTATATCGGCAGGCAGGTCGTTTCGGAGCTGGTCTCGCTGAAATTCGAAGACCTGTCGCCGGGCGAGGTGATCATCCGCAACCGCTACGCCGGCGTCAACTACAAGGATTGCCTGTCCATCCGGGGCAAGGCCAAGGTGATCGCCACCTATCCCCGCATCGCGGGCGTGGAACTGGTCGGCGAGGTGGTCGAATCGTCGGTCGACGCCTTCGCTCCGGGACAGGAAGTCATGGCGCACGGCTTCCAGACGGGTATCGCCCATGACGGCGGATTCGCCGAATACGCGCGGGTACCGGCCGCCCATGTGATGGCGCTGCCGCCGGGCCTGTCGCCCTGGGAAGCCGCCATGCTGGGGGTGCCGGGCTTCACGGTCGCGCTGGCGCTGGACCGCTTCAGGCAGGGCGGAATCGGGCCCGAAGCCGGTCCCGTGGCGGTGAGCGGGGCGACCGGGGCCGTGGGCATACTCTCCCTGCCGATCCTTTCGCGCGCCGGCTACCAGGTGGCCGCGCTGTCGCGGCGGGCCGGCGACGGCGCGGCGCTGCGCGCCCTGGGCGCATCGGAAATCATCGACGCCGCGACACTCCCGGACCAGGTCCGGCCGATCGAGAAACCGCGCTTCGCCGCCGCCATCGACAACGTGTCGGGCCCCACGCTGTCCTGGCTGCTGCGCTCGCTGCAGGACGGCGGCATGCTGGCCGCCGTGGGCAACGCGTCGGGCAACGGCTTCGAAACCAACATCCTGCCGTTCATCCTGCGAGGCATCGACATGTTCGGCGTCGTGGCCAACGCGCCCTGGCCGGTGCGCAGGCGGCTGTGGAATCTCCTGGCGACCGACTGGCGGCCGGATTTCTCGCGCCTCGAGGCCCACATCCACACCATCGGCATCCGCGACCTGCTCGACTACAGCGAGCGCCATCTGGCGGGCCGGACTTCGGGCCGCACCTTGATCCGCTACTAGCGCGAGGCGCCGCGGCGCATGCGGGCATCCCGCGGGCCGTATTACGCCGTTCGGCGGATCCGTACTGGCCATAAGCCGGACGTGCGGGGCCGCGAAATCGTGCATGCTGGCGGAGCGGGATCCGGCCGCGGCCGGATCCCGGCTTTCCGCGCCGGCAGCCCCGGCGTGCGTCCGCAACGACCGGAGCCCTCATGCAGCGCCGTTTCCCGCACCGCGCCTGGCGGCGCACGATCCTGCTCCTTGCCGCGCCTTGCCTGGGCCTGGCCCTGACGGCCAGCGACGGCCAGCCGGCCTCGGACGACCCGCGCAGCGCGATGCACGGCATTTCCGCGGTGCGGGGCGAGCACGGCGCCATGCTGGTGTTCTTCAGCAGCGCCGGGTATCCCCCGCGCGTGCCCGCCGCCGGCGACGACTGGCCGCACGATGTCTACGTCAGCCGCTGGGACCCCGCCACCGGACGGCTGGACCCGCCACGCGCCTTCCTGCGCCGGCCGGAAGCCCAGGAGCCCGTGGCGGCGGCCCAGGAATCCGGCGGCCGCATCCTGCTCACCATGGAGGACGGCTGGAACACGCCCAATACCGTGACCCAGCGCTACGGCATCTACCAGCGCGATCTCGCCCCGGTGCGCGCCTATCCCTCGGAAGTGCAGGCCGGCGGCCATTCGGGGGACGCGGCGGCGGTGGGCAGGCGCTTCGCCGTGGCCTATTCGGAGGGCTGGATACATGGCGGCGGGGTGGCGGACCTGGGCAGCGGCAACGGCATCTACGCGCGCGTCTACGATGCCGGCGGCGGGCTGCTGCACCATATCGACGTCGCGCCGCGCCAGCGCGCGTGGTGGCCGCGGCTGGCGGGAAGCCCTGGCGGGGCGCTGCTGATATGGCAGGCATTCGCGCCCGACCGGCAGGGCGCGCGGCTGGTCGCCGCGACGCTGGATCTGGACGCCGGGCGAGCCGGCCCGCCCGTGGTGCTGCTCGAGCGCGTGCGCTTCTACACCTATTCCGTGGCCTGGCTGCCCGCCGTGGGCCACTACCTGGTGTTGGGCACCGAGGTCGACGCCAAGGGCGAGGAGCGCGGGCAGGGGATGCTGGTCGATGCGGGCGGCAGGGTGGTCGCGCGGCTCATGTGCATGCCGGCCACGGTCCGCGAGGCGGGCATCGCGGTCGCTCGCCCGTCGTCCGGGGCGCGGGACAGTCCCATCGTCGCCACGGCCTATGCGCCGGCCGGCGACGGCCGCTTGCTGCAGTTGCGGGCGACGCCGGCGAACCTGGCGCTCACCGGCGTGTTGAACGACGCCCACGGCAACCCGGTGGCCTGGCAGCCCACGGGCAGCGTCGCGCTGTGGACCGATTCGGGGGAATTGCAGTGGCTGTCGCTGTCGCGGAAAGGCGTGGTCCAGTCGCGCTTTCGTCCTTCCGATGCCGTGGCCCCGGACAACCGCGATCTTTGCGCCGGCTGATCCATCCGAGGGGCCGGGCAGCGGCGGCCCCGAGCCTGTGGAGGGCGTTGCCCGCCCATATCCTTTACTTTACATAATATACATTATGCGTATATCAGATAGGCGTGTTCCGAGCCCGAGGCGCGTTCGATGTCCCCGCCGGACATCGAACGCCGCGGCCATCTCCGCGGTCCGCCCGATCGCCGGCGGCGCCTACCGCATCAGCGACGGCAGCCAGAGGCTCAGTTGCGGGAACGCGATCAGCAACCCGAGCACCACCACCATGATCGCCACGAACGGCATGCAGCCGCGGAATATGTCGTTCAACCGCACTTCCGGCAGCAAGGTATTCAATACGAACAGGTTCATTCCCACCGGCGGCGAAATCAATCCGATCTGGACGATCATGACGATCAGGACGCCGAACCAGATCGGATCGAAGCCCAGGTCGACCACGATCGGGAAGAACAGCGGAATGGTCAGCAGCACCATCGTGAGTTCTTCCATGACGGTCCCCAACAGGACATAGATGGCCATCATCGCGACGATGATGAGAATGGGCGAGAATCCCTGGTGCAGGATCCAGGTCTTCAGGTCGCCGGGCAGCGTCGTGAAATTGACGAAGTTGGCGAACAGCGTCGCGGCGATGATCAGGGTGAACAACATCGCCGTGGTGCGCGCGGACTCCGCCAGGACCTGGCCCAGGATGGCCCAGGTGAGCCGGCGACGCGCGAGCGCGAAAAGGAAGGCGCCCGCGGCTCCGAAGCCCGCGCCTTCGGTCGCGGTGAACAGCCCGCCATAGATGCCGCCCAGGACGACGATGACCAGCAGCAGCACGCCCCAGATGCCCTTCAGCGCCTGCCAGCGCTCGCTCCAGGAAAAGCGCCTGCCCGCCGGCGCATGATCCGAGTCGCGCGCGGCGAGGAACACGATTCCGGCCATGAGCGCCGTGGCCGAGATCAGGCCCGGGAGCACACCGGCGGCGAAAAGCTTGCCGATGTTCGTCTCGGTCACGATCCCGTATATGACCATGATCGTCGAGGGCGGGATCATGATGCCCAGCGTGCCGCCCGCGGCCATGACGCCCGTCGAGAGCACGTCGCTGTATCCCATCTTGCGCATGGAGGGATAGGCCACCTTGCTCATGGTCGCGGCGGTGGCGATCGAGGATCCGCAGATCGCGCCGAACCCCGCGCATGCCGCGACCGTGGCGTGCGCCAGGCCTCCGCGCACATGGCCGATGAAGGTATAGGCCGCATGGAACAACTCATGGGCCAGCCCGGCCCGCGCCACGAAATTCCCCATGAGAATGAACAAGGGAATGACGGACAGCGTGTACGCAAAGCCCGTTTCGTATACGACTTGCGCCGTGCTCGCGATCGCCGGATCCCAGCCGCGCGTCGCGCCCATGCCGACGAATCCGACCACGCCCATGGCGAAGGCCAGCGGCACGCGCAACAGCGCGAGCAGGAAAATGGCGCCGAAGCCGATCAGCGCGGCGGTCATAGCGCGCTCCCCTCGCCGCCGGCCTCCGCCCTGCCGTCGTCGCCCATCAGGATCGCGGCATGCATGAACCCGGCGGCCGCGCACAGGATCGCCATGGCGTAGATGAACGGGGCTTTCGGAATGTTGAGCTGCGCCGTGGTTTCGCCCGTCTCGGCGAATTGGCCCCCAGCCGCCCACATGATCCACGCCAGCGCGAAGAACAATCCGGCGACGGCCAGGGCGACGATGAATTTCTGCGCGCTGCGTGCCGCCTGCGGCAGACAGGCGTCCAGCGAATCGAATTGCACGTGTTCGCCTCGCCGGGAGACGGCGGGCAATGCGCCGAAGATCACGACCACCATCAGCAGTTCCGTGAGTTCCAGGGCGCCCGGAATGGAGTTGGAAAGGAATTTCCGCCCCAGAACATCGAAAAAGGTAAGCGCCATGATGGCGAACAACGCCACGCCGGCGAGCATCACTCCGGCGCGCTCGAGCAGCGCGCTTAAACGTGCGATCATTGGAAAGTCCTCGATTGATGTCGCCGCGGCGCGGACCCGTGCCGGCCTTACCGGGACGCCTTCGCGATTTCCGCCCGGAGTTCCTGGAGCACTTCGGCCGGATCGGCCAGGCCCTTCGCCTTGGCCCGCTCGACCCACCTGCCCTCCACCGGCGCGATGTGCGTCTTGATGTCCTCGATGAAGCCGGCATCCGCCTCGACGATCTGCACGCCGTTGGCCTGCATCAATGCCATGCCCCGGCGGTCCGCCGCATCCCACTCGCGCCCGAACAGCCGCGCCGCCACCTCGCCGGAAATCGCGTCGACGGCCTGCTTTTCCTCCGGGGCCAGCTTGTCGTAGCGCGCCTTGTTCATCATGAAGACGAAACTCGTGTTGTAGAGCCCGCCGGGAACGACGGTGGCGTACTTGACGAGCTTGTCGATCTTCCAGGGTTCGACGGCGTCGGCGGGAAATACGGTGCCGTCCATTACCCCGCCTGAAAGCAACTCATAGGTATCGGTCGCCGGCTTGAGCGTCGCGTTCATTCCCAGGGCCTGGGCCACTTCGTTGATGATGCCGCCGCTGACGCGCCACTTCAGGCCCTGGAGCTCTTCGAGCCTGGTGACCGGGTGCCTGGTGTTCATGAGCATGCCCGGGGCGTCGGTGAAATAGGCCAGCACGTGCACGCCACGGTGCTCTTCGCCGAATTGCGGGTGCCTGGCCGCGACGCGATTGAACGCGACCGAGAGCGATTCGGCCGAATCCGCCAGGAACGGAAATTCCGCGATCTGCGTCAATGCGAACCGGCCCGGCGTATAGCCATGAACGGCGAAGGACACGTCCGCCACGCCGGACTTGATCGCGTCGAACGTCCCCGCCGGGCTTGCCACCGCGCGCGGCAGGATATTGCAGCGCATCCTGGACGCCGTGTTTTTCTCGAGCAACGCGCACCATTCCTTCTGCGCGATGGTGAGCGGGACCGTCGACGGCACCCAGCTCGATACCGTAAGCACCGTCTGGGCATGGGCGGCAAGGGAAACCAAGGCCGCCGAGGCAGCGATCGCTGCGCAAGCGAGGATTCTCACGATTGTCTCCTGGAGTTGAAATGAATGATGGACGGCAGATCGACGCCGCGGCGGGGAAAGCCTCCGGTGGGAAATCGCATGCTCTTCTGTTGCCGACTTTCGCGAGACGGGGAATCAGGGCTTGCGACCGAAGATGAAAGCCTCGTTCCGTGCGCGCTCTTCATCCGTGATCTCTCCCAGGCGCTTGCGAAGCTTCATCAGGTAATGCTTGAGCTGCTCGATTTCGCCCGGCGCCAGGGCGCCGAGCAGGGAGCCCGACCATTTCTCGAAGGCCGCGCGCGCCTTGCGGAACTGCTGCTTGCCGGCGCTTGTCAGGCTCAGGTACTGCATGCGGTTGTCGCGGGTGGCCACCGCCCTCTCGATCAGCCCCTTTTCGGTCAGCCTGGCCAGCACGCGGCTGACGGCGACCTTGTTGAGGGTCGTCACCTTAGTGATGTCCTTCGACGAAATGGGCTTGAACGACGAAACCACGCTCAGGACCCGCCATTCGGCGAGCGTGATCCCGCAGGTTTCCTGGAACATGAGTTCTTCCTGGAAACCGATCAGGTCGCTGGTGAAGCTCAGGTGATAAAGGAACTGGTCGTTGATGTTCCAGGTTTCCCGGCGCGTGCTCGTGCTCATAACCGCCCTCTCATGCCCCGGCTTCCAGGAGCGCGACGATTTCCGCCGTGGACCTGACGTCGCCGAAGAACTCGGCGATGGCCTCGAGCGAACGGATATGGGCGGCTTCGTTGCGCGCGGCGTTGGCGTCCGCGGCCAGGATCACCTTGTAATCGTGCATGGCGGCGTCGCGGGCCGAGCTTTCGCTGCAAACGTTCGTAAGCGTGCCGGCGATGATCACGGTATCGACGCCCTTCGCCTCGAGGTGCTCCATCAGCTTGCATGCCCGGGGCAGGAAGGCGCTGAACCGATCCTTGGCGAGCACGGTATCGGATGCCTTCACGTCCAGTTCCGGCCAGAGCTCGATGCCTTCGCTCGACGGCGCAAGGTCGCGCAGGATCCGGTCTATGGGCTCGCGCCGGGAGACGATGTCGCCGAGATACACCGGCCAGCGCGCCTCGGATTCGATCTTCATCTGGATCCAGAAGACCGGGCCGCCCGCGGCGCGCAGGCTTTCGGCAAGCCTGTTCACGTTGGGAACGATGGACCTTGCCGTCTCGACGGCGAGGACGCCGCCGGGATTGCAAAACGCCTTCTGCATGTCGATGACGACCAGGGCCGTCCTTTTCGGATCCAGCCTGTCGTAGATGTGGAGACTCTCGCGCCGCCGGAGGATGTCGGCCTCCACCGTCCTGGCAAAGTTCATTGCTGGCTTTTCCCCGGAACGGCCGCGACGGCCGCCCGGCCTTTTAGTTTCAAAGGAAACCAGTTTAGTGGTTTCATTTGAAACTTGTCAATCGGATTCGACGCCCGGGAACGGCTTGGGCCGGATGCCGGACGGCATCCCGATGGGCGCATCCGGATTCGCCCTCTTCGCGCGACGTCTTGCGCGCCGGGCGCCTGCGGGCGCCCTCTTCTCAGGTCTTGGCGTCCGCGGTTTCAATGACGTCCGCGTGGGCCTCGAGGAACTGGCGGGCCGGCACCGGCCGGCCGAGCAGGAAGCCCTGCAGCGAATTGCAGCCCAGGTTGGTAAGGAACGCCTGTTGTTCGGCCGTTTCCACGCCTTCCGCGACCACCTTCAGGTTCAGTTGCTGGCCGAGCGCCACGATGGCCGACACGATCGCGGCGTCCTCGCTGTCGCGCTCCAGTTGGTTGATGAAGCCCCGATCGATCTTCAGTTCCGCGGCCGGCAGCCGCTTGAGATACAGCAGGCTCGAATACCCGGTGCCGAAATCGTCGATCGAGATCGACACGCCCAGGTCCACCAGCTTCTGCAGCACCGTCAGGCTGGCCTGCACGTCGCGCATGGCGGTCGATTCGGTCACTTCCAGAACCAGGCAGGCGCCCGGCAACTCATGCTTGCCCAGGATCTGCCGCACATTGTCGACCAGGTCCTCGTGGGCGAACTGCATCGCCGACAGGTTGACCGAGACCTTCCAGCCGGTATGCCCCATGTCGCGCCACTGGCGCAACTGGCCGCACGCCTGGTCGATCACCCATTGCCCGATGGGAATGATCATGCCGGTGCGCTCGGCAATGGGAATGAACACGTCCGGCGCGATCACCCCGCGGGTCGGGTGGTTCCAGCGCAGCAGCGCCTCGGCGCCGATCACCGGCCCGCTGGGCGCGATGAACTTGGGCTGGTAGTACACCTCCAGCTCGTTGCGCGCGCCGGCCAGGCGCAGGTCCTGCACCAGCAGCAGGTTCTCCTGGGCATTGGCGTTCATGGACGGCTCGAAGAAACTGAAACCCGCCCTGCCCGTGCGCTTGGCGTGGTACATGGCCGCGTCGGCGTTGGTCAGCAGGGTGTCGGAATCCCTGCCGTCTTCCGGATAGACCGCGATCCCCGCGCTGGCCGTGACCGACACGAACTGGCCTGCGAGATCGGCGGGCTGCGACAGCGCCTCGACCAGGCGTTGCGCCACGGCGGCGGCGTCGGCCGGTTCGTTGACCGGCGCCAGCACCACGAACTCGTCGCCGCCCACCCGCGCCACGCTGTCGCGGCTGCGCAGGACACGCTTGGTGCGCTGGGCCATTTCGGTCAACAGCGCGTCGCCCGTATGGTGGCCGTATACGTCGTTGACGCCCTTGAAGCCGTCCAGGTCGACGAAAATCACCGCGAAGTGCCCGCCGCTTTCCTGTCGCTGGGCTATGGCCTGCTGCAGCCGCTCTTCGAGCAGCACGCGGTTCGGCAGCTTGGTGAGCGTGTCGTGCAGGGCCAGTTGCACCAGTTCTTCGTTCGCATCGGCCAGCGACGAGGCCAGCGCGGCCGTGCGGGTCTCCAGCCGCGCATCCAGCACCGCGACCACCCAGGCGATGGCCAGCACGCCCAGGCACAGTATCGTCACCGAGGTCGCCATCCAGCCCGCGGAAATGCCGGAGTTGCTGGCCAGGCAGATGCTGTTCAGCGGGAAGGACGCCGACGCCATGCCGGTGAAATGCATGCCCACCACCGCCAGCCCCATGGCCAGCGCGGCGGCGGCGCGGTAGCGGCGCACGCCGGGGTGATCCTGGCGATGCCGATGGATCAGCCAGAGCGCGGCCGCCGAAGCGGTCACGGCGATAACGGCCGACAGCGCGACCAGCCAGGGCTCGAAGATGATGGCCGGCTGCATTTGCATGGCGTCCATGCCCACGTAGTGCATGGCCGAGATTCCCACCCCCATGACGAGCGCGGCGGCCGCCAGCCGCCGCCGCGGCAGCGTGTCCCGGCATCCCACCCAGAATGCGAAGGCGGAGCAGGCGATCGCCGCCACCAGCGACAGAATGGTCCGCGAGACGTCGTAGCCCAGCGGGATCGGCAGGCTGAAGGCCAGCATCCCCACGAAATGCATGGACCAGATGCCGACGCCCATGGCCACGCCGCTGCCCAGGAGCCAATAGCGGGTGCCCGGGCCCCGGGCGGCCCGGATGCGGTCGGCCAGCCCCAGCGCCGTATACGCGGACAGCACGGCCACCAGCAACGAGATGGCGACCAGCACTTCGTTGTATTGACCCGTCAGCATTATTTTCCTTGTACGTCTGCGACGACTTGAAATATTACGACACTAATAATACTTTTAGTTACTATACGGCCGGAATGGCAGGCGCCGTTGCGCCGGCCTTCCGCCCCGCCGAAGGATCCGGCGAGGCGGATCATAGCCGATCAGGCGCGGCGGTCGAGCATTCTGTAATAGGCGACGAGCGCCTGCACTCCCAGGCGATGGAAGGCGTGCAGGGAAATGGGGCGCAGGTCGGAGACGGGATAGGACAGGCTGTCCGGCCGGGCCCCCAGGGCGGCGGCAGCCAGGATCCGCCCCATCATGGTGGCCATTCCGACGCCGCGGCCGTTATAGCCCAGGGCCGCGAACACCCCGGGCGCAAGCTGGTGCAGGTGCGGCACGTGGTCCGCGGTCATGGCCACCCTGCCCGCCCAGCGGTAGGGAAAGGACACCCCGCGCAACGCGGGATACATCCGGTGGGCGGCGGCCAGCAGGTCCCGCGCGTCGGGCGCCGCCGGCCGGGCCTTGAACGGCCCCCGGGTGCCGATCACGTAGCGCTGCTCGCGCGTCTTGCGGCAGTACCAGACCAGGCGCCGGGTGTCGGCCAGCGAATGGACGTCCGGCAGGATCTCCTGCCGCAGGGGTTCGGGCAGGGGATCGGTCGCGATCTGCATCGAGTAGACCGGCACCACCGATTCCCGCAGCCCGGGCCACAGCGAGGCCGTGCAATAGCCGTTGACGCCGATGACGACCCGCGGCGCCGTGACGCTGCCCTGCCCGGTCCTGACGCGCCAGGCCTTGCCGGCCGGCTCGATGGCCTGGACCATGGAATCGCCGAAAATGCCGACGCCCAGCGAAGCCGCCGCGGCGGCCAGGCCACGGGCATAGCTCAAGGGCTGCACCGTGCCGGCATTGCGGAACAGGACTCCCTGCGGATACAGGCCGGTGCCGGTGAGGCGGCGCATCGCCCGGGCGTCCAGGAGCTCGACGGGCGCCCCGCGGCGGCTCCATTGCCGGTAGCGGGCCTCGACCAGCGCCTGGCCCGCTTCCGAGTGCGCGCCCTGGATCCACCCGGTACGCAGCGGATCGCAGGCAATGTCGAATTCCCGCACCAGGTCGAATACGGCGTCGGCCGTGCGCGACACCATCTCGAGCACCTTTTCGCCGGTCTGCGTCCCGTAGACGGCGGCGATGCTGTCCGGGTCGTACTTGAACGCCGGGATCACCTGGCCGCCGTTGCGACCGGACGCGCCGAAACCCGGCTCGCGGGCATCGAGCACGGCAACATCCTCCCCGTGCCGGGCCAGTTCGATCGCCGCGGACAGGCCGGTATAGCCGGCACCGATCACCACCGCGCCGGCCGCCCTGTCGCCGGCCAGCGCGGGGTATCGCGTCGCGGGCATGGCCGTCGCGTGCCACAGCGACGATGTGAAACTGTCGCGCTCCGGTGTGTCGAAAACGGGCGGCTCGAGTTTCAGCATGCACGCGCGCCGGCCACGCGGAACCGGGCATGAAGGCGATCCATCAGGCGTAATGCTCCCGCCGGTCGCGTTCGGCCAGTTCCCCGGCGCGTCCGGCCTTGTCGCCCCACCCGCCGCCGCCCGCGCTTTCCAGGCGGATGACGTCTCCCGTCTTGAGCGGCAGCGCGATCTCCTTGGAGCGCAGCACGCGCTCGGCCGCGCCGGGATTGAGCACGGCGCGGGCGGGACGTCCGTTTTCGCCTCCCTGGTAGCCCCAGGGCGCGGTCTCGCGTCCGCCCTGCTGGAAGAAAACGCTGACCATCAGCTCGTCGCACAGCAGTTCGTAGTCGCGCCGCATGGCCAGGCCGCCGCGGTGCGCGCCCGCCCCGCCCGACCCGTCGATCAGCTCGGAGCGCCGGATCCGAACGGGACTGGTCATTTCGACGATTTCGGCCGACAGCACGCCGCAATTGCCGCCGTGGGTATCCACCGCCTGCAGGCCGTCGCCCCGCGCATGGCCTCCCATGCCGCCGCCGATGATGTCGTGCACGATGAAATAGCGGGGCCCGCCCTGTCGCGCGACCGTTTCCGCGCGGGTATCGAAGCCTCCCGCCCGGAACGACGGAAAGGAAATATGGCAGCCGGCGGCCGAGCGTTGCGGCGCCAGGTCGGCCAGCGCCTTGAGCACCACGTCGGCCACCGCTTGCTGCGCATAGTGGCGGTTGCCCACCGCCGCCGGCCGGCGGGGATTCAGGAAGCAGCCCTCCGGGACGGTGATTTCCACCGGGCGGTTGCAACCGCCGTTGCTCAGGGATTCCATGCCGATCACGCAGCGGACCGCGTAGAGAGTCATCGAATACGTCGACGCCAGGGGGCAATTCAGGGCGTTGCGCCGTTGCGCGTCGGTGCCCGTGAAATCGACCTTGATGCGGTCCGGCTCGACCTCGACCGCCACCTTGAGCAAGATGGGCCGCTCGCTGCTGACATCGTCCTCGATGCGGATCTCGGCCTCGCGGCGTGCCCGCGGCAGGGCCGCGATCGCCCCGCGCATGAACCGTTCACCGTAGTCCAGGCATTCCGCGACCAGGGCGCGGTAGCGGTCCGGCCCGTAGCGGTCCACCAGCGCGGCCACGCGTCGCTCCCCGGTGCGGCAGCCTGCGATCTGGGCCGACAGGTCGCCGACGCAGGCCCGCGGATTGCGCACGTTGCCCGAGATGAACTTCAGCGCCGTCTCGTTCAGCACGCCCTCGCGCACCAGGTGCATGGGCGGAAAGATCAGGCCTTCGGCGAAGACTTCCAGATTGTCCGGCGCCGTGGTGCTGGGCAGCTTGCCGCCGATGTCCACGTGGTGCGCCACGGTGGCCGTGATCGCGACCAGCTCGCCGGTGTGGAAGACCGGGCTGAGCAGCACGATATCCGGCGTGTGGGTGCACCCCCGGTACGGATCGTTGCAGATGACCGCGTCGCCCGGCTTCCAGGTTTCGAGCGGGATTTCCTTGACGATGCCCTGCAACGCGAATGTCATGACTCCGAGCTGCGCCGGGATGGTCTCCGCCTGCGCCAGCATTTCCCCTCCGGGAGCGAACAGCGCGCAGGAATAGTCCAGCATGTCCCAGATGATGGGCGAGAACGCCGATCGCCTGAGCGCGGCCGACATTTCCTCGGCGATGGCCGCGACCTGGTACTGGAAGACATCGCGGTCCAGGATGTTTTCTATGGTCGACATTCAAGGCTCCCCGGCGGCGATGCGCACCCGCAGCACGCCCTGCCGGCCGACCCTGGCCCGCTGGCCGGGCAACACGAGAATCGTGGTGTCGGGCTGGTTGATGATGGCCGGCCCCGCCAGTTCCTGCCCGGGCGCCAGTTGCTCGCGGCGATGCACCGCCGCTTCGCGATAACCCGCCGCCGGACCCAGATAGATCCGGCGCCGCGGCGGAGGCGACGCCGCGGATTCCCCCGCCATGGCGCTTTCGGTGTCCGGTTTGCGCATGCGTCCGATCGCCTCCAGGCGCAGATTCACGACTTCGCACGGCATGGCGGCATCGGCGAAGCCATAGGCGCGCTCGTGCTGGAGGCGAAAGCGCGCCGCCAGGGCCTGGGCGTCCCAGCGCCAGGCTCCCGCCCGGCCTTCGATGGGGACGCTCAGTTCGTGCACCTGGCCGATATAGCGGAGGTCGGCCCAGCAGCGGATTTCCCGGTCCGCGGCCGCCACGCCGTCGCGCTCGAAGGCCTGGAGGGCCCGCTCGCGCATGCCCTCCAGCGTGCCGGCCAGCCGCGCGTCGTCGACGGCATCGACCGGCGCCAGGAACGGCGCCTGGAAGGCATGACGGATATCGCTCAGCAGCAGGCCGCTGGCCGAGAACACGCCCGGCCGTGTGGGCACGACGATTTCGCGCATGCCCAGGTCCTCCGCCAGGAACGGCGCGAAGATGGAGCCGGCGCCGCCGAACGACAGCAGCGCGAAATCGCGCAGATCGTAGCCGCGCTCGACCGACAGGCCGCGTATGGCCTGCGCCATCTGGGCATTGGCGATGGCGACCATGCCGAAGGCCGCCTCGTCGACCGATATCGACAGTTTGCCGGCGATATGTGAACGGATGGCCGCGCGCGCCAGCTCGATGTCGAGCCTCATTTCCCCGCCCAGGTATTCGTCGGCATCGAGCAGGCCCAGCACCAGCGCCGCGTCGGTCAGCGTCGGGTGCGTGCCGCCTCGCCCATAGCAGGCCGGCCCCGGCACGGCGCCGGCCGAGGCCGGCCCCACTCGGATCGCGCCGCCCAGGTCCACGGTGCCGATCGATCCCCCGCCGGCCGATATCGTGGGAATGTCCAGCGTCGACAGGCGCAGGACTTCGCCATGCAGGATCCGTTCGGTGGCGGTGGTGGCCGCGCCGTCGGCGATCAGCGAAAAGTCCGCCGAGGTCCCGCCCATGTCGAACGTGATGAGATTCGGGATTTCCTGGCCGCGGCTGATGGCGCAGCCGGCGATCACCCCGCCGGCCGGCCCCGAAAGCAGCATGTTGGCCGGATTCTCGCGCGCGGCCTGGGCGGTCGCCACGCCGCCGTCGCTGCGCATGAACAGAATGGGCGCGCGCATGCCGATGGCCGGGAGCGCCGCTTCCAGCCGGCCGATGTATTCGTCCACGGCCGGGCCGACGTAGGCCGCGGTCACCGTGGTGTTGGTGCGCGGATATTCCTCGGCCTGCGGATTGATCACCGAACTGCAGTACACCGGCACATCGGGCAGGCGCTCGCGCAACGCCCGCGCCAGGCGTTGCTCGTGCGCCGGATCGAGATGGCTGAACAGCAGGCTGATCGCCACCGCCTGCGGCTCCAGCGCGGCGATGGCCTCGGCGGCGCGCCGCGCGCCGGCGTCGTCCAGCGGCGCGATGGCCCGGCCGAAGGCGTCGACGCGTTCGCCGATTTCGACCACCTGCGAGCGCGGCACCAGGGGTTCGGCCCTGCCCTGCACCAGCGAATAGGCCAGCAGGCGACGCTGGGTGGCGATTTCGAGCACGTCCCGGAAGCCGTCGGTCACCGCCAGCACCACCCGCGCGCCGCTGCGGGTGAGCCAGGCATTGGTGGCGATGGTGAAGCCGTGCACGAAGACATCGATCGCGGACGGATCGATCCCGGCCCGCCGGGTCAGGCGACGAATGCCTTCGACGATGGCGTCGCTGCTGCCCGGGGTGCTCGGAACCTTGTCCGCATGCACCTGTCCCTTCGTGCTGTCGGCCAGGATCACGTCCGTGAACGTGCCTCCGACATCGGCGGAAAGGGAAATCATCGCAAGCCCTTCGCCATGGGACCGAATGCGCCGCCCGGGTTCACGCCGGCCGTATCGTGTCGAGCGGCGCCAGCGCGCCGAACACGCCCGACGGCACGTCGCGCAGCGTCTTGCGGTAGACCGTGATGTAGATGCCTTCGTTGGTCCAGACGAACGGCAGGTCGGCCGTGACGAGCTTCTGGAACTCGGAATACAGCGCTTTGCGCTTGCCCTGGTCGGCTTCGGTGGCCGCCTGGTTGAGCAGTTCGTCGACCTTGGGATTGACGTAGCCTTCGGTGTTGGTCCAGATCTGTTTCTTGATGTTGGTCGACAGGAAATTGCGGTTCACGCCGATCACCGGATCCGACCAGTTCCAGGTCGAATTCATGGTCAACTGGTAATTCCACTGCCCCACCCGGCTGGCCCAGTCCGCCAGGTCGGTGCTGCGGCGCAGGACGATATCCAGGCCGATCTTGCGCAGCTGCGTCTTGAGGTAATCGGCCACCAGTTGGGTGCTGTCGGGTTCGAAGGTCGGCACGTCCAGGGTCAATTGCACCCGGATGTCGCCCTCCTTGCGCGGCAGGCCCGCCGCGTCCAGGAGCTGGTTCGCCTGCTTCAGGTCGTAGTCGTAGCGCGTCAGCGCCGCGGCGTCGAAGTACGGGCTGCCGCTGTGCAAGGGGCCGTCGAGCCGGCGCGACATGCCGCGATGCAGGGCCTTGGTGATGAAATCCTTGTCGATCGCATGTGCGATCGCCTGGCGGACCCGCAGGTCCGAAAGCGGCGCCTCCCGCATGTTGATGTCCAGGTAGATGACGGGCCCCAGCGCCTCGTATCCCTTGCGGGTGACGACCAGGTCGGGGTTGCCCATCATGCGCTGGAGATCGTTGACCCGCAGGAACGAGAACGGCAGGAAATCCAGCGTGCCGCGCTCGATCGAGATGGCATGGGCCAGCGTGTCCTCGCTGAGCTTGAAGGCCAGCCGGTCATAGTATGGCGCCTGGCGGAAATACTGCGCGTGGCGTTCCAGCACGAGCGACTCGTTGGGCTTCCAGCCGACCAGCTTGTACGGCCCCGAGCCCACCGGCTTGGCGTTGGCGGGATGCGACTGGATGGGTCCGCCCGAGCCGTAGACGTGTTCCGGAAGGATCGGGGTCAGCGCCGGCGTGAGCGCGCCGAACAGCCCGCCGAAAGGCTTCTTCAGGCGAATGGCGACGGTACGCGTATCCAGGGCCTTGGCCGTATCCAGGACCGCCCCGTAGACCACCGACATGAAGGGGTGGGCAGCCTTGACGGTCTGGACCGAGAATGCCACATCGTTCGCGGTGACGGGGCGGCCGTCATGGAAGACGGCGTTCTCCACCAGGTGGAAGCGATATTCCAGGCCGTCCTGCGAGACTTCCCAGCGTTGGGCCAGGTAGGGTTGCGGCTGGAATTTGTCGTCCAGCAACACCAGCCCGGCGAACAACTGCGTGCCCGGCAGTCCGGTCGCGTTGCCCGGCTGGATCGCCGGGTTGAGCGTGCGCATGTTCTGGCTGCCCACGGTCAGCGTGCCCCCGGCCGTGGCGGCCCGGCCGATTTCCGGCAAAGCCAGGGCGGCCACCAGTCCGGCCGACTGCCCGAGAAAATCCCGACGCGAATTACCCACGATGCACCTCTCTGTCGTATGCCGGGCCTTTTCCTTGCGCGGCGGCGCGGTGGGATCGGGAGTCGGCGTTTGCCAGCTGAAATTGCAGTGCGATACACTTACATCGTATTTCCATACTACTTTAGGCATGTCCCCGAGGCGTGTCAAGAAAATCGCGAGGTGCATGGCCATGCGCGAATCGCCGTCCGACGCCGTCACGGACAACCGGCTCTACGTCCAGTCTTTCGCCAAGGGAGTGGAAGTCATCCTGGCCTTCGGCGCGGGCCGTTCCGAGATGAATCTGCCCGAGATCGCCGCAGTGACCGGCATGAGCAAGAGCGCCGCCCAGCGCTTCACGTTCACGCTGGAAGCGCTGGGCTATCTCGCCAAGCATCCAGAGACCAAGCGTTACCGCCTGACGCCGAAGGTGATAGAGCTCGGGTACCGCTACCTGCTCACCGATCCCGTCGTCGAGCGGGCCAGCCCCTATCTGCTGGAACTCAATCGCAAGTGCGGCGAGAACATCAACATCGCCCAGCCCGATGGCACCGACATGGTCTACGTGGGCCGTTTCCCCAGTTTTTTCCACATGCCGGTCTATATGCCGATCGGCCGCCGGCTGCCCATGTATTGCACGGCCGCCGGCCGCGCCTACCTTGCCGCCCTCGATCCCCGGGCCGCCGCCGAGATTCTCGATCGTTCCCGGCTGGAACGGTATACGCCGACCACCGTCACGGATCGCCAGGCGCTGCTCGACCTGATCGCCCGGGCCCGCGAGGAAGGCTTCAGCACCGCCGACGGGGAGTACTACCAGGGCGATCTCGGCATCGGCATCGCCCTGACCGACCGCCGGGGCCAGCCGGTCGGCTCGGTCAACCTCGCGGCGCCCAGCAGCCGCTGGACGCTGGCCCGCATGAAGCGCGAACTCGCGCCCCAGCTCATGGAGACCTGCCGCCTGATCTGCACCACGCCGCCCGAACCCCGCAAGGCCGAGCCTTTCGAACTGGGCGTGCGGGAAATGCGCTCGACATCCTGAACACCCGGATCGACGTTACACTTCACGCTGTCTCCAACCCTCGAGGACTCACAGAGCCATGTCTTCCTACGACAACGCCGGCAAACTGGTACTGCGTCTGGCCCTCGGCCTGCTCCTGCTGCTGCATGGATTGTCCAAACTGGCCAACGGCATCGGCCCCATCTCCGGCATGGTCGCCGCGCACGGCTGGCCCGCCTTCGTGGCCTACGGGGTGTACATCGGCGAAGTCATCGCGCCCATCTTGCTGATCCTGGGCATCTTCACGCGGGTGGCGGGCGTGCTGGTGGCGGCGAACATGCTCGTGGCCATCACCCTCGCCCATCAGGCCCAGTTGTTCTCGCTCACGGGCACCGGCGGCTGGGCCCTCGAACTGCAAGGGATGTACCTGTTCGGCGCGATCGCCGTGGCCCTGCTGGGCGCGGGCCGCTACAGCCTGGGCGGCGCGGGCGGCCGCTACAACTGAGCGCCGCACGGGCCGCGCGCCGCGATCCGGCGCGCGGCCCGGCCTTATAATCCGGCTTCCGACCCGGGGAGCTGGCCATGAAACGATTCCACGCCTTTTGCCTGGCCGCGGCCATGGCATGCCTGTCGTCCCTTGCCCAGGCGGCGCTCAAGCCCGGCGATCCGGCGCCCGATTTCTCCGCCCATGCCGCGCTGGCCGGCAAGGAATTCACCTTCGTCCTGTCGCAAGCCCTGGCCAAGGGGCCGGTGGTGCTGTATTTCTATCCGGCCGCCTTTACGTCCGGCTGCACCATCGAAGCCTACCTGTTCGCCGAAGCCACCGAGCGCTACCGTGAACTGGGCGCGACGGTCATCGGCGTTTCGGGCGACGACATGGAAACGCTCAAGCGCTTTTCGCTGGGGCCCTGCGGCAGCAAGTTCGCCGTCGCTTCCGACCACGACCAGGCCATCATGAAGGCCTACGATTCCGCGCACGCCATCCGGCCCGGCATGGCGCAACGCATCTCGTACGTCATATCGCCGCAAGGCAAGGTGATCTACGAATACGGCGACATGAATCCCGAAAAACATGTCGAGAATACGCTGCAGGCCCTGCGCCAGTGGCGCGAACGGACGCGAGCGCGTTGACCGCCGCCTGAACCGTTCAGAGGGACCACTCTTCCCCGAAGGAGTCCCTTCTTTCTCCGCTTTCCCGTCCGTTTATCTTTCGATCCCCTGAATGCAAACGTCCGGCCTGCATGAAGCAGCCGGACGTTTGCGTTTGAGGCGTTCCTGTCGTTTCCGTGCGACGCCGGAAGGGTTTTCGACCCTCGCTTTCCAAAATGCGACGATTCGCAATGAATGGAAATTTAAAGGCAATTTGTGACGATATCACTCTGACGGGGGTAGTAGTCAAGAGTCGGAAAGTCCTTTGAATGGCAATTTTTGTCAATTATGCGGAATTCATAACCATAATTTCATGATTGCCGTTACACTGTTAAAAAATACTTCTTGTAGAATCTGCGGCAGCCAAATAGTGCCATTTGTCAAAAAAATGCTTATATAACAATCAATTCTGTGGGTTTCACTTGCCTCGCAGCAGGCATTCCGAGCCTAAAAGAGGTCCTAGAACAGCCGTTTTACCCGTCTACTTGTATAAATTGTAATCCTAAAGTTATGTTTGTCACAAAATACTCTGAAATTGCAGGATCATCTGCCCCTACTTTCTGAACGCGCCATGTCACCCTTCAACATCAAGCCTCTCGTCTTTGTAGTCGCAGCCAGTTTCGCCGCGCCCGTCGCGCTTTCGCAAACGACCGCCACCCTGAACAAGGTCGTCGAGCAGACGCTGCTCACGAACCCCGAGGTCCAGGCACGCTACCAGGATTTCCGGCAAGCGATGGAGGGCCAGAACGTGGTGCGCGGCGGCCTGCTCCCGCAGGTCAACGCCCAGGCCTTCACCGGCCACGAATGGCGCAGCTACGTGCCCAGCGGCGCGAAGGACTGGAACAGCCCCGGCTATAACCTGGAATTGCGCCAACTGCTGTTCGACGGCTTCGCGACGCTCAATAACATGAAACAGGCCGGCTTCGACAAGCTGGCGCGCTACTACGATCTGCTCGCTACCAGCGACGACACCGCGTATTCCGCGGTGCAGGCCTACCTGGACCTGCAACGTTTCCGCACCCTGGAAACCCTGGCGCGCGAGAACTACGGCATGCACACCGACACGCTCAAGCAGATCCGCGAACGCGCGGAATCCGGCGTGGGCCGGCGCGTCGACATGGAGCAGGCCGGCGGCCGCCTGGCGCTGGCGCAGACCAACCTGCAGACCGCCACGGCCAACCTGCTGGACGTGCAGGCCCGCTATCGCCGCATCACCGGCGGCGCGGCCCCGGCCGCCCTGGCGCCGGCGCCCGACATCTCGGGCAGGCTGCCCGCCGATCCGGCCAATTTCAACGAATCGCTGCGCCGCAACCCCAGCCTCCTGTCCAAGCAAGCCACCCTGCAAGGCGCCCAGGCCGGCGTCGCCGCCGCCAAGGGCGCCTTCTCGCCGCGCTTCGAATTCGTGGCGTCGAACGGCCGCAACCGCGACCTGCCCAGCGAAGGCGGCCGCGACGTGCGCAGCTCGCGCATCCAGTTGGAAATGACCTACAACCTGTTCCGCGGCGGCTCGGACGCGGCGCGCGTGCGCCAGACCACGGCGCAATCCTACGGCGCCCGCGACGTGCGCGACTACACCTGCCGCAATATCCAGCAGGACTTGTCGGTGGCCTGGAACAACGTGGCCCGCCTGCGCGAGCAAATGCCTTTCCTGCGCGACCATCAGATCGCCACCGCCAAGGTGCGAGATGCCTATCGCCAGCAATTCCAGATCGGCCAGCGCTCGCTGCTCGACCTGCTGGATACCGAGAACGAACTGTTCGAGGCCCGCCAGGCGCTGGTCAACGCCGAGTTCGACCTGCAAACCGCCCAGTACCGCTGGCTGGCCCTGTCGCATCTGCTGCTGCCGGCCGTCGAAGTGCAACCCGCCAACGACGAAATGCCCGACGAGAACGGCCGGCTCGAGGTGACCGACGAAGTCATCAAGCAGTGCGACTCCGTGGTGCCCGACGAAAAGCAACTGGCCCCCGTCACGGTTTCGTACCAGGCCGACAACGCGCCGCCGGTGCTGATCCCTCAAGGCCCGACCTCCAGGCAATGAGCTCCGACGCGCCCCAGGGCGAGGGCGACGAGGGCTTTTCCAGGCTCGACGCGGACTTCGTCCGCGTCCTGGAAGACCTGATCGACGTGCTGATCGCCAACGGCACCTTGCGCCTGACCGACCTGCCGGTCCAGGCGCAACGCAAGCTCTCGGAACGCAAGCAGGCGCGTGCACGCCTTTCCGGACACCTGGACCTGCTGGATAATGACGACGTTCTCTGAATCCGAAGCGACGGCGTCCGCGCCCTGGCGGATCGATCCCCGGGCCGCGCACGAGGATCCCTTGCTCGACTGCCTGGTCGAGCTGACCCGCATCCACGGCGTGCCCGCCACCGCCCAGGCCCTGTCGGCCGGGCTGCCGCTGGAAAACCATCGGATCACCCCCAACCTGCTGCCGCGCGCCGCCGCGCGTGCCCGGATGTCGGCGCGCCTGGTGCGAAGGCCGCTGCAAGAGCTGCGGGAAGACACCCTGCCCTGCATCCTGCTGCTGCGCAACGAGCGCGCCTGCCTGCTGGTCAGGGCCGAGAACGGCAAATTCCAGATCAGTCATCCCGACCTCGGCGCCGGCGCGCTCGATATCGAGCCCGAGTCGCTCGCGGCCGAATACACCGGCCTGGCCTGCCTGGTCCGCCCGCAACTGCGCTTCGACGACCGTTCGCCGGAAGTCGGCAAGGTGCGCGGCCGCCACTGGTTCTGGTCGGCGGTGGCGGACAACCGGCATCTCTACCGCGACGCGCTGGTCGCCGCCCTGCTGATCAATATCTTCGCGATGGCCATGCCCATCTTCACCATGAACGTCTACGACCGCGTGGTTCCCAACCATGCCGTCGAAACGCTCTGGGTGCTGGCGGTCGGCATCGGCCTGGTCGTGGTATTCAATTCCATTCTCACCACCGCCCGCGCCCATGTCGTCGACAGCGCCAGCAAGCGCATCGACGTCCTGCTCTCGGCGCAGATCATGCAGCGGGTGCTCGACCTGCGCATGGAAGGCCGGCCACCCTCCGTCGGTTCGTTCGCGGCCAACCTGCGCTCCTTCGAATCGATTCGCGACTTCATCGCCTCGGCCACCATCACGACCCTGGTGGACCTGCCGTTCATCGTGCTGTTCCTGGCCGCCATCGCCTGGATCTCGCCCTGGCTGATACTGCCTCCGCTGGCGGCCATCGTCGTGATCCTGCTGGTTTCGCTGGCCGCGCAGGCCCGGCTGGAAACCCTGACCATGGCGTCGTTCCAGGCCTCGTCGCTGCGCAATGCCACGCTGGTCGAAGCCCTGACCGGCTTCGAATCGGTCAAGACGCTCAACGCCCAGGGCGCCATGCAGCGCAACTGGGAGCGCGCCACCGAATTCATCGCACACACGGGCACCCAGCTCAAGCTGATCTCGTCTTCCACCATCGGCTTCGTGCAGGCCGCCCAGCAACTGGTGTCGATCGCGGTGGTCATCATCGGCGTCTACCAGGTCCAGGAAACCAATATGTCCATGGGGGGCATCATCGCGGCATCCATGCTGGCCGGGCGCTGCCTTGGCCCCCTGGGCCAGGTCGCCGGGCTGCTCATGCAGTACCAGAACGCCCGCACTTCGCTGGGGTCCATCGACAGCACCATGCAGTTGCCCATCGAACGGCCGGACGGCCGCGAGTTCCTGCATCGCCCGGTGTTCCGCGGCGCCCTGGAATTCCGCAACGTCACCTTCGCCTATCCCGGCAATCCGCAGCCGGTCCTGCGCAACGTATCGTTCAAGCTGTCGCCCGGCGAGAAAGTCGGCATCCTGGGCCGCATCGGCTCGGGCAAGACCACGCTCGAGAAGCTCACCCTCGGCCTGTACCAGCCGATCGAAGGCGCGGTCCTGCTCGACGGCGTGGACATCCGCCAGATCGACCCTGCCGACCTGCGGCGCGCCATCGGCCATGTGCCGCAAGATCCCACGCTGTTCTACGGCAGCCTGAAGCACAACCTGGCCATGGGCGCGCCCTATGCCGACGACGCCACCATCCTGGCCGCCGCCGACATCGCCGGCGTCACTGAATTCGCCGACCGGCATCCCAAGGGGTTCGACATGCTGATCGGCGAGCGCGGCGAATCCCTGTCCGGGGGGCAGCGGCAATCCATCGCCGTGGCCCGCGCGCTGATCAACGATCCCCCGCTCTTGCTGCTGGACGAACCCAGCAGCAACATGGATCACCAGAGCGAAGCGCAATTGCGCGGGCGCCTGGCCACGGCAGCCGCCGACAAGACGGTGGTGCTGGTCACGCACCGCACGGCGCTGCTCGAACTGGTCGACCGCCTGATCGTGATCGACAACGGCCAGATCGTGGCTGACGGTCCGAAACAGCAAGTGGTCGACGCCCTGCGCCAGGGCCGGGTCGGACGCGGAAGCTGAACCATGCCTGTTTCGCAGCCTTCCCCGCCCACACGCAAGCCATCGGTCCTGTCCAGGATCTGGCGCGGCCCGCGCGGCGCATTCATGGCGCTGTTCGATCTGCTGCTCAAGGGCGCCGAACGCGGGAACGGCAAGCGCCAGGCCGGGTATGTAGGCAATGCCCGGTGGGCGATACGCCAGTCGGAAGCCCGCGGCGCCCGCGTGCTCCTGTGGACGTCGCTGGTGGCCGTCGCCCTGCTCCTGGTCTGGGCGGCCGTCGGCCAGATCGACGAGGTCGTGCGCGGCGAAGGCAAGGTCGTGCCGTCGCGGCAGGTACAGGTCATCCAGAGCCTGGACGGCGGCATCGTCAAGGAAATCATGGTTCGGCCCGGCCAGACCGTCGAGCCCGGCGACATCCTGCTCAAGATCGATCCCACCCGCTTCGCCTCCTCGCTGGGGGAGAACAACGCCGAGTATCTGGCGCTGCTGGCCCGCTCGGCGCGCCAGAAGGCGCTGGCCACCGGCGAACCCTTCCAGATGCCCGAAGAGGTCCTGCAGCAGGCGCCGCAGGTGGGCGAGATGGAACGCAATACCTATATCGCGCGCAACAACGAGCTGAAGGCCACGGTCGACGTCGCCAGGGAACAGCTCAATCAGCGCGAGGAAGAATTGCGCGAAACGCGGGCCAAGCGCGACCAGGCCGCCACCAGTTGCGGCCTGACCTCGCGCGAACTGCAAGTCACCCGTCCCCTGCTGGCCACCGGCGCGGTGGCGGAAGTCGACCTGCTGCGCCTGCAGCGCGACGTGGCGCGCTCCTGCGGCGAAGCCAAGGGCGCGGAAGCGCAGATCGATCGCATCCAGTCTGCCATCAAAGAAGCCACCAGCAAGATCCAGGAGGCCGAGCTCAATATCCGCAACCAGGCCCGCAGCGACCTGTCCGAGACCAACGCCAAGCTCGCCACCCTGCGCGAAAGCCGCCTGGCCCTGGTCGATCGCGTCAAGCTGGCCGAGATCCGCTCGCCGGTGCGCGGCACGGTCAAGACCCTGCTGGCCAATACCGTGGGCGGCGTCGTGCAGCCGGGCAAGGACATCATCGAGATCGTCCCGACCGACGATACGCTGCTGCTCGAAGTGCGCGTGCTTCCGCGCGACATCGGCTTCCTGCATCCGCAACAGAAGGCCCAGGTCAAGTTCACCGCCTACGATTTCTCCATCTACGGCGGCCTGGAAGGCGTGGTCGAGCAGATCGGCGCCGACACGGTCACCGACGAGAAGGGCAACGCCTTCTATATCGTCCGCGTACGCACCGCGCACGCCACGGTGGGCGACAACAAGCTCCCGATCATTCCCGGCATGGTGGCCGAAGTCCACATCCTGACCGGCAAGCGCACGGTGCTCCAGTACCTGCTCAAGCCCATCCTGCGCGCCAAGGCCAACGCATTCACCGAACGCTGACCTCTTCCGACAAGACATGCAGAAAGCGCTACCCGTCCTGTTGATCACGCACGACGACCTGCTCTGGCAGCATTGGCGAACGCTGGATGCCGCGCGCTGGATGCCCGCCCGCGGGCGGGCCCTGGCCGACCTGCGGCGCTGGCGCGAACAGGGCCGGGCCCTGGCCGTGCTGGACACCGGCCTGCCCCGGCTGCCCGTCTGGAACGATCCGCAATGGCGGCCCCTGCTCGAAGGCGTACGCCTGGTGGCGGCCAGCCCCAGGCCGCACGACGAGCAAGGCACCCAGGCGCTGGCCGCCGGCGCCAGCGGCTATTGCCACGGCTACGCGCCGGTCGCGTCCCTGGCCCAGGTGCTCGATGTCGTCCAGGCGGGCGAGATCTGGATGGGCCGCTCGCTGGTCCGGCGCCTGCTGCGGCTGGTCGACGAACGCGCCGCCGCACCCACGCCCTGGAACAGCGACCTGCTCACCGCCCGGGAAACGATGGTGGCCCGGCGAGCGGCGCGCGGCGAAGCCAACGCCGACATCGCGCAGGCGCTCGGCATCTCCGAACGCACCGTCAAGGCTCATCTCACGTCCACGTTCGAAAAGCTGGGCGTCGGAGACCGGCTGCAGTTGGCCCTGCTGATGCACGGCATCAGCACCTACGCCTGACGGCGCCGCTTTCGCCCGCCGCGGCTGGCCGGGCTTCCGCCGGTGGGCGATCCCTGCCCCACGCCGCCGCCCGGGCGGTTGTTGCGACGCAGCATCCCCGTCTGCCGCCTACCCGCCCCGCCGCCGGCGCGCCGTCCTTGGCGCGCGAAATCGGCGCCGTTTGTGCAACGCCATAGTTTCTGCCCTCAAGGACAATATCTGCCGGACTTGCGCCTGCCTACCATTGCGGCTATCTCGTTCATAGCTCGTGGAGCGCTTAAATGGCCAATTCCTCCCCCGCCGTCGTCACCGCACTGACCGGCCGTGCCTGGATCCGCAACGCCGACGGCTCGCTGACCGAACTGCAGGTCGGCAGCCGTATTCCGCCGGACACTGAGGTCGTTACCTCCACGGGCGCCATGGTGCAGCTACAGGTGGACGGGGGCATGCCGGTAATGATCGGGGGCGACCGCGAAGTCGCCGTCAACGCCGACATGGCCAATCCGCCGGTGGAGGATCCCTCCGAGGCCAAGGTCGCCCAGCCCAGCGCCACCGACTCGGAGCGCCTGCTGGCCGCGCTGGAAAGCGGCCAGGATCCCTTCGATATCCTGGACCCGACCGCCGCCACGGTAAGCGGCGGTCCCGACGGCGAAGGCAGCAGCTTCGTGCGTCTGCTCCATATCGTCGAAACCACGACTCCGATGTCGCTGGAGTACGACAATCCCGGCCGCGGCGAAGACCGGCTGATCGCTCCCCTCGGTGGCGACGACCAGGGCAACCAGGCCCCGCTCGCCGTCGACGATGTCGCCAGCACCTCCGAGAACGCCGCCATCCGCGGCAATCTCCTGGCCAATGACTCCGACCCCGACGGCAACCCCATCACGCTGGTTTCCGTGAACGGACAGGCCATGACGAGCGCAGGCGTGACCGTGACGGGCTCCGACGGCGGTGTCTTCACGGTCCTGCCCGACGGATCCTATACGTTCAATCCGAACGGCCAGTTCGACTCTCTGGGCGCAGGCCAGTCGGCCACCAGCACTATCACCTATACGATTTCCGACGGCACCGCCACGTCGAGCGCCACCCTGACGATCACGATCAACGGCGTAAACGATGCACCCACGGCCGAAGACCAGAACGTCACCACGCCGGAGGACACGCCCGTCAGCGGCGAAATCGCGGCGCGCGACCCGGATGGCGACGACCTGACGTTCACCGTCGGCACGGGCCCGGAACACGGCACGCTGGAGCTCGGTCCCGACGGCTCCTATACCTATACCCCGGGCGAGAACTACAACGGCTCCGACCAGTTCACCGTGATCGTGGACGACGGCAACGGCGGCAAGACCACGGCCACCGTCAATATCGGCGTGACGCCGGTCAACGACGCGCCCACCGCCGAAGACCAGCACATCACCACCCCGGAAGACACACCGATCAGCGGCACGGTGGTGGGCCACGACGTCGATGGCGACGACCTGAGCTATGCGGTCGATACCGGGCCCGAGCACGGCACGCTCGAATTCAATCCCGATGGCTCGTACACCTATACGCCGGACGAGGATTACAACGGATCCGATCACTTCACCGTGATCGTGGACGACGGCAACGGCGGCACGACGACGGCCACAGTCAATATCGGCATAACGCCGGTCAACGATCCTCCGGTCATCGATCCGGAGAATCCTGGGTACGATCCGCAGAGTGGCAACTTCTCGTTCACCACCGATGAAGATACGGCCCTCAACGGCAAGGTTGTTGCCAACGACCGCGATGGCGATGCGCTGAGCTATACCGTGGCTGACGGCCAGGGTCCTGCCCATGGCACCGTCACCTTCGATAGCGAAGGCAACTTCATCTATACCCCGGCTCCGGACTACAACGGCAGCGACTCCTTCACCGTCACCATCAGCGACGGCAACGGCGGCACCGTCACCAGCATCGTTAATATCGGCGTGAATCCCGTCGTTGATGCGGTAGACAACACCATTGCTACCGACGAGGACACGGCCATCACGACCGATGTCCTGGCCAACGATACATTCGAACCAGGCGCCGCGGTCACGGGCGTGACCCAGGGTGAACACGGCACCGTCACGCTCAACGACGATGGCACGGTCACCTACACGCCGGCGGCGGACTTCCACGGTACCGATAGCTACACCTATACGGTAACCACCGCGGCCGGCAACACCGAGACCGCTACCGTCAATATCACGGTCAACCCCGCCAACGATCCTCCGGTCATCGATCCCGAGAACCCGGGATATGACCCCCAGAGCGGTAACTTCTCGTTCACCACCGACGAAGACACGGTGCTGAACGGCAAGGTCGTCGCCACCGACCGCGATGGCGATGCACTGAGCTATACCGTGGCCGATGGCCAGGGCCCTGCCCACGGCACCGTCACCTTCGATAGCGAAGGCAACTTCATCTATACCCCGGCTCCGGACTACAACGGCAGCGACTCCTTCACCGTCACCATCAGCGACGGCAACGGCGGCACCGTCA
>Ga0182749_1000442_pt1 | contig 39300 bp, 50 predicted proteins | sample eDN3rd37CKraftMG_FD_128875 | JGI IMG/M metagenome (GOLD analysis project Ga0182749, IMG submission 128875) | Enriched Miracle-Growth compost microbial communities from Emeryville, California, USA - eDNA 3rd pass 37_C Kraft MG (version 2) (version 2) ...
AGGAAAAGGGCGAGGATCCAGCGCGGGCGGACCATCACCGAGACGAGGGTCGGCTGCGCGGGCGCCGCCGCGCTGCCGCGCCGACCAGCCTCCATCCGCCTGCCTCGCTCTCCCCGCTCGACGGGCCCTCAGTCTAGGCGACGCCCCTGGGCAGGAGCCGCTGCGCGCATGAGCGCTCAGGGATGCAGCCGGGCGATCGTCTCGTCCACACCCGTGGCGGTCACGTCGAAATCGGGCACCTGCAGGCGCACACGATCGGCCGCGACGTCGTCCGGCTGCTGCTGGCTCGCCCGCTCCGCCGCCACGCGCTGCAGGTAGCGCTCCACCTCCAGGCCCTCGCGCGCCTGGTCCCAGCCCAGCGCCTTCGCCATCAGGGCTGCCGCGACAGGGGCGGCGGAGACGCCGCGGTCCCACGCCTCGATGGAGATGCGGGTGCGTCGCGCGAGCACGTCGTCCAGGTGCATGGCACCCTCATGGGTCGCCGCGTAGACGACCTCCGCGCCGATGTAGTCGTCGGCCCCCGGCAACGGCTCGGCGAGGGTCGGATCCTCCGCGATGAGCTCGAACAGCTCGTCCACGAGCACGCCGTAGCGGTTGAGCAGATGCTCGATGCGCACGGGGTGCAGGCCGGTCTCCTTCGCCGTGCGGCCGCGCCTGTTCCACGCGGCGCGATAGCCCTCCGCGCCCACCAGCGGGATGTCCTCCGTCGTGGACGGAGGCACGCGGCCGTCCAGCGCCGCCACGGCTGCGTCGATGGCGTCCTTCGCCATCACGCGGTAGGTCGTCCACTTGCCGCCCGCCACGACCACGAGGCCCGGGACCGAGTGGGTGACGATGTGCTCTCGCGAGAGCTTCGACGTCTCCTCCGACTCGCCGGCCAGCAGAGGGCGCAGACCGGCGTAGACGCCCTCGACGTCCTCCCGGGTCAGAGGCACCGCCAGCACCCGGTTCACGTGCTCGAGGAGGTAGTCGATGTCGGCCGCGGTGGCCGCCGGATGCGCCTTGTCCAGGTCCCAGTCGGTGTCGGTCGTGCCGATGAGCCAGTGCCGCCCCCACGGGATGACGAACAGGACGCTCTTCTCCGTGCGCAGCAGCAGTCCCATCGTGGACTGGAACCGGTCCCGGGGCACGACGAGATGGATGCCCTTGGAGGCGCGCACCTTGAACTGGCCGCGCTCGCCGACCATCGCCTGCGTGTCGTCCGTCCACACGCCCGTGGCGTTGACGACCTGCTTGGCCCGCACCTCGAAGCGCTCGCCGGTGATCTTGTCGAGCACGACGACGCCGACCACGCGCTCGCCGACCTTGAGGAAGCCCTCCACGGCGGCGCGGCTGGCGACCTGTGCGCCGTAGGAGGCGGCGGTGCGCACGAGGTTGGTCACGTAGCGGGCATCGTCCACCTGGGCGTCGTAGTAGGACAGTCCTCCGCGATGCGCCCGTGAGGCGAGGCTGGGGACCGCGCGCCTGACCTGCCCGCGGCTGAGATGGCGATGGTGCGGCACCCCCGGCGGTCTGCCGCCGGTGTAGGAGAAGGCGTCATAGAGCATCATCCCCGCGCCGACGTAGAAGCGCTCGATGAAGCGCTTGCGCACCGGGTACAGGAAGCGGACCGGCTTGACCAGGTGCGGCGCGATGCGCTGCAGCAGCAGCCCCCGCTCGATGAGCGCCTCCCGCACCAGGCGGAAGTCGAGCTGCTCCAGATAGCGGATGCCCCCGTGCACGAGCTTCGAGCTGCGGCTCGAGGTGCCCGAGGCCCAGTCGCGCGCCTCGAGCAGGCCGGTCGTCAGCCCGCGCGTCACCGCGTCCAGTGCCGCGCCGGCACCGACGATGCCGCCCCCGACGACCAGCACGTCGAGCTCCGTGTCGCGCATGGCCGCGAGTGCGCGCTCGCGCTGCCGGGGGTTGAGGTCGGCGCCGATCCGGGTTCCGGCTCGACGGGAGTGCGGTTCGGCGGCCATCTCGGACTCCTCTGCAGCTAGGGCGCTACGACGACATCGATGCGCTGGAATTCCTTGAGCTCGCTGTAGCCGGTCGTCGCCATGGCCCGCCGGAGCGCTCCCGCCAGGTTGGCCGTTCCGTCCGCGACCGGCGCGGGGCCGTAGAAGATCTGCTCCAGCGGGGCGATCGCGCCCACGTGCATGCGGCTTCCGCGCGGCAGCTCGGGATGGTAGGCCTCCGCGCCCCAGTGCCAGCCGCCGCCGGGGGCGTCCGTGGCGCGCGCGAGAGCCGCGCCGAGCATGACGGCGTCCGCCCCGCAGGCGATGGCCTTCACGATCGCCCCCGAGCTGCCCAGGCCGCCGTCGGCGATGACGTGGACGTAGCGCCCGCCGGACTCGTCCAGGTAGTCGCGGCGCGCACCGGCGACGTCGGCCACCGCGGTCGCCATCGGCGCGTGGATGCCGAGGGTGGAGCGGGTCGTGGAGGCGGCGCCTCCGCCGAAGCCGACGAGCACGCCCGCGGCGCCGGTGCGCATGAGATGCAGGGCCGCCTGGTAGCTGGCGGCTCCGCCCACGATGACCGGCACATCCAGCTCGTAGATGAACTTCTTCAGGTCCAGCGGCTCGCGACCGCGGGACACGTGCTCGGCCGAGACCGTCGTGCCGCGGATGACGAAGATGTCCACGCCGGCCTCGATGACCGTCTGGTACAGCTCCTGCGTCCGCGCAGGCGAGAGCGAGCCGGCGACGGGGACCCCGGAGGCGCGGATCTCGGCCAGCCGGGCCGTGACGAGCTCGCGGTCGATGGGCGCGGAGTAGATCTCCCGCAGCCGGGCGATGACGTTCTCCTGGGGCAGGCCTCGGATCTCCGCCAGCAGCGGCTCCGGGTCCTCGTAGCGCGTCCAGAGGCCCTCGAGGTCGAGGACGCCCAGGCCTCCCAGCCGGCCGATCTGGATCGCCGTCGCCGGGGACACCACGGAGTCCATCGGCGCCGCGATGAACGGGGTCTCGAAGGTGAAGGCGTCGATCGTCCACTGCGTCGAGACGACCTCGGGGTCGCGGGTACGGCGACTCGGGACGACGGCGACGTCGTCGAAGGAGTACGCCCGCCGGCCGCGCTTGGACCGGCCGATCTCCAGCTCCATGCTCACCGGCTCAGCCTACCCGCGCGGCGCCGCACGGGTCAGCTGCTGAGGATTCAGCGGCGGTAGTTCGGAGCCTCCACGACCATCTGCACATCGTGCGGGTGCGACTCCTTCAGGCCCGCCGCGGTGATCCGCACGAAACGCCCCCGCTCCTTGAGCTCGGCGATGGTACGCGCGCCGGTGTAGAACATGGACTGGCGCAGCCCGCCCACGAGCTGGTAGACGACGGACGCGACCGGCCCCCGGTAGGGCACCTGGCCCTCGATGCCCTCGGCGATGAGCTGCTCGTCGCTGGGCACGTCGGCCTGGAAGTAGCGGTCGCGAGAATAGGAGGTCTTCTTGCCGCGGGTCTGCAGGGCTCCGAGCGAACCCATGCCGCGATAGTTCTTGAACTGCTTGCCGTTCACGTAGACGAGGTCCCCGGGGCTCTCGTCCGTGCCGGCGAGCAGCGAGCCGAGCATGACCGTGTCGGCGCCGGCTACGAGCGCCTTGGCGATGTCCCCCGAGTACTGCAGCCCGCCGTCGGCGATGACCGGGACGCCGCTCTCTCGCGCGGCCAGGGAGGCCTCGTACACCGCCGTGACCTGGGGCACGCCCACCCCTGCGACCACGCGCGTGGTGCAGATCGAGCCCGGGCCCACGCCGACCTTCACCGCGTCGACCCCGGCGTCCACGAGGGCCTGGGCTCCCTCGCGGGTGGCCACGTTCCCCCCGATGACGTCGATGTGCGCGAAGGACGGATCCGACTTCAGCCGTCGCACGATGTCGATCACGCCGGCGCTGTCGCCGTTGGCCGTGTCCACCACGATGACGTCCACGCCCGCGTCGCGCAGCGCCTCCGCCCGCTCCCAGGCGTCCCCGAAGAAGCCGATCGCCGCGGCGACGCGCAGCCGACCCTCGGCGTCCTTCGTCGCGTTCGGGTACTGCTCGCTCTTGTCGAAGTCCTTGACGGTGATGAGGCCGGTCAGGTGGCCCTGCGCATCGACCAGCGGCAGCTTCTCCACCTTGTGCTGCGCGAACAGCGCCAGCGCCTGCTCGGGCTTGATGCCGGCCGGCCCCGTGATCAGCGGCGCGTGGGTCATCACGTCGCGCACCAGGGTGCTCTCGCGCTCGAAGGGCGAGACGAAGCGCATGTCGCGGTTCGTGATGATGCCGACGAGGCGGCCGTCGCCCTCCACCACGGGCAGGCCCGAGATCCGGAACTGGGCGCAGATCGCGTCGACCTCCGCGACGGTGGCGTCGGGGGTCGTGGTCACCGGGTTGCTGACCATGCCCGACTCCGAGCGCTTCACCTTGTCGACCTGGGCGGCCTGGTCCGCGATCGAGAGGTTGCGGTGGATGACCCCGATGCCTCCCTGGCGCGCCATCGCGATCGCCATACGGGCCTCGGTCACCGTGTCCATCGCGCTGGAGACCAGCGGGGCGTTCACCGTGATGCGGCGCGTCAGGCGCGAGGAGGTCTCCGCCTGGCTCGGGATCACGTCGGTGTGCCGCGGCAGCAGCATCACGTCGTCGTAGGTGAGCCCGACGAATCCGAACGGGTCGTGCTGATCCATCAATCGCCCCTTCTGCGCCTGGCACGGTTCGCGGGATCGCCGGCCCCCGTGGTTCTTCTCATGTTAACGCGGCGACCTGGGCTTCATTCCGCCGTCCCCCGGATCCCGCCGCCGGACGGAGGTGCGGCGGGCGCGGTGGCGTCCGCGGCGGGGCGAGGCCCAGCGGCACCTGCCTGCCCTCCGTGCTCTGCGGGCCGTCCGCGTTGTGCGGGCTGCCCTGCCGGGCGCGAGCGCTGCGTCGCCAGGAACTGCAGCACGCCGTCCACGATGATCAGGGCGATCGCCGCCCAGACGATGGCGAAGCCCGCCCAGCGCACCGGTGGCATGCTCTCGCCCATGAGGAAGACACCGCTGATGAACTGCAGGATGGGGGCGAGGAACTGGATCAGCCCGACCAGGCTCAGCGGCAGCCGCCTGACCGCGGTGCCGAACAGCAGCAGCGGCACCGCCGTGACGAGACCGCTGAGGATCACCGCAACGGTGTGCAGAGGGCTGACCCGCCCGAAGGTGGTGCCTGCGACCGCGGCCACGATGCCGAGCTGCACGACCGCCACAGGCACCAGGAGCGCCGTCTCGATCGTCAGCCCGGAGACCGTGTCGACACGGGCGCCGACACGGTTGCGCACCAGCCCGTACAGGCCGAAGGACAGCGCGAGGACGAAGGCCAGCCACAGCTCGCCGCCGGCGAAGGCGACGAGGACGATCACCGCGACCGCGGCCACGCCGACCGCAGCCCACTGCAGCGGGCGCAGCCGCTCGCGCAGGAACAGGACCCCGAGCAGGACGGACACGAGCGGGTTGATGAAGTACCCGAGGCTCACCTCGACGACGTGACCGGTTGACGCGGCCAGGACGAAGGCCTGCCAGTTCACGTACATGAGGGCCGTCGAGACGGCGAGCGTGCCGAGCAGGCGCCCGTCCCGCGCGATGGCGAGCAACCGGGGCCACGAGCGCGTCACCAGGACGAGGACGGCGCAGAATCCGAGCGTGAACAGCCCCCGCCAGGGAATGAGCTCCCAAGCCGTCGACGGGGCGAGGGCGGCGAAGAAGCCCGGCAGCACGCCCCAGGCGAAGTAGGCGCCCATGCCGGCGAGCACCCCGGTGCGGAACTGGCCGGGGACTCCCGCCGAAACGGTAGCTGCGCCCCTGGCCATCACTCGATGCTATGCCCGCCCGGAGCGCGCCGCTGTGCAGCGGCAGCCCTCCACCACGGCTGCTGAACGCCGCTCGGCGGATGCGCGAAGGGGCCCGGCCCACCCGGCCGGACCCCTTCCCGGAGTCGGTGCGTCGTCAGCGGACGACGACGGCGAGCACGTCGCGCGCCGAGAGGACGAGGTACTCCTCGCCCGCGTACTTGACCTCCGTGCCGCCGTACTTCGAGTAGATGACCTTGTCGCCGACGGCCACGTCGAGCGGGATCCGGTTGCCGTTGTCGTCGATGCGGCCCGGGCCCACGGCCACGACCTCGCCCTCCTGCGGCTTCTCCTTGGCGGTGTCCGGGATGACCAGACCGGAAGCGGTCGTCTGCTCCGCCTCGACCTGCTTGATAACGATGCGATCCTCGAGCGGCTTGATGGAGACCGACACGGTTGACCTCTTTCTTATCGAAGACTGGTTAGCACCCGCACGACGGGAGTGCTAAGCCGAGTGTAGAACCTCGACTAGCACTCCTGCAAGGCGAGTGCCAATCTCGGCCGCGGGTGCTGCTGCCACGCTAGCCTGCCGTGGTGGATCGCGCGCAGCTGGAGGCCCTGCTGACGCCGGCCGCGCTGGACCTGCTCGACCAGACCCCCGAACCCGCCGACGAGGCCGAGACGATGCGCCTGGTCGAGCGGCTGCGCCGCGCGGGGCATCCGGCGCCGCTCGTCTCAGCGGTGGTCGCGCAGCTGCGGCTGCGCGCGGCGGCGCGCGTCAAGTTCGGGCCCTTCGCGACGCAGATGCTGTTCACCGCCGCCGGGCTGGAGCAGGCCACCCGGCTGCGCGTCGCGGCTCTGCGCGCCGGCCGCTTCCGCGCGCTCGACGCCGCCCGGGTGGTCGACCTGGGCTGCGGCATCGGCGGGGACGCCCTGGCTCTGGCCGGCCTCGGCCTCACGGTCGCCGCCGTCGAGGCGGACGAGGTCACCGCCGCCATCGCCAGCTACAACCTCGCCCCCTTCCCCGAGGCCACCGTCTCCCACGGGCGCGCGGAGGACTTCCCCCTCCTGGCGGGCGATGCCGTCTTCCTCGACCCCGCACGGCGTACGACGAGCACGGCGGGGACGCGGCGACTGAGCGATCCGGAGGCCTTCTCGCCGCCCTTGTCCTTCGCGCTCGACGTCGCTGCGCGCCACCCGACCGCGATCAAGCTCGGCCCTGCCTTCGATCGCGACCGACTGCCGCCCGGAGCGGAGGCGCAATGGGTCTCGGTGGACCGCAGCGTCGTGGAGCTGTGCCTGTGGACGGGCGGCCTCGCCCGGCCGGGCATCGGCCGCGCCGCCCTGGTGCTCGGCGATGACGGCGCCGAGGAGCTGCACGGCGCGGCGGACAGCGCCCCCGCGCCCGTCCGGCCGCTGGGCGAATACCTGCACGAGCCGGACGGTGCCGTGATCCGCGCGGGGCTGCTCGGCATGCTCGCCGAGCGGCTGGACGCGGGCGTCGTCTCGCCCGGGATCGCCTACCTCACCTCAGACGCGCCCGCCACCGGACGACTCGCGCAGAGCTTCCGGGTGCGGGAGCGGCTGCCCGCACGCGAGAAGGAGCTCGCTCGGGCTCTGCGCGAGCGCGGCATCGGGCGACTGGAGATCAAGAAGCGTGGAGCCGACGTGGACCCGGCGGCGCTCCGACGGCGACTGCGGCTGTCCGGGCCCGCCTCGGGGACGATCATCCTCACGCGGGAGGGCGAGCGTCACGTCGCGCTGCTCGTCGAGCGCGCGCCTCAGTAGTAGCTGTGCTGGCTGGCAGAGAAGATCACGATCCAGACGATCGCTCCGCACAACCCGAAGAACGCTCCGATGCAGCCCAGGATGAGGCCGATGGTGGACATCGTCTTGCCGCCCGGCTCACGGCGCAGGCCCAGGCTGCCGAGCACGATCGCCGACACGCCAGCCGCGAGCGCGACGAAGGACGAGAGGAAGGGGATCCACCACAACAGCGTCCCGAACACAGCCGAGGCGATGCCGAGGGAGAGGCTCCAGATGCTGCGCGGGCGGGGCCCGAGCTGGCGCGCGGGATAGGGATACGCGTATCCGGCCGCGGCGCCCTGCTGGGAGGAGGCCTGGGCGTAGCTCTGGTAGGCCTGCTGCTGAGCATAGGGCTGCTGCTGGGCGTATGGCTGCTGGGCGTATGGCTGCTGGCCGTACGGGGCCTGCGGGTAGGGCGGCTGACCGTCGGCCTGCGGCTGCCCGTAGGCCTGCGGCTGACCGTAGGCCTGCGGCTGGGCGTACGGCTGCTGCGGGCCGGCCGGCGCCTGCCCGTAGGACGCCTGCCCGTAGGGCGCCTGCCCGTAGGGCTGCTGCCCGTAGGGAGGCGGCGGGTACGACGCCGGGCTGTGGGCCTGCTCTCCGTAGCCCTGCTGGGCCGACGCCTGCTGCGCGTACTGCCCGTACGGCTCCTGAGGCTGCTGCTGCGCCGCCGGCTGTCCCGCCTGCGCGGCGAAGGCTCCGGGATACCCGGGCTCCCCGCCGGCGCTGGGAGCCGGCACCTCACCGAGCGGAGCCTGCTCAGGAGCGCTCTCGGCTGCCGGCGTCTCGTAGGCCTGCTGCTCGGGCGTGAGCTGCTCCGGCTGCGCATCAGGCACCTGCACTTCGGGCGCCGACGCGGCCGACTGCTCGGGTGTGGGCTCCTGACCGGCGTGCGTCTGGCCGGCGTGCTGATCCTGCTCGGGCAGCGAAGGCTCGCGCTCGGGATCGGTCGGGGCAGGGGTGTTCTCAGACATCGCGGACTCCTCGCGCTCGGGGACATCGCTCCCGCGGTCATCCTAGGGCGTCCCGGCTTTGGCGCACATGGGCGGCCTGCGGAGTCGCTCCTCGGGACCGCTCAGGCGCCTGCGGGGGGCAGCGGCGGCAGATAGGGGTCCGTGACCGGCAGCGTCGAGTCGGCGGCGAAGCCTGGGGGGCTGGGCGCACGGCCGGCCGCGACCAGCTGAGCGCCCACTCCGGCGATCATCGCGCCGTTGTCCGTGCACAGCGACAGGGGAGGCACGCGCAGCTCGATGCCTGCCGCGCTGCTGCGCTCCTGCGCCAGCCCGCGGATGCGCGCGTTCGCGGCGACACCTCCGCCCAGCAGCAAGCGGGGAACGCCGTGCTCGAGACAGGCGGCGACCGCCTTGCCGACGAGCACATCGGCGACAGCCTCGCGGAAGGAGGCGGCGACATCCGCGACGGGGACCGGCTCGCCCGCGTCCTGCCGGCGCTCAACCCACCGGGCGACGGCGGTCTTCAGCCCCGAGAAGGAGAAGTCGTAGCGATGCCGCTCCAGGTCGCGCGGGAGGGTCAGGCCGCGAGGGAAGCGGATCGCCTCCGGATCGCCGTCCTGTGCAGCCGCGTCGATGCGCGGACCCCCGGGGTAGGCGAGGCCGAGCAGGCGCGCGACCTTGTCGAAGGCCTCCCCCGCGGCGTCGTCGATCGTCTCCCCGAGCAGCTCGACGTCGCTCACCAGATCGCGCACGAGCAGCAGGGAGGTGTGGCCGCCGGAGACCAGCAACGCCACGGACGGAGCGCCCAGTGCCCGGGACGGCTCCCCCGGAGGATGCAGCAGGTCGGCGCCCACATGCCCCACCAGGTGGTTCACCCCGTACAACGGCAGCCCGGTGGCGGCGGCCAGCCCCTTGGCGGCGCCGACGCCCACCATCAGCGCTCCGGCGAGGCCCGGGCCTGCGGTGACCGCGAGCGCGTCGAGCTCCCCCAGCCCGACCCCGGCCTCCCGCAGCGCGGCCCGCAGGGCGGGCCCGAGGGCCTCCAGGTGCGCGCGCGCCGCGACCTCCGGCACGACCCCGCCGAAACGCGCGTGCTCCGCCATGCTGCTTGCCACGACGTTCGCCAGCAGCTCGGTGCCGCGAACGATCCCGACACCCGTCTCGTCGCAGCTGGTCTCGATGCCGAGCACGAGGGGCGCGGCGCTCATCCGGCCTGCCCTTCACCCGACGCGGCCGCGGGGCGGGCGGGCGACGGACGCGACATGACGATGGCGTCCATGCCGTCCGGCGGGTAGTAGCCCTTGCGCACTCCGCGCTCCGCGAAGCCGATCGAGCCGTAGAGAGCCCGCGCTGCGTCATTATCGGCGCGCACCTCCAGGAACGTCTCGGCCACCGAGCGCGCGTCGGCCTCGGCGACCAGGCGTTCCATGAGCGCACGCCCCAACCCCTGGCCCCGATGCCCGGGCAGCACCGCGATGGTCTGGATGTCCGCCTGCTCGGCCCCGGAGCCGACGAACATCCCGGCGTAGCCCACGAGCTGCCCCGGCGCGGAGTCGTCCTCCGCGGTGAGATAGAAGCAGTGCGGGCTGCGCAGCTCCGCGAGCATGGTGGAGGCCGACCAGGCCGAGTCGGCGAAGACCGCCTGCTCGATCGCCATGATGGCCCCGAGGTCATCGGCGCCCGCGCGCTCGATCACCCAGCCCATGCCGTGTCCTCCCTCCGTGCCGCCATCTTCGCGGCCGCCATCTTCGCCACCGCGCTTTTCACCACCGCGCTGCCCGCCATCGCCAGTCAGCCGCTGACCCGCTTGACCGAGGCGGCGGGCACCGCATCGGGCTCGCGCAGATAGAGCGCGAGGTCCCGCGCGAAAGGCCGCTGCGCCGCGAGGACGCGTTCGGCGAGCACCGCGAGAACGGCGGCGCTCACGGGCGCGTGCTCCACGCGCGGGCCGCCCGGGACCGTCTCCGGCGAGGCGAGCGCCGGACCGCTCTCGCGCCTGGGAAGCCCGGCCTCGTCCAGCCCGGCGTAGCTGCTCCAGTAGTGCTCGCGCCGGCGCGCGTCGGTGATGACCGTCAAGGGCCCGCAGGCGCCGCCGAGGTAGGCCTCGAGCGCTATCGCATCGTGGCTCACGAGAGGGTGCACGGGCAGCCCCGCGCCGAAGGCGAACGCGCGGGCCGCGGCGATCCCGACGCGCAGCCCTGTGAACGGGCCGGGGCCCATCCCGGTCACGACGCCCTCCAGCTCCTGCGGCGTGACGCCCGCCTGTGCGAGCACCTCCTCGATGAGCGAGCCTACGACCTCCGCATGCCGACGCGGGTCGGGCTCAGCCGCGACGGCGCGGACTGCGCGAACGGAGTCGACGACGGCCACGCTCGTGCCGCCGGAGGAATCGACCGCCAGGAGCATGCTCACCAGCCTATGCGCCGGGAGAAGCGTCCCATTCGGCGCAGGCGCAGGGTGCGCGGCTCGACGGGCTCGGGCTCCTCTCGTGCAGGAGCGGTCGGGGCAGCTGTCGCGGAAGCAGCGCCCTCGCCTCCGCCGGCCGCATCAGCGGCGCCGACGGGCCGCTCGATCTGAAGCTCGAGCCAGCCTTCGGCCAGGGCGGGCGCGAACGGCGCTCCCCACTCCATGACGACGACGGAGGCCGCGAGGTCCAGATCCAGGTCCTCGACCTCTGCCGCATCCGCGAGGCGGTAGGCGTCGACATGCACGAGCGCGGGCCCGCCGACCAGCGATGGATGGGTCCGCGCGAGGACGAAGGTAGGGCTGGTGATGGGCTCGCGCACGCCCAGAGCGCGGCCGAGGCCGCGGGTGAAGGTGGTCTTGCCGGCGCCCAGCGGCCCGCTGAGCACGAGCAGGTCGCCGGCGCGCAGCTGGCGCCCCAGGGCCGCCCCCGCCCGTTCCATCTCCTCCGGGTCGGCCACGACACGGAGCTGCACATCCTCGGCCTCGGCCCCGGTCGCGGCGGCCGGCTCCTCGGGCGATCCGCTCATGGCTGCAGGTACCTCCTGGGCACGCGCGGGCCGATCCGCGTGACGATCTCGTAGCCGATCGTGCCGCAGGCGGCGGCCCATTCGTCCGCGCTCGGCGCTCCGGCGGCGGGGTCGCCGAACAGCACGACCTCCTCGCCGACGCGCACAGGCGCGTCGCCGACGTCGACGACGAACTGGTCCATGGCGACGCGCCCCGCGATCCGATGCAGGCGCTCGCCGATGCGCACGGGGGCGACATCCGAGGCGGCCCGCGGCACGCCGTCCGCATATCCGAGCGGCACGAGCGCGAGGGTGGTCTCCCTGCTCGTGCGATAGCTGTGGTCGTAGGAGACCCCGGTGCCCTTCGGCACACGCCGTACCGCCGCGACGGTGGCGCGCAGCGTCATCGCCGGGCGCAGGCCCGCGACCGGCCCCTCCTGAGGCGCGAAGGGCGTCAGCCCGTACAGCCCGATGCCGACGCGCGCGGCGGACATGCCCCATCCGGGTCGGCTCATCAGCGCACCGGTGGCCGCCAGATGGGTCGAACCCGGCTCCGCCCCCAGGGCCCGCAGGCGGGCGATCCCCTCGTTCAGGGCGCGCGCGGCGCTCTCGTCGCTCTCCTCCGAGGCGTTGGCCAGATGACTGAAGACGCCGGTCAGGCGCGCCCTGCCGTCCTGGACGGCGGCAGCGACCGCGCCGAACACCGCGTCCCAGTCCTCGGCCGGGACGCCGTTGCGGCTGAGACCGGTGTCCAGCTTGAGCTGCACGCGCGGGGTGGCGCCGGTCGCGGCGCCGGCGGCGAGGACGCGGAAGAGCTGCCGCGCCGAGGAGACCGCCAGATCGATCCCCGCGGCGACGGCGGGTGCGAAATCCGTGTCCTCGCCATGCAGCCAGCAGATCACGGGCGCTTCGATGCCCGCGGCGCGCAGGGCGAGGGCCTCGCCGACATCGGCCACGCCCAGGCCGGAAGCCCCGGAGGCGAGCACCGTGCGCGCCACGGGCTCCATGCCGTGCCCGTACGCCTCGGCCTTCACGACGGCGATGAGCTCGCGCAGCCCGCGTTCCCGGGCCAGCGCGAGCAGGGCGCCGGTGTTCGCCGCGATCGCGCCCAGGTCCACCACGGCCTCTCGGAAGCCGGCGGGGGCCGGCAGCGCGCCGTTCACGACGCGTCCCGCTCGGCGACGACTACCGCGACCGCGAGACCGCCGTCGTGGGTGAGGGAGACGTGTAGTCGGTCGATCGCGCGCTCGTGCAGCGCCTGTGCGAGCACCTCCGAGCGGCGGAACTCGGGCGCACCGGAGCTGGCGGAGGACAGCTCGATCTCGTGCCAGGCCAGGCCGAAGTGCCCCCCGAGCGCCTTGATCAGCGCCTCCTTGGCGGCGAAGCGGCCGGCGAGCGAGCGCGGCGGCAGCGTGCGTTCGCTCACAGCGAACAGACGCTCGACCAGGCGCGGAGTCCGTTCCAGGGACTCTCGGATCCGCTTCACGGGGACGATGTCCACCCCGATCCCGACGATCACGTCACTCCACGGTGACCGACTTGGCCAGGTTGCGCGGCTGGTCCACGTCCAGGCCCTTCGCCGAGGCGAGCTCCAGGGCGAACAGCTGCAACGGGACCACCGCGAGCATCGGCTCGTAGAACGGGGTCGCCAGCGGCAGCCGGATGACCTCGTCCGAGTACGGCAGCACCGAGGCGTCGCCCTCCTCGGCCAGGGCGATGACCCGGGCGCCCCGGGCGCGCACCTCCTGGATGTTCGAGACCACCTTGTCGTGCAGCTCGGTCGAGTCGCGCGGACTGGGAACGACGACGAACACCGGCTGGCCGGCGTCGATGAGCGCGATCGGCCCGTGCTTGAGCTCGCCCGCAGCGAAGCCCTCCGCGTGGATGTACGCGAGCTCCTTGAGCTTCAGCGCGCCCTCCAGCGCGATCGGATAGCCCACATGACGGCCGAGGAACAGCACCGAGCGCGTGTCGGCCATCCAGTGCGCCAGCTGGGCGATCTTCTCCCTGGCGCCCTCCAGGGCACGCTCGATCTGCGCCGGGACCGCGCCCAGGTGGCGCAGCTCGGTCGCGATCTCCTGCGGAGCGAGGGTGCCCCGCTCGGCGCCGATGCGCAGCGCGATGAGGTACAGCGCGGCGATCTGGGCGACGAAGGCCTTCGTGGAGGCGACCGCCACCTCGGGGCCCGCGTGGGTGTACACCGCCGCGTCCGACTCGCGGGGGATCGTCGCGCCCTGGGTGTTGCACACCGAGACGGCGCAGGCACCGCGGGCGCGGGCGTAGCGGACCGCCATCAAGGTGTCGATCGTCTCGCCGGACTGGCTGATGGACAGGACGAGCACGTCCTCGCCGACCACAGGATCCCGATACCGGAACTCATGGCTCTGCTCCACGTCCACCGGCAGGCGCGCCCAGCGCTCGATCGCGTACTTCGCGACCAGGCCCGCGTAGTAGGCGGTGCCGCAGGCGAGGATCACGATCCGGCGGATGCCGGCGAAGCGCTGCTCGCTCAGCCCGTCCAGCTCGGGGAGCACCACCGAGCCGTCGACCGCCCGGCCCAGGAGCGTGTTGCGCACCGCCTCCCCCGACTCCGTGAGCTCCTTCGCCATGAAGCTCGACCAGCCGCCCTTGTCGGCCGCGGAGGCGTCCCAGTCGATCTCGTAGGGCTGCGCCTTCAGCACGCCGCCGTCGACCGAGCTCAGCTCGTAGCCCTCGGCGGTGATCGCCACGACCGTGTCGTCGTCGATCGCGATGGCGCGCTTGGTGTGCTCGACGAAGGCCGCCACATCGGAGCCGAGGAACATCTCCCCGTCGCCGATGCCGATGACCAGCGGCGAGATGTGCCGCGCGGCGACCACGACGCCCGGTTCGTCCCTGTGGACCGCCAGCAGGGTGAACTGACCGCGCAGACGGCGCACCGTCGTACGGAAGGCCTCGCGGAGGTCGCCGCTGCGACGGAACTCCCGCCCGAGCAGCAGGGCGGCCGCCTCGGTGTCCGTCTCGCTCGCGAAGACCTCACCATCGGCCTCCAGCTCGGCGCGCAGCTCTGCGAAGTTCTCGATGATGCCGTTGTGGATCACTGCGAGCCGACCGCCGTCGCCCAGGTGCGGGTGCGCGTTGACGTCGGTGGGGCCTCCGTGGGTCGCCCAGCGGGTGTGGCCGATGCCGGTGGAGCCTGCGCCCACCGGGTTGCGCTCCAGCTCCTGCTCCAGGCGGGCGAGCTTGCCCGCGCGCTTGCGCACGTCCAGCTCGCCGTCCGGCTCGATGACGGCGATGCCGGCGGAGTCGTAGCCGCGATACTCCAGACGTCGCAGACCGCCGATGAGCACCTCTGCCGCGGGACCGGAGCCCACGTAGCCGACGATCCCGCACATGCGTTCGAGTTTACTGGCCAGGGCCTGCATCAGCCCCGCAAGCGCTGTGAGCGACACGAAGCCGCAGAACGATGGCACGATGGTGCGATGGCCCCGCTGGTCCCGCGCTCCTCCTCGGCCGCATCGCAGGCACCCGCAGCGATCGAGTCGCTCAGCCCTTACGAGGAGATCGACCGCGCCGATTGGGCGAGACTGGCCGCTCATCTGCCGCAGCCTCTGGGCGAGCACGAGATCGAGCAGCTGCGCGGTCTGGGCGAGCCGCTCGACCTCACCGAGGTGCAGGAGGTGTACCTGCCGCTGAGCCGGCTGATCAACCTCTACGCGGCAGGCGTGCAGAGGCTGCGGGGCGTGACGGGCGACTTCCTCGGCCGCGAGCAGCTACCCACTCCCTTCGTCATCGGCATCGCCGGCTCCGTGGCGGTGGGCAAGTCGACGATCGCGCGACTGCTGCGCGAGCTGCTCTCCCGTTGGGAAACCACGCCCCAGGTGGAGCTCATCACGACCGACGGATTCCTCTACCCCAACGCCGAGCTGCAGCGGCGGGGGATCTCCGATCGCAAGGGCTTCCCCGAGTCCTACGACCGGCGCGCCCTGCTCCGCTTCGTCACCCAGGTGAAGAGCGGCGCAGCCGAGGTGCGGGCACCGGTCTACTCCCACCTGTTCTACGACATCGTCCCGGGCGCGGAGACCGTGGTGCGTCGCCCCGACGTGCTCATCGTCGAGGGGCTCAACGTGCTGCAGCCGGCGAGCGCCGAGCACCCGCTCGCCGTGTCGGATCTCTTCGACTTCTCGATCTACGTCGACGCGCGAGCGGACGACATCCGGGAGTGGTACGTGCAGCGCTTCCTCGGGCTGCAGCACGGGGCCTTCGCCGACCCGACCTCCTACTTCCGTCGCTTCGCCGAGCTGTCGGAGCAGGAGGCCCGGCAGACGGCCCTGCACTTCTGGGACTCCATCAACGAGCCGAACCTCGTGGAGAACATCCGCCCCACCCGCTCGCGCGCGACACTCGTGCTGCGCAAGGAGGCGGACCACCGCGTGCAGAAGGTGCTGCTGCGCAAGCTCTGACCGGCCAGGCTCGGCCGCCGCGGTCCGCTCAGAGCGGGATGCGCTCGCGGATCGTCTGCGCCAGATCGTCCGCCAGGCTGCGGGCTGTGGCGGCGTCCTCCGCCTCGACCATCACCCGCACCACCGGTTCGGTGCCCGAGGGTCGCAGCAGGACCCGGCCGGCGTCGCCGAGCTCCCGCTCGATCTGGGCGAGCTTGCGCGTGACTCCGTCGTCGTCCAGTCGCTCCCGGTCGACTCCGGCCACGTTCACGAGGATCTGGGGGTAGACGGTCATGCACGATGCGAGCTCCGCGAGGCTGCGGCCGGTGCGCGCCACCTCCGCGGCCAGGTGCAGGCCGGTGAGGATGCCGTCTCCGGTGGTGGCGAAGTCCGACATGATGATGTGCCCCGACTGCTCCCCGCCCAGCGCGTAGCCGCCGGCGCTGAGCTCCTCGAGCACGTAGCGGTCTCCCACGCGGGTCTGCACGACGGAGATGCCGTGCCGCTCCATGGCAAGCCGCAGGCCCAGGTTCGACATGACGGTCGCCACGAGCGTGCTTCGGGTGAGCAGGCCGCGTTCGGCCATCGAGAGCGCCAGGATCGCCATGATCTGGTCGCCGTCCACGACGGCGCCGGTGTGGTCGACGGCGAGGCAGCGGTCCGCATCGCCGTCGTGAGCGATGCCCAGGTGCGCTCCGACCTCGACAACCTTGGCACGCAGGGCGTCCAGCGCGGTGGAGCCGACGCCGTCGTTGATGTTGAGCCCATCCGGGTCGGCTCCGATCACCGTGACCCGGGCCCCGGCGTCGGCGAACACCTCGGGCGAGATGCCGCACGCGGCGCCGTTCGCGCAGTCGATCACCACGTGCAGCCCGTCCAGCCGGTGCGGGAGCGTGCCCAGCAGGTGCACGACGTAACGGTCCTCTGCATCCGCGAAGCGCCGGATGCGGCCGACGCCGGCGCCTGTGGGCGTGAGCCGCTGCCGGTCCAGATAGGCCTCGATGCGATCCTCGACCACGTCGGGCAGCTTGGTTCCGCCCCAGGCGAAGAACTTGATGCCGTTGTCGGGCGCGGGGTTGTGCGAGGCCGAGATCATCACGCCGAAGTCGGCAGGCACGTCGGAGACGAGGAACGCCGCGGCAGGCGTGGGGATCACGCCCGCGTCGAGCACGTCGATGCCGGAGCTGGCCAGTCCCGCGCTCACCGCGGCCGTGAGGAACTGGCCCGACACGCGAGGATCGCGTGCGACGACCGCGAGCGGACGGCGCCCCTCCGCCCGGCGTCTCTCGGCATGCCGGCCCTGAGTGAGCACGGCGGCGCTGGCCTGCGCGAGCCGGAGCGCGAGGTCGGCCGTGAGCTCGCCGTTCGCGAGCCCCCGAACGCCGTCGGTGCCGAAGAGGCGCGACATAGCTGCCCTCGGAGCGGGCGTCAGCGCTTGGAGTACTGAGGAGCCTTGCGCGCCTTCTTCAGGCCGGCCTTCTTGCGCTCCTTCACCCGCGCGTCGCGGCTGAGGAAGCCCGCCTTCTTCAGACCGGGCCGGTTGTTCTCCACGTCGATCTCGTTGAGCGCACGCGCGATGCCCAGGCGCAGCGCGCCGGCCTGCCCGGAGGGGCCGCCGCCGGAGATGCGCGCGATCACGTCGTAGCTGCCGGCGAGGCCGAGCACGGTGAAGGGGTCGTTGATCAGCTGCTGGTGCAGCTTGTTCGGGAAGTAGTCCTCCAGCGTACGGCCGTTCACCGTGATGGTGCCGGAGCCGGGGACGAGGCGCACCCGGGCGATCGCCTGCTTGCGCCGGCCCACGGCGGCGCCGGGGACGGTGAGGGCGGGCCGGGGGGCCGAGGCGACCTCGGCGGTCGCGGGGGTCTCGGTCGTGAAGGTCTCAGGGATCTCGTCTGCGATCTGGGCCACGGTTCTGAAGTCCTGTCTGTCTGCGAAGAAGTCTGCTCGGTCGCCGCCGTTCGCTCGCCCTACTTGGCGAGCTGCGCGACCTGGTCGAAGGTGTACGGGGTGGGCTGCTGCGCGGCGTGCGGGTGCTCGGCACCTGCGTACACCTTGAGCTTGCGGAACTGCTCGCGGCCGAGCGAGTTCTTCGGGAGCATGCCGCGGATGGCCTTCTCGACCGCACGCTCGGGCTTCGTCTCCAGGAGGTCCTTGTACGCGACCGAGCTCAGGCCGCCCGGGTAGCCGGAGTGGCGGTAGGCCTTCTTCTGCTCGAGCTTCTGGCCGGTCAGCGCGACCTTGTCGGCGTTGACGATGATGACGTAGTCGCCGGTGTCCACGTGGGGCGCGAAGATCGGCTTGTGCTTGCCGCGCAGGAGCGCGGCCGCGTGCGAGGCCAGGCGGCCGAGCACGACGTCGGTGGCGTCGATGACGACCCAGTTGCGGGTGATGTCCCCAGCCTTGGGCGTGAAGGTACGAGTCACGGTGTGCTGCTTTCCGTCGAATGGAGGTGTTCGTGAATCCCGCTCCGGTGACGATTCCGCGAGGGAATCCATCGGTGGAGGGCTCTGTTCGGCGTTGTCGCACTACCGCGAAAACACCAAACAGCAAGCATAGCAGAGGGTGCACGGCACGGCGAGAGGCACGGTGTCGACGAGGGCCTCGCTCGTCCTTCTCCTCCGGCTGCCCGTTCTGCACGGCCGCCGCGCGGCGGCAGAAGTTCACAGCCTATGCCGCGCCCTGTCGGCGCAAGCGGGTCGGCCATAGGATCGCAGGCACCCGAGGGGGGTCGCCGACGAGGAACGCCGATCTCCGGAGGGAAGATGACAGACTCCGCCTCACCGTCAGCGCCCACGCCCGGCGGGCCAGAACCACAGTCCGCAGGGGCGCCTCCCACCGCCGCCGGGCCTCCTCGGCGGGCAGGACCGCGAGGGAAGGCCGTACCTCTTGAAGGCGAGCTCGCGCTCATCACGCAGGCCCGCAGCGGGGACGGCGAGGCGCTGGCTCAGCTGTGGCGGCAGCATGCGCAGGCCGGGCGGCGGATGGCACGCCGGATCACCGACCGCATCGAGCCCGACGATCTGCTCGCTGAGGCCTTCCTGCGCATCCTCGTCGCCCTCCGCGCGGGGTCAGGGCCCCGTGGCGCCTTCCGGCCGTATCTGCGGGCGGTGATGCGCAGCATCGCGATCCGGCAGAGCCCGCCCGTGACGCTCGCGCTGGAGCACGCGGCCGGCGCAACCGCCTCCGCACCGGAGGACCGTCTGGAGAATGCCGAGGAGCTCGGCACGCTGCGCCGGGCGCTGAGCCTGCTGCCGGGCACCGCGCAGGCGGCGCTCTGGCACAGCTGCGTCGAGGGCGCCGCGCCCCGCGAGATCGCCGCAGCTCTCGGGCTGTCGCCGAACGCGGCCGCCGCGCTGCTGTGGCGCGCCCGATGCGGTCTACGGCGCGCCTGGCTCGCCGCACATCTGAGCGAGACGGCGCCACGCGCGGGCTCGGCAGGCGCGCGGGAAGCGCGAGCACCTGCAGCCGCGATCCTCACTCCGGGTCGGCGATCGCACGCGGCGCTGCAGCTGATCCGGGCGCACCTGAGCTGCTGCGATCGCTGTCGAGCCCTGGCAGCCGGACTCCCGGGGCTCGGGTCTGCCGTGGTGTGGGCCGCTCTGCTGCTGACCGGAGCGGGCTCGCCCGCCGTTCTTGCTCTCGGCGGGATCAGCTGAGCGCCTGCCCGCGTCCCCGCTCCGGACGCTGCGCCTGCTCATGCAGCTCGCGGCGGGCACGCGTCTGCTCGGCGCGAGCGGCCAGCTCACCCTCCGGCGGGTAGCCCACCTCCAGCAGGCACAGCCCGTGGGCCGGCAGGACGGGGAATCTGCTCGTGCGCGAGCGCTCCTCCCGCAGCGCCGCCGGCTCCCCCACCGCGAGCCGGCCTCGGCCGACGGCGACAGTCGCACCGACGAGCGCGCGCACCATGCTGTGGCAGAAGGCGTCGGCCTGCACGCTGGCGACGAGGACGCCGTCGGCGTCACGGCGCCAGGAGAACTCCTGCAGGGTGCGGATCGTCGTCGCGCCCTCGCGGGGGCGGCAGAAGGACGCGAAGTCGTGCAGGCCCAGAAGGGTGGCCGCCGCCTCGCCCATCGCACGCTCGTCCAGGCGAAGACCCGGCAGCCACACCGTCCGCGCGCGCTGCAGCGGATCGAGCAGGGAGAGCTCGTCGGCGATCCGGTACTCGTAGCGGCGCCAGAGCGCGGAGAAGCGTGCGTCGAAGCCCGCCGGCGCCGGCCGGGCGCCGAGCACCACGACGTCGCTGCCGGAGGCGCCCAGCACCCCGCGCACCCGATGCAGAAGGTGTGCCGCGAGCGACTGCCCGCCTGCGGCGGCCTCCAGCGCTGTGCGCTGCGCGGGCTGGAGATCGAGGTGGGCCACCTGCCCCAGGGCATGCACGCCGGCGTCCGTGCGGCCCGCGACCACCAGGCGCGGAGCGGGCGGCACGCTGCGCAGCAGCGGGGCGAAGGCATCCTCCAGCACACCCTGCACGGTCCGCAGGCCGGGTTGGCGGGCCCAGCCGGCGAAGGCGGAGCCGTCGTAGGCCAGGTCGAGCCGCAGGCGCAGAACCGCTGACGCCGGGGGCACCTCCGTCTCCACCCGCCCAGCCTAGGACGTGGCCGACCGGCCGCCCCGACCGGCGAGCTGTTCGGCGAGGGGCGTTATCCTGAGCCCACCCTGTCCGCGCCTCGCGCCTTCCCCCACGATGACGGTCCCTTCGCTCGCAGCAGCTCCTCCGAACTCCCCCGCGGCGCCGGTGCGCTACGCGGGCCTGGATGGCATTCGCGCGCTGGCGGTCACGGCCGTCATCGTCTACCACCTGATCCCGGGCACGCTCGGCGGCGGCTTCATCGGCGTGGACATGTTCTTCGTCGTGAGCGGCTTCCTCATCACGAGCCTGCTGCTGCGGGAGAGCCGGACGACCGGCCGCATCCGCCTCGGAGCGTTCTGGGTCCGCCGCGCCCGCCGGCTGCTGCCCGCCCTCGCCTTCGTCGTGCTCGCCTGCAGCGCGATCGCCGGCCTGCTCGGCGGCGATGTGCTCGTCGGGCTGGGACGCCAGCTGCTGGGGGCGGCGAGCTTCACGAGCAACTGGGTGTCCATCGGCGCCGGGGAGAACTACTTCTCCGACGACAGCCTCACCCTCTTCCGCAATCTCTGGTCCCTCGCCGTCGAGGAGCAGTTCTACCTGGTCTGGCCCCTGCTGCTCCTGCTGCTGCTCGCGATCGGGCGTCGCCGCTGGGCTCTCGGGGTCACCGGCGCGCTCGCGGCCGCGTCCGCTCTCGCCATGGCCGTCCTCGCCGCCCCGGGCGCGGACTCGACCCGAGTGTACTTCGGCACCGACACGCACGCCTTCGGCTTGATGATCGGAGCGCTGCTCGCCTTCCTGCTGGCCCCGCGCTCCAGCTGGCGCAACGATTTCGTCGCCGAGCTGCAGCACAGCAGACGCCCAGGCCGCCCCGTGTCCGTGATCGTCGCGCTGCTCAGCCTCCTCGTGCTGGCGGCCGCGGCCGTCGTGCTCGGCGAGTCAGATCTGCTGAGCTACCGGGGCGGCCTGCTGGCCGTCAGCCTCGTGACGGCTGCGCTCATCTGGGCCTGCGTGCGTCCCGGCAGCCCGGCCGGCGCCTGGCTGGACAATCCCGTCTTCGCCTACGTGGGCCAGCGCTCCTACGGTCTGTATCTCTGGCACTGGCCGGTTCTCGTGCTCGTCTATGCCGCCTCCCCCGGTGTGCCCCGCCAGGGCTGGCCGTTGTGGCTCCTCGGCGGCGTCGCGCTCGTCATCACCGTGGCCGCCGCGCTGCTGTCGTACCGCTTCGTCGAGATGCCGGTGCGCAGGCACGGGCTGCGCGCCGCGATGCGGGCGGTCGCCACGGCGAGCGCCCGATCGCGGGGGCGCTTCGTCACCTCGCTCACCGCCTCCCTGGTGCTGCTGTGCTGCATCGCCGGGGGAAGCCTCGCGCTCACCCGCAGCTCGGCGATCGCCTCCGCCGAGGACCTGATCGCACAGGGACAGGCCGCCGTGAACAGCGCCTCCCAGCCCTCCGCCGGGGCCTCGGCGGCCGCTCCGCAGTGGACCTTCGCCCCGGGAGCCGTCCCGCCCCCGGGCAAGCCCCTGCCGGCGGGTGATCAGATCCTCGCCGTGGGCGACTCGGTGATGCTCGCCTCGGCGCCCGCATTGCAGGCCCAGTTCCCCGGCATCCAGATCGACGCCGCGGTGTCGCGCAGCATGGGTGCCGGCATCGTCCTCATCGACGGGCTGGCCAGGGCGGACGCCCTGCCGCCGGTGGTCGTCGTCGGGCTCGCCACGAACGGGCCGGTGACCGAGGCGCTGCTGGAGCAGCTGCGCGCGACGGTCAGCGACCGCCCGATGGTGCTCGTGAACGCCTACGCCCCCCGCGACTGGATCCCTGGCAACGACGACCTGCTCGCCCAGTTCGCCGCGAAGTACCGCAACGTGGAGCTCGCCGACTGGGCCTCGGTCGCGGCGGCCCATCTGGATCTGCTCGCCAGCGACCAGATCCACCCGGGAGGGCAGGCCGCTCAGCTGTACGCGGACTGCGTGCAGCAGGCCCTGCAGAGGCTCGCGGATCTGCCTCCGCAGCGCAGCGCAGACGACTACGGCCTCGCCGGCCCGCCCATCTGACGACAGCCGCGCTCACCGCCCGCAGGCAGGACGGCTGCCCCCAGGGAACGCAGGCTGGGAAGACGGAAGCGCCCGCGCGAGTCGATCGCGCGGGCGCTTGCTGCGACGCCACCCCCTGCTGAGGGGAGCGCGCTACTTCTCGGCCGCCTCCTCGGAAGCTGCCTCCTCGGACTCGGCCTGCGCGACCTCGGCCTCGGCGGCCTCCTCGACGCTCTCGCCGGCCTCGGCCTCTTCCGTGGCGAGCTCGTCGGCGTCGGCCTGCTCGGCCTGCTCCGCGAGCTCCTGCTCCTCAGCGGACTCCTCGGCCTCGGGCGCCTCCTCGGCCTCGGGCGCCTCCGCAGGCGCCTGCTGCGCGGCGGAGCGCTTCGGAGCAGCGCCACGCTTCGGCGCCACCGGCTCCAGGACGAGCTCGATCACCGCCATCGGCGCGTTGTCGCCCTTGCGGAATCCCGTCTTGGTGATGCGGGTGTACCCGCCGGGCCGGTCCGCCACCAGGGGCGCGATCTCGGTGAACAGCTCGTGCACGACGGACTTGTCGCCGATCGTCGCGAGCACGCGACGGCGGGCGTGCAGGTCACCGCGCTTCGCGAAGGTGACCAGACGCTCCGCGAGCGGGCGCAGGCGCTTCGCCTTCGCCTCCGTCGTCTGGATGCTCTTGTGCGTGAACAGCGCGGCGGCGAGATTCGCCAGCAGCAGTCGCTCGTGGGCAGGGCCGCCGCCGAGGCGCGGACCCTTGGTGGGCTTCGGCATGGTCAGTTATCTCCAGGTATGCGACGGTCCGGACGGCCGCGCTCAGTTGTTCTCGTCGTAGCTGTAGAAGTGGGCGCCGTCGAAGCCGGGCACCGCGTCCTTGAGGGACAGCCCCATCTCCGTCAGCTTGTCACGGACCTCGTCCACCGACTTCTGGCCGAAGTTGCGGATGTTCATCAGCTGCGTCTCAGAGAGCGCGACGAGCTCGCTCACGGTGTTGATGCCCTCCCGCTTGAGGCAGTTGTAGCTGCGCACGGAGAGGTCGAGGTCCTCGATCGGGATGGCGAGCTCGTTGGACAGCACCGCGTCCACCGGCGCCGGGCCGATCTCCACACCCTCCGCCGCGACGTTCAGCTCGCGAGCGAGGCCGAACAGCTCGGTGAGCGTGCGACCGGCCGAGGCCATCGCGTCACGCGGCGAGATCGCCGGCTTCGTCTCCACGTCCACGACGAGACGGTCGAAGTCCGTGCGCTCGCCCGCGCGGGTGGCCTCCACCTTGTAGGTGACCTTGAGGACCGGCGAGTAGATCGAGTCGATCGGGATCTGCCCGGTCTCCCCGCTCTCGTTGCGGTTCTGGGCAGCGGTCACGTAGCCGCGTCCGCGCTCGATGGTCAGCTCGAGCTCGAACTTCGCCTTGTCGTTCAGCGTCGCGATGACGAGCTCCGGGTTGTGGATCTCCACGCCCGCCGGAGCCGAGATGTCGGCAGCGGTGACCTCGCCCGCGCCCGTCTTGCGCAGGTAGGCGGTGATGGGCTCGTCGTGCTCGCTGGAGACGACCAGCTCCTTGATGTTCAGCACGATCTCCACGACGTCCTCGCGGACACCCGGGATGGTCTTGAACTCGTGCTGGACGCCGTCGATGCGGATGCTCGTGACCGCGGCACCCGGGATGGAGGACAGCAGCGTGCGCCGGAGGGAGTTGCCGAGGGTGTAGCCGAAGCCGGGCTCGAGCGGCTCGATCACGAAGCGCGAGCGGAACTCGGAGATGTTCTCCTCGGTCAGAGTGGGACGCTGTGCAATGAGCACTGTGTGGTTCCTTTCGGCTAAGAGTCCGCTATATGACTCTTGCGTGTGCGGGTGCTATGGAGTTGTGGCTGCCGCCGCCGCGGCCGCCGCCCGCACGGAGCGGGCCCGGCGGCCGCCGCGCGACGGGAAGATCGTCGTTCCGGTGCGGACTAGACGCGACGGCGCTTGGGCGGCCGGCAGCCGTTGTGCGCCTGGGGCGTGACGTCCGTGATCGAGCCCACCTCGAGGCCAGCGGCCTGCAGCGAGCGGATCGCGGTCTCGCGCCCCGAGCCGGGGCCCTTCACGAAGACGTCGACCTTCTTCATGCCGTGCTCCTGCGCCTGGCGCGCCGCCGACTCCGCGGCCAGCTGCGCCGCGAAGGGCGTGGACTTCCGGGAGCCCTTGAAGCCGACCGCCCCGGAGGACGCCCAGCTCACGACGGCCCCGCCCGGGTCCGTGATCGTCACGATCGTGTTGTTGAAGGTGGACTTGATGTGCGCCTGGCCGAGCGCGATGTTCTTGCGGTCCTTGCGGCGCGGCTTGCGAGCCGCGGCGGCCGCCTTCGGTGCTGCCATGGGGGTGTGATCTCCTCTACGAAAAGCTCGGCGTCAGCCGGACGACTACTTGGCCTTCTTCTTGCCGGCGACGGTGCGCTTCGGGCCCTTGCGGGTGCGCGCGTTCGTCTTCGTGCGCTGTCCGCGCACCGGAAGGCCGCGGCGGTGACGCAGACCCTCGTAGCTGCCGATCTCGACCTTGCGGCGGATGTCGGCGGCGACCTCACGACGGAGGTCGCCCTCCACCTTGAAGGTTCCCTCGATGTAGTCCCGCAGCGCGACGAGCTGGTCGTCGGTGAGGTCCTTGACGCGGATGTCGCCGGAGACCCCGGTCGCCTCCAGCGCCTGCAGGGCGCGGGTGCGGCCCACGCCGTAGATGTAGGTCAGCGCGACTTCCACGCGCTTCTCGCGCGGGATGTCCACTCCTGCGAGACGTGCCATGACGGCTTCTCCTTGCTGTCGACGGAGGTCTGGGCCCGCCCGGTGCCGGGGCCTCCGCACCCCGGGTGTCCGCGCTCACGCGCTTCGTGGACTGGCTCTGGTTCTGTTCAGTTGTGAATGACGGACGCGACCCTCAAGGCCGCCTCCGCCGAGCTCCTCGGCGACGCTCCCGCGTCAGCCCTGCCGCTGCTTGTGACGCGGGTTCTCGCAGATGACCATGACGCGACCGTGCCGGCGGATCACCTTGCACTTGTCGCAGATCCTCTTGACGCTGGGGTTGACCTTCATGATTTCCTTCTCTCGCCGTCCTCGTACCCGATCCGCCAGGCGGAACGGGCCGTTACTTCCACCGGCCGATCACTTGTAGCGATAGACGATCCGGCCGCGGCTCAGGTCGTACGGCGTGAGCTCGACGATCACCCTGTCCTCGGGCAGGATGCGGATGTAGTGCTGCCGCATCTTCCCGGAGATGTGGGCGAGGACCTTGTGGCCGTTGCTCAGCTCGACGCGGAACATCGCGTTGGGCAGAGCCTCGATGACGTGGCCCTCGATCTCGATAACGCCGTCCTTCTTGGCCATGGCCTCCGCATTCGCGTGCTGATCGGTGGTGTCTGCGTGGGATTCGGTGCCGAGGCGCGCCAATACGGGCGCGACGAGCACCAAAGGTCTACTATAGCCTTCCTTCACCCGCCTTGTCCAGGCGGCGACCGCGGGCGCTCAGGGGATCGGCACCGGCGTGATGCCGAGGGGCTCCAGCTGCTGCGCGCCGCCGTCATAGGCGGTGAGCACCCAGATGCCGTCGCCGTGCACCGCGACGCTGTGCTCCCAGTGGGCGGCGGCGGAGCCGTCGACCGTCGTGACGGTCCAGCCGTCGTCCTCGACGTAGGTCTCCGGATCGCCGAGCACGACCATCGGCTCGATTGCCACGACCAGCCCGGGCCGCACCTCCGGGCCCTTGCCCGGCACCCGGTAGTTGTAGACCGCGGGCGGTTCGTGCATGGAACGGCCGATGCCGTGACCGATGTACTCGGTGAGGATGCCGTAGTCGCCCTGCGAGCGGATGTGGTCCTCGATCGCCGCGCCGACCTCGTTCAGGTGCCGGGCGCCCGCGAGGGCCGCGATGCCGTGCCACAGGGACTGCTCGGCCACCTCAGCGAGCCGCCGGCGCCCGGCGACCAGCTCAGGCCGCTCGGGGTCGTCCAGCACGACCGTGAACGCGGCGTCGCCGTTCCAGCCGCCGAGCTCCGCGCCGCTGTCCACGGACAGGATGTCCCCGGGCCGAAGACGCCGCGGACCGGGGATGCCGTGCACCACCTGGTCGTTCACCGAGGCGCAGATCATGTGGTGATAGCCGGGCTCGAGCTTGAAGTTGGAGCGCGCGCCGCGCGCGGCCAGTGCCGCCTCCGCCGCGTCGTTGACCTCGAGGGTGCTCACTCCGGGCGCGATGGCGGCACGGGCTGCCGCCAGCGAGTCGGCCGTGGCCAGCCCCGGCTCCACCATGAGCCGCAGCTGCGCGGGGCTCTTGTAGATCGAACGCCGGAACACGCCGGGCATCTAGGCCTCCGACCGCAGCCCCCGCGTGGCGAGCGCCTCGCGGATGCGGCGCGAGACCTCGGCGACCTCGCCGAGGCCGTCCACCTGCACGAGCAGATCGCGCTCGGCGAAGACGGCGATCAGCGGGGCGGTCTGCTGGGCGAAGACCTGCTGGCGGTGCCGGATCGCATCCTCCGTGTCGTCGGTCCGGCCCTGCTCCACCGCGCGCTTGCGCAGCCGGGCGACGACCTCGTCCTCGTCCGCGACGAGCTGGATGACCGCGTCCAGCGCCTGGCCCTTCGCCGCGAGCGTCTCGTCGAGGAAGGCGAGCTGGTCGAGGGTGCGCGGGAAGCCGTCCAGCAGGAAGCCGTGCTGCGCGTCGGGCTCGGCGAGGCGGTCGGCCACGAGCGCGTTCGTCAGCGCGTCCGGCACGTAGTCGCCCGCGTCGACGATCGCCTTGACCTGCTTGCCCAGCTCCGTGCCCTGGGAGATGTTGGCCCGGAAGATGTCTCCGGTCGAGATCGCGGGGATCCCGAACTCCTGGCACAGGATCGCCGCCTGCGTGCCCTTGCCCGCGCCGGGAGCGCCGACGATGAGCAGACGGGCGCCCTTCGTCTCCTCCGCGGCGCTCATCGCAGCAGCCCCTCATAGTGGCGCTGCTGCAGCTGCGCATCGATCTGCTTCACCGTCTCCAGGCCGACGCCCACGATGATGAGGATCGACGAGCCGCCGAACGGGAACTGCGAGTTCGCGCCCACGAGCGCCAGGGCGATCAGCGGGATGACCGCGATGATGCCCAGGTACAGCGAGCCCGGGAAGGTGATGCGGGTGAGCACGTAGTCGAGGTACTCCGCGGTCGGCCGGCCCGCCCGGATGCCGGGGATGAAGCCGCCGTACTTCTTCATGTTCTCCGCGACCTCTTCAGGATTGAAGGTGATCGCGACGTAGAAGTAGGTGAAGCCCACGATGAGCAGGAAGAACACCGCCATGTACAGCGGGTGATCCCCCGAGGTGAGATAGGTGGAGATCCAGGTCACCCATGGTGCGGGGGACTGCCCGGGCGCCGGCTGGTTGAACTGCGCGATCAGCGCCGGCAGATACAGCAGCGAGGAGGCGAAGATGACGGGCACGACGCCGGCCATGTTCACCTTGATGGGGATGTACGTGCTGTTGCCGCCGTAGGTGCGCCTGCCGACCACCCGTTTCGCGTATTGCACCGGGATGCGCCGCTGGGACTGTTCGACGAAGACGACGCCGACGACGATGAACAGGCCCACGACGATCACCAGGACGAACGTCTCCCAGCCGCGCGACTGCTGGATCGTCCAGAGCGCCCCGGGGAAGGTCGCGGCGATCGAGGTGAAGATCAGCAGGGACATGCCGTTGCCGACGCCACGCTCGGTGATGAGCTCGCCCAGCCACATGATCAGCCCGGTCCCGGCCGTCATCGTGACGATGATGAGCAGCGTCGCGTACCAGGACTGGTTCGTGATCAGCTCGGTGCACTGAGCAGAGGAGGTGTTGCCGAACAGCAGGCCGCTGCGGGCCACGGTGACCAGCGTGGTGGATTGCAGCACGCCCAGGGCGATCGTCAGATACCGCGTGTACTGCGTCAGCTTGGCCTGGCCGGCCTGGCCCTCCTTGTGCAGGGCCTCGAAGTGCGGGATGACGACCCGCAGAAGCTGCGTGACGATGGACGCCGTGATGTACGGCATGATGCCGAGCGCGAAGATCGACAGCTGCAGCAGCGCCCCGCCCGAGAACAGGTTGACCAGCTGATAGAGCCCCGAGGTGGTCTGGTTCTGCGCGAGGCAGGCCTGCACGTTCGCGAAGTTGACGAACGGCGCCGGGATGAAGGAGCCCAGCCGGAACAGGACGACGATGCCGAAGGTGAAGGCGATCTTCTTCCGGAGATCCGGCGTGCGGAAGATCCGCGCAATGGCTGGGAACAAGGACGACTCCTGAGTCCTCGGATCCCGGCGGCCCGCCCGCAGGGGCGCGCCGCCGGGACCGGCGGAAAAGCGAAGGGACGACCAGCGCCCCCGCCATACTCTACAGGGCGGTGATGGAGCCGCCCGCGGCGAGGATCTTCTGCTCGGCGGAGCCGGAGACCTTGTCCACCGCGACGTTGAGCTTCACCGAGATGTCGCCGTCCCCGAGGACCTTGACCTTCTCGTTCTTGCGCACGGCGCCCTTGGCGACCAGGTCGCCCACCGTGACGTCGCCGCCGGAGGGGTACAGCTTCGCGAGGGTCTCCAGGTTCACAACCTGGTACTCCACGCGGAAGCGGTTCTTGAAGCCGCGCAGCTTCGGGGCGCGCATGTGCAGCGGCATCTGCCCGCCCTCGAAGCCGAGACGCACCTGGTAGCGCGCCTTGGTGCCCTTGGTGCCGCGACCGGCGGTCTTGCCCTTGGAGCCCTCACCGCGACCGACCCGGGTGCGGTCCTTCTTCGCACCGGGTGCCGGGCGGAGGTGGTGCACCTTCAGCAGCGACACCTGCTCCTCGGGCGCGGCCGCCTTCGCGGCCTTGGCGGCGGCCCGCGTGGCGGGCGCGGCCTTCTCCGTCTCGGCGGCGTCGGCCTTCGCGGCAGGCTTGCGGGCAGGGGCCTTCTTCGGCGCAGCCTCCGCCTCAGGGGCCTCCGCCTTCGCGGTACGGCGAGCCGGGGCCTTCTTCGCCTGCGTGGTCTCCTCGGCGGGAGCCTCGTTCTTCTCCTCGGCCATGACTAGTCGATCTCCTCAACCTCGACGAGGTGCGCGACCGTGCGGACGTAGCCGCGGTTGGCGGCGGTGTCCTCGCGGATCACCGAATCCCCGATGCGCTTCAGACCCAGGCTGCGAAGCGTCTCGCGCTGGTTCTGCTTCTCGCTGATGACGGACTTGGTTTGCGTGACCTTCAGACGCGCGGCCATCAGGCACCTGCCTTCGCGGTGGCGGCAGCCGCGGCGGCGTCCTGCTCGGCACGGATGAGGCGCGCGGGCGCGACCTGGTCGAAGTCCAGACCGCGGCGCGCGGCGACCGCGCGCGGCTCCTCGAGCTGCTGCAGGGCGGCGACCGTGGCATGCACGATGTTGATGGTGTTGGACGAGCCGAGCGACTTGCTCAGCACGTCGTGGATGCCCGCGCACTCGAGCACGGCGCGGACCGGACCGCCGGCGATGACGCCGGTACCCGCGGCAGCGGGGCGCAGCAGCACGACGCCCGCCGCCGCCTCGCCCTGCACGGGGTGCGGGATGGACGAGCCGGCACGCGGGACGCGGAAGAAGTTCTTCTTCGCCTCCTCGACGCCCTTCGAGATCGCCAGCGGCACCTCGCGGGCCTTGCCGTAGCCCACACCCACGAGTCCGTTGCCGTCGCCCACCACGACCAGCGCGGTGAAGCTGAAGCGGCGGCCGCCCTTGACGACCTTCGCCACGCGGTTGATCGTGACGACGCGCTCGAGGAACTGGCTGCGGTCGGAGTCGCGCGCGCCGCGGTCGCGGTTCGGGTTGCGCTCACGGCTGCCGCGACGCGCCTCGCGAGGCTCGTTGCGGTAGTCGGGCTGCGCCTCGCCTGCGACGGCCTCGCCGGGCGCAGCGGCGTTCGCCTCAGCGGCCACCTCGGGCTCCTTCGTCTCTTCGCTCACAGTTCCAGACCACCTTCCCGGGCACCCTCTGCCACGGCCGCGATGCGGCCGGCGAACTTGTTGCCGCCACGGTCGAACACGACCGCCTCGACGCCGGCCTTCTTGGCACGCTCGGCGACGAGCTCGCCGACCTTGCGGGCCTTGGCCGTCTTGTCCGCCTCGAGCGCGCGCAGCTCGGCCTCGAGCGAGGAGGCGTAGGCCAGGGTGTGGCCCTTCGCGTCGTCGACGACCTGCACGAAAACGTGGCGGGACGAGCGCGTCACGACCAGACGCGGCCGCACCGCGGTGCCCTCGATCTTCTTGCGCAGGCGCGTGTGACGGCGCTCGCGTGCCGCCTGGCGGCTCTTGCCTCGCGTCACAGCCATGATCACTTACCAGCCTTTCCAGCCTTGCGGCGCACGACCTCACCCGCGTAGCGGATGCCCTTGCCCTTGTACGGCTCGGGCTTGCGGATCTTGCGGATGTTCGCCGCGACCTCGCCCACCAGCTGCTTGTCGATGCCGCGGACGGTGAGCCTGTTGTTGCCCTCGACCTCGAAGGTGATGCCGGCGGGCGGCTCCACGGTCACAGGGTGGGAGAAGCCCAGGGCGAACTCGACGCCCGAGCCCTTGGCCTGCACGCGGTAGCCGGTGCCGACGACCTCGAGGCCCTTGGCGTAGCCCTCGGTGACGCCGACGATCTGGTTGGCGATCAGCGTGCGGCTCAGACCGTGCAGCGAACGCGAGTCGCGCTCGTCGTCCGGCCGGGTCACCAGGACCTGGCCGTCCTCGATCTGAACCTCGATCGGGCTCGCCACGGTCAGCGAGAGCTGACCCTTCGGGCCCTTCACGGTCACGTCGGAGCCGTCGATGGCGATCTCGACCCCGGCGGGGATGGCGATGGGGAGACGACCGATACGGGACATGTCAGCTCACCACACGTAGGCGAGGACTTCCCCGCCCACGCCCTTCTGCTCGGCCTGGCGCCCGGTGAGGAGGCCAGAGGAGGTGGACAGGATGGCGACGCCCAGGCCGCCGAGGACCTTCGGGATCTCCGTGGACTTCGCGTAGACGCGCAGGCCGGGCTTCGAGACCCGCTTGATCCCCGCGATCGAGCGCTCCCGGTTGGGGCCGTACTTCAGCTCGAGCGTGAGCGTCTTGCCCACGCGCGCGTCCGAAACGCTCCAGTCGGAGATGTAGCCCTCCGACTTGAGGATCTCGGCGATGCGCGACTTGAGCTGGCTGTGCGGCAGGGAGACCTGCTCATGGAACGCGGAGTTCGCGTTGCGCAGCCGGGTCAGCATGTCTGCGACCGGGTCTGTCATCGTCATGGTGTTCGGTGTCCTTATCTCGACTGGTTTCGAGGCCCTGTGCAAGAGCGCCGACCTGGTCGTCCGATGGCTTGCGCCGTGGTCAGTTCTCGGTGTTGCGCGTGACGAACGGGAAGCCGAGCGCGCGCAACAGGGCGCGGCCCTCCTCGTCCGTCTTCGCGGTGGTCACGACGGTGATGTCGAAGCCGCGCACGCGGTCGATGCGGTCCTGGTCGATCTCGTGGAAGATCGACTGCTCGCTGACACCGAAGGTGTAGTTGCCGTTGCCGTCGAACTGGCGGTCCGACAGGCCCCGGAAGTCGCGGATGCGCGGGAGCGCGAGCGAGATGAGGCGGTCGAGGAACTCCCAGGCCCGGTTGCCGCGGAGGGTCACGTGCGCGCCGATGGGCTGGCCCTCGCGCAGCTTGAACTGCGCGATGGACTTGCGAGCGCGGGTGACCATCGGCTTCTGGCCGGTGATCGCCGACAGGTCGGCGATGGCGCCGTCGATGACCTTGCTGTCGCGGGCGGCCTCGCCGACACCGGTGTTCACGACGACCTTCACCAGGGCGGGAACCTGGTGCGGGTTCGTGACGCCGAGCTCCTTGATGAGGGCCGGGACGATCTCGTCCTTGTACTTCTGCTTGAGGCGCGGCTGGATGGTGCCAGCCGGCGCGGCAGACTCGATGGTGCTCATTACAGGTCCTTACCCGACTTCTTCGCGTAGCGGACGCGAACGGTCTTCGTGGCGCCGTCCTTCTGGACGGTCTCGGTGCGGAAGCCGACGCGCGTCGGCTTCTTCGTCTCGGGGTCGACCAGCGCGACGTTCGAGATGTGGATGGGGGCCTCGTGCGTCTCGATGCCGCCGGTCTTGGAGCCGCGCTGGGTCTGGCCGACCTTGACGTGCTTCGTGACGTAGTTCACGCCCTCGACGACGACACGCTGCTGCTCGACGAGCACCTCGATGACGCGACCCTGCTTGCCGCGGTACCCGCCGCGCTCCTGCGACGGGCCGCTGATGACCTCGACCAGGTCGCCCTTCTTGATGTTCGCCATGGTCAGAGCACCTCCGGGGCCAGCGACACGATCTTCATGAACTTCTTGTCGCGCAGCTCGCGGCCCACCGGGCCGAAGATGCGGGTGCCGCGGGGGTCGCCGTCGTTGCGGAGGATGACCGCCGCGTTCTCGTCGAACTTGATGTACGAGCCGTCCGGGCGCCGGGTCTCCTTGACCGTGCGCACGACGACCGCCTTCACGACGTCGCCCTTCTTGACGTTGCCACCGGGGATCGCGTCCTTGACCGTGGCGACGATGACGTCGCCCAGGCCGGCGTAGCGGCGCTTCGAGCCGCCCATGACGCGGATCGTCAGCAGCTCCTTGGCCCCCGTGTTGTCGGCGACCTTGAGCCGGGTCTCCTGCTGGATCACTTCGCCTTCTCCAGAATCTCCACCAGACGCCACCGCTTGGAGGCGGACAGCGGCCGGGTCTCGTTGATGAGGACGAGATCGCCGATGCCGGCGCTGTTCGTCTCGTCGTGCGCCTTCACCTTGGAGGTGCGGCGGATGACCTTGCCGTACAGGGGGTGCTTCACGCGGTCCTCGACCTCGACGACGATGGTCTTCTCCATCTTGTCGCTGACGACATAGCCGCGGCGGGCCTTGCGGTAGCCGCGGGCGTTCTCGTCGCGCACGTCGTGCTCGGCGTGCTCGTGACCGGCCTGCGCGGTCGCGTTCTTCTCCTCGACCTTCGCCATGCTCAGGCCTCCTTCTCAGTCTCGGCGGCCGCGGCCGGCTCTTCAGCCGTGTCGGCGGCCTTCCCGCGCGTCTTGCGGCCCTTCGCGGGGACCTGCTCGACGACCGGGGTGGCGCGGATCCCGAGCTCTCGCTCGCGGATGACCGTGTAGATGCGCGCGATGTCCTTCTTCACGGCACCCATGCGGCCGTGGTTCTCGAGCTGGCCGGTGGCCGACTGGAACCGCAGGTTGAACAGCTCCGCCTTGGCCTTGCGCAGCTCCTCGAGCAGGCGGGCGTCCTCAAAGGTGTCGAGCTCGGTGATCGCGAGCTCCTTCGAACCGACGGGCATTACGCCTCGCCCTCCTCTCGCTTGATGATGCGGGCCTTCAGCGGCAGCTTGTGGATCGCACGGGTCATCGCCTCGCGCGCGAGCTCCTCGTTGACGCCGGCGACCTCGAACAGGACGCGGCCCGGCTTCACGTTGGCGACCCACCACTCCGGCGAGCCCTTGCCGGAGCCCATACGGGTCTCAGCGGGCTTCTTGGTCAGCGGACGGTCGGGGTAGATGTTGATCCACACCTTGCCGCCGCGCTTGATGTGCCGGGTCATCGCGATACGCGCGGACTCGATCTGGCGGTTGGTCACGTACGCCGAGGTGAGGGCCTGGATGCCGAACTCGCCGAAGGTGACCTTCGTGCCGCCGGTGGCCGCGCCCGTGCGCTTGGGATGGTGCTGCTTGCGGTGCTTGACCTTACGGGGGATGAGCATGGCTAGTTCTCCGCTCCTGCCGCCACGGCCTCACGCTGCGGACGACGGCCGCCGCGCTCCGGGCGCGAGCCCTTCGAGGCGGCCTGCTCGCGCGCGAGCTCCTTGTTCGTGATGTCGCCCTTGTAGATCCACACCTTCACGCCGATGCGGCCGAAGGTCGTCTTCGCCTCGTAGAAGCCGAAGTCGATGTTCGCGCGGAGGGTGTGCAGCGGCACGCGCCCCTCCCGGTAGAACTCGGAGCGGCTCATCTCCGCACCGCCCAGACGGCCGGAGACCTGGATGCGCACGCCCTTCGCACCCGCGCGCTGCGCGCCCTGCAGGCCCTTGCGCATCGCGCGGCGGAACGCCACGCGCGCGGAGAGCTGCTCGGCGATGCCCTGCGCGACGAGCTGAGCCTCGGCCTCGGGGTTCTTCACCTCGAGGATGTTCAGCTGGATCTGCTTGCCGGTGAGCTTCTCGAGGTCCGCGCGGATGCGCTCGGCCTCAGCGCCGCGACGGCCGATGACGATGCCCGGGCGCGCGGTGTGGATGTCCACGCGCACGCGGTCGCGGGTGCGCTCGATCTCGATGCGGGCGACGCCGGCGCGGTCGAGGCTGGTCGACAGCAGCTTGCGGATCTTGATGTCCTCGGCCACATAGTCGGCGTAGCGCTGACCGGGCTTCTTGGAGTCCGAGAACCAGCGCGACACGTGGTCGGTGGTGATCCCCAGACGGAAGCCGTACGGGTTGACCTTCTGTCCCATTACTTGCTCGCCTTCTTGCTCGCGGCGGAAGCGGCCTGCGCCTCGTCCGGCGTGGACAGCACGACGGTGATGTGGCTCGTGCGCTTCTGGATGCGGTCGGCCCGGCCCTGGGCGCGGGGGCGGATGCGCTTGAGCGTCGTGCCCTCATCGACGAAAGCCGAGGTGATGTAGAGGTCCTGCTCGTCCAGGTACTCGTTCGAGGCGTCGGCCTTGACCCGGGCGTTCGCCATCGCCGAGGCCACGAGCTTCGCGACCGGGGTCGCGGCGGCCTGCGGGGCGAACTTCAGGATCGCGAGCGCCTCGACGGCCTGGCGGCCGCGGACGAGGTTGACGACGCGACGAGCCTTCTGAGGCGTGATGCGGATGTGTCGCACGCGGGCGATCGACTCCACCATTTCTTCCCTCCTTCACGTCACCGCGGTCAGCGGCGACGGCCCTTCTTGTCGTCCTTCACGTGCCCGCGGAAGGTGCGGGTCGGGGCGAACTCGCCCAGCTTGTGGCCCACCATGCTCTCGGTGACGAACACCGGGATGTGCTTGCGGCCGTCGTGTACCGCGATGGTGTGGCCGAGCATGGCCGGCACGATCATCGAGCGGCGCGACCAGGTGCGGATGACGTTCTTGCTCCCGGCCTCGTTCTGCGTCACGACCTTGCGAAGCAGGTGGTCGTCGACGAAGGGGCCCTTCTTCAGGCTGCGTGGCATCTTCTACAACTCCTACTAACGCTTCTTGCCGGCGTAACGACGGCGGACGATGAGCTTGTCGCTCTCCTTGTTGGGGCGACGCGTGCGGCCCTCGGGCTGGCCCCAGGGGCTGACCGGGTGACGGCCGCCGGAGGTCTTGCCCTCGCCACCGCCGTGCGGGTGGTCGACCGGGTTCATGGCCACGCCGCGGACGGTCGGGCGGATGCCCTTCCAGCGGTTGCGGCCCGCCTTGCCCCAGTTGATGTTCGACTGCTCCGCGTTGCCGACCTCGCCGATCGTCGCGCGGCAGCGCGCGTCGACGTTGCGGATCTCGCCGGAGGGCAGGCGCAGCTGCGCGTAGGGACCGTCCTTCGCGACGAGGCGGACCGCCGCGCCCGCCGAGCGAGCCAGCTTCGCGCCGCCGCCGGGGCGCAGCTCGATCGCGTGCACCACGGTGCCGGTCGGGATGTTCCGCAGCGGCAGGTTGTTGCCGGGCTTGATGTCCGCGGCCGCGCCGGACTCGACGATGTCGCCCTGCTGCAGGCGGTTCGGCGCGAGGATGTAGCGCTTCGTGCCGTCCTGGTAGTGCAGCAGCGCGATGCGCGCGGTGCGGTTCGGGTCGTACTCGATGTGCGCGACCTTGGCGTCGATCCCGTCCTTGTCGGAGCGACGGAAGTCGATGACGCGGTACTGGCGCTTGTGGCCGCCGCCGATGTGGCGGGTGGTGATGCGGCCGGCGTTGTTGCGGCCGCCCGTCTTGGGCAGCGGGCGCAGCAGGGACTTCTCGGGGGTGGATCGGGTGATCTCCGCGAAGTCCGCCACGCTCGAGCCGCGGCGGCCCGGCGTCGTGGGCTTGTACTTGCGAATGGCCATGACTGTTGCTTCCTCGTCGTTCCCCGGACTAGCCGACCGTGGTGAAGATGTCGATGGTGCCGGACTTGAGCGTCACGATGGCGCGCTTCGTGTTCTTCCGCTTGCCGATGCCGAAGCGGGTGCGACGGAGCTTGCCCTGACGGTTCAGCGTGTTGATCGTCGCGACCTTCACGTCGAAGATCGCCTCGATCGCGAGCTTGATCTCGGTCTTGTTCGCCGTGGGCTCCACCTCGAAGGTGTACTGGCCGTTCGTGTCGATGAGGCCGTAGCTCTTCTCGGAGATGACCGGCCGCAGGACGACGTCGTGCGGGCTCTTGCTCAGGCTCATGATCAGACCTCTTCCTTCGTCTGCGCCCCCGCCTTCGCGGCCACGAAGGCCTCGAGCGCGGCGGAGGTGAAGATCACGTCGTCGGCCACCAGCACGTCGTAGGCGTTCAGCTGGTCCCACGCGAGGTAGTGCACCGACTCCAGGTTGCGGATGCTCTTGACCGAGACCTCGTCGGAACGGTCGAGCACGATGAGCGCCTTGCGCCCTGCGGCGAGCGCGGCGATGACGGCCTGCGCCGTCTTGGTCGACGGGGCCTCGCCCAGGCCGAAGGACTCGACCACGTGAACCCGGCCGGCACGGGCGCGGTCCGAAAGCGCTCCGGCGAGCGCGGCCGCGATCATCTTCTTGGGGGTGCGCTGCGCGTAGTTGCGGGGCACGGGACCGTGCACGGTTCCGCCGCCGGTGTGCTCGGGGGCGCGGACCGAGCCCTGACGGGACCGGCCGGTGCCCTTCTGCTTGAACGGCTTGCGACCGGAGCCGGAGACCTCGCCCCGGTTCTTCGTCTTGTGCGTTCCCTGCCGGGCGGCGGCGCGCTGGGCGACGACGACCTGGTGGATGAGCGGGACGTTGGTCTGCGCGTCGAACACCGCGTCGGGCAGCTCGACCGAGCCGGCCTTCTTGCCCGAGGCGTCGACGACGTCGATGGTGGCGGTCATGGCTAGGCCCCCTTCACAGCGTTGCGGACGAACACGAGCCGGCCCGCGGCGCCGGGAACGGCGCCCTTGATGAGGATGAGGTTCTTCTCGGCGTCCACGGCCTGGACGGTGAGGTTCTGCACGGTGACGCGCTCGCCGCCCATGCGCCCGGCCATCCGCATGCCCTTGAACACGCGGCTCGGGGTCGCCGAGGCGCCGATCGAGCCGGGCTTGCGGTGATTGCGGTGCGCACCGTGGGAGGCGCTCACGCCCTGGAAGTTGTGGCGCTTCATCACACCCGCGAAGCCCTTGCCCTTGCTGGTGCCGACCACGTCGACGAGCTGGCCGGCCGAGAAGGTCGCCCCGACGGTGAGCTCCTGGCCCGGGGCGTAGTCGGCGGCGTCGGCGGTGCGCACCTCGGTGAGGTGGCGCCGCGGGGTCACGCCCGCCTTCGCGAAGTGGCCGGTGGCCGGCTTGTTCACCTTGCGGGGGTCGATCGCGCCAGCGGCGATCTGGATCGCGGAGTACCCGTCCTTCTCAGGGGTGCGAACCTGGGTGACGACGTTGGGGGCGACCTCGATGACGGTGACCGGGATGAGGCGGTTGTTCTCGTCCCACACCTGGGTCATGCCGAGCTTTGTGCCCAGCAGGCCGGTGACGGTCCTGGAGTCGGTAGCAGCCATGATGGTTCCTCTTCAGAGCCTCTGCGGGATCAGAGCTTGATCTCGATGTTGACGTCGGCCGGCAGGTCGAGACGCATGAGCGAGTCGACGGCCTTCGGCGTCGGGTCGATGATGTCGATCAGACGCTTGTGAGTGCGCTTCTCGAAGTGCTCCCGGCTGTCCTTGTACTTGTGGGGCGACCGGATCACGACGACCACGTTCTTCTCCGTGGGCAGGGGGACCGGACCGACGACCGTGGCACCCGCGCGGGTGACGGTGTCGACGATCTTGCGCGCCGAGGTGTCGATGACCTCGTGGTCATACGACTTCAGTCGGATGCGGATCTTCTGTCCCGCCATGTGACTCACCTTCTGTTCGTGCCTCAACAGCTCGCGCGGCATCCGGCGGCTTGGCACCGTCCGCTCGATCGCACCACTGTTCTTCTGTCAACTCCCGCCGGGCGGCGAGGCTGACCTCGCACGCCGATCGACTCCGACGACATCGCCCCGCCCTGCTCGCAAGGGAGGAGATCTCGACGAACTCGATCCACGGGACCCGGCGCACACCGCACAGACTCGTGCTCGCACACGAGAAGGAGGAGTGTTTTCGGGATGTTCGCTGCCCGCGGCCTAGCCCTCGACCTGCGCCGTCTCCAGCACGGGTGGCTATGCACAGCCTGGCAGTGAGTCGCACACGGATGTGCGGCGTACTGAACCTGAATAGTCTGCCACGGGCTCCGGCATCTCTGCAAGCCGGGCGTGTCGCGCCGCCGCGGCCTCTCTGCGCGGCGGCTCAGCTCCGTGCGGCGGCCCGCCCGGCGCCCTCGGGACCGCTCCCGCCAGCCCCCTCCGTGCGGCCGTGCGCGGCACTCTCGGTGCCGCCGTCCGCGGCGCTCTCAGGCGCCAGCAGCGCGAGCAGGGCGCTCTCCGGTGAGCGCCGCGAGTAGGCCGGATCGAGCATGACTCCGCGTCGGTAGAGGTCGAGCACTCTCGGGTCCACGTAGCTGGCGCGGGCGATCGCCGGAGTGTTGCCGAGCACCTCCGCCGCGTCGCGCATGGCGGCAGCGATGGCGCGCTTGCGGCCGGATTCGGAGCTCGCCGCTCCGCGTCGGGCCAGGCTCTGCGCGGCCGCGATCGTGCCG
>Ga0182749_1000443_pt1 | contig 39282 bp, 34 predicted proteins | sample eDN3rd37CKraftMG_FD_128875 | JGI IMG/M metagenome (GOLD analysis project Ga0182749, IMG submission 128875) | Enriched Miracle-Growth compost microbial communities from Emeryville, California, USA - eDNA 3rd pass 37_C Kraft MG (version 2) (version 2) ...
GATCGATTCGGACGGCACGAACATGAGCGCCGAATCCTGCGTCTCGCCGGGAATGAGGTACTTGTCGGCGATGGCCGCGACGTGGCGGCCTACCGCCTCGCGCACCGCAGCGCAGGCGAGCTTGGTCTCCTCGGGCGTGCGCGCGATGCGCAGCGCTTCGAAGCCCTCCAGCGGAAACTTGGAATCCACAACCAGCGGCTCGGCGTTCGGCAAGCGGATGACGCAGTCCGGGCGCTTGCCGTTCGAGAGCGTCGGCTGGAAGTCGAAAGCGCTGGAGGGCAGCGCGTCGCGCACGATGGCCTCCATGCGCACCTGGCCGAACGCTCCGCGCGCCTGCTTGTTCGCCAATACGCCGTGCAGCGATCCGACCTCGCTCGACAGGGCGGAGAGGCTGCGTTTCGCCTCCTCGATGAGCGCGAGCCGCTCGTGCAGCGTGGAGAGACTTTCCGACGTACGGCGCCCGGCTTCGCTCAGGTTGTCGCCGAGGCGCGCGGTGGTGGTATCCAGCGCTTGCGCGAGGTGGCGCGCCAGACCGTCGAGGCGGTCGTTGACGGCGCGCACCTGTTCAGCATTTTGCTGCGCGGTGAATTCGGCCATCGCCGAAAGGCGACCTTTCAGCTCGGCGAACTCCATCTGCGTCGCCTCGCCGCGTGCTCGCCCCACCCGCAGCAGGACGAGCAGGGCCAAAAGCCCGACGATTGCCCCTAATCCATAGAAAAGAGGCGGCGGGATTTCACCCGGCAGCGTTTCAAGAAAGTTTGAATCGATACTTTGCAGCCATTCGAGCATACGGGGGCAAATATCTGATTCGTAGGGACGAATTTCGACAGGCTAGCCCACGCGGCATCACGATTGTGACCCCCGAGAAACAATGCTCGCGCCGGGATGGAACACTGGCGGGCTGAGCAACGTTGTGGATGCACGAAGCCGTTCCCCCCGCGGCTTCCTTAGGTTTGCCGCAGGCGCCCCCCTCCAGCGGCAACCAGCCCCGGACCGCAAAGGTCCGGGGCATCCTTTTTTCAGCGGACAGCAATCGCCCGTACGCCCCTCAGTCGGCGAGGCCCTCGGCAATGCGGCGTGCGAGCCATCTCGCCGGCACAATGCCGAGCACCATTCCGATCGCGGCGGCGACGAGGAGACCGGTTACGCCGTAGGGCGCGGCGGCAGGGATCGCGAGGGCGACAAAGACCGCGTTGATCGCGCACCCCGGCCCGAGAAGAGCATAGCAGAACAGCAGAAGTCCGATGGAAACGGGCGGCTTCCCGGTTGCATCCAGTGCGGCGTGGGAACGCTCCGTCATGCGATCATCCTCTCAACCCTTGCGAGCCGAATAGGTAGAGCCCAAAGCAGAGTGCAAGAAAAAGTCCGATCACGAGATCGAACGTGCGCATCCAAAAACGCGAGCCGCCGATACCGAGGTAACGGGCGAGGATCACGCGGGCTTTGAAGCCGGCGAGCACCAGCACGCCAAGCGCCACGTACGGCCCCGCCGGCGCGCCGCGCGAAGCCAGCAGCACGGTGCCCGAACTCAGCGCGACGAGCGCTGCCCAGGCTTCGATGAGATCGCGTGCGGGCATCTTCTCACCCCAGAATATAAATGATCGGGAACAGCAGCACCCATACGAGATCGACGAGGTGCCAGAACGAAACCGCCGCCTCCATGTTGCGCACCGCATCGGCCCAGGCGACGAGCGCGAGTATGGCAACGCCGGCGACGACATGCAGCGCGTGAAAGCCGGTGATCAGAAAGTAGAACGTGAAGAACGGGCTCGTATCGATGCCGATGCCAAGCTCGGCCTTACTCCAGTATTCAAACCCCTTCACCACAAGAAAGAGAATGCCGAGGCTTCCGGCGCCGGCGAGCCATAGGCGCGCGCGTCGCCTGTCGCCCGCCTCACGTGTGCGCAGCGCCATCGCGGCGCAAAATCCGCTCGTCACCAGGGCGATGGTGTTGATCGCCGCCGCCGTCTGATTGAGCAGCGCCTGATCGGCGGCGAACTGCTCGGAATTGGCGACGCGCACGGCAAGAAACACGATGAGAAACGCGCCGAACACGAACAGCTCGGATACGATCAGCACCCACATCATGAGCTCGCCCGGGAGCTCGGAGAGCACATCGGATTGGACTTGCGAAGACTGTGCTTTGACGGTGGTGCTCATCCGCTCACCAGGTGACGATAGAGGTGCGGCAGGGCTGCCACGAGCTTCTCCGGATCGGGAATGACGACGTAGCCGCCCTTGCCGAATATCCGGCTGAACGTTGCCTGCGACTTGGTATCGATGGTGACGCCGAAGACCGACTGTCCGCGGCGGCGCGCTTCGCGTACCGCCATGTGTGTATCCTCGATGCCGAAGCGGCCCTCGTAGTGGTCCATGTCGTTGGGCTTGCCATCGGTCAGCACGAGCAGCAGGCGGCGCTGGCGCGGGCGCTCGGCCAGGGTTGCCGATACGTGGCGGATCGCGGCGCCGAGACGCGTGAAATGGCCGGGCCGCAACCCCGCGATCCGCGACTCGACCGCCGCGCCCATCGGCTCGTCGAAACTCTTGCAGCTCGCGACGAACACGCGGTCGCGGCGGCGCGAGGAAAAGGCATTGATCGCGGTGTCGTCGCCGCAGGCATCGAGGCCCCAGGCAAGGGCCAGCAGCGCCTCGCGCGCGATGTCGATCACCTGCCGGCCGGCGACGTAGGTCTCCGTCGAGCGGGAGGCATCGAGGAGGATCGAAACCGCGAGATCGCGCGCCTGGGTGCGGCTGGCAATGTAAACACGGTCGGAATGCTCGCCCGTGGTGACGAGATCGACGCGCGCCTCGATCGCGGCAGCGATATCGATGTCATGCCCTTCGACCTGGCGCGTGAGCTGCACGCGCTTGGGCCGCAAGGTCTCGAACTGGCGCCGCACGCTGCGGATGCGGCGATTGGAGCGCGCGCTCATCTCCGCGCCGCCGCCGGATGGCGATGCCAAATCGGCGCTGCCCGCGAGCACGCGGCAGTAGTCCGGCATATAGGCGCGCGCGCGATGGTCCCATTCGGGGTAGACGTGAACCCCCGCGAGCCGCTCGAATTCGGCTTCCTGCGGCGACAGATCGAGGTGCAGACGCAGCCGCGTGCGTGCCTGCTGGGGTACGTCGGCGAGGCCGATCTCGTCCTGATCGTCGGCGGCCTTCCTGGCGTTCTCCTCGTCGTCGTCATCGACGCGTCGGTTGATGTTGAGCAATTCCGCCCAGGAGAGGATCGCCTCGAACTTATGCAGGATCAGGCTGTCCTTGCGCGCGGCCTGATCGGATTGCTTGCGCGAGGCTTTGAATGTTCCCTCCTCGGCGTTTGCCGGCGCCTGGGTTTCGCCCTGCGCGGCCTCGATGGCGGCGCCATGTTTGATGCGGCCCGTCAGGGGGCGGAGGTCCGGCCATAACGGAACGGGAAGAAACGTGCGATAGCCCCGCGGCGCGACAAAGCCGGTGAGGTCATCCGCCTGGCCATGAACCGCCGCGGCGATCGCGGTCGCCAGCTCGCCTTTCGGGAGCGGGCCGCCGAGCAGGTGCAGGATCGTTTCCTCTACGGCCGTTTCGACGGGAGGTAACCGCCGCTGCAAGCGACCTTTGCGGGTTTCAACCGTGAGGGCGGCGTGCTTGCGGCGCAGGCCCGGACACTCGGCGAGTGTCTGCCGTGTCATTCTCTGCGCCGCCTGCAGTGCGCGGATGTCGGCCCGGAGCGGATCGGCTTCCGCCGGAGGGCTTTCGGCGAAAACGGCGGCGGCTGCGAGCCAGAGGTAGAGCGCGACGTTGGCCTCATGCTCGGAGAAGGCCGCGATGCGCTCGGGCAAGCGCAGCGTCTCGCCGTCGAAGCTCGCCGTTGCGATGCGTTCGGCGCTACGCCCCAAGGCGCGGCGCCACGACATGCGATGGCTCGAGGCTTCCTGCCGCGCGGCTTTGATCTCGACATCGCGCGCGCCGCCGAGGCCACGGAACAGCACGCCAAGGCGTGCGTGGGTTTCGTCGAGTGTTGCCGCCGCGGTATCGAATGCGCCCGGCGCGTCGAGCGGATCGACAATGGAATGCCAGAGCTTGCCGACGCTCTCCTCGGGCTCCCATGGCTCGAAATCGACGCCCATGCTGCGATCCTTATCCGTAGACCGTCGCGACGAGGTCGATCAAACCCCGCTTGATATCGGCGTCATCGCTCAGCGGCTCGATGAAGGCGGCGCGGATCGCACGCTCGATGGGCATCCCGCCCTCGATGAGGTTGGCGCAGTAGACGATGAGGCGGGTCGATACGCCTTCCTCGAGGTCCTGCCCCTTCAAGGCGCGGAGCTTTCCGGCGAGCCGGACGAGCTGGGCGACACGCTCGCGGCCAAGGCCCGTCTCGCGCATCACAATCTCGATCTCGCGCTCGGCCGGCGGGAAATCGAAATCGATGGCGATGAAGCGCTGACGCGTCGAGGGCTTCAACGTCTTCAGGATGTTCTGGTACCCGGGGTTATAGGAGGCGACGAGCATGAACTGCGGCCCGGCCTCCAGCACCTCGCCCGTGCGCTCGATCGGCAGCATGCGCCGGTCGTCGGTTAGCGGATGCAGCACGACGGCGACGTCCTTGCGCGCCTCCACCACCTCGTCGAGGTAGCAGATGGCGCCTTCGCGCACGGCGCGCGTGAGCGGTCCATCCACCCACTCGGTCTCACCGCCCTTCAGCAGATACCGCCCGATGAGGTCGGCTGCGGAAAGATCGTCGTGGCAGGCGACCGTGTATAGGGGACGGCCGAGCACGGCCGCCATGTGCGCCACGAAACGCGTCTTTCCGCAGCCGGTCGGTCCCTTGAGCAACAGCGGCATCTGTCCGCGGTACGCCGCGTTGAAGACGTCGCATTCATCGCTCTGCGGGAGGTAGAAGGGGACTGCTTCGGTCCCCTTCCTGTATATCTGCACAGCCTGCATGGTCTTACTCCGCGGGTGCCAACTGGTTCGCCGTCACGTCGTCGTGCGAGATGATCTCGCGGCGGGGGAAGAGGATGGAGAACACGAAGAGCACAGCGCCCAGAACAACCGCCACACCAGCGCCGAAGCGCATGTAGTGGAACAGCATGATCTGGTCCTGCACCTCCATGTAGCTCTGCCCGAGGACACGCTGCAGGTGAGTCTGGATCGTGCCGGCGAAGGTGAGCACGAAGGTCATGAAGCACATGCCACCAGCCATCAGCCAGAAGCTCGCCATGTTGAGCACCTGGTTATAGGGGTCGCGGTTGCGCAGCATCGGGAACGCGTAGGTGAAGATCGCCAGGTTGAGGCACACATAGGCGCCGAAGAATGCGAGGTGCCCGTGTGCGGCGGTGATCTGCGTGCCGTGGGTGTAGAAGTTCACGCCGTGCAGCGTGTGCAGGAAGCCCCATACGCCGCCGCCGAAGAACGCAAGCGTTGCGCAGCCGAGCGACCAGAGCAGCGCCGCCTTGTTCGGGTGATCGCGGCGACCCTTCCACACCATGACGAAGCTGAACGCCATCATCAGGAAGAACGGCACGACCTCGAACGAGGAGAAGATCGAGCCGACCCACTGCCAGTAACCCGGCGCGCCGATCCAATAGTAGTGGTGACCGGTGCCGAGGATGCCGGAGAAGAGCGCCGTGCCGACGATGACATAGAGCCACTTCTCGACGATCTCGCGGTCAACGCCCGTCAGCTTCAACATCAGGTAGGCGAGGATCGAAGCCATGATCAGCTCCCACACGCCTTCGACCCACAGGTGGACGACGTACCACCAGTACATCTTGTCGAGGCTGAGATTGTGCGGGTTGTAGAAGGCGAAGAGGAAGAGGATCGCCAGCCCCCACAAGCCGATGAGCAGCACGTTGGTGATCGACGTCTTCTTGCCGGACAGCACCGTCATCGAGATGTTGTAGAGGAACAGGAGCGCGGCCACGACGATGCCGATCTTCACCCACAACGGCTGCTCGAGGAACTCGCGGCCCTCCTTGCCGAGCAGAATGTTGCCGTGAAAGAGATCGAACACGTACGTGAGCACGGCGCCCAGCGTGCCGACGACCAAGATCGCGAGCTGCAAATAGGCGATCTTCGGCGAATAGATCTCGCGCTCGGATTCCTCGGGGATGATGAAGTAGGCCGCTCCGAAGAAGCCGAGCAGCAGCCAGACGATCAGCGCGTTCGTGTGCAGCATGCGCACGATGTTGAACGGCAGCGTCTCCGCAAGGGTGTTCGGGAAGATGTAAATGAAGCCGGCCAGCAGTCCGCCCGAAACCTGCACGATAAAGAGCGCCATCGCGGCGAGGAAGTAGGCGAGCGCAATCTTTTGAGTCTGATATTTCATGGTCTTTTCTCTCCCACTGTCCGCGTCAGCCGGATTCCTTCGGCGGCCAGCCCTGGCGGTCCGTCCGGTCGGCCCAGATCAAGAAATCGGACAGGGCCCTGATATCCTCGTCCGACAAATAGAAACGCGGCATCTGCCGCCGTCCCGGGACGCCGCTCGGCTGAGCTTCGATCCAGCCCTTCAGCGCCTGGAACGCATCCTCGGGAGATTTGGAGACGCCCCACCGCGACATGACGTTGCCGACCTCGGGCGCGAAGTAGGCGCCCTCGCCGTGCAGCGTATGGCAGTTGATGCAAGCGTTGGCTTCCCATACCCGCTTGCCCTGCGCCACCGAGTCCGTCAGCGGAAGCTCCGCCGTCGATTTCGTGACGATGTAATAGTGGCTGTGTGCCGTCAGTCCGACGAAGATCAGAATGAAGAACAGCGACCCGCCATAAAAGATGTTCCGGGCCATGGCTTTCGTCATGACTTCGCGCATGTCTCGCTTGCCTCCCACCGAGGATCCTGGACCTCGATTGTGTGTCGGGGGTGAGGGGCGCCACTTGACGAAAAGCAAGTGCTCGCGGGATTCCTCAGGAACTACATCGTGTTGCGATATTTTGTCCAATCGCTTTCAGAAACGTGCGCGCCGCATGCAAAAGCGCCCCAGCTTTGATGCCGGGGCGCTGCGATGAGCAGACATACGCTCCGGTCAGCGGTGCGGCACTTTCGTGTGCACGCGCGGCGTCGTCAGGATCGGTGCATATACGATTACGAAAAGACCGAACGCGGCTATCCAGGCGAGTGCCGCGGCGAGCAGTGCGCCGATATAGTGCCCTGGTGCCAGAAGCGGCCCGGCCACGCGCAGCACCCCCGCCAGCGTGATGAGATAATACACCCAGACGACGCGGGGCGGCGCAACGAGGGGCCGGCCCGTATGGCCGAGCGAGGCGCGCGTCATGACGGCCAGGATCATGGTGCCGATGGCGCCCGTCGCGAAGGCGTGCGTGACGATGGCGCCGGGGATCGCGCCCGTGAGCGAGGCAATCGCGCTGAGTGCCAGCCCGGTTACGATCCATCCGTAGCCGAGGTGCAGGATCCATACGATGGGCTCAGCGGCGGTTGCCGCGCCGCGCCACAGCACCAGGCGCGTGCCGTTCGCGGCCGCTGCAAAGAGCGCGGCGATGCCGACGAGGATGTCCGGCGCGCCGAAAGCCGACAGAACCACGAACAGAACGAGCGAGATCAGTGCGGTCTTTTCCAGCCATGGCACGCGCTGCGGCATGCGCTCGGGCTTGCCGCGGTTGTTGAGCCAGTTGTGCGTGAAAGCGGGAATGATGCGTCCGCCGATGACGGCGATCATCAAGATCACGACCAGTACGCTCGCGCGGATCGCGGCCAGCGGATCGACTGAGATATAGCCGCCGTTCCCCAGGTGGAAAATCAGGTTGCCTATCGTCAGCGCCGCCACGAGCACCAGAAAGACGAGGTTGCGCATGGCGGGGCGGGTGAAGAGCTGACGCGCGGCAAACCCGCCAAGAATGGGCAGAAACGCGACGTCGAGCGCCACGACGAGGGGATAGGGCAGCAGCCCCGAGACGGCCATCGCCAACCGGCCGAGCAGCCACGTGGAAAACAGGAACACGAGGGGCGCGCCCGACAGCGGCAGCGTGCCGGTCCAGTTCGGCACGGCGGTGAGCAGGAATCCGCCGATTGCCGCGGCTGCAAAGCCGAACAGCATCTCGTGGGCGTGCCAGGAATAGGGAGAGCCGGCGACGGGTAGCCAATCGGTCAGCAATCCGGCGTGGGTGCAGGCTATCCAGACGATCCATGCGGCCATCGCCAAAGCTGCGTAGACCGCGGCGCCGAGGAAGAACGGGCGGAAGCCATAGGAGAACAGCGCGTCGAAGCTCGGCCGTGCCCCGGCGTGCAACGTGGCCGCAACACGGTCGGTATGGGGAATGGGTGAGAAGGTCATGGCTTTTCAAGCCCGGACGCCCGCTCATCCGGCCGCCCAAAGCCTCCCTGCACACTTCATGGGCGTTCAAGCTAACGCCCGGAGGCCACCTCCTGCTTAACTAGGATCAACCGAAGTGCTCGCCGTCGCGTCCGGCCGGGAGCGGGCTCCTCAGAAGCCTTCGTCGCCGCGGTCGCTGGAATCGACGAACCCGGCCAGCAGGGCCACATCCACAATCGAGACCTGCTCGCGGTCGACGCTCACCCCGAGCGGGCGCAGCTTGGCGAGGGCGCGGGAGAGACTTTCCGGCTTCATGCCCAAGCGATTGGCCAGCAATGCCTTTTCGTAGGGAAGCTCGATCACCGCACCGCCCTCGCGGACGTTGGCGAGGCGCACCAGGAACTCGGCGACGCGCTGCGGCGCGGAGAGCACCTTGATGTGCTCGATGTGCTCGACGAGGTATTTCAGATGGTAGGAGGCCGACGCCAGCATCGAAAGCGCAAGCTCCGGCTGCTCCTTGATCCGGCGGCGCAGCATCTTGCCGTCGACGCGGAGCAGGCGCGCGTTGGTGACGACCTCGGCGCTGACCGGATAGCGTCCGCCGAGGAACATCGCGGCTTCGGCGAAGGTTTCCCCCGGCTTGAACACCCCGACGACGGCTTCATTGCCGTCGTGCGTGACGCGGTAGAGCTTCACCCAGCCACCCAGCAGCACGAAGAAGGAATCGGCCGGATCGCCCTGGTGAAATAGCGTGTCGCCCTTCTGGTGCACGGTCACCGGCTGGTGGCCGATGATGGACTGCGCCACCTCCAGCGAGACGGTGCCAAAAAGGGGTGTCGAACGCACGATCTGCCAGTCGGATTGATCCATCGCTTCGCCTTCGTGCGGGAAATTTTGGGACGCCCCTCAGCCCATCTACGCCCGGGCAGATCGGCCCGGCGAGATGGCACAATGCTTTCGGCGTCCGCTTCCGCACGGCATGAGAGGGTGACCCCGATCCAGGGTCAAGCGCGGCGAGGACGCACAACATCGCATCCCGATACTCATGGCCTTGGACCGTAAAGGCAATTCACGATCGCGCCATGGGGTGAAGGGAGAGCGAATGGAGGGGTGCAGGGACCGAATGGAGGGGTGGTGACGGTATCCGCCAGCCCATGCGCCGGCATCGGGCTGGCGGTAGGCTCTGAAGCGGCCGTGCCGGCGAGAGATCGATGGAGCGCTTCGCCAGCAATCCTGCCATCGGCAGCTTCAGCTCAACCACATCGGCAGGGATTGGACCGGCACTTCACCGGTCGGCCAGTCTTCCGTTGCCGGATGGCTGGCCGATCCACATGGCCGGTCCACATGATTGGCGCCTGCCGATCGCCGGAGCCTGCCGGACGCTTCGTCCGGCAGCCTATTTCGAGGCCGGAGCTCAGAGCACCTTGAAGGTCTGCTCGGCGGCGGGCTTCCCTGTCTTTCCGTTGCCGCGCTCCACGACAGCCGTCAGGTGCGCGCCGGGCGACGGCTGCGGACTGAGCGACACGTGGATGTTGCGATGGTCGCCCGCATCGACCGCCACATGACCGATCCGCTTCTCGCCGTGGCGGTGGCCTGCTTCTCGTTCGAGGATTGCGAGTGTGCCCTTCTCCGGGAAGTTGGCGTACGTGATCGAGACACCGCCATCTTTCATCTTCTGGTTCAATGCGATCACCGACGGGGGAAACTTATCGGCGGCCGCGGCTGCGGTCACCATCGGCGCTTCGAGCACGAGAGCACCTGCTATCAACGCGAGGCTCATTCTTGCGAAGCTCGACATTGCTGAGCTCGACATGGCGGTCTCCTTCCTTTGCTGCGAATATCTCCCCCTCAACTCCGTTGAAACATTGAAATAGTTGGGCAGCGGCGCGCGGGTCTGCAATCGCCTGCCGCCCTCCTTACGGATCGGTAAGTCGCCGGAGAGGTTCACGACAGAATGCGCATCCGATCGTGAAGTGCCGGATCATGCAGGGCGGCCAGTTGCGCACGGTCCGGCGCAGAAGCGTGCAATCCACGAACGGCTTTTAACGTGAACTGAAGGTTCCTGAGGCAGACTGGTACTTTGACGACAGGGGTGCGGAATGAGCGTACCCGCGGGGTCAGTGCTCAGCATTCCGATGTCGAGCCAGGTGACGCCAGCGGACTTGGCTGGCAGCGCGAAGCGCGATGTGGATCGTTGAGGTAGCCCTAAAGCGCCCGTACACGTTCATCGTGTTGGCGCTTCTTATTGCGATTTTTGGCACGCTCGCTGCCGTACGCACGCGCGTCGACATTTTTCCTAGCATCGACATTCCTGTCGTCAGCGTGGTCTGGACCTATTCCGGCCTGCTCCCGAAGGATATGTCCGACCGGGTCATCTACTATTACGAGCGGGAGCTGACGGCGCAGGTGAGCTCCATCCAGCACATCGAGTCCCAGTCGCTCACCGGCTTCGGCGTCGTAAAGATATTCTTTCAGAAAGGTACGGACATCGGCGCCGCCGTCGCGCAGGTGACGGCTGCATCGCAAACCGTGCTCAAGCTTCTGCCGGCCGGAATTACGCCGCCCTACGTACTCCGCTACAGCGCCTCCAGTGTCCCGATTCTCAACCTCGCGCTATCGAGCAAGTCGCTGCCGGAAGATCAGCTGTTCGACCTCGGCCAGAATTTCATACGGCCGCAGCTCGCTACGGTGAATGGCGCGGCGCTGCCATCGCCTTACGGCGGCAAGGTTCTCCAGGTCCAGGTGGATCTCGATCAGCGGGCCATGCAGGCGTATCACGTATCCGCCGACGACGTCGTCAATGCGATCTCGGCGCAGAACCTGATCTTGCCGGCCGGAACCGAGAAGATCGGCAATTTCGAATGGAGCGTCGCGCTGAACGCGAGCCCCACGATTCTCGAACGGATCAACGATCTGCCGCTGAAGCGAACCGATGGCGCCATCCTCTATATCCGCGACGTCGCGTACGCCCACGAAGGCTCACCGCCGCAGACGAACCTCGTTTTCGTCAACGGCGTGAAGGCGGTGTTGATGTCGATCCTGAATTCGGGATCGGCCTCGACGCTGGACATCATATCCGGCGTGAAGGAGAGGCTTGCCCGCATCAAGGCGGGGCTGCCCAAGGATCTCGAGCTGCACGCTGTCGGCGATCAGTCAACCTTCGTCAAGGCGGCGGTCATGGGTGTGGTGCGCGAAGGCGCGATCGCCGCCGTGCTCACGGGCCTGATGATCCTGCTGTTCCTCGGCAACTGGCGCTCGACCGCGATCATCATGGTCGAAATCCCGCTCGCGATACTGTTCTCGCTGGCGGCCCTGTCGTGGGTCGGCGAGACGATCAACGTCATGACGCTCGGCGGGCTTGCGCTCGCGGTCGGCATTCTCGTTGACGACGGGACCGTGACGCTCGAAAATATCAACTGGCACCTCGAGCAGGGAAAAGCGCGGGAAGCCGCCATCATGGATGGAGCCCGGCAGATCGTGCTTCCGGCGTTCGTCACGCTGACCTGCATCTGCATCGTCTTCGCGCCGATGCTGCAGCTCGGCGGCGTCGTGGGCTACCTGTTCCGGCCAATGGCCGAGGCCGTCACGTTTGCGCTGGCCGGCTCCTTCCTGCTGTCGCGCACGCTGGTGCCTACACTCGCCAACTATCTGCTGCGCGAGCATGGGGCGAAGGGGGCCATCTTCGAGAGCGATCTACAGACGCCGCCAAGCCGCAATCCATTCATGCGATTTCAGGCGGGTTTCGAGCGCGCATTCGGCCGGATACGCGACACCTATCACACGCTGCTCGGCATGGCGCTTGCTAACCCACTGAAGTTTGCGGCCGGCTTCCTTGCCTGCGTCATCCTCTCGTTCGGCCTTCTACCTTTCCTCGGCCGGAACTTCTTCCCCCCGGTGGACGCGGGCCGCATCCTGATGCACATGCGCGCGCAGATCGGAACGCGCATCGAGGAAACGGCCAGACTAACGGGAGAGATCGACGCGAACATCCGGCAGATCATCCCGAAAGCCGAGCTCGAGAGTATCGTCTCCAACATCGGACTGCCGATCAGCGGCATCAACATCGCCTACAACAACACCGGGACGATCGGCCCGGAGGACGCCGATATCCTCGTGTCGCTCGCTCCCGGGCACGCGCCGACGGCGCAGTACATCAAGACGCTGCGGACGGTTCTGCCGCAAAAGTATCCAGGCGTGACCTTCTCGTTCCTGCCGGCCGACATCGTTGCTCAGATTCTGAATTTCGGACTGCCGTCACCCATCGACATACAGATCATCGGCCCCAAGCACGATGCCAACTACGCCTACGCGACGGATCTGCTTCGCCGGATCAGCGGCATTCCGGGCATCGCCGACCTGCGGATTCAACAGAACTTCGGCTACCCGCAAATCAACGTGACCGTTGACCGGTCCCTCGCCAAACTTGTTGGCATCAGCCAGCGCGACGTCGCCAACAGCCTTCTCATCACGTTGTCCGGCAGCAGCCAGATCAGGCCGAACTTCTGGCTGAACGATGCGAACGGTGTCTCCTATCCGATCGTCGTCCAGATGCCGCAATATCGGATCGACACCATGTCGGACCTCGTCAACGTCCCCGTGGCGTCCGCTCAGGGCGGCCCGAACCAGTTGCTGGGCGGACTTTCCGACATAGGGCTCGGTCCTTCAGCGGGACTTATTTCACACTACGACTCCCAGCCTCTGATCGACATATTCGGCGCCGTGCAAGGGCGTGATCTCGGCGCCGTCAGCGCCGACATCAATCGGATCCTGGAGCAATCGAAAAAGCTGCTGCCGCCGGGGTCGTACGTGGCAATGCGCGGACAGGTCGAGACGATGGGCAGCGCATATGCGCAGCTCTACTTCGGTCTCGCGTCCGCGTTCGTGCTCATCTATCTCGTCATCGCGGTCAACTTCCAGTCCTGGACGGATCCGCTCGTCATTCTCACCGCCCTTCCGGCGGCGCTCGCCGGCATCGTGTGGATGCTGTTCCTAACCGGCACCACGCTGTCGATTCCAGCCTTGACGGGCGCGTTGATGTGCATGGGTATCGCGACAGCCAACAGCGTGCTGCTCGTGAGTTTCGCTCACGAAGCGCTCGCGCGGAGCAGCAGCGCCGCCGAGGCCGCTCTGGAAGCGGGCTACACGCGTTTCCGGCCCGTGATCATGACCGCCCTCGCGATGATCATCGGAATGCTTCCGATGGCCTTCGCCATGGGGGAAGGCGGCGAGCAGAATGCGCCGCTGGGACGCGCGGTCATCGGGGGCTTGCTCGTTGCGACGCTGGCAACGCTCTTCTTCGTGCCGGTCGTCTTCAGCGCCGTGCATGGGCGCCGCAGTTCCAGGGGCTCGCACGATGCAGCGGAGCCCGCATCCACCCACCCCGGCAGCTAGCGAGACAGAAGCGTGGCACAGACGCGGCAAAACTCCGATGATCGGCCAGCTTCCGGAGGCAACCTGCGGAGAAGGTTGCGCATCGCCGCTGTCGCCGTCGCGATCCTCGCTGCGGGGAGCGTTGCGAACGGCATTCTTTCGCGCCACAGGCAGGACGTTGCCGTCGCCGATTGGACGAAGAACGCCGCGATCGCCACGGTGCACGTGGTTACCCCGAAGGCCGGGGACAGTCACCGGAAGGTCGTGCTGCCCGGCGATGTGCAGGCGTGGTTCGAATCCCCGATATACGCGCGCGTGACCGGCTATCTGAAAGCATGGTACTTCGATTTCGGCGCGCACGTGAAAAAAGGCGACGTTCTCGCCGATATCGAGACACCCGAGCTGGATGCGCAGCTCGCCGCTGCGCGGGCAACGCTCGATGCGCGGAAGGCTGATGTCAAAGTGAAGGAGGCAGAGCAGCGGTTCGCCAAGACGACGTATGCGCGCTGGCGGGATTCGCCGAAGGGCTCCGTCTCGGTGCAAGAGCAACAGGCCAAGCGATCCGACTATGAAAGCGCCGTCGCGCGGCTCGATGCGGCCAAGGCCAACACCGAGATCGCGCAGGCCGAGGTCAATCGTCTGCAGGCACTCGAAGGCTTCAGGCGATTGGTTGCGCCATTCGACGGGACCGTCACTGCACGCAATACCGATGTCGGTGCGCTCATCAACGCGGGCAGCGGAATGGGCGGAGGAAACGCGCCAGAACTCTTCAGAGTGGCCGATACGCATAGGATGCGCATCTTCATGAAGGTGCCGCAGCTCCTGACGGCCGGAATCGTGCCGGGACTCAAGGCGGAGGTGCGGCTGCCCCAATACCCTGAAAAGGTGTTCCACGCCGTCGTGGCGGCGACGTCGCAAGCGGTCAACCTCGCATCGCGAACGTCTGTCGTCGAGCTTCAATCGGACAACGCAGACAGCCTGCTGCAGCCGGGAACCTATGCGCAGGTCAGCTTGGAGATCCCAGGCACGGAACCGGTCTTGCTCGTGCCGGCGAGCGCGCTGCTGTTCAGGGAGCACGGACTCGAGGTCGCCGTGGTGACACCCGATAGCAGGATCGCGTTGAAGAGAATCAGTGTAGGTCGTAATCTCGGCGTCGACGTCGAAGTCGTAGACGGCCTCAATGCAACCGACCGGGTCGTCGCAAGTCCGCCCGCTTCGATCGGCAAGGGTGATCTCGTAAAAATTGCCAGCAACGACGCCTCTGTAGCTCGCTAACCTGTTCATTGCTTATCGCAACCCCAGTCTCGGTGCTCCGTTCGAATGCGAACGGATCGCACACCGACATAAATGTCTCGCCGGATTCCGCTGCGATGGCGGCCGGGAAGGGAAAGGGGTCAGGGCTCGATGCAGAGGCCCGGAACTCGTTTGCTGGCGGCCGCGACCGTCATGCTTGCAGGCTGCTCAGTCGGCCCCGACTATTTTCCGCCGGATCCGCCGCTTCCAGCGACCTTCGCGGCCGCCAGGCACGAGGCTTCGTGGCAGCCGCGCGTCGTCCAGTGGTGGGGGACGCTCAACGATCCGCAATTGAACGGCCTGATCGAGCGGGCGATCGCATGCAACCTCGATATCGAGATTGCTCTCACGCGCGTGCAGAAGGCGCGCATGCAGGAAGTGGTGGTGCGTCAGGGCCGGCTCCCGGAGGCCGGGGTCAGCGGCGGCATCGCCGCCGGCAGCGGCACGGACCTCACCAAAGGGCGCGTGGCGAATTCGCTTCGCTCCGGCACCAGCACGACGGGCCTCGAATCGCTGCAGCGTATCGTCGGTCTGGACGGACGCTGGGATCTCGACCTCTTCGGCAAATACCGGCGTCTGCTGGAGGCCGCCGAGGCGGATACGGAAGCGATGGCCGAGATGCGGAATGCGGTTCTCGTTACCGTGGTTTCCGATGTCGTGCTCAACTACGTGCAGATCCGGGCCCTGCAGGCGCGGCTCCAATATGCCCGGCGCGACGTCGCGACCGCGCGCGGCTCCGTCGATTTGACGCGCACGCGTTTTGATCGCGGCATCACCAGCGAGCTTGATGTCGCGCTCGCCGAGAGGCACCTGGCGACGTCACAGGCGCGGATCCCCGATCTCGAGGCGGCACTCTTCGCCGCGAAAAGCCGCCTGGCGCTGCTGCTGGATACATTTCCGGAGGAGACCGTCGCCGAGCTCGGAGCGGGACGCATTCCGGATGCGCCGGGCGAACTCGATCCAGGCACGCCCATGGAGCTGCTGCGGACGCGGCCGGACATCCGTTATGCCGAGCGCAAGCTCGCCGCCGCGAATGCGCGGATCGGCGCAGCGACCGCCGATCTCTTTCCCTCGGTTGGGCTCACGACCGGGTTCGGCGTCCAAGGTGGCGCGGGACAGCGCGTGGCGCCATCGGGCGGCAACTTCATCCACGGTCCCATCTGGTCGGTCGGACCTTCCGGCTATTGGCCCTTCCTCGATTTTGGCCGCCTGGATGCGCTCATCGCCGTCGAGGAAATGCAGACCCACGAGGAGCTCATCGGCTACAAGAAGGCGATCCTGACGGCGGTGGGGAAAGTCGAGACTTCTCTCGTTGCCTATCGGGCGGCGCGAAGGCGCCTCAGCGCGTTGAATTCGGCGCTTTCAGCGAGCCGGCGCGCGGTGAAGCTCGCGACAGAGCGCTATGACCGTGGCCTGACGGATTTCCTCAATGTGCTCGATGCTCAACGGCAGATGTTCGAGACGGAAGACCTGACCGTAATCGCTCGCGAGAACGTCGCCCTGCAATATGTGGCGTTCTATATGGCTCTTGGCGGCGGCTGGGAGGCCTATCAGGAGCTTCCGCCTCTGCGGAGGCCCGAGCCGGCGTTCATCGCCATGTTCCACCGGCTCGCCGAGCAGGCGGAACCGCGATGAAACTCCTGGGGTCGGTGCACACAAATTGCACACCACCTCTGCCATTGAAATCATTGGTGCGGACGGTGGGAATCGAACCCACACGGCGTTGCCGCCTCAGGATTTTAAGTCCTGTGTGTCTACCAGTTCCACCACGTCCGCAACGGCCCGTTTATGGGGCCCCAGGGCGGCGCGCGCAATCGCTGCGATGGGAGACGACGCGATAATCCCAGGCTGGGCAAAACTTCGATGCCGAGGTTCGGTTGTCTATGCCTGCCGCGGCTTTGGCTGGCCGTGGCGGATAGCTCCCAGCAGCAGGATGAAAAGCGCCAATCCATTGAAGGTGTGCCAGAGGAAGTGCGTGCCGAGGGTGCGGCCGGCGACGATCGAGCGTGAGCACATCTCCCAATCGACCGTGCGGAAAGTCATCGCAGCCAAAAAGACGACGGCGGCGGCGAAGAGATAGGGCGCTGCACCCTGGCGCCGTACGGCCGCAGCGGTGCCTATGACCACCATCGCCACGAGTGCCGGCGCATACGTCATCGTGCCGTTGAGGCAGTGGCGCGCATTTCCGACGACCGCAAACAAGCCCGCACGGCATTGAATACCGGCAGCGTATTGCAAGCTCCACCAGAACACCGCAAGTCCGATCAGCACCAGCAGCCAATTGAGCGCCAGATAGCGGTGCAGCGCATAGGCGACGTAGGCGAACATGAAGATGCCGATGGGGATGGTGTCGGCTTTCGCGGCCCAAAACGTCGCATAGGTGTGAAACAGGAAGCTGCCGACGCCGATGACGAACGTCATCGCGATGAGCGCCCATTCGGCGATGCCGCCGCGCTGGCCCGCGGGACGGCGCGCCAGAATGAGCGCCGCCACGAGCGCTGCGATGATAAACGCGCCGTTGGAGATGGCGTTGAGCGGCTCGGCCCAGAATCCCGGATCGCCGCCGCGCTCGCAGTAGCGGAAGATCTTCTGCTGCCAGTCCATCGTCCCCTCCGCCATGGCGCAACGCTCAGAGCCGGTAGTATCGCTCCGCGGCGGCGCGGCCGCGCACGCGCTTCACCAGCGACGCGATCGCCGAGCGGAGCAGCGCGCGCGCAAAGCCGAAGGAGCCGAACGCTTCGAGCCGATAGCGCAGCTTTCCGGCGAAGTCGCGATGGGGTGCAGCATCGCGGAAGCGGGCCCGCGCGGCCAGGCTGCGGTCGCGCCCCATTTGGTCGATCTGCGAGACTTCGAGCACGTCCGGCTCTACGGGGGGCGGCACGACCCCGAACATATTGAGCCCGCTGCGCCAGGGACGGCGCAGATCTTCATCGATGGGCAGCAGGCGCCGCGCATAACCTTCGCTGAATTTGATCGCGCCGGTGCGGCTGATGAGATAGGCGCCGGTGCCGTTGGGCACGGTCCAGAAGCGCACGAGGTCGCGGCCGTTGCCCAACGGGGCCACCGGCAAGACGGCGGATTTCGGCGCATTGGAAAGCCGGATGATATCCCAGTCGCGCGCCTGGGCTACGGCGGCCTTGATGGTGGGAACGAGATCGTCGTCGAGGCGCACGTCGTCTTCCAGGACGAGCGCGTATTCGCCCTCGCGATCCTCCAGCAGACGGTGGATGCGCAGGTGGCTTGCGTAGCAGCCGATCTCGCCCGGCGTGAAGGCTTTCTCGTGCGGGTCGCTGCCCAGATAGAACTGATCGCGCAGCTCGATATCGAGGCGATTGCCGTCGATGGCGACGAAGCGTTCGAATTCGATCCCAACGCGCTGCGCCTCGCCGACCATCCGAGTGAGGCGGTCGCGGTCACGGTCGAGGTTGATCACGAATACCCACATGCAAGATTGTCAGCGACGGCTCGCGACGGCTGCGTCTGCCTACTCCTTTTTTTCGGGTGCAACGACGCGGATGTGCAGCTCGCGGAGCTGCTTCGGCGCGACTTCGGAAGGCGCGCCCATCAGCAGGTCGGCGGCTTGCTGGTTCATCGGGAACAGCGAGATTTCACGCAGGTTCTTGGCGCCGACGAGCAGCATCACGATACGATCGATGCCCGCGGCCATTCCGCCGTGGGGCGGCGCGCCATACTGGAACGCGCGATAGAGGCCGCCGAAGCGCGCCTCGACGTCCGCCTGTGAAAGCCCCGTGATCTCGAAAGCCTTCACCATCGTGTCGGGCCGATGGTTGCGGATCGAGCCCGAGGCGATCTCGTAGCCGTTGCAGACGATGTCGTACTGGTAGGCCTTGATGTCGAGGCGCTCCTCGTCGGAGGCAGCGCCCTGCAGCGTTTCGAGCCCGCCCTGGGGCATGGAGAATGGGTTGTGCGAGAAGTCGATCTTCTTCTCGTCCTCGTTCCACTCGTAGAAGGGGAAGTCGACGATCCAGGCGAGCGCGAACTTCGTCTCGTCGATGAGCTTCAGTTCCTCGCCGATGCGCGTGCGCGCCTCGCCTGCGAAGCGGTAGAACCGCGCGGGGTTGCCGGCCGTGAAGAAGACCGCATCGCCCTCCTTGAGGCCGAGCTGCGCGCGGATTGCATCGGCGCGTTCCGGGCCGAGGTTCTTGCCGACCGGACCGGCAGCCTCGCCTTCACGGAAGAAGATGTAGGCAAGGCCCGGCTGGCCTTCGCCCTGCGCCCATGAGTTCATGCGGTCGCAGAAGGCACGCGATCCGCCGCCCGGCGCGGGGATCGCCCACACGCGCACCTTCGGATCCTTGTCGATCATGCCGGCGAAGATCTTGAAGCCGGACCCGCGGAAGTGCTCCGTCACGTCCTGCATCTCGATCGGGTTGCGCAGGTCGGGTTTATCGCTGCCGTATTTCGAGATCGCTTCGCTGTAGGGAATGCGCGGCCAGCCGTGGGTGACCGACTTCCTCTCCCCGGTGATGGCGGCAAATTCCTCGAACACGCCGGTAATGACGGGTTCCATCTTGTTGAACACGTCTTCCTGGGTGACGAAGCTCATCTCGACATCGAGCTGATAGAATTCACCCGGCAGGCGATCGGCGCGCGGATCCTCGTCGCGGAAGCAGGGCGCGATCTGGAAGTAACGGTCGAAGCCCGAGACCATCAGCAGCTGCTTATAGATCTGCGGCGCCTGCGGCAGGGCGTAGAACTTGCCTGCATGGATGCGCGAAGGCACGAGGAAGTCGCGCGCGCCCTCGGGCGAGGACGCGGTGAGGATCGGTGTCGAGAACTCGAAGAACGCTGCTTCCGTCATGCGCTTGCGGATCGATGCGATGATCGCCAGCCGCTGCATGATGTTCTTGTGCAGCGTTTCGCGGCGCAGATCGAGGAAGCGATATTGCAGGCGCAGATCTTCCGGATAGTCCGGCTCGCCGAACACCGGAACCGGCAGCTCCTTCGCTTGCGAAAGCACTTCGATCTCGGTCGCGAACAGCTCGACCTCGCCCGTGGGCAGCTCGGGGTTCACCGTGCCCTCGGGACGCTTGCGCACCGCGCCGTCGACGCGGATCACCCACTCGGAGCGTACGGCTTCGGCGGTCTTGAAAGCGGGGCTGTCGGGATCGGCCACGACCTGGGTGATGCCGTAGTGGTCGCGCAGATCGATGAAGAGGAGGCCGCCGTGGTCGCGTACGCGGTGCACCCAGCCCGAGAGGCGCGCGGTATTGCCGATGTCGGAGGCACGCAAGGCGCCGCACGTGTGCGAGCGATAGCGGTGCAGGTCACCCGTCGGGGCGCCCACAGCCGATTCCGCCTTTTCCGACTTACCTTGAGCCTTCGCCTCAGCCATCTTTTCGCAGTCCCGCCATGCAGCTTCGCGCAACGGCCGCCGGTGCGATCGGCACCGGCCGCAATTACACATTAATTTTCTATTCGCGCGCGGGAAAAGCGCATGGCCTCAAGAGGTTGTCAAGGATATGGGTTGCCGGGGCAAGGGGACATCCCGCAGCGCGCGCCGGATCGGCCCGGGCAAACGCCGGGGCGATGGCGGATTGATGTTGCATTTTCTTTGGTTAGCGCCGCGCGCAGCGGAAAAGTCGGCTCAGGTCCGGTTGTCCTTTATCGCCTGCGCCACTTTCGTTGCCTGCGATACGCTGCCGATCTGGCTGCCGGGAATGATCCTGCGGCGCCGCGTGCGGGGAATCGGCTCCATGCCTTCGTTCGCGGTCCGGCTCGGCGGCTTCGTGGTCTCGAACCCGGCGCTGCGGTGCAGCGCCAGCGCCCGGCGGGCGGCATCGACGTGTGCGGTGCGGGCCTCCAGGATACGCAGGCGGCCGAGCTCCCGGTTGACCCGCTTCAAGGCACCGGAAAGGGCCTGCTTGCGCTTCAGCGGCTGCTCGGTGCCACCGGGGAACGATTTTCCGCGCGGCTCGGCCTTGCCCCTCGCCTCCCGCTGACGCTGGCGGACGAGCGTTCGTACCTTGCCGCGCTCCTCGCGCAGCTGCTTCTTGAGCGCTCGCAGCTCCTTCGCATCGGCGTCGTAGATCGCGGGATGGTGCGTCTTGTCGACGAGCTCGAGCTGCTCACGGGTCAACACGCTGCGTTCGGTGGCGCGGGTCTGGGCCATTTCGATCCTCCGTTCGGCAGTGGCAGTGGACCATAGCGGAGCCGCGGGGCGTATGCGCGCGGTCCGCGCGATCAATCTTGCTCAAATCTAAGGGCGATTGGAGCAAAGCGGCGCGTCTGAACTTTCGCCAGGGCACCGGCCTCAAACGCGGGCGCCGCGCAGCACACCGGTAGTATCGACCGCCGCCGCGTCAAGCCGGCTGAACGGCAGCACCCGCGGTTGATCAACGCCCGCAAACGCCGTCAGATCCAACCGGCTGAAATTCAGGCTGCCATAGCCTCTCACCAGCAGAAGACGGCGGTCGAGATCGGCAAGGCTCGTCCAGCAAGAGTATTCGGTTGCGTAGGGTTCACTGCCGCCAGTGCTGAGCCCCCGCACCTCGAGGTGTCCGGCGCCGCCGTCGGGATAGTCGATGGTGATGCCGCGCGGCCGGTCGAAGTTGTTCATGATGTGCGCGAGCGTCGTCAGCGCACGGTCGGGCGTCGGCGCTTTTTCGGCGTACTGGGCGTAGTACACGGCGCGCACGAAGCGTCCCACCGAGGTGTTGGAGGCGGGAAGCCCAACTGTCGCAATTCCTGAATCGGGCTGCACCGCTTCATAGGCGCCGAACGTTGCGCGCGAACGATCGACGTTGCTGAGGAAGGTGTAGTTGTCGAGGTTGGTGAGATGCCAGCTGAATTCCGGACCGTTCGTCATCACGCCGACGGGATTGTCGTAGACCGACATGACGCCGCGATGGAACTCCACGACGAGGCAGGAACCCGAAGCATCGTGCACGACGTAATGAAACGGGGAGACGGCGCCGCCGAGAATAGGCAGCGCTTCGAGCATCAGCGGCTGATCGGCGAGCGCCGCCTTCACCTCTGCAACGGTCGAAAACTGACTGAGGGCCCAGCTGCCGAGATCGGAAGCGGAAAGCACGCTTCGACCCGGCGCGACCGGTGGCTGATCGCCGCCTGCTGCGGGATAGGAAAGGAGACTGAAGGTCAGCCCCTTGTCGTTGAGGCCCTCCAGAACCTTCAATTCGGAAGGCGCGGGCTCGGCGCCGGGCTTCGGCACATGCGCCGGCATCGTCACGGCGAAAAAGGCGTTCTTCGCCGCGTATTCGAGCGCAGCGTAGCCGGTAATGTGCGAGGTGAAGGCGAAGCCTGCGGGAAAAAAGGCGAGCCGGTACGGAAGATCGACCGAAAGCTCCAAGGTGCGCCCGAAGTAGACCTTGCCCGCGGCATCCCGGTAGCTCAACGATGTGCACATACTCGCCCGTTTCTCCCATGCCGATGCGCGGCAGGAACGATCTGCCGGTGGAGCTGCTAAGGGACACGGCTGCCGGTTAAATAATCGTGGCCGGATCCGCGCGGACTGGCACCGCTGCCATACGGCCGTCAGCGCGCCTTCGACGGCGGCAGCGGATCGGGGAAGGCGAGGACGTTGCCGGTGTAGGTCTCGGTCACCTGGCTGATGGGCGTGCCATCGGGCAGCACGAGCACGGCGCGGTGCTGCAGAACCTCGTGGGGAATTTGCAGCGTGCCATTGCCCGGCAGGGGCGTGTTGTCGTTCGCCGCGCGCATCTCCCATCCCATGGGCAGCGGCGACCAGAGCAGCTTTGCCGACAGCGTCCGCCGCTGGAAATTCAGCGGTTTCACCACGCGGCCGAATGCCGTGTCGGTGGTATCGAGCGTCCAGTTCATTTCGGGCGTGAGCCGCGCGGGCACATACCAATTCTCCGCTTCGGAGAGCACGTGCGTTCCGCACTTCAAGCGCACGCGGCGGAAGCGTACGGGCTCGTCGGGACCGACGGCGAGGAGCTTGCGCTGCTCGTCGGTCACGGCGGCATCGGCGCCGCCGACGCGCTCGGCGAGGATCCGCGCCGGGGAAGCGAGGTTGTGGGCGGCGCACCAGCGATCGAGTGTCAACGTCGCGCTATTGTTGCTCAAGAGCTCGGCGTTGAGGGTTTGCAGCAGCGCAAGGGCTTCGACGCGCGTGGTGTAGTCATCGCGCCAGACCGGCGCCGGCAAAGGCTCGGCAACGGCGAGCGATGAAAGCGCTGCGAACGCTACCAGTGGACGCCAGGCGAATAGTCTCAGAGCTGAAACAGCTCGCATCAAACCGGATCTCTGCCTGATCATTCGCGTACGTGACGAAGCTCGCCGCGGTTCCGAAGCCGGCCGTAGCTTCGCGGAAACCGCGCAGGCAATCAACGGGCCGCGTCTTGCTGCACGCTCAATGCAGGGCTGGGCGGCGCGCTTCGGTCAGCTCGGAGCTCTGCTCCTGGATCTGCTCGGCAATCGCCTGCGCGACCTCCAGCTCGATCGCATACGGCGCCTCATCGTCAAAGCGCAGCAGCACCATGCGCTCTCCCGTCGCGTGGCCCACCGCGCATGTCTTCGGCAGCCGGGTCATCTCCGCACCCCCCATCCGCGGCTGGGCCGCGGCGAGCGTCTCCAGCACGGGCACGAGGTCCGCGGCGATCGCCGACGGGATGCTGATCGCGTATTCCTGACCGTCCGCGTCGCGGAAGGTGAGCTCGAAACGCCGCCGGTCCTGCGAGACGGTCGTGTCGGTGAGCATAGTGGCTTGAAACGTTTTCATCGCTGCCCCCCCAGTCAAGCGCCCGTGCCCATTGTGGAATCGAGTCGAGATCGCTCACAAGGGGCTTGGCCGCCAGGGGGCGATAATCCGCCGGCCCTGTGCCCAAAAAGAATAGCGCGGCCGAAGCCGCGCCATATTTGGGCAAATTGTCCCGGTTCAGGAGCGGCTTAGCCAATCGTCGACATCCCGCTTCACCTGATCCTTGGCATGGCCGTAGCGCGCCTGAATCTTGCCCTCGAGCTGCTCACGGTTGCCATTGATCTGGGCGATGTCGTCGTCAGTGAGTTTTCCCCACTGCTCCTTTACCTTGCCGGTAAACTGCTTCCAGTTACCTTCGACGCGATCCCAATTCATCGCTTTCGTCCTCCGTAATTACACACGGGCTAATAACGCGCCCGACGCCTCGGCGTTCCCTCTTCCGGCGTGGCCGTTCGGAGCAAACCCAGCAATAATCGCGTCTACGCCGATAGAAGAGGGTGGATCGATGGTAAGCGCATTTGCCGAGCAGCTGCGGGATCCCAACGTGCGGCTCGCATATGTGACGGGCGGCATGGTGCTCATGGTGGTGCCGATGCTGTGGCTGAGCATCTGGTATCACCGCAAGATCGGCAGCTCGCCCGGCGGACGCGCGCTCATGCAGCGCCAAGCCAAAAGCCAGCCACTGACGGGAACGTTCCGCGGCGTGGGCGATGCGATCCCCATCATGCGCGACATCTCGGCCGGACGGTATGGCCAGCACGCGAGGAAACTGCAGCGGCGCGTCTATTGGGTGGCGGGCGCGTGGATTGCCGTGCAGATCGTCTACTTCGGGCTGCTCTTTTGGGCGGACGAGCTCAATCGTGTCACGGTGCCGGCTTAGCTCACGCGAGGCGATCGCTTTTCTCCGAGTCGCAATCCTACAATGCGGCTCGTCTTTCGATCAGACCGATACGTTACGCTTCGGACCGACGGGTCCGAAGCGATCATCGTCTGTCGCCGCCAACCGCCCGGACACGAATGCGCGGGCGGCCGAGCGTCAGTGCTTGTTGTGGGGCGAGCGATCCGAGGTCTTGCCGCTTTTGGTTCTATCGACCTGGTTCTCAGGCGTCGCCGTGTGCTTTTGCGGCGTGCGGTTCGAAGTGGCGACGCCCGGCTCCTGGTTCGAAGCCGCACCCGGCGCATTGGCCTCCGGTGTGCCGCCCTTCGCGTCCTCGGCATTGGCGATTGCAAATGGCACCGCCACCGAAAGCGCGGCAGCTGCAGCGATTGCTAGAATCCTATGCATACTTTTTCTCCTTGTTTCTCTCGCATGCAGCTAAACGCGGCGGGAACGACAAGGTTCGTACACTGAGATCACATCAGCGCGTTGAGATCACACGGGCGCGAGGGCTATTCCCGCGCCGTTACAGTGCTTGTGCGGCGGCGAGCAAAAGGCCACCCACGATCGCGAGATTGGAAATGCACACATTGTGAAGCGCTTCCCGCGTTTCGCCGGCAGGCATGTCCCAGAAATTGGCCATGACGTAGGAGGCGAGCACGGTGAACAGCGCGAGCCCAAGCGCGGCCGGCACGACGGCGACGCCCATCATGAGACAGGCGCCAGCCAGAACTTCGAGAGCGCTCGCGGTGTAAAGCGCCAGGCGCGCCTGGGGAATGCCGCGTGCTGCGAGCACCGGAATGATCTTCTCCGAGACGGGTCCGAAGTGGCTGAGGCCCGCAAAGACATAGAGGCCGCCGATCAGCAGTTGTCCAAGGGCAATGAGAATAGTGGGCAGGCTGAAATCCATGGGATGATCCGCTGTCGCTGGGATGATTGTTTCCGTTGCGCGATGCGCGACCATAACCACGGGACGCGCGAAGTCGAGACAGTCGCCTCACCGCGCGAGCAAGCATCCAGAGCGGACGATGGCGATGACGGCTCAGCGGTAGATGTACGTCACCGTGAAGGTGCGATCGAGCACCGTCGCGTTCTTGGGCGGGAAGGGATAGGCGGTCTGGCGCGCGGCGAACATGACGTTGAAATCGAGATCGGGGTTGCCGCCGCTCTTCAGCAGCTTCACGTCCGCGCGCGCGCCGTTCTCCGACAGCACGATGCGCACCGTCACGCGGCCAATGGCGCGCTCGGCCGGCATCGTGCGCTGGAGCGCACGGATGACGTTGCGCGCGAACTCGTCGTTCTCACCCGACTTCGTAATGCCGGGCGGCCGCTGCACGGCGGACGTGCTGCCGGCGTTCGACGCGCTTGATCCGCCGTCGTAGGGCATGCTGAGATCGAGCGCCGAGGTTCGGGTGTGGCGCTTCGGCTGCTTCGCCTGCTTTTGCTCGGGCGGCGCTTTCTTCGCCTCGGGCTTCTTCGGCTCGGCTTTCTGGGCCTCGGTCTCTTTGGCTTCCGGCGGCTTTGCCGGGGGCTCCTCGGTCTTCGCGGGCTCGGGCGGCTGAGGCGCTTCCTCCTTCGCCACGTCGGCAAGCTCGGGCAGCGCCTGGGTGGAAGACTTCGGCGTTTCCTGCGGCTCCGGCTGAGGCGGCGGGGGCGGCGCGGCCTCGGCGACCTCCGGCGGCGGGGGTTCGGGCTCCGCCTGTGGCTCCTGCGGAGGCTGGACGTCGGCCTGCGGCTGCGGGGGAGGCTGATCCGGCTGCGTGCCGCGCAGTGCCGGCGCCGGCTGCTCCATGCCGGGCGGCGCGGCGGGCGGTGTCGGCGGCGCCATGCTGTCCTTCAGCGTCGCACCGTCGACGATCTCGACCGCGATGGCATCGGCCGCGCCGTCGGGTGCGCCGACCGTGCGCTGGCGGGCGCTACTGATGCCGACGACCAATGCGACATGCACGAGGAAGGCCGCGGCGAGGCCCATCCAGAAGGCGCGGTCGCGCTGCGGCTGCAGCCAAGGCTGGTGATCGCGCTCCGGCGATACGCCGTGCGCTTCCAGCACGATCTCACCAGCGTGCATCCGCCCGCCCGCCCCGAGTTGCTCATCCTGTCCGGCCACGGGTGATGGTGTGGCCGCCGAAAAGGTAGTTGTCCATGCGATCTAGGCATTTTCAACAACGTGGGGGCCGTTGCGGGCCCGTCCGCTTTGCCGCAGCCCATAAAACGGGCATTGCGAAACGCGAAAAGGGCTCCCGCGGAACGGAAGCCCTTTGCAGCGCTCGGGAAATGGCCGGTGATCGCGGCCCTGGGATGCCGCGCCCTCCAGCCCGTCAGGGGCTGAGGCTCAGGCCGGCGACCGAGGGAATGTAGGTGGGGTCGAGGAGGTCGGCCAGCTCCCACATCACGCGGCGGGCGATGGCGTCCATGGCAGGGTCCTTGATGACGAACTCGACGCGGCGATCGTCGGCATGGACGATGCCCTTGGAGTAGGGCAGCGCCGCGCCCGCGGAGCCGCGTCCGATGGCTGCGACGCGGTTGGGCGCGAGGCCCGTGGCGATGAGGTAGTCGGCGATCGCCTGGGCGCGCGCCTGGGCCATCGCACGGTTGGTGAAGCTCGAGCCGGTGCGGTCGGAGAAGCCATGCACCTCGATGCGCATGCCGGGGCAGGACTGGGCAAGGATCGAGAGGCGATCCAGCTCGGGCTGCATCTCGGCGTCGACCTCGACGCTGTTGGCGAAGTAGAGCGGGCCAAACGGCTTGCCCGTCACGCGGCACGGCTCGGTGGAGATGTCGCGGCGCAGGCCGCCATCAATCGCCGCCGGGGCCGTCTTCGGCATTGCCGGGATGGCGATAGCGCCGGTCTCGAGCGGCATGTTGTGCTCGGCGCCCGGAGCCGTATACGCGCCGTGGGCGATGGCCTGGGCCGCACGCTCGCGGGCCACGGCGGCCATGGAGCGGGTTACTTCGGCGTTGCGCGCCATGGCGAATTCGTGCTCGAGCTCTGCGGCACAGCGCGGGGTTACGCTGCTGCCCTTGCAGTGGGTCGTCGCGATGGCGACTTCGCTGCGGTCGAGCTTGTCGAAGTTGCAGCCCGAGCTCGAGTAGCCGGCGGTGCGGCACTCGTGAACAACGGCAGCGACCTGACGGGCGCGCTCGGCTTCGCAGCGGGGATTGGAATCGCCCTTGGCGCAATGGGACGTCGCGGCGGCATACTGCATGGCACGGGTATGGGCGACCGCCGCCATCGAACGCTCGATCTCGGCATTACCCGCGGCGGCGAACGCGCGCTCACGCTCGGCAACGCAGCGCGGGCTCGTGTCGTTGCCCGTTTTGCAGTGCGTGACGGCGAGGGCAAGCTCGCGGACGCGCTCTGCCGAGCAGCGGGGGCTCTCGCCAATCCGTGCGCAGTGTGAGGTCATCGCGGCCCACTCGCTGGCACGGACGCGCTCGACGAGCGCCATGGAGCGGGCGGCCTCGGCGTTGCGCGCGGCTGCGAACGCGCGCTCACGCTCGGCCTTCACGCGCTGCATGGATTCGGCTGCAAGCCGGTTCTGATAGGTGGCCGCGTGACGCTCACGCTCGGCGATGCACTTGCTGCGCGTGTCATCTAATCCGCAGGGCGCGTTGAGGATCGCGATCTGATGCCGGCGCTCGGCCTCGACCCGGTCCATCGAGGCGCGGGCAAGGGCGTTCTGATGGGCCACGAAGCGGCGCGCACGCTCAGCTTCGGCGGCGGCCATGGAAGCGTCGATGTACTTGTTTTGCGCCGTTTCGAACTGGCGGCGCTCGGTGGCCTCCGCGACCTTGCGGGCCGCAGCGGCCGCGGTGCGGAGCTTCACCACGCGGGCCATCGATGCATCGGCGAGCGCGTTCTGACGTGCGGCCAGCACGTTGTCGCGCTCGGCGAGGCAGCGAGGCGTGCTGGAAAAATCGGCTTTGCAGTGGGTGACACTGAGCGCCAGCGCGCTGGCGCGCTGAGCGGCAACGCGAGCCATCGAAGCGTCGATCTCGGCGTTGCGCGCCAACGTGAATTCCGCCTCGTCGATGAGGCAGCGAACACTATCGGCGGCGGTGGCGCAGTTGGAGATGTCGGACGCCATTGCCGGTATGGCTAAGGGCGCCAGGAGTAACGGCAAAAACGGACGCAGCATACGCATGACGGGGTCCTCGGGCTGAACGGGGCTGGCTAAGGCGCGCTGAAAAGACCCATATAAATTGAAGCTATTTTGCTTAAAATTCAGTGCTCTAAATGGCTAAGCTCAGAACAAGGAGCGCGTCAAAACAGGACGAATGCAGGGATTTTCGCGCCTTGCGCGGCGAGGCCATTTCTAAATTTGAAAGCAGCACGTTCTCGGCGTCTCTTCACACGCGCGGTGCGTTTCGATGGCGACCGCTCTGAAAACAGATCCCGCGCAAAGAGTGTCCCGGTGCGGCGGCGCCGAATTGCAGGGGCAGGCTGAGAGTGCCAGTGGCGATCGCCGGCGCGATTGCCTCGATGGGATCGCCTCGTTCGCCGAGTGTGCGCCGCGGGATAACGTTCGCGGCCCTTCTCGCCCCGGAATCTGCTCCAGGTGCGGCCATAGGAACGCGCCTCGGCCCTATTTTCCGGGCGTCACCCCCGCGACAAATTCCATTCTATGCGCTATATCGGCCCCACATGCGTATCGTCACCTCCTCTCAAGATCTCACCCAAGCCATAGGGCGTCTTTCGGCCAGCGATTTCGTTACGGTCGATACCGAATTCCTGCGCGAATCGACGTTCTGGCCGCAACTGTGCCTCATCCAGATTGCTTCCCCCGAGGAAGCGATGATCATCGACCCCATGGCGGCGGGTATCGACCTTGCTCCGTTCTGGGAGCTGATGGGCAACGACCGGGTCACCAAGGTCTTCCACGCCGCCCGCCAGGATATCGAGATCGTCTATGCGCGCGCCGGCCTCGTTCCGCGCCCGGTCTTCGATACGCAGGTCGCGGCCATGGTGTGCGGCTTCGGTGAGAGCGTCTCGTACGTCAACCTCGTCAAGAACGTGACCGGCGTCGACATCGACAAGTCGTCGCGCTTCACCGACTGGAGCCGGCGCCCGCTCTCGGAAAGGCAGCTCGAGTACGCGCTCGGTGACGTAACGCATCTGCGCGACGTCTATCTCCATCTCAAGGCCGATATCGACAAGGCCGGGCGTTCCGAATGGCTCAGCGAAGAGATGGCCGTCCTCACGGATCCGAAGACCTACGCATCGCATCCCGAAGAAGCCTGGCAGCGGCTGAAACTGCGCGTGAAGAACCGCAAGGCGCTGGCGGTACTGATGGAGCTGGCGGCCTGGCGCGAGCGCATGGCGCAGTCTCAGGACGTGCCGCGTTCGCGGGTGCTGCGCGATGAGGCGCTGTACGACATCGCCAATCAGGCTCCGACGTCGACGGAGCAGCTCAGCCAGCTGCGCACGCTCAGCGAAGGATTCTCCCGCTCGGCGCGCGCACGGGACATCATCGAGGCGGTGAAGCTTGGCCTGGCACGCGATGTCAAAAGCGTGCCGCCCATCGCAAGGGGCGCGCAGCTTTCAGCGGAGAACAGCGCGCTCATCGAGCTGCTGCGCGTGCTGCTGAAGGCCTCGGCCGCGCGCCATCGCGTGGCGCCGAAATTGATTGCCGGGTCGGAAGATCTGGAACGCATCGCCACCGAGGCCGAGCCCGATATCCCTGCACTGAAGGGCTGGCGGCGGCGCCTCTTCGGTGAAGACGCCCTGCGCCTCAAGCGCGGCGAGATCGCGCTGACGCTCTCGGGCAGCGAGGTGGTGCCGATCGCGACGGTGAAGCCGAGCCGCGAAGCCGCGCAGTAAGCGACGTTTGCGGCGGACTATCGCGCCTCGGACACGCGGCCCGGGTTTGGAGACAGCTTATTGCCGTTGCCCATGCGCACCGGGCGGGCCAAAGCTCAGCATCGCATCCGGCCAAGCGAGCGGAACGCAGCTTAGCGCCAAGTCATTTGCGTCCGGGATCGTAGCTGTTCTTCTGGCGCCACTCGGAGAAGAAATAGGCGAGCGTGTCGTCGATCTTCTCGGGCAACACGAGGCGCACCGTCACGAGCTGGTCGCCCGCCTCCGCGCGCCCCGCGCTCTTGACGCCCTTCCCTTTCAGGCGAAACACGCGCCCCGAGCTCGTGCCCTTCGGCACCGTGAGCTGCACACGGCCCGTGACGGTCGGCACTTCGACCTTCGCGCCCAGCACCGCCTCGTCGATCGTGATCGGCACTTCAAGCAGAATATCGTCGTCCTCGCGGCGGAAGTACGGGTGGGGGCGGACGCGGATCTCGACGAGGGCGTCGCCCGGCTCTGCGCCACCGGCGCCGCGCTGTCCCTTACCCTTGAGACGGAGCACCTGGCCATCTGAGACGCCGGCCGGAACGTTGAGATCGAGGGTGCCGCCGGCGGGCAGGGTTACGCGCTTCGTGACGCCGACCGCGGCCTCGAGGAAATCGACCTCGAGCGTGTAGCGCACGTCCTGGCCCTTGGCGGTGAAGTTCGTGCGCGGGCCTGCACGCGTCGAGGCGCCGAAAATGTCGGAGAAGATGTCGCCGAAGCCGAACTCCTCGAAACCGGCGCCCCCTGCCGCCGCCCCCGCATTGGCACGGGCACCGCGGGCATAGTGGCGGAAACCGTTGTGGCGCGGCTCGCCGCGGCCATCGATCTCGCCGCGGTCGAAGGCGCGGCGCTTCTGCGGATCGCTGAGGATCTCGTAGGCCGAGGTCACCTTCTTGAAGCGCTCCTCGGTGCCCTTGGAAATATCGGGATGCAGCTCCTTGGCGAGCTTGCGGAAGGCCCGGCGAACGTCTTCATCGGAGGCGTTCTTGGTGACGCCGAGGACGGCGTACGGATCTTCGGCCATTGCGCTAGCGTCCTGTCCCCAACGCCGACCCCCTCAGGCCAGCCCGGCTCAGTTTAGCAGGAAATAAGGCGGCCGCGGGCCGACCACAATGGCTACCCACTTCTGCGTGCGAAGCTGTGGAGGGACGTTTGCCTGCCGCGGAGGGCGGATTTGCACACACTTTTTGTGTCTCGTGAACGGGAGATTCCGCCGCGCCCATGGAAAAGCCCCGGGACACCCCTCACCGACCGAGGCGAATTTCCGGCTGCTTCTCGACGAGCTGGGCCAGCACCTCGAAGCGACGGCGCAGACGTTCGCCGTCCAGGCCCGCATAGGCCCTTGGAATCGTCAGCACAAGCTTGTCGCCCTCATAGGACAGGGGGGTGTGTTCAATGACCCCGGGGATGCCGACCGACAGCATGTGCGCGGTGCGGATGGCGGCGGCGACGATGCGCGCGCGCTTCAGCGCCCGCTTGGAGACGAGCCCCTTGAGGCGCTCCGACAGCTCTGCCGTCTGTTCCTGGCTGGCGCCGGCGTGACGATAGAAAATGGCGAGCGCCATGAATACGCGGCCGGCGTGGTCAATGCCCGCAAGCCCGGCATGGGCAAGCAGGTTGAGGCTCTGCTCACCGCGGTAGTCGGGGTGCTCACGCCAGCCGATATCGGACACGAGGCAGGCGGCAAAGCGCATGCGCCGCTCTTCCGGCGTTTCCTTCGGGCCGGGCGGCTCGAAAATCGGATCGGTCCACTTGCACAGCTCCCAGGCATGCTCGACCGAGCGCGAGCGCACACCGGCGTATTCGGCGCAGAACGAAAGCAGCGGATCTTTGCTGCGCTCGTGCGGGGGCAGCAGCGAATAGATGAGACCTTCGCGCACGCCGAAGACGGAGAAGACCACCCGGCTGGGATTGAGCGCCTTCAGGAGACGCTCGAGAACCAGCGCACCGAACGGCAGCACCTCGCGGCGCGCCTTGGCAAGCTCTTCAAAACCGGCAAGGCCGGTGAGTTTCTTGGTCTTCCGCAGGAACTCGCAGAAGGCGATGGTCTCGGAGGTGGGGATCGCGTAACCGTGCGTGACGCGCAGGGGATATCGCGTCTGCTCCATATGCAGCCGCGCGATGGCACGCCAGGTTCCGCCGACGGCGAAGAACGGGCGTCCGGCTCCTTCCGGGAGCCACGGCACCTGTGCGATCGCCTCGTCGACGGGCTGCTGGGCCTTCTCGATCTTGTTGCCGGTGGCGCCGATGAGGCGAAGACCGCCCACGGGAAGGGTTATCGCGTGCTTCAGCTCGCCGGGGGCGACGTCAATCAGCTCCAGACTGCCGCCGCCGAGGTCACCGGCGACGCCGTCGGGCTCGACGAAGCCCATCATGATGCCCTGGGCAACCAAGCGGGCTTCACGCTCGCCGGAGATCACCTCGACGGGTATGCCGAGCGCCTTTTCCGCACGTTCGATGAACTCGTTGCCATCCGCGGCCTCGCGCACGGCGGCGGTTGCGAAGGCATGCAGGTTTTTCACCGCAAGGACTTGCGTGATGGCGCGGAAGCGCGACAGCGCCGCGAGCGCGCGCTCGACGGCTTCCTTGCCCAGATGACCCGTCGAAGCGATGTCGCGGCCGAGGCCGCACAACACCTTCTCATTGAAGAGCGGTGTCGGCGCGCGCACGGCGCCCTCGTAGACGACGAGACGCACCGAGTTGGACCCGATATCGACGACGCCGATGGGCTCTAGCTCGTGAGCTCGGCCATGTTCGCCGAACAGTCGCTCCAAGCTCGTCAAGTGCGGCCTCTGGTTTTGACGTCAGTCTTTGGTGAGCAAACTGAAGCGGGGCGGGAAGTTCTCCTTGAGCGCCTGTCCTCGACCCGAAAGCGACGGGTTGGTGAGGAAGTACTGATGGGCGTTGAAGGCTTCCTCTCCCTTCGCCGGATGAATGCGCTCCGAGGAACCGTCCGGCTTTATGCTCCAGCTCTGCTGGTTGTCCTTGAGGTTGGCGACCATGATCTGATCGAGCACCTGTTCGTGCACGGTCGGGTTCATGATCGGCACCATCGCCTCGACGCGACGATCGAGATTACGCGGCATCATATCGGCGGAGCTGATGTAGACGGCAGCCTTCGGGGATGGCAACCCCTGACCGCGTCCAAAACAGTAAATGCGCGCGTGTTCGAGAAAGCGCCCCACGATGCTCTTGACGCGAATATTCTCCGAAAGCCCCGGAATTCCCGGCTTGAGGCAGCACACGCCGCGCACCACGAGATCGATCTCGACCCCGGCCTGGCTCGCCTCATAGAGCGTGGTGATGATCTGGCTGTCGACGAGCGCATTCATCTTCATCCAGATCGCGGCGGGGCGGCCCGCCTTGGCGTGCTCGATCTCCTCGCGGATGTGCGCAACGATGCGATGGCGGATGCCGTGCGGGCTCGCGGCCATGGCTTCGAGCTCGGCCGGCTCGCCATAGCCGGTGACGAAGTTCAAGATGCGCGTCACGTCGCGCGCAATCGCGGGGTCCGTGGTGAAGAGCGACAGGTCGGTGTAAACGCGCGCAGTCTGCGGGTGATAGTTGCCTGTGCCGATGTGGCAGTAGCTCGTCAGCTCGGTGCCTTCGCGGCGCACGATCATGCCGAGCTTGGCGTGCGTCTTCAGCTCGATGAAACCGTAGACCACATGCACGCCCGCGTTTTCCAGATCGCGCGCCCAACGGATGTTGGCGGCCTCATCGAAACGCGCCTTCAGCTCCACGACGGCGGTCACGGACTTGCCGGCCTCGACGGCCTCCTTGAGCGCCTGCACGATGGGGCTGTCGCGCGAGGTACGGTAGAGCGTCCACTTGATGGCCATGACGTTCGGATCGGCCACCGCCTGGCGCAGGAACTGCACCACCACGTCGAAGGATTCGTACGGGTGGTGGACGACGAGATCCTTCTTGCGGATCGCAGCGAAGCAGTCGCCGTTGAATTCGCGGATGCGCTCGGGAAAGCGGCTGTTGAAGGGCTTGAACAGCAGATCGGGGCGGTCGGGCACGATGAGCTGCGCGGTGTCGGCGAGGGCGAGCAGTCCGTCCTTTATGAAGACGGAATCTTCCCCGACCTCCAGCTCCTCGATGACGAACTTCTTCAGCCGGTTCGGCATCGACGCTTCGAGCTCGAGGCGGATCACGTGGCCGCGGCGGCGGCGCTTCAAAGCCGATTCGAATGAGCGCACCAGATCCTCGGCCTCTTCCTGGATCTCGATGTCGCTATCGCGCAGCACCCGGAACGCACCCTGACTTTTAATCAGGAAGCCAGGGAACAGCTCGGAGATGAAAAGGCCGATCAGCGTCTCGAGGCGGATGAAGCGCAGCTCCTTGTCCTCGGGATCGTGCGCGCCGAGGCGAATGAAGCGCTCGAGCTGGCCCGGAATGGGAATGAGACCATTCATCGCCTTCTGGTCGCTCTCGCGCTGCATCTCTACGGCGACGGTGAGGCCCTTGTTGAGAATGAAGGGGAACGGGTGCGCAGGATCCACCGCAATCGGCGTGAGGATCGGGAACATGTGCGTCAGGAAGAGGCGCTGCAGCCATCCCCTGTCGCTGGGTTTCAGATCGTCCGGTCCCAGGATCTGGATGCCGGCCTCGGCCATCTCCCCTTTCAGCGCGCGCCAGCATGCCTGCTTGTCGGCGACGAGACCGGCGGCGAAGCGATTGATGGTGCGCAGCTGCTGGGACGGCGTCAGGCCGTCCTGCGAAAGCGTCTGCACGCGCGCGGCGACCTGGCCGTAAATGCCGGCGACGCGCACCATATAAAATTCGTCGAGATTTGACGCCGAGATTGAGAGAAAGCGCAGACGCTCCAGCAGCGGATGGCGCTCGTTCTGCGCCTCCTCGAGCACACGGCGGTTGAACTGAAGCCAGGACAGCTCGCGATTGTAGAAGCGGTCCGGTCCCTGGGGCGGCGGCGTGATTTCCTCGTTTATTACGACTGCCTTGTCCGGCACCTTGTTCCTCGCACTCGCCATCTCGCCATCCCCGATCGCAATCCGCCCACCGGGCGACGACGACACCGTAGGTCATAAATATGACATGTAAGCCACGAACCCCGTGCCAAACCTATTTATTCACGGGTCTCATCCAGGCTTGCGAGCACCTCAGCGACCAAGGGCCGCGTCACCTTACGGTGTTTCGATAACGCCAGTCGATCCGCCGCCGCGACAATCTGGCTGGCGGCCGCCATCGAACGCTCCATACGCAGGCTGAGATAGTCGATGACGGGCGGTTCGACATTGAGCTGGCGATCGGCGAACAGCTTCACAAGAACCGCCTTCAGCAATGGCTCGTCCGGCGGCCGCAGCTCGGCCATCGGCATCGCGCGCAGGCGCGAGCGCAGGTCGGGGACGCGGAACTCCTGCTCGCCGGGCGGCACGCGCGATGTGATGAGCACCGCGAGCTTGCTCTCGCGGGCGCGGTTCAAAAGATGGAACAACGCTTTCTCATCGGCGATCCCGCGGTCGAGGTCTTCCACCACGATGGCGCCCCCATCGGCGAGCGCCGCCACGGCGCCATCATCCAGCGCAGCCGCCGTGATGACCGAAGCGCCGGAACGCAGCCGCCACACGTTGGCGAGGTGGCTCTTGCCCGCACCCTGCGGCCCGACGACGATCGAAGCGGGATGGGGCCAATCGGGCCAGCGATCGATCATCTCGACCGCGGCATCGTTGGAGCGGCTGACAAGAAAATCCTCGGCCCCCAGCGCCTGGCGGTGGGCGAGATCGAAAACGAGCTGATGGGGAGAGATGGTGGTCATGCCGGCGTCAGATTGCGGATGATTACGGCGAAACTGGTTTCGTCCGCACGACAGGCTGTGCAGACGCTGTCGTCACTTGCAACGGCGCAACCGCACCCGGCTCGATGCCGCTGTAGACGGGGCTCGCCAGATAGATCCTGAGCGCAAAGCGGACGACAACGCCGATCGCCGCGGCGATGGGCACGGCCACCAGCACGCCGACGAAGCCGAACAGATAGCTGAACACGAAGAGCGCAAAGATCAGCCACACGGGGTGCAAGCCGATTTTCGACCCGACGATGTTGGGCGAAAGAAAGCCGGCGTCGAGCACCTGCGCCACGGCGAAGATGGCGACGACGGTGAGGATAGGCATCATCTCCGGCCAGAACTGCACCACCGCAATCGTCGTCGCCGTGATGAGGCCGAGCGCCCAGCCAACGAAGGGCACAAAGCTCATGAGCCCCGTTGCGAGACCGACGAGCAGACCATAGCGCAGCCCCATCGTCGCCAGCGCGACCGCATAGTAGAGGGCGAGGATGAGGCACACCGTTCCCTGGCCGCGGATAAAGGCCGAGACGGCGTCGTTCACCTCGCTGGCGAGGCGACGGATCGTCGGCGCATGCGCGCGGGGCAGCCAGGAATCGATCTTGGCCAGCATCGGATGCCAGTCGATCAGCACGTAGAACACCACGAGCGGCGTCACGAGCAGCAGCGAGAGGAAATCGAACAGGGCGCGGCCCTGGCTCCACAGCGAGCCCGCGATGAAGCCCGCGAAGCTCGACATGTTGTTGGCCAGTGCCTCGGCGGTGCGGTCGACGCCCGCTTCGAATTCGGGATAGTGCGCGCCGAACTGCTCGCGCGCCCACGTATCGATCAGAGCGCGCAGGCGGGCGATCTCATCGGGAAGCGCGACGGCAAACTGCTGCGCCTGATTGACGAGCAGCGGCACGAGGAAAATCAGCGCGAGCGTGATGAGGCTGCCAAAGGCGGCCACGATGAGCACAGCGGCGAGTCCGCGCGGCAGCCCCCAATTGGTGAGACGGTCTGCGGCGGGATTGAGGAAGTAGGCGATGACAATGCCGGCGACGAACGGAAGGATGATGCCGCGTAGCAGCGCGACCAGCAGCACGAGCACGATCGCGGCGGTCAGCCAGAACAGCACCTGACGTTCGACGCGCATCGTTTGGGGCCCCCGGCCATCGTTCCTGCGCACGGCTGACGCCACGTCAGCTCAGCTGCGCCCGCCCGGCGATTCATAACCGGACATGTGTAGCAGCCAACTGTGCAAATAGGCAGCCAGGGATGCGACGGTGAGCGCACCCGTGAGCCAGACGAGGACGAACCGCGCCCAACCCAGCCCGAGGCCGAAGCCCTCGTCGGCGAGGACGGTGCCGGCGAGAATGATCTGCGCCACCGTATTCGCCTTCGACACGATGAGCGGACGGATGCGCACCGGGTTGCTCAGCAGCCAGGACAGAATGACCGCAATGACGATGAGGATATCGCGCGAGACCACGGCCACGACCAGCCACAGGGGCAGCTTTCCGTCGACGCCGAGGGCGAGAAAAATGCTTACGATCAACAGCTTGTCGGCCAGCGGATCGAGATAGGCGCCAAGCTCGGTCTGCCAGCCGAAGGTTTTTGCAAGGTAGCCGTCGACCGCATCGGAGATGCCGGCGACGATGAAAAGCACAAACGCGAGCTGGGTCTGGTCGGTGATGAGCAGCCAGAACACGACGGGGACCAGGATCACCCGCAGCAGCGTAATCAGGTTGGGAAGGTTCAACCGCTCCACGTTGGTCCCTACTCTTCACCGGGCCGCCGGCGCCCGGCCAACTCGTCGTTACTCATCCATCCAGGGCGCGGCGCGGCCCCCGTTGGCATGCTTAGCGCCTACCGGCGATCCTGGCCTAAAATGATGAGCGGAGGATGAGGCGATCGGCGCCGTTCTCGAGGGAGAGGCCGCGCCCGGACAGCGCCGAGGCAAGCTCGGGGGCGCCGCCAGGGAAACGCAGACTGAGGTCCGCCCCCCTCGCCGATTCCGCATCGATGTGGAGATCCTCCACGCCCGGCAGATTGAGGAGCTGGCGGCGCATCTCGCTCCACTCGGCGAGGCTGCTGTACTGGGCGCGCATCGCGATCTGCGTACCACCGCCGGACGACGTCGCGGCGTAGGGGGGCGCGTAGTTCGAACCGGCGGCGGGAGGAACCTTCTTCGCCTTCCAGCGCCCCTCCAGCACACCGAGCCCCACGACGGCGGCGAGCTCCATCGCATAGGCGGTATCGCCGTCATAGATGCGATAGCTGCGCTTGAGGCCAATGCCACCCACCCCGTCAATTCCCGATAGCGTCACCACGAGGCGCTTCGCGGCGGGGTCGGGATCGGCGATGGCGAGAACGACATAGGGCGAGCCGTAGGCGCCCGCGATAATGCGCTCAGCGCCTCCGCTGCCGTCCGCGGCCTTTTTCAGCGCATCGGGCGTGATCGCGGCCTTCAGGGCCTCGAGCGTGAACGGTGCCAGCGAGTGGTCGAGGTCGAGGCTCTTCCAAGCTTCGGTCCAGGCGCGGGAGGCCGCGCCGCCATCGACCGAGCCATCCGCGTTGCGCACGACCGGCACGACCATGATCTCGCGCGCCTGCTCCTCCACGAAGGGGATCCCCTCCTGCTGCAGGACGGTGCGCACGGTGTCGGGCCGGAAGGAGAAGTCGAGGCTGGCGATATAGCGGGTCGTAGAGTTGCGCTCGGAGCGCACCGAGACCCCTTCGAGGAAGCCGGAGGCCTTGAGGCTCGAAAGCCGCTTCAGGCGCTCATAGCTGGTGACCGGCACGAGGCGCTTCAAAAGGGAGCGGAATGCCGCCTCCTGGCCGTCCGCCATGGCCTTGCGTTTGGCGGCGACGGCGTTGGCGTCCTGCGCGTCCACCGGATAGTTGCCGACCGTGAACACCTCATCATCGGCGGTGGCAGCGCCGACGCCGGAAACCAGAAGCGCAACCATTAGAAAAACGCCCAGAAAATCGGGTCGAACCGGCCGCACGCACTTCTCCTCCTCGGTTTCCCCGGTATTTGCCGAGGGTTCGATATGCCGCGAGTTGCCCATGACCCGCAGAAGCTGCTAGGGACGCGGCATCTTTCGCAGGCAAACAGGCAGAAGTTGGGTTCCAAGGTCACATGACAGAGCCTGATCGGGA